>ERZ1643251.488-NODE-488-length-56933-cov-9.746194_pt1 | contig 56933 bp, 61 predicted proteins | sample MGYA00579261_ERZ1643251 | MGnify/ENA primary metagenome ERZ1643251 (study PRJEB29033, sample SAMEA4952267) | chicken gut metagenome | biome: Broiler Chicken; feature: Gastrointestinal Tract; material: Caecum | place: Ireland | collected 2018 | study: Broiler...
CCCCTGTCAAGCGTTTTTATACCTGTTTGTTAACTTTTTTTAAAAAATTTATTGTCCGTAAGCGCACGCCTTTTGTTTTCGCCCATGGCGTGATAGGCCAGATATTCGACTTTTACGTTTTTGCCGTTGAGATAACTTTGTATAAGCCGCAGTTCGTCTCCGTCGTTAAACTGCTCTATAAGGGGAACGCGAACGGTGATTTTTGCGCCCAAAGCCAGCAATTTTTCGAAATTACTCAAAATAAGCCGGTTGTCGGCCCCGGTAAAAAGTTTGTGCGTTTTTGGCGTAATGCATTTTATGTCGTACAAAAAACTGTCGGCATAGGGCAGAATTTTCTCGAAATTTTCAAAAGGCACGTTGCCCGCCGTATCGATGGCGACGTTTATTTGCCGCTCTTTGCAAAGTGCGGCGCATTGCGCCAGAAATTCGGGATAAAGCATACACTCCCCGCCGGAAAACGTCACTCCGCCGCCCGTCGCATCGTAAAAAAGTCTGTCGGCCGTTACGACTTTTAGAATTTCCCGCGGGGTCATGCGTTTTCCGTAAATACGGCGCGCGCCGCTAATGCAGATATCCACGCATCTGCCGCAAAGATTGCACTCGTCGGCAGTGCAAAAACGTACGCACGCTCCGCAATGACGGCACTTTTCGGCAAAAAATGCCGGCTGAGCACGGGGATCCTGTCCTTCCGGATTGTGGCACCAGCGGCATCTGAGATTGCACCCCTTAAAAAACACCGTGGTGCGCACGCCCGGTCCGTCCACCGTGGAGGAGCGAACTATGTCAAAAATCAGCGGAGTTTTCATGCCTTGGTCAAAGTTTCCATTTCTTCGTCGGACAAATTTATCTCGCAGCCGGAAAGATTTTCAAGAAAGTGCGGCATTTTTGACGACGAGAACAGCGGGATGACCCGCGGGCAGTCGGGCATACGATACAAATTTACAAGCCATGCAATTACCAGCACGGAAGGGGATACTCCTTTTTGCCTTGCCAAATCCGCAAGCGTTTCGTAGCGCTTTCCCGTCACCACTTCGGACGAAAACCGCTCCGGCGCGGAATATCCTCCCTTTGCCAGGCAGGAATACGCCACCAACGGAATGTTGCGCGCGCGCAAAAAACGCAGTCTTTCACGCGAGGTAAATTCGTTGTACTTATACTTGGGCACGGCGTCGGCGCGTTCGTAAAGGTATGTAAAGCGCTGCTGCATAACCGAATACGGCGTAAAACCGTTTTTTTCGGCGACGTAGTTGGCGTCGTCAAAACGCCAGACGTCATAATTGCTGCCGCCCAAAAGACGCACCTTTCCCTTCTTTACCAGCGTATCGAACGCCGACATGGTCTCTTCCAAAGGCGTATCGGGGTCGTCGGTATGGGCGTAATACAAATCGACGTAATCGGTTTGCAATTTTTTAAGGCTTTCGTCTATCCAATATTCTATCTGACTTCTCTTTAGTCCCTGGCCGCTGCCGTGGCGGTCAAATCCCACTTTTGTTGCGATAACCACCTTGTCCCTGTTGCCGCGTGAAGCCAGCCATCTGCCAAGCACGGTTTCGCTTTCGTCGCCCGTTCCCTGCCAGTGCGCGTAATTATTGGACGTGTCGATAAAGTTCCCGCCCGCCGCGACAAAAGCGTCCAAAATTTCAAAAGCGTCTTTTTCGGGCGTTGTAGTGCCGAAGTTCATGGCTCCGAGACATACGCCGCTTACTTCCAGCGACGCGATTTTAAGTCTGTTCATTGTTTTAACCTCTCTATTACATAATTTTGCATTTCTTTACTCATATCCACGAAAATTCCGCTGTAACCGGTGACGCGCACCATGAGGTCGCGATGTCTTTCGGGGTGAATCTGAGCGTCCAGCAGTTCGTCGACGCTTTGACAGCTTATCTGCATGTGCAGTCCGCCGTTATCGAGATATGCCGCGACTATCTTGCCGAGCAGTTCTCTGCCGCTTTCTCCGGCATAGTTTTGCGGTTGTATGTCGACGTTAAGAGCGCCCGACGCCAAACCGTCCATGGGTAGTTTTAGCAGCGCCGACAGCATGCCGACAAATCCCGACGTACACGCTCCGAAGGAGGGACGCATATTTTGCGAAAAGGGCTCCCCCGCCTTTCGGGCGTCGAACGTGGCGCCGCAAGCGCTGCCCATTTTGATATTGTTCGTATCGCTTTCCACCGACGGCATCAACACTATCCCGTACTTACGCGCGTAAGGTACTGCAAGGCGACGCATAATATCCAGATACTGCGTAAGGACGCGGCGGGCGTGATAGTTGCTTAGCTGTTCGTCGCTGCCGAATTTAGCAACCGCCCGACAGTCGGCAAAAATCTCGTCATAGCCCTCATAGTCGGCGTCCGTCGCCGCCAGCAACTGTTGTAGCGAATATTTTTTGTCGCGATAAACCAGTTTGTCCACCACCGTAAAATTATCGACAAGCGACGCAAAACAAACAAGCGTCTGTATTTCGAAATGCCATTTCGCGGCGAAGGCGTTGTTTGCCATACCCGTCTCTATGGGCGGCACGCGGAAACAGTCCCCGTAAGTGATAACGGCGGAAGCGTGGCGGCAGCGTACTTCCAATTCCTTTTTTATTTTTTCCAGCTTGAAGGCGATGAATTTTTCCACCCTTGCCATAAAAGCGGCATAAAAATCGTCTATGCTGCGGGGCGGAACGGAGCCGCCGGCCAATTCGTGCGCTATTATCATAAAATCTTCCGCCCAGCCGCCGTCGGTGAATGTGCGGTAATAATTTACTTTAAGTTCTTCGCGTTCTTCGGCCGTCATATCGGGCGAAAAATGCCGAGATCGCGGTAACATAAGCATCCAGCATGAATTTTTGCCCAGGCCCGCCCAATTGCACCCGAAATGTTCGTAATCGCGCGCGTCCTTAGCGGGCACGCCCATTTTTTCGAAAGCCGAGATGACGTCGTTGTCGTTGTAAAACATAAGCGAACAGCTTTTGAGCGCCTTTTCCGTGAGCGTAGCCCAAAGATCGGGACAGTCCTTCGCCATGCCTTCGTAATAGCGCACCACGACCACCGGGTTTTTAAGACCCGGCTGAATACATTCGGCAAACAGTTGCGTCAGACGGTTTACGGCAGGCTTACCGTTTTCATCGGTGCCGGCAAGGTGCAGGTACTGCGGCGCGTCAAAATTAAGAATACGCGACCAACCCGTCGTATTGCTTTCGTCGCCGCGCTGATGTTCGCCTCTGCCCATTATCAGATTGTGCTTACAGTAATAGTCGATAATTATACGTCTTATTTCGTCGTCGCCGACGCCTTTTTCGCGGTCGCTCTTATAAAGCTTATACAAAAACCTGTCCGGCCGCCCCAGCGACAAAGTGGGATTGGCGGTGATATATGCGCAGTCGACAAACGCCACCAGCCAGTATAGCTGCATCGCCTCCAAAAAAGTCTGCGGCGCGCGCGTGGCCACGGCATATAAGGTGTTAGCCACCGACGTCATTCCCTTTGCCTTTGCCGCCTCCGAATATCTTAGAGCAAACGCCGTCATCGCGTCATAAAAGCCAATAGCGCCGCGCAGAAACACACACTTGTCCTCGTCGGCGCTGTTTTTTTCGAGACTGCTTAAAGCGCGCTCTTTAAGCCCCGTAAGTCCTTTGTCTATAAGGTCGTCCCAGTCGAATGTGCAATGTCCCACCTCGAACAATGTATTGCTGTAAAGATTGTCCTTGTCGGCGACAAATTCCCGATAAAGTTTTTCCTCCTCTTCGTCCAGCGGCTTATCGACGCATCTGCCCGCAATGATGTCGTTTTTTTCAAGCGGGGTATCTATTTCGCTTAAAAAATCACTCATTACGGCGGCAAATCTAAGCGGCTGCAAAAGACCGGAATATTTGTCTTTAAGTTTGTGCAAAATTCTTATGCGGTTTATGCTGGTAGATTTTAACGGCTTTTCGCTAAGCGCCCGTCTTGCCTCTTCTACGTTTGTCATTTTCCTTATTTTCCTCGCCTTTTTTATATATTATACACCCGCTGTCGTATTTTAGCAATACTTTGCGGCCGATTTTTTCCGTTTTATTTACGCGCTCAAAAATAAAAAAAGCGGCAGAGAATTTACTCGAGCCGCCGGCTGTGAGCTTGCGTCCCGTTTTTAAAGCGCAGATTGTTTTGCCTTGGCCGATTTTTTACTTTTTCATGAAAAAATAATACTGTTACAGGCTTATAGCCGCCCCGTAGATTAAGATTTTCCGCCTGCAAGATTGCATATATCCTTGGCGGCCTTTATTGGGGGGGGGTGACGCCTTTATATCAAAAAGGGCGCCGCCTAAGCGGACGCCGATTTTAATTTTGTACTGTTGTTTACGCGGCAAATATTATGCGCGCTTTTGAATTTTGTCAAGCAGCATATCCGTAAACTGCTGCATGGTCATGCTCTCCGTCTTGTCGGTTTCGCGGTCGCGAACGGAGACGGTTTTGTTTTCAATTTCGTTTTTGCCGATTATGAGCATATACGGAACACGGTCAACCTGACGCGCTTCGCGCACTTTATAGCCTATTTTTTCGTTGCGGTCATCCAGTTCTACGCGAACTTTGGCGCCGCGCAGTTTTTCGTACACTTCGCGGGCGTAGGTTTCGTCCGTTCCCGGCAAAGTGAGCACTTTAACCTGTGTGGGCGCCAGCCATACGGGGAATTTACCGGCAAAATGTTCGGTGAGAATACCTATAAAACGCTCTATCGAACCGAAACAGACGCGGTGTATCATAATGGGACGCTGACGTTCGCCTTTTTCGTCGACATATTCGAGATTGAAATTAAGCGGCATCTGGAAGTCCAGCTGTATGGTGCCGCACTGCCACGTTCTTCCCAGCGAATCTCTAAGATGGAAGTCGATTTTTGGACCGTAAAAAGCTCCGTCGCCTTCGTTTATCGTATAATCCAGACCCATTTTCGCAAGCGCGGCTTTAAGTCCGTCGGTGGCGGCTTCCCAATCTTCGTCGCTGCCCATGCTGTTTTCGGGGCGGGTGGACAGTTCGACAAAGTATTCAAAGCCGAATTTCGCGTACACCTCGTCTATAAGGCGGACGACGCCCATTATTTCGTCGGTGATTTGCTCTTTGCGCATAAAGATGTGCGCATCGTCCTGAGTAAAGCAGCGCACGCGGAACAGACCGTGCAGCGCGCCTTTCAGTTCGTGGCGGTGCACTATGCCCAATTCGCCTATGCGCAGCGGCAGTTCGCGGTAGCTGTGAGGCTTGCTGCGATAAACCATGACGCCTCCCGGGCAGTTCATGGGCTTTATGCAATATATTTCATCGTCTATTATTGTGGAATACATATTGTCCTTATAGTGGTCCCAGTGGCCGCTCGTCTCCCACAAGTGACGATTCATTATTAGCGGCGTAGACACCTCTACGTAATTTTCACGCGTGTGTATTTCGCGCCAATAGTCGATAAGAGCATTTTTTATTGCCATGCCTTTGGGCAGGAAAAACGGGAAACCGGGGCCTTCGTCGCAGAACATAAACAGCTCCATTTCCTTGCCGATTTTGCGGTGGTCGCGCTTTTCCGCCTCTTCCAAAAGTTTGAGATATTCGTCCAGCTCTGCCTGCGTGCGGAAAGCTATGCCGCCTATACGGGTGAGCATTTTGTTATTTTTATCGTTTTTCCAGTAGGCTCCCGACTGGTGCGTAATCTTAAAGGCTTTAAGCTCTTTCGTGTAACACAAATGCGGACCCACGCACATGTCGACGTATTCGCCTTGCTCATAAAAACTTATTTCCTCGTCTTCGGGCAAATCGCCTATATGTTCCACTTTGTATTTTTCGTTGCGCTCGCGCATGAGAGCGATGGCCTCTTCTCTCGGCAAAACGAAAGGCTTTATGGGCAGATTTTCCTTGACTATCTTGTGCATTTCGTCTTCGATGCGCGCAAGATCTTCGTCCGTCAGTTTGGTATCGCCCAAATCGACGTCATAGTAAAATCCTTTTTCCGTTGCGGGACCGTACCCGAAGTCCGCCTGGGGATACAGACGCTTTATTGCCTGGGCCATTATGTGCGCCGCGGTATGTCTCAAAACGTGAAGTTCGAGTTCTTCGGGACATTCCGCCACCGTTCCGTCTTTATATATGATTTTCATGATGTTACTCCTCTTACTGTAACTTTTTATTTTCTGTTAAACTTGTTTTGCAGCGCTTTTAACATGGCGTCAAGATTGTTTTGCCTGTCGGGCTTTTTGGCGCCCTTTGCCGCGCCGGGCTTTTTTTGCTGCCGGGCTGACTTATCGGCGCCCGCCGGCTGCTGCGATATATATCCGCTCGCCTGCTTTATGGACAGATTTATTCTGTTTTTCACCGGGTCGACGCCTATTACCTTGACCTTGACCGTCTGCCCCACAGTGAGCGCCTCCGACGGATGCTTGATATAGCGGTCGCTTATTTCGGATATGTGGCACAAGCCGTCATGATGAACGCCTATATCGATAAAAGCTCCGAAGTCGATGACGTTGCGCACTACGCCCGTCATTTCCATGCCCACTTTAAGGTCGTTTATGTCCATGAGATCGGCACGCAGTACCGGCGGCGCAAGTTCTTCGCGGATATCTCTGCCGGGACGCATGATTTCGTCAACCATGTCGGTAAGCGTCATCTCGCCCACGCCCAGTTCCTTTGCAACGGCTTCCGTTCCGTCCCTTAGTACTTTGTTTTTTAGTTCGCCGAGATTACCTTTTACAACGTCCTGTTCGGTATATCCGTACTTTTCCAGCAGCTTTTTCGCCGCGTCGTAACTTTCGGGATGAACGCCGGTGTTGTCCAGCGCTTCGCCGCCGTCCAGAATTCTCAAAAATCCGGCGCACTGTTCGTATGCCTTCGGGCCCAGCTTGCTCACTTCCAGCAGCTGTGAACGCAGCGTGAATTTTTTGGTCTTTCGGTACTCGACAATGTTTTTGGCTATGGCGGTGTTAAGTCCCGCGACATACGAGAGCAAACTGTACGACGCGGTATTCAGGTCGACGCCCACGCTGTTGACGCAATCTTCCACCACGCCTTCCAGCACCTCGGTAAGACGTTTTTGCGGCATGTCGTGCTGATATTGCCCCACGCCTATCGATTTTACGTCTATCTTGATCAGCTCCGCCAACGGGTCCAAAAGCCGCCGCGCAATTGATACGGCGCTGCGTACCGTGACATCGAACTGCGGAAACTCTTCCGTTCCCAGCTTACTTGCCGAATATACCGACGCGCCCGCCTCGTTGACCACCGCATAGGTGACCTTTCGGGGACAGGTCTTTATGAGGTCGGCGACGAATATTTCCGATTCCTTGCTTGCCGTTCCGTTGCCGATGGATATTACGTCGACATTATATTTGAGAATAAGGTCCGTAAGCGTTTTTTTGGCCTCTTCCTTCTTGTTTTGCGGCGGCGTGGGATAAATTACCGTATGGTCCAAAACGTTGCCGCTGGAGTCGATTACGGCGATTTTGCAGCCCGTCCTGTACGCGGGGTCGAGCCCTATGATGGTTTTTCCTTTAAGCGGCGGCTGCATCAAAAGCGGCTTTAAGTTGACCTCGAACATTTTGATGGCCTGTTCGTCGGCTTTTTCCGTAAGGTCGCTGCGCACCTCGCGCTCTATCGACGGGAATATAAGCCTGTCGTAACTGTCGTCGGCTGCGGCGGCAAGAATGTCCGCAAAATTTTCGCCGTGAATATACTTGGCTTTTATCTTTTCCACCGCCTTTTCCCTGTCGCAATGCAATTCGACTTTAAGGCAGTCTTCCTTTTCGCCGCGGTTGAGCGCCAGAATTCTGTGGCTGGGCAGCGTCTTGATTTTTTCGGTAAACTGCTTGTACATTTCGTAAACGCCGAGTTTTTCGCTGTTTTCCTGCTTGGGATTGTAGCAGGACGTAACTTCGCCCTCTTCAAAGAGCATCTCTCTAAGCGCTTTCCTCAGCTCGGCGTCGTCGGACATGGTTTCGGCCACGATGTCCTGAGCGCCGGCAATCGCGTCGGACGCGCTTTCCACGCCCTTTTCGGCATCGATAAACTGCGCCGCTATCTCCTCTATCGGGCGTTGGTCCTGCTGCTGCATTATGATATCGCTAAGCGGCTGCAAACCCTTTTCGATGGCGACAGAGGCGCGCGTCTTTTTCTTTTGTTTGTACGGACGATAAACGTCTTCCACTTCGGTAAGCGTCGCCGCCTTATCGAGAGCGGAGGCAAGTTCGTCCGTCCACTTGCCTTGTCCTTCTATTGCAGATTGCACCTCTTCCTTTCTCTTCTCGAGATTTTTTAGATAAGTCAGCCGGTCGTTAAAATCACGCAGCAGCGCGTCGTCGCAGCCGCCGTGCATTTCCTTGCGGTACCTGGCAATGAAAGGAATGGTGTTGCCTTCTTCTATCAGCGAAACAATGTTGTCCGCATAATTTTGTTTGAGATTAAATTCCTGAGCAAGCTGTAAATTGATATTCATACTACCCTCGCGGCCTAAAAATCAAGCCTTTGTATCGTTGCTTTTTATTATAACGCGTAAATCAAAAAAAAGCAACCGTTTAAGAAAAAAATGTCATTTTCGACGGAAATTCGGCATATATATTATGCGGAGGCGATATCATGGAAAACAAACCGTCATCGGGCAGCCATTCGGTTGTCATCGAGGAAAAACAAAAAGCTACCGTAACCGGCGTCGAGAAAGTGCTGGCGGTAAAAAGCGACAGCGTCACCTTGTCCACCGCTATGGGAACGCTGACCTTTACCGGCAAAAACTTTACTATAAGCGGCTACAACGAGAAAGATAAAACCTTTTCGTTCGGCGGGGAGATTGCCTCCGCCGCATATCAAGGACAAAAAGAGCCTTTTTTAAAGAAGATTTTTAAGTAATGCCCGGCCTACTGATACTTTTACTTCCCTTTATTACCGGGGCGGCGTACTCGGCGGCGTTTATCGTCCTAAAAAAGGCGCGACTCACTAAAACCACCCGATTTTTTTTAGACTTTGCCCTGTCCTTTAGCTGCTGCGCGCTGGTGTATCTGCCGTGTTTTATCTGGTTTGACGGCGTTTTGATGGTGCGCGCCATTGCCGCCGCCGCAACAGGCGCCCTTTTGCCGCGACTGTTTATAAAGCGCAGCGACAGGCTTTCATAATGCCCCGCCAAAGTTTAACAAAAAGTCCCCCTGCGATCGGCAGGAGGATTTTTTTATTGATCAAAATGCGTATCCCGTCCGAAAAAATCGTGCTGGCGCAAAGCTTCGTACAACGCAATCGCCACCGAATTGGCCAAATTTAGCGAACGCAGCTGTCCTATCATCGGAATACGCACCGCTTGTTCGTAATTTTCATATATCAATTTTTCGGGCAGTCCCTTGGTTTCCTTTCCGAAGACCAGGTAGCAGTCGTCGGGATAGCTGACGCTGTAAATACTCTTTTTTGCCTTTGTCGTCAGAAAAAACAGTTTGTCGCCGCTGTGCTTGCGCAAAAAATCTTCCAGACTGTCATAATAATATATTTCGACTTTGTCCCAGTAGTCAAGACCGGCGCGTTTTACGGTGCGGTCGCTTATTTCGAATCCGAACGGCTTTACCAGATGCAGCGCGCAGCCCGTACAAGCGCAGGTCCTTGCTACATTGCCGGTATTTTGCGGAATTTCCGGCTCCACCAAAACCACGTTTACCATGCCAGTCTGTTGGCGCTGACAATTTTGCCGTAAGAATTGCAATGATAATTTACTCCGCTTACATCGGCGCTAACCTGATATTCCTCCAATTCCGGCAAGACGGCAACGTCACCGTTTATCAGCTTTGTCAATTCTTTCATGCAATGTTCGACGCGCCATATAAGTCCGCCCAAGCGGATATCCTGTACTTCAAACCCCATCGGTTTGTTTTCGCGGTACCACTGCGTTTTAAATGCGTCGTAAAACGCCGTAAGAAGCTTGATAAGCGGCTTATAACCCTTTGCCACCAGCTTTTTAAGAGACTTGCGCGTCTCCTGCACCGACTGTTCGTCGCCCGTCTTTAATTTTATATAAAGCTCCCGCGTGCGTTTGCCGAGCACAGCCTTTATTTCCAGCGCCGACGCGAGTTTTGCCTCGCAGTCGAAGACGTACGAATAAAGGCTGGGTATGCGCGACAGTTTTTTAAGCCGCGCGGCTATATCTCTGTAACGCGCCTGTTCCTCGTAGGATATTATCGTGTCGAATACCCCCGTGAAACAGTCGTTGTAAAGCTGCACTTTGGACGGACAGTATCCGCCTTCGTCCGGCATATCCAACTGACAGAAATCGCCGAATCCCAGCCCCGTCATGGCGACGAAACATTCGTCATGCTCCTTGTCTCCGTACGCGAGATCGGCAACATAGCTGAGCGTGGGCAAAACGGCGTTCCACGAACACTCCGCTCCGTCGTCGCCCCACATGGTCATGAAAAAGCTTTTTATGCCGTGCTTGGCCGCCGATTCGAACGCCAGGCTGGTGCGCTTGCAGCTTATGTTGTTTTTGGGCACAAGCCCCGTCCACTTCCACGCTCCGCCGGCAAAAACCGTCTCGTTTTCGGTAAAGGCCGCGTGCAAATCAAACATAGCGTCATATTGCTTTATGTCGTCGCGGTAGTAGTCCCAATACACGAGTTTTATGTTCTTCGGGACATTTGCGGCGACGTAATCGGGAATTTGGACGTCGGACGCGGCGTCGTAATGTCCGTTGTTGAGCAGTCGGATAAACATATCGCTCCACATCATGGGCTCAAAACCGTGGGCAGCGGCAATTTCCGCCACTTTTTTCAGGTGTTCGAGCATAATGTTAGACGCGTCATTATAGCCGTTCTGGTCCAGATATTTGCCGCGCCCCAGGTGATGCGCCTCGTCCATGCCTATGTGTACTCTCCGGCAAATAAAAGCGTTTTCGAGCGCCGTAAACATTTTGTCGATGAGCTTGTACGTCTTTTCGCTGCCCGACAGAATTATATCGTCTATATCGTGGATATCGGCGTATTTGTTCCATCTGAAAATCTGATTCAGGTGCGCCAGCGTCTGGATGCAGGGCACGACGTCTATATCGAATTGCGATGCATACGCGACGATTTCCTGCAGTTCGCGGGTGGAATATCTGCCGCGCATATATCCGAACATCGGTTCGTCGTTTATTTCGTAGGTATCTTCGGTGTAAAGCTGCAGCTCATTATATCCCATTATTGCGAGATTTAATATATAGCTTTTAATAAATTCGACGTTGGGAACGGCGTTGCGCGAACAGTCCATCATCACTCCGAAATGTTCGAAGGCACACTCTATGGGCTTTTTGAAATTCTTTTTGCGGTCGTTTACCGCCATCATTTTAAGAGCGTAAAATATCTGATACTTTTTGACGTAAGAAATGGTGATTTCTTCGGGTTTTATCTCCAAAAAGGCGTTGTCGCCCTTTACGATATTGACTTTCACCCCTTCGGCGTCGTCGATCTTGATGCGCATTCTGCTGCAGGCGGCGTAAACGTTTTCTTTTACGCTGAGCTCGACGCCCGACAAATTATATTTTTTCATGTATACCTCCCTATACAGGACAACCGTCCGACTGCATCGTCTTTTTAATATTTTAACATAAAGCGCGCTTATTCGCAAGTATTTTTGCATATAAATCGCGGCAATTACGCGTTGCGCGGCAAAAGTGTGCAAAAATTGCGCGGCAAAAGCGAATTTTCGTTATTTTAGCCGCACGGAGTGAATATGCATTTAGTATGACTATATTGCAATCCTTTATTCTCGGCCTGGTGCAGGGCCTTACCGAATTTTTGCCCATATCGAGTTCGGGTCATCTCATACTGACGTGTAATATTCTGGGCGTTACACCGTCGGTCTCGCTCGAACTTGCTCTGCACGTGGCAACGCTGTGCGCGGTGCTCATTTATTACCGCAAGCAGATATTTTATTTACTGCGGCACCCCTTAGACAGCCGGGCGCTGTACCTGCTGTGTTCTACGGGAGTGACGGTAGTGCTGGCGCTGACGCTGAGAGACGTGGCGGACTACATGCAAAACGGCAGACTGCTGCCCCTGTGCTTTATGCTGACCGCCGCGATACTGCTTGTGGGCAAGTGGTATAAGCCCAAACGCAAACGCGGCTTTTTATCCTGCCTTTTCGTGGGCGCCGCGCAGGGAATAGCCGTCATACCGGGACTATCGCGCAGCGGCCTTACCATTACCGCGGCGACGCTGGCGGGCGAAGACAGGCAGACCGCCGCCGAGAACAGCTTTCTGCTGTCGGTGCCGATTATTGCCGGCGGCTTTGTAACAGACCTTTTTTCGGCGCCCGTAACAGCCGTCGCCGTCACGCCCGTAATAATATCCATGGCGACGGCCTTTATTACCGGACTAATATCGATAAAGCTCGTCGAAATAATCAATAAAAAACTGTCGCTGTCGGTTTTTTCGATATATCTCGCGGTGCTTTCCGTTGCGCTTATCATAGTAAACGGCATATAAAACGCCAATATGTATATCAATTACAAGTATTTCCGCGCTAAAATATAAAATATTCTTAGCATAAGAATAAGCCGCCACGTTTTACAGATACTATTACAGGCGCTCCGGAAATATCCGGGGGAGCGTCAAAAGGAGAATTCGATGCAAAAAGAAAAGTCGATACAAAAAGAAAAATTTTCTTCGGTGCTGTTGTTTGTCGTCGTTGTGGGCGGCACAATGGTGCTTGGTTTTTTGAGCGGAATGCTTAGCGGAGCGTCGGCGGGATACGACGGATACGCGCGGCCGCCGCTTACTCCGCCCGATACAACTTTTTCCGTCGTTTGGCCGGTGTTGTACTTTTTGACCGGCATAAGTTTTTATCTCATGCTTACGACAATAGTTGAGCAGAAAAATCTGGCGGCAAAGCGCGCGTCAATAATAATCTGGGCGGTACAGCTGGCGCTTAATCTTATGTGGCCCTTCCTGTTTTTTGCTCTGGACCTCAAAACCGTGGCGTTTATCGTCTCGACAGTCATGACTGTTTGCGTTTTGGCCGTTGTGGTAATGGACTTTTTTTACTGCAAGCCGGCGGCATGGCTAAACATTCCGTATCTTATCTGGCTGGCGTTTGCCACCTATCTCGGCATGTATATTGCGCTTTACAACTAAAGGGCAACAAAAGCTCCCGTGGGTCATTGACCGAAGGATTTTTTTTCGTATGCGCTTTTTATTGCCGCATGGTCTCAAAATGGCGACTGTCTCCGGCGTTTTAAGGCAATTCGCGCAATAATCTTTGTTTTAATGTAAGTCGTTTGCCGCGGGCGACAGGGCCTTTTTTACACAACGGCTTGACGGGCGACAGGGCCTTTTTTACGCGATCGCTTGACGCGAGTGCACGAGTGTTTTTTCTTTTCAAAACAGTTTGCTTAAAAGGAATAACAATTATTGACTTGCATCGCATGTTCCGCTGGCATTCCTTATTCCGCCAGTGTAATCTGTTCCGCAGTCATAACCTTGTCCCGCTGGTATAAAACGGGCTCCCCTTCTTTTGCAAGGCGACTTGGCCGGAATAACGAAAAAAGTTTTATTTGTCTAAAAGGATCCCCTTTACAAAGAGAAGTTTTTTTCATATCCTAAAAAGTTTTTCTTCAAAGCGCAATTCTTTTTTACGCCCTAAAACGACTTCTTTTCAAATAGAAAATGCTTACTTACAAATTCCTCGGACATTAAAAAATACTTTTTCCTGCATTCTTTGGCAAAGAAGCAAAACTCTCGGCCGCACTCATCACGGTCATAATGTAAAATGCAATAATTTTGCAAACCGTCACATGAAACACAACAAAAAAACAGTCGTCTAATAAAAGTTTTTATATTCGGCATTAAATAAACCGCATATTGTGGCGCCTACCGCAAGTAAGATTTTTTAACGTGGTTTTTCGGGAGTAAGGCCGCCTATTATATAGAGTGCGTTTTACCCGTTACCGCCGACAAGCAATCGTGTTTGGCTATTGTCGGTTTGTCGCGGCGCAAAACGCATTGCCGGGGCTGAATTTGTGTGCTGACGGAAAATGTACTAAGCGGATAATTGTTATGCCCGGCACGTAAAATTGCCGTATAGCGCCAAAAGTTTGCTCTTGCAGCGCAATCATCGCAAGTCATTGGGGGGGAAATAATCTCTATAAAGAGCGAGCACTTTAAACACACATATTTCGGCATCGGATATAAATCGTATAACTTACGGAAAAGCCGCCCGGCCCGGCAAGCCGTATCGATTGATGCTGGCCATGGTATAGCGAGACTACAGGCAAAAGCCGGCGGGCACTGTTTACACGCCCCACAGTATAATGGCGCGGCTAAATAGCATTTTACGGTAGCGCAGTAACATTATCGTCCAACAAATAATTTTTCGGCCGGCGTAATATACCCATAGGAAAATATATCTTACTTCGCGGGGAATACGTATCCACAGGAAAAAGTACGGCGACGGGAAATTGACTCCGGCATAGTATGTCGCAAGATAGGGCAAGAGTTTACGTCGCCGCCATTGGATATGAGTTTAAAAAGAAAAACCTGCTTGTTAAAAAGCAGGTTTTTCTTTTGTAATAGTTATGCATTAATCACCTTTCTATTTTCATAGAACAGCAACCTGTTTAAAACGATTTATAAAAATAAAATCATTGTTAAGCAACATAGCTATAGTCGTAGTGATTAAAAGATTTTTTCTTGCCGGAGAACTTTCTCCGGCAAGAAAAGTAATCTTTGTTTTTAGGCTTGAACCGTCGTGTAGGTGATAACAACCGTAAGCTCGGTAAGCTGAGTCTGCAAAGCAGTAGCAATAGCGCCTTTGGTGGTTGCACCTTCACTCTCCGTGCTCCAGGCTACTACGGTGCCGTTTACGTTAAGGGTAGCAATTTCGCCGTTTGCGGCAACTGCATTGTAAATGGCTTTTGCAAGGTCTTCAGCTTTTTCGGCTTTCATGGTGTAACCGGTATCAGCAACAGTGAAGTACTCGACAACATTGATGTTGGGGAGCGCGTCAACTGCAACGCCGTTAACCGTGATGTTTGCGGTTTCGAGTGCGGCAGTCTTAGCGTAATCCATGTTCTTGTCGGGATTGTAGTAGTCACTGAGCGATACGCTGTCTGCCATATACACACGATCGTTACAATCTGCGCAATTCCAGTAAGCGCTGCCCTTCGTGGTAGCCGTGGGTTTGACGAATTCCTTCTGCGAACTCTTGGTGTCGAACTTAGTGAAGTTATGTTCTTTTTCTACATAGTACAGAGAGCCGCCGACAGTCGTTAATTCAGTCCAATTAGAGATGTGACCGTCTTCTGCATCTTTAGCGAGCATTTCCTGCACTTTGAGCTGATACAAAATACCTACTTCTACATCGCCACCGTCAAGCATTTTACCTACAAGATAGTTAGCAATATTTTCCTTTGTAACGGTGGGGCAATTTTCATGCTTACACGTAATCGTCACTTCATAACCGTACAGACAGTTGTGGAGATCATTGCTTACAGTGATGACAAGGTCATGGCCAAGTGCATCTACTGCTACCGGCGTTAAGTCTTGGTCGCAGCGCGGGCAATGATACGTGATCTGTCCGGCCGCCGTACAAGTAGCAGCATAGGTCTTTTCAGGATCATTGTTGATCGTGCAGTAGCCTTCTTCTCCGGCATGCTCATAGTCTTGCGGCAGGTGATCGAGTTTATGTACTGCTTTCGTCTTAAGCGGCTCGTTGCAACGACCACAGTAATACGTCATTACGCCGTCGGTTGTACAGGTAGCTTCTATAGTGATTTGGGTATAAGTCTTTCCGCTGCCTTCCTCTCCGATATCGTCTACAGCAGTATGATCAAGCGCTTTAATCGTGAGCCAGCTTACGTTGAAAGTAAGCGAGCTTCCTCCATCGATGGCCGAGTCAATGGCGCCCTTATTAGCCTGATAGAGGTCATAAGCAGCCGTGCCTTCCTGAGCACCGGTGAATACCGACGCCATGATCTGCTGACCATTCCAAGTGGCGGTGTATCTGCAGCCGCAGGTAATGGTGTAAGTTCCGGTTTCGGTACAGGTCGGAGCATTTCCCAAGGTGATGGTAATGTTAGAGTGAGGAGTTACCTGACCGAGTCTGGTGTCGCAGTTCTGGCAATAATAGTATCCGTCATTTTCTCTCGACACACAAGTGTACGTGGGCATTACGTGCGATATAGGAGTCATCTCTATTCCGCAGTATACGCAATCCTGAGCATTCCAGCAGTCGACAGCCTCAGGCGTACGATCTCCATAGTGATGCTGCTCTACATCAGTACCGCACAGAGCGCAGTGGAATCCGTCGCACTTAAATGTCGTTTCGCCATCCGCATTGGGATTGAGAACGGTAGCGATAGCGCCGGGGGTTTTGTCATTGGCGTCAGCCACCCACTCGCCTTTTTCGTCATAAGCATAGTACACTACGTTGAGCCAAGCGACTTCTCCTTTCGCCAAAACGTCCGGATCTATCTGGCCGTGAGCAACGTTGTTGTACATTTTAGCATCGTTGATGTCGTAAGAACCTTCGTAGGTGCCTTCTTCTGCGGTGTAGTTGAGCGCATCGCATCTCGAGCACTTGATGGCAACGACGAGCACTTCGTCGGGATTGCAGGTTCTTTCGTTAAACGTACCATTTGTAGCGTCATACGCCTTTACGACATAAGTTGCTTTATTGTTTACATCGAAGTTGTGACCAAGTGCTTCACTGGTCATCATTTCCTGAGTAAGAACAATATAGGGTTGAGCCTCAATAGCTTCCAATTGTTCTTGCGTAATGGTGCCTTCTTCAACCTGTTTGGTAAGCTCGGCAATCCAATTTTTGTATACGATAGCAATCTGCGTTGCAGGATAGTTAGTCAAGATATCATTCTTGTCCAACTGAGCTCCCGCTTCAACAAGCTCACCATCTGCAGTAGTAGATACTGCGGGCATTTCCGCTTGATAATTAAGCGTCTTTCCGCAAATCTTGCAGCCATAGCTGTAAGTAGTTTTTTCTACGCAGGACAAACCGCTGGAAGTATTGATACCCGAGTATTCTTCACCGTTGTTTTCGGTAGCGGTGATAATTCCCTCGTATCCTCCCGGGATCGGCTCGCCGGGCAACTGATGATAGTACCAAACGTAAGCTACGTCTTGGTAATGTCCTTCGGGATTTGTAAGTTTGCCGTTTTCACCGTCAACGAGTTTCGTCACGTTGTACTTGTGATATGCATCCGTGCATTTTGTGCACCAATAAATTTCTTCACGTTCCGTCTCGCAAACCAAATCAGCACTTCCTTCGCCGGCTTTGGTATCATATTCGTGATCTTCAGATTCAATCAAAGTTTCTCCTACAACAGAAGTAGTAACGGAGTAAACAACGAGGTTCTGTCCGTCGGCAGTATGTCTGTATTCGGTAGCAGTGCGATTTTCAGCCAGAACATAATCCTTTCCCAAAGCATCTGCGCAAGCGTCGCAGCGGAACACGAACTTCTCGTTTGCGTCGTTCATATAGAAGACGTTGCAAAGTTCGGTTGCGGGGAGTGCGTTGATGCAGTCTGCATCGGTATAGATGGTAAGCGCACCGTCTTCGCCGGCCTTAGCGTAAAGCGTCAAGGTGTCTTCGCCGGATTGCAGCGTCATCTGATGGGGGAGCTGAGGCTGAATTTCGGTTCTTTCACCGGCTTCGTATCCGCAGCGTTCGCATTCATAAACGGTGTAACCTTCGTTGTAGCAGGTAGCTTCATGAACTACGGGCGCAACCGAGAATACATGGCCGAGAGCTGCCTGCGAGCCGTCCTGATAACGCTGTTCGCAGTAGTCGCACTTCTTTATTATGTTGCCCATTTCGGTGCAGGTAACTGCGGCAACGGAATAATAATAGTCCTTTCCGCCGTTGGCCTGATATTTAGCATATAGTTCGGGTTTTTCCACTTCGATCTGAGCAAGCAAAGCGTTCAAAGCTTCATCGCCTGCCGCAGCAGCATCGGCAATGGTATAGCTGTGGGGCGTAAGTCCCAGCACAGTCTCTTCGACATAACCGCAAGTTTCGCAAGTTTTGGTGACAAGGCCGGTCTCGTAGCAGTTGGCCTGCTTTACAACCACCTCTTCGCCAAAGGTATGTTCACCGGTTTCGCTCAGCTTGGGCAGAACGGTGATTATCTGTTCGCCGCACACCGAGCATTCTTCAAGACGTTCGCCCGTGGTGGTGCAGGTAGCAGCAACTTCGGAAAGCGTAACCATCTTGTGTCCGGTAGCTTCCACAACATTTACTTTGTGTACATATCCGCAGTAGACGCAGGTGTAAGCGGTGTATCCGTCCGTCGTGCAGGTAACAGCAACGGTTTCGGTGGGGTTATCACCATATGTATGTACGCCTGTAGCGGGAGTTACTTCCTGATGGCGGTCGCCGCATACAGTACATTCTTCGATGAGAACACCGGCGGAAACGCAGGTAGCGTTGCTCTCGGATATGGTTTCATATGCGTGGGGAGCAAGTTCGCCCGTAAAGTCATAGGATACGGTGTATCCGCAGTTATCGCAGGTGTCTACCTTGTGAGCGCGTTCAAGACAAGTAGCCGCAACGTCGGTGGTAGTGAAGACGTGATCAACCTTGTCGATAATTTCCATATGTTCTTTGCCGCATTTTTCGCAGACTTCTATCTTCATACCGGTTTCGGTACAAGTAGCCGCGACTTCGCTGGAAGTAACATATTTATGTTCACCAGTTGCGGGAGCTCCTTCTTCGCGAATCGTATCATGGCACTTGGAGCAGGTCTTTACCGTATATCCGGCCTCGCCGCAAGTAGCGTTTACGACCTGAGTAGTCTGATAATCATGTTCCAATGCGGGAATAGTGTTGACGCTGACGATTGCGCCGCAATCTTTGCATCTGACTATCTCGCTGCCGCTCGCCGAGCAAGTAGCTTCATTTGTGATAGTCTCGGTATTGACATGTCCCGTAGGATTGACAATATCCGTCTTTTCCTGATAACCACATTCGGTACATACTTTGAGGGTGTAACCTTCGGTCGTGCAAGTAGCAGGAACCTGGGTTGCAGCGCCAAAGCTGTGCGCCTTCTTCTGCGTCGGCGTCAAATACACATATCCGCAGTCATCACAGGTATGTGTAATGAAACCGCCCGAAGTACATGTGGCCGTATCTGCGCCGTCAGTGAACGACGGGTGCTTACATTCCTGGTTACAAGCAGCGAATGCCACACAAGCCACACTCATGATTACCAAAGCCAACAAAGACATCAACAACTTAGATACTTTCTTGTTAGTTTGATTTTTCATTGATTTACTCCTTATAAATTTTTTCAAATGCGCATAACTATTACTATCCACATTCGTATACTAAATTATAGCAAGGAAAAACAGCATTGTCAAGCAGTTATAAAAAAATATACAGAAATTTTGCTAAATCTATACAATTTTTTTTGCACGCAGGACAACATTTCAATAATTTTCCTTTTGTGTAGAACTTTTTACTCTTTATATGCGTCTAAGACGCCAATCGCGCCGTTTTACGGCCGCCGCGGCTAAAAACACGCGGCAGTCGCGCCGAAAGGCTCAGACAAGCTCGATAAGAGCCGCCTCCGCGCTGTCGCCCGCACGGAATCCCAGCTTTAACACGCGGGTGTATCCGCCGCCCTGGCCCAGCTCCTTGGCTCTCGAATCGTACTTGGGCGCATATTCGTTGAATATCTTTTCGATGAGCGGGTGCTTGATATTCTTGGTGCGCGCCTTAAAGTCCGCCAGCTTTTCTTTGGGAGCGCGAACTTCGGGCTTGTCGTAGACCATACCCATAATAGCGCGGCGTACAGCCAGCTTTTTGGGACCGTCGTTGACTATTTCGACCTTGATGTCCTGTCCCTTCGCGGTCTTGCGCGTTTCTACCTTCTTATACGTATCGGTATAAGTCTTGATAGCTTTGGTGATTATTTTTTCAGCAATTCTCTGCACTTCCTTTGCGCGCGCATAAGTGGTTTCGATTTTGCCGTACCACAGCAGGTCGGTCACCTGACCGCGCAGCAGCGCCATTCTTTGGGCAGTGGGTTTGCCGAGTTTTCTCTGAACTGCCATATAGTCCTCCTATTCTTCACTGTCTTTGAAGTCGAAGCCGTAGCTGCGCAGTTTTGCGATTACTTCGTCAAGGGACTTACGGCCCAGATTGCGCACCTTCAACATGTCGTCTTCCGATTTCTTTGTCAAATCTTCTATTGTATGGATGCCCGCGCGCTTTAAGCAGTTGTACGAACGCACCGACAAATCCATGTCTTCTATGCTCATTTCCAATACTTTTTTCTTTGTATCGCCTTCCGTACTGGTAAGGATGTTTGTATTCTTGAAAGCGTCGCTCAAATTAACAAACAGCAGTATGTGCTCGTCCAGCGCCTTGGCCGCAAGAGACAAAACTTCCTTCGCCGACAGCGAACCGTCGGTCTTGACTTCAAGAATGAGTCGGTCATAATCGATGCTTTGTCCTACGCGCGTCGTCTCTACGCTGTAACTCGCCGCCTTTACGGGGGTGAATATCGAGTCGATGGGGATATATCCTATGGGCTTCGAATCGTCCTTGTTGTTTGCGGCAACGACGTATCCTCTGCCGAATCCCACCGTCATATCCATTACCAGCGAACCTCCCTCGTCCATTGTGCAAATGTACATATCGGGATTGAGTATCTCTACTTCGGGGTCCTTTTCGATGTCTCTCGCCGTCACTATACCGGGCGTCTTTTTGTCGATATGCAGCACCTTCTGGATGCTTTTATCGGTATAGTCCGCTTTGAGATTAAGTCCTTTAAGATTGAGAATTATTTCGGCCACGTCTTCTTTAACGCCTTTTATGGTGCTGAATTCGTGTTGCACGCCTTCGATTTGTATGCCTACGACTGCCACTCCGGGAAGTGCCGACAACAGCACTCTGCGAAGCGCGTTCCCCAGGGTAATACCATATCCGCGTTCAAGCGGTTCGACGATGAACCTGCCCTTGCGGCTGTCGGAATCGTTTTCGAGAGTAATTTTTGGTGTTTCGATTTCCATCATGATATTTTGTTTCTCCTTATAATACGTCTTTTTTTCAAGAGATTTTTCTACTTAATAATACCGGGTGGAAAATTACTTAGAATACAATTCGATGATAAGCTGTTCGTTTATGCTTAAATCAATATCCTCGCGCTTAGGTTTATCAATGACCTTTCCGACAAAAGTATCGGTATTGAATTCTACCCATTTGGGCATTACTATTTTAGCGCCGCGAAGTTCGACGGCAATTTTAGATTCTCTTTTATTTTCCTTGATTGCTATTTCGTCGCCGGGCTTTGTCTGGTAGCTGGGAATGTCCACGGTTTTGCCGTTCACGGTGATGAGACCGTGATTGACTATCTGACGGGACTGAGCTCTCGAGCTGCCGATTCCCATTCTGTACACGACGTTGTCGAGTCTGCGCTCGATGAGCGACAGCATATTTTCGCCGGTGACGCCGGGCATACGTTCCGCCTCTTCATAATAGCTGCGGAACTGCTTTTCGAGCAGTCCGTATGCGCGCTTGGCCTTTTGTTTTTCACGAAGCTGCACGCTGTATTCGGAAGACTTCTTCCTAAGAGTGCCGTGCTGTCCGGGAGCAAAGGCTCTCGATTCCATTGCGCACTTTTTGCTGGTGCATCTCTCACCCTTCAAAAAGAGCTTCATTCCCTCTCTTCTGCAAAGCTTGCAGGATGCGTCTGTATATTTTGCCATATTGTATGTTCTCCTTATACTCTTCTGCGCTTGGGCGGACGGCAACCGTTGTGAGGTATCGGCGAAACGTCCGTGATGGCCGTCACCGCAATGCCCACCGTTTCCAACGCTCTTATAGTGGACTCACGTCCCGCTCCGGGACCCTTGACAAAAACTTCGACGCTGCGAAGTCCGTTTTCCTTGGCCACGAGAGCCGCTTTTTCGCACGCCTGCTGAGCCGCGAACGGAGTGCTCTTTCTCGAACCGCGGAAGCCCAGTGCTCCTGCGCTGCAAGCCGCGATCGCGTTACCTTGTTCGTCGGTAAAGGTGATAAGCGTATTGTTAAAAGAAGCGTGAATATGCACCTGACCTTTATCTACGTTTTTAGTAATTCTCTTTTTAACTGTCTTTTTAACTGCCATAGTGTCTCTCCTTACTTATCCGCCTTCTTAGAGCGCCCGACGGTACGCTTCGGACCCTTGCGCGTGCGCGCGTTTTGTTTGGTTCTCTGTCCGCGAACGGGCAATCCCTTACGATGTCTTACGCCGCGGTAACAGCCGATTTCCATAAGTCTTTTAATGTTGAGCGCTATTTCGCGGTGCAAGTCGCCCTCGGTCACCACATTTTTTTCTATATAAGTTCTAAGGGCGTTTTCCTGCTCGTCCGTCAAGTCTTTGACGCGAATATCGGGATCAACGTTAGTCATCTTTAATATTTTGTTTGCCATGGGCCGGCCGATACCGTATATATAGGTAAGTCCGATCTCGACCCTCTTTTCTCTGGGCAAATCAACACCAGCTATTCTTGCCATTGTTTACTCCTTAATTAGTTGTGATTTATATATCTTCCGCATCTGCCGATTGCCGGCCATGGAATGTTGGCAGCCGTCGGTAAATGATTTTTTTTAAGCTCATGTCCGGAATTTTGTTGCCCGAAGGCGCCCGCTTGTTCCCGTTATATTCAGCCGCGACGTCTGCCGCCCGGCAAACGTCTATATATAATAAGAATAATAAGGCACGCCGCAAGGTCTTCAAAAAAGCCGAAAACCCCCGCATACACCAATAGCCCTATCGTAAAATAGGACCTGAAGCGGGGTATTGGACTGATATTAGCCCTGTCTTTGTTTGTGGTTGGGATACTTAGAACAAATTACCATTACTTTGCCATGGCGCTTGATGACTTTGCACTTGTCGCACATGGGCTTTACTGACGATCTGACTTTCATAATATTCTCCTTAATTTTTATTTCTGTAAGTTATACGGCCTTTTGTAATGTCGTAGGGCGACATTTCTATCTTGACCGTGTCCCCTTGCAGAATTCTGATGTAGTGCATTCTTATTTTGCCTGATATAGTACAGGTGACGATGTGTCCGTTTTCGAGCTGCACCTTAAACATTGCGTTGCGCAGACACTCTACTACTTTTCCATCGACTTCTATATTGTCTTCTCTCGGCATATAAGTCCTCCAATTACATCTTTGCCTTACGGTCGTATTGCCGGCAGATTTTTCTTATGTCGCTGTCGCACTCAAAATCATGCCGTTGTTCCGATAATATTTTCACGTGCTTTATTCTCTTCTGCTTCGGGTTTTCGATTTTGCGGTACTGTCCGTCCGCCAGCAAAATAAAATCGGCACTAAGCACGGCAAGTACCAAATATATTCTGTTTGCGTCGTGCCCTTTAAGGCTTTTTACAACATAACCCGTTTGCATTTATTGCTCCGTAAAAGCATATTTTCAAAAGCGCAAATTTCACGCAAATGATATTATACCACAAATTTATACGATTTGTAAACTGTTTTAGAGGGTCAAAATCTCGATTTTGTCGGATAAAATCAAAATTGTGTTCTCATAATGCGCGCTGGGACGCAAGTCGCGCGTGACGCACACATCCCAGTCTCCCACAGGTACGAACTTCACTTCGGGGCTGCCCGCGGTGATCATGGGCTCGACCGCAAGACAATAGCCTTCTTTGAGCACCGGTCCCGTGCCGGGCAGTCCGTAATTGGGAATTTCGGGGTCTTCGTGAAGAGCCCTTCCAATGCCGTGTCCCGTCATGCAGCGCACTATCCCGAAACCGAAACTCTCGACATACGATTGAATGGCGTGCGAAACGTCTCCGAGATGTTTACCCACCGCCACTTGTTCGACTCCCTTAAAAAAGCTGTCTTTGCACACCTCAATCAGTTTGCGCTTTTCAAACGACACTTCTCCTACAGGGAAAGTCCTGGCGGCGTCGCCGTTAAAGCCCTTTATTTTAGCGCCGACGTCTATACTTACTATTTCGCCCTCTTTCAGAACGCGTTCGGAAGGAACGCCGTGCACCACCTCTTCGTCTATGGATATGCACGCTGTCGCAGGAAAACCGTATAAGTGCTTGAAGTTGGGCTTTGCCCCGCGCGAACAGATGTAATTTTCCATGAGATTGTCCAATTCCGCGGTGGAAACGCCGGGCTTGACGTACGGTTCGATAAACCGCAGCGTATCGCCCACTATTTTTCCCGCCTCGCGCATACGGGCTTGCTCGTGACTGTTTTTTACGGTAATCATTTTAGTTTCAACGCTTTTGAGATTTCCTCAAAAACCTCTTCGATGCTCTTCATCCCGTCGACGTTTTTTAACACGCCCTGGTTTTTGTAAAAATTGATAAGGGGTGCCGTCTCGTTTTTGTACACGTTAAGACGCGATTTGACGGTTTCTTCCGTGTCGTCCGCCCTCTGAATAAGTTTACCGCCGCATTTTTCGCAAATATCGTCTTTCTTTGTCGAAACATGATAACTTTCGCCGCATTTTTCGCAAACGCGTCTTCCCGTAATGCGGTCGACTAATTTGTCGAGATCCACTTCGAGATTTATCACGTTATCGATATTCGTCAGTCTGTCCAGCGCCTCCGCCTGAGCGATGGTGCGGGGAAATCCGTCCAGCAGAAAGCCGTTTTTGCAGTCGTCTTCGTCAATGCGCTGCTGCACAATCTCCACAACCACTTCGTCGGGTACGAGCTGTCCGCGATCGATGTAAGATTTGGCCTTCAAGCCCACGGGTGTTTTTTCCTTGATGTTCTTGCGGAAAATATCTCCCGTAGAAATGTGGGGAATGTTCATTGCTGCGGCAATGCGGACTGCCTGAGTCCCTTTGCCGGCGCCGGGAGCGCCCAATAAAATCACATTCATTGTCGTTACCTACCTTTATTTTAGTGGCTTATCCAAGCCCGCGCAAAAATACGGACTTGGATAAGTAATTTGAATATTTTTATTTCAGGAAACCTTTGTACTGTTTCATCATCATAAGGCTTTGCAGCTGCTTGTCTACTTCCAGACCTACCGACACGATAATCAACATACCTGTCGCCGTCATGGAGTTAACCAGCGAACTGTTGCCGAACGAGAAGAAACTGAACAGCAGACCGGGTATCAACGCGATAAACGCAAGATATATTGCGCCAAACAAAGTGATACGTTTGGAAATCTTGTTGATATAGTCGTACGTGGGTTTGCCGGGACGTGTTCCGGGAATAAATCCGCCGTACTGCTGGAGGTTTCTCGCCACTTCATCGGGCTTGAACTGCATGGACGCGTAAACATAGCTGAACAGCAATATCAACAGCGCCATTATGATCGCATAAGGCCACGTGTTGACGCCCATGTATTTCATCCACCATGCGTGCAGCCAGTGGTTGGGCCAGAAAATCTGACCTAACATCTGCGGGAAGGTGATGATCGCCGACGCAAAGATGATGGGCATAACGCCGCTTGCATTGACCTTTATCGGGATATAGGTGTTTTGACCGCCGTACTGCTTTCTTCCCTTGATTTGCTTTGCGTACTGTATGGGAATACGCCGCTCGGCAAGATCGACAAACACTATCAGTCCGAATATCACCACTGCCATAACAATAAAGCCCAGCAAAGACCATATTGCATATTCATCGGTGCCCTGGATAATGCTGTTGATGTTGGCAATCAACGACAAGTCGGCTGTCGCCAGAATACCGATAAAGATAAGCAGCGAAATACCGTTTCCTACGCCGAGTTCGGTAATTCTTTCACCCAGCCACGTGGAGAACATAGCGCCGGCAACCAGCATTATGACAATGCTGCCGCCCACTACCCACTGGTTGGAGAACACCGTGCCCGCATACATGCTGTCGGACAGACCGCCTGCATTTGCCCATGCAACGGTTATACCGATAGCCTGCATAACGGCAAGAGCCAGCGTGACGTATCTTGTTATAGTGTTAAGCTTTTTTCTGCCTTCCTCACCCTGCTTTGTCAGTTTTTCGAGAGAGGGAATGACAGCGCCCAACAATTGCACAATAATGGACGCATTGATATACGGAGAAATACCGAGAGCCAGAATGGCACCGTTTGCAAGCGCGCTACCGGTAATTGCCGACAGCAGCGAAAGCAAGGTATTGTTTCCGTCTACATAACTGAATACCTCTCTGTCTATGCCGGGAACAGGAAGCCAGCAGCCGATACGATACAAAAACAACAACGCTATCGTTATCAGCAGCTTATTGCGAATCTCCTTATTCTTAAATGCGTTAATTAGTGTACGGAACATTATAACACCTCGACCTCTCCGCCAAGTTCTTTAATCTTCGCTTCCGCGGATTTGGAGAACTTATTTGCCTTAACGGTCAGTTTTTTAGTCAAAGTTCCGTTGCCGAGAACTTTAAGACCGTTGGGCTGTGCCTTGCTGACAAGACCTTCGGCAAGAAGGTATTCGAGGGTAACGACCGTTCCGTCTTCGAGCTGTTCGAGATCGCCGAGATTTATTACGGTATATTGCTTTTTCCAGATATTGTCAAAACCGCGCTTGGGCAATCTTCTTGCAAGAGGCATCTGACCGCCTTCGAATCCGATGCGAACGCCTCCGCCGCTTCTTGCCCACTGTCCTTTATTACCTTTTCCGGAAGTTTTGCCCAGACCGCTGCCTATGCCGCGTCCGAGACGTCTTTCTCCCGTTCTTGCACCCTTTGCGGGTTTTAGTTCATGCAACTTCATAGTTTATGCCTCCACTTCTTCTACCTGGACAAGGTGTTTGACTACGAAAATCATGCCGCGTATCGACGGAGTATCCTCATGGATAACACTGGAACGGATTTTTTTAAGTCCCAGCGCCTGAATGGTCTTCTGCTGTTTTGCCAATCTTCCGCTTGTGCTCTTGATAAGAGTAATTTTCAATTTCTTTTCTGCCATAATTCACCTACCCAAGGATCTCTTCAACGGTCTTACCGCGCAGCGCAGCAACCTGTTCGGCAGTGCGAAGCGTTTTAAGTCCGTTGATGGTAGCCTTTACACAGTTAATGGGATTTCTCGAACCGTAACATTTCGTGGTGATGTTTTTGATGCCCACCAATTCGACGACGGCACGCACCGAGCTGCCCGCGATAACTCCCGTTCCTTCGGGGGCCGGCAGCAGCAATACGTTGGATTTTCCGAATGCGCCGTTGGTCTTGTGCGGAATGGTGTCGCCCGCTATGGAGATGCTTATCATGCTGTGTTTTGCAGCTTCTTCGGCTTTTTTGATGGCTTCGGGCACTTCGGTGGCCTTGCCGGTACCATAACCGACCTTGCCTTTGCCGTCGCCCACGACCACCAGCGCCGCAAATCTCATGTTGCGTCCGCCTTTAACTGTTTTACTTATACGATTGACCGATACGAGCTTTGTCGTAAGTCCGTCGTCCGGTCTTAATTCTTCACGTTCTCTCTTTGCCATAGTAAAGCAACCTCCTGTCAGAATTCGAGACCGGCTTCTCTTGCCGCTTCCGCAAGAGCTTTTACTCTACCGGTGTAAAGATATCCGCCTCTGTCAAAAACCACTGTTTTGATGCCTTTTTCCAGAGCTTTTGCGGCTATATCCTTGCCTACCGCAGCTGCCGCTTCGGTCTTGGTCATTCCGCTGACGTCCATGCCTTTTGCAATGGTGGAAGAAGACGCGAGCGTGACTTCCTTTTCGTCATCGATGAGCTGTGCATAAATGTTTGCGGTGGAGCGATATACGTTAAGACGGGGCATTTGAGCGGTTCCGCTGACTTTTGCTCTGACGCGCAAATGTCTTTTCTTTCTCAACTGATTTTTATTTTCTTTTTTAATCATAGTCTATTCTCCTTACTTACCGGCGGTCTTGCCTTCTTTTCTGACAACAACTTCGTCAGAATAATGCAGGCCGTAGCCGTGATAAGGTTCAACCTTGCGCTTGGATCTGATGTTTGCGGCCACCTGTCCCACCTGTTCTTTGGAAATTCCGCTGACTACCACGGTGTTGGCATCGGGGCAGCTGAGTGTTATGCCCTCGGGCGCTACAAACACAACGGGGTGCGAATATCCAAGGCTCATCGTCAGCTTGTTGCCGCTGACCGATGCTCTGTAACCTACGCCGGCAATGACCAGAGTCTTGCTGAACGGAGTGACTACGCCTTGTATCATGTTGGCGATAAGCATTCTGTAAAGCCCGTGCAGCGACTTCGTCTCTTTTTGTTCGTTGTGGCGCTCTACTGTGACGATATTGCCTTCTAATTTTACATCTATTGCGTGCGAAACGATTTTTTGCGTTAACGTTCCTTTGGGTCCCTTTACTGTAACCACGTTGTCTTTGTATTCGACGGTTACTCCTGCGGGAACGGTGATATGCATTCTACCAATTCTTGACATAATAACCTCCGATTACCAGACGTAGGCGAGTACTTCGCCGCCGATCTTGTTTTTGCGCGCTTCTTTGTCGGTCATGACGCCCTTGGACGTGGAAATGATGGCGATGCCCAATCCGTTGATTACGCTGGGCAGATCGTCGCATCCGCAGTAAACGCGAAGTCCGGGCTTGGACACGCGTTTGAGATTGGTGATGACCTTCTCTCCTCCCTGACCGTATTTGAGCGTAATGAGAATGTTGCTGTGTCCGTCGATATCGACGACTTCGGCACTCTTGACATAACCTTCGTTTACCAGAATGTCCACAATTGCCTTTTTCATTTTGGAGGCGGGTACGGTAACCGTTTCGTGCTTAGCCGTCATTGCGTTTCTTATTCTTGTAAGCAAATCTGCTATAGGATCTGTAACTACCATAATATCCTCCTATTACCAGCTGGACTTCTTGACTCCGGGGATTTCGCCCTTGTGAGCCAGGTTTCTGAAACATATACGGCAGATACCGTACTTTTTCAAAACAGCGTGCGGTCTTCCGCAAATCGAGCATCTCGTATAAGCGCGGGTGCTGAATTTGGGCGTTCTTTGCTGTTTGTTTATCATTGCTTTTTTAGCCATTTTTAATTCTCCTTTTTCCTGTTAGTTCTTGAAAGGCATTCCAAGCTTTACAAGAAGCGACTTAGCTTCGTCGTCGGTTTTGGCGGTAGTGACAATGCAAATGTCAAATCCGCGCACTTTTTCCACCAGTTCGTAAGATACTTCGGGGAAAATAATGTGTTCTTTTATTCCGAGCGCATAATTTCCTCTGCCGTCAAAGGCCTTTCCGTTGATGCCGCGGAAGTCTCTTACGCGGGGCAGCGCTATCGAGATGAGTTTGTCCAAAAACTCGTACATCTTTGCGCCGCGCAACGTGACTTTTGCGCCGACGGACTGATCTTGTCTGAGCTTAAAGTTTGCAACCGATTTTTTGGCTTTGGTGACTATTGCTTTCTGTCCGCAGATAGCCTCCAGCTCCTTGACTGCAAGCCCCATGCTCTTGGAGTTATCTTTAATGTCGCCCATTCTCATGTTCAGGACAATTTTTTCGAGAGCGGGCACTTCGTTAATGTTTTTATAACCTCTTTCTTTGATGAGAGCGGGAACTATTTCCTCTTTATACTGTTTTAAAAGGCGGTTCCTCTCATTAGTTGCAGTTGCCATAACTTAGCCTACCCTCCTTACGCCTGAGCTTCTTCGGTCTTTTTCGACTTTCTGGTCTTTTTGGCCGAAGTGCCGGTACTTTCCGCCGCGGCGGTCTTTGTCTTTTTTTCCTTTTTGTCGTTCTTTTCCGCTTTTACGTCCAAAGCCGCTCCGCATTTTTGGCAAACGCGGATCTTTTTGCCGCCTTCCACTTTGTTGGCGACTCTTGTGGCCTTGTTGCAAGCCGGGCAAAGAATCATGACGTTGCTGGCGTCTATTGTGCCGCTCTTCTTTTCAATGCGGCTCTGCTGATTTGCCGAACGCGCTTTAACGTGTTTGGTTATTTCGTTTGCGCCGTCGACAACCACTCTTCCGGCGGAGGTGTTTACGGACACAATCTTTCCGGTTCTGCCCTTGTCCTTACCGGCGAGTATAACGACGTTGTCGCCTTTTTTTACATTCAAACTCATATTTTTGCCTCCACGTTAAATTACTTCCGGCGCGAGAGATATGATTTTCATATAATCTTTATCGCGCAGTTCTCTTGCAATGGGTCCAAAGATACGCGTTCCTCTCGGCTGTTTCTGATTGTCGATGATAACGGCAGCGTTGTCGTCGAAACGGATATGCGATCCGTCCGGACGGTTGATACCCTGATGCGTACGAACGATGACCGCACGTACGACGTCTCCCTTTTTCACGGCTCCGCCCGGCGTTGCACTCTTTACGGACGCAATGATGACGTCGCCGATATTTCCACTTCTACGGAAAGAACCTCCCAAAACGCGGATACACATAAGTTCCTTAGCGCCGCTGTTGTCAGCAGCCTTTAAGTATGACTGTGGTTGTATCATAATTGTTTCTCTCCTTATTTAGCCTTCTCTACGATTTCGACCACTCTCCAGCACTTGTCTTTGGAAAGATGTCTGGTCTCCTCGATGACGACCCTGTCGCCTATGCCGCACGCGTTGTTTTCGTCGTGGGCTTTGAGCTTCTTGGTCTTATTTATCGTCTTTTTGTAAAGGGGATGTTTTGCCTTGTCCTTTATGGCCACTACCACCGTCTTATCCATCTTATCGGATACGACAATGCCCTCTCTTACTTTTCTTTCATTTCTTACTAATTCTGCCATAGTGCCCTCCGTTACGCCTTAAGCTCTCTTTCTTTCAAGATGGTCTTTATGCGCGCGATATCCTTCTTGCAGTTGTGAATCTGCATGGGATTGGTGAGTTGTCCGGTAGCGTGATTAAAACGAAGATTAAACAGCTCCTGTTTGAGTTCGGTAAGCTTAACGTTCAACTCTTCATTTTGCATTTCTCTGAATTCACGAGCTTTCATTATGCTTTCTCCTCCTCTGCGGGCGTTTCTTTCTTGGCTATTTTGCATTTGATGGGCAGTTTGTGCGAAGCGAGACGCAAAGCTTCCTTTGCCACTTCCTCGCTTACGCCGGCCATTTCAAACATAACTCTGCCGGGCTGAACAACCGCTACCCAGTATTCGGGCGCGCCTTTACCGGAGCCCATACGGGTTTCGGCGGGTTTCTTGGTCATGGGCTTGTGCGGGAATATGTCTATCCACACCTGTCCGCCTCTCTTTATATAACGCGTCATGGCGATACGGGCGGCTTCTATCTGGTTGGACTTGATTTGTCCCGGTTCGAGCGCGACGAGCGCGTAATCGCCGTAAGCGATCTTGCTGCCCGCTATTGCCTTGCCTTTCATTCTGCCGCGATGCACTCTGCGTCTTTTTACTCTTTTAGGCATTAACATAATCAGTTATTACCTCCTTCATTCTTAACGGTAGGAAGGACTTCTCCTTTATAGATCCAAACCTTAACACCGATTATACCGAACGTGGTATGCGCCTCGGCGGTACCGTAATCGATATCGGCGCGCAATGTCTGCAGCGGTATGGAACCTTCGTGATAACTCTCTGCTCTGGCGATTTCGGCGCCGTCCAAACGGCCGCCTACCTTGATTTTTACGCCCTTCGCTCCGCTTCTTATTACGCGCGACATAGCCTGTTTCATGGCTCTGCGGAACGAATTTCTCTTTTCCAGCTGGGTAGCTACGGACTCGGCTACAAGAGTAGCGTCCATATCGGGTTTTTTGACTTCGAGAATGTTGACGTGAATGGTCTTTTTGCCCACCAGCTTATAGAGTTCTTTCTTCATCTGTTCTACGCCCGCGCCCTTGGTGCCGATGAGCATACCGGGCTTGGAGGTGTGAATGTTGATGACGATTTTATCCTGGCTGCGTTCGATTCCTATGGACGCGATGCCGTAGGAATAGTATTTTTTCTTGATATATGTCCTTAAAACGTAGTCTTCTTTGAGATGTTTTGCAAAGTCGGGCTTATTGGCAAACCACTGGGTGCTCCACGGCTGAATAATGCCCACGCGCATTCCGTGCGGATTAACTTTCTGTCCCATAATTATCTCTCCTCCTTCATTTCGTCGAGAATGGCGGTAATGTGGCTGGTGCGCTTATTGATGCGATAAGCTCTGCCCTTAGACACGGGATTTACGCGCTTGAGAATGGGGCCGCCGTTTGCATACAGTTCGGCAACGTACAAATCGTCGCGAACCATATTGTTGTTGTGCTCGGCATTTGCGCAGGCGGACGCGATAACTTTGTAGACTATCTCGCTTGCCGCTTTGGGCGTAGCTTTAAGAATCGCCAGCGCCTCGTTTACGGATTTGCCTCTTACTATATTCATCACCACTCTTACTTTGCTGGGAGATATACGAACATAATTGGCATGGGCGCAGGGCCTTTTGTCCTTGTTTTCCATGCGGTTAGCTGTTTTTGTTTTGCTTCTTGTTGCCATAATCTATCTCCTATTTACCCGAGGTGGTTTTCTCTCCGGCGTGACCTTTGAAGGTACGCGTGGGAGCAAACTCGCCCAACTTATGTCCTACCATTTCCTCCGTGCAATATACGGGCACATGCTTTCTGCCGTCATGCACAGCGATGGTGCTGCCCACGAATTCGGGGAAGATGGTAGACGAACGAGACCAGGTTTTTATTACCTTTTTATCGGTCGTATTCATCTGAGCTTTTACTCTATTCAACAACCTTTCTTCTACGTAAGGTCCTTTTTTAACACTTCTGCTCATAATTCACCTCAATTAGTTGATACGCTTAACAATAAAGCGATCGCTTGCTTTGTGATGCTTTCTCGTCTTGTAACCGAGCGCCGGCTTACCCCAAGGAGTAACAGGGCTGGGCATACCGACAGGGGACTTGCCTTCGCCGCCGCCGTGCGGGTGATCGTTCGGGTTCATGACGACGCCGCGGACGGTGGGTCTTACGCCCATGTGGCGTTTTCTTCCCGCCTTACCGAGGGAGACAAGCTCGTGGTCCAGGTTACCCACCTGACCTATGGTAGCCTTGCACGCAAGCAGCACCTTTCTCATTTCGCCGGAGGGCAGACGCAGCGTGGCGTATCCGCCTTCCTTTGCCATGAGCTGTGCAAACGCGCCGGCGGTTTTTACCATCTGTCCGCCTTTGCCGGGCTGCAGCTCGACGTTGTGAACCAGCGTACCTACGGGGATGTTTTCGATGGGCAGAGCGTTGCCCGCCTTAATATCCGCGTCCGGTCCCGACACCACGGTGTCGCCCACGCCCAGTCCGAGCGGCGCGAGAATATATCTCTTTTCGCCGTCCGCGTAATGGAGAAGCGCGATATATGCGGTGCGGTTGGGGTCGTATTCTATCGAGGCCACTTTCGCGGGAATGGAATCTTTATTCCTCTTATAGTCGATGATACGATATTTGATTCTGTTGCCGCCGCCAATGTGACGAACGGTTATTCTGCCGTTATTATTTCTTCCGCCCGTTCTGCTGACTTTTCCCAGCAAAGATTTTTCGGGCTTACTCGTAGTAACTTCCGCAAACGAACTGACTGTTTTTTGCCTTGTACCCGGAGTAATAGGTTTGAATCTTTTAATAGCCATTATTTATCTACCTCCGTTAGGACAAGCTCTCGAAGAACTTGATGGTATCGCTGTCGTCGGTAAGCGTGACATAGGCCTTTTTGATGTCGGAAGTATAACCTTCGCTTCTTCCCTGTCTTTTGAGCTTGCCTTTGACGTTAACTGTGTTTACGGCCTTTACCTTCACGCCGAAAGCTTCCTGCACCGCATTTTTAATCTGCGTTTTCGTAGCTTTCGTGTCCACCGCAAAGACGTACTTTTTGTTGGCGATGTCTTTGTAGCTTTTTTCCGAAAGAATAGGTTTTATTATTATATCGAAAGCGTTCATGCCTTGTATGCCTCCTCGATTTTCTTGACAGCGGCCTGCGTTGCGATGAATTTTTCATTTGCGACCACGTCGTACACGTTGATGAGCTCGCTGGCTATCGTGGTGACGTCGGGGATGTTGCGGGCGGCTCTTACAACGGCTGCGTCTTCGTCGGTAACCACCAGCAGCGCTCTTTTTTCCACGCCCAGCGCCTTCATTACGGCTGCCATTTCCTTTGTCTTCGCGTTTTCCAGCTGAATCTTGTCGACCACTATCATGTTGCCGTCGGACAGCTTTGCGGACAGTGCGCTGACCAGCGCGACGCGCTTTGCCGTCTTATTGATCTTCTGCGAAAAATCTCTGGGCTTCGGCGCGAATACCACTCCGCCGCCCGTCCACTGAGGCGAACGAATCGAGCCCTGACGCGCTCTGCCCGTTCCCTTTTGTCTCCAAGGCTTTATTCCGCCGCCGCGCACTTCCGTGCGGGTGAGCGTAGATTTCGTACCCTGTCTTTTATTGTTAAGCTGGGCGACCACTACCTGATGGATGAGGGCTTGTCTGTATTCGGCTCCGAATACGCTTTCGTCCAATTCCATCGTCGAGACTTCGGCGCCCGTCTGGCTGTATACTTTTATGCTTGGCATCTTCAACTCCTCCGTTATTAGTTCTTCTGCTTGGGAGCTTTGACGCTTTCTCTCACCGCAACCAAACCGTTTTTCGGTCCGGGAACGGCTCCCTTAAGCAGTAATACGTTTTTGCCGGCGTCCACCTTTACGACTTCGAGATTGAGAATCGTGACGTTTTCGTGGCCGTACTGTCCCGCCATGTGCAGGCCTTTGATGACCTTGCTGGGCGTAGAGTTTGCGCCCGTCGAACCCAGACTGCGGTGAACGGGGCCGGTACCGTGCGTCATTTTGAGACGATGCTGATTCCATCTCTTGATGGCGCCGCTGAAACCTTTACCTTTGGTCACGCCGGATACGTCGACGTGATCGCCGGCTGCGAACATCTCGCAGGTAATTGTCGCGCCTATTTCATATTCGTCGTCATACTTAAATTCTTTGATATATTTCTTGGGGCCGACGTTCGCCTTTTTGAAAGCGCCCGCTTCGGGCTTGCCGACCTTTTTCTCGGGCAGATCTTCAAAAGCGACAACCGTGGCTTTGTATCCGTCGCTTTCAACGGTCTTATTTCTTAAAACCGTCATCGGACCGGCTTCGATTACCGTTACGGGAATCATAATTCCGGTTTCATCGAATATCTGAGTCATGCCGAGTTTCTTTCCTAAAATAGCTTTTTTCATATTAATCTACCTCCGCGTGACTTATAACTTTATTTGAATATCCACACCCGCGGGTAAATCCAGTTTCATAAGCGAATCCACTGTCTTAGCGGACGGGCTGTAAATATCAATCAGTCTCTTATGCGTGCGTATTTCGAATTGCTCGCGCGAATCTTTGTCTTTGTGCACGGCACGCAATATTGTTACTACTTCTTTTTCCGTGGGCAGCGGAATGGGACCGCTGACCTTGGTACCGGTCTTCTTTGCTGTTTCAACGATACGAGCCGCCGACTGATCGATGAGTTCGTGGTCGTACGCTTTCAGCTTGATACGAATCTTCTGACTTGCCATTTTATCCTCCGATAGCATTTGCAACAACTTGGTCGTGTGTGTCATTTTCCGGGCTAATTAAAAGAGCTTTTGAGCTCTTTACGACATTTGCTGCACCGCGCGGATTTTTCCGCACTTGTCCGTCTGAGTTATCCGCGGCATTAGCTAATTTTACCGTGGCAATCTCCGACATCAACCCGTGCCCGAAATATGCGCTATAATTCATCATAGCCACACAATTATAACCGACTCGACGCTCTTTGTCAAATGTTTTTACGCAGATTTTTGCTTTTTTTTGAATTTTTATCGGTTTTTGCCGCATTTCAAGCGTATTTTTGCGATATGCGCCGTCAAAAACAAAAAAACGTCTCCCGTCAAACTGACAAAAGAACGTTTTTTGTGCCGCCCGTTTCGTCGCAGAGCCGCTTTTTACGGACGACAGCCGCCGGCAGACGGCGCTTTATTCCGCTCGGGGGGGCAGCTGTACGCTATTACGGCGGCGAAACGTAAGTCCGCCTCGGAAGTCCCTTAGGCCGGCAAGAGCACGCGCACGATATTGTAACGCGCGCGAAAAAAACAATTATATCTTAATTTCGGCGCGGAACGTCCGCTTTTTATCCGCGCTCTTTTACGCGGTACGATTTATCATGTCCGCACACGGGGCAAATTTCGGGCGGCTGCAATCCCTCCGCCACGTTTCCGCAGCTAAGGCACACCCACGCCGCCGGTCGGTCGGAGGAAAACACGGCTGCGTCCCGGACGTTGTCGGCCATTCGGCGGTAAATGCCGGCGTGGCGCCGTTCTATCCGGGCGACTCCCTCGAAAAGCTCGGCGATTTCCGTAAAGCCCTCTTCTCTCGCGACGGCGGCAAAATGCGGATACATCTCGTCGCACTCGTACAACTCGCCCTCTTCGGCGTCCTCCAGCGCCTGCAGCGCCGTTATGTCCATGGCGGACAGCGCCCTAAACCACACTTCCGCGTGCTCGCGCTCGTTGGAGGAAATTGTCTCTATCTCTCTTCCGTAACCTTCATATCCTTCGCCGCGCACTATTCCGGCGTAAATTTCGTACTTGACGCGCGCCATACATTCGCCCGAAAAAGCCGTCATAAGATTGGCTTCCGTCTTGCTGCCTTTAAGATCCATATCCGTCACCTCGCTGATTTTTCTTTTATATCTTTATGCGGCGGCCAAAAAAATATGCTCTTTAAGCGCGGAAATCGTCTCCGGCGGAACAATTCTTTTATCCTCGGAAAAACATAATAAAAAAAGCCCCGGCATCGGACCGGGTGCTTGTTTTTATTAAAACCTGCAAATATTATATGTCAATGTGCTTTATTTACGCCTTTAATCTGCTCATGACCAGCGACGCCGCTCCCACAAGTCCCGCGTCGTTGCCCAGCGTGGCGGTGAGAATAAGCGTACGCGGAGCAAGGTCTTCGCCGTAAGTGTGCTCGTCCACATATTTCTGAACGGGCTTTACAAGATAATCGCCCTGGGCGCACACTCCGCCGCCGAGAATTATCGCCTGCGGACGGAAGATATTTACAAAATTCGACAAACCTTCGCCGAGATATTTTATGTAAGCGTCTATTACGCGTTTTGCCGACGCGTCGCCTTTTTTGCTGCACTCAAAGGCGGTTTTGCCGTCGACTTTTTCCGGGTCGCCGCCGACATACTGCCACATGGCGCTTTCTTTATCCGCCTGCATGGCGCGCTTAGTGTCGCGAATAAGCGCCGTCGCGCTGCAATATGCCTCCATACAGCCGCGTCTTCCGCAGCCGCACAGCTCCCCGTCGACGTTAATCACCATATGCCCCAGCTCGGCCCCCTTCGAAAGATAGCCTTCAAACAGCTTGTTGTCGATGATGACGCCGCCGCCTACGCCCGTGCCCAGCGTAATGAATATCACGTCGCGGTAATCTTTTCCCGTCCCGAACATGGCTTCTCCCAGCGCCGCGACATTGGCGTCGTTGCTGACAAAAGCGGGCTTATCAAGACGCGCGGTAAATTCGGCGGCAAGCGGCACTCCGCGCCAGCCGAGATTGCATGTATAATCTATCACTCCCGTTTCGCTGGTGATTATGCCGGGGCAGCCTATGCCCACGCCCGCCACTTCCTGCCAGTCGATTTTTGCCGAGTCCGCCAACGCCCTTATCTGCGCGGCGACATCGCCCGTGATTTTTTTGTAATCTTTGTCGCTGTCGGTGGGTATGCTGGACTTTACCACAATTTTGCCGGTCTCGTCGATTATTCCGGCTTTGACGTTGGTGCCTCCTATGTCTACTCCTACGTAATACATTTTGATTCTCCTATTAAATTACGGATTGCTTGTCCGTTTTCTTTCTTCAAGATATTGGTCGTACGCGCCCGCGGCGTCGCTTTTTACCAACGTTTTGCCGCGCAGCACCCGCGTGTTGCCCGGCTTTATAAGAGCGGCGTCCACCCGTCTTAACTGCGCCGGCTTTTGCGAAAGACAATTTTCTTTCCCCTCCGCCGCGCCGACATCCGGCTGCGTATTTTTAGCGTCGGCGTGCCGCTTTCTTTTGGCGTCCGCCGCCCACAGAATGATTTGCACGGCTATGCCCGCGCAGGCAAAGCACATGGTAAACGACCCCACCATGCTGTAAATGGCGTAATGATCCATCGCCGAAAACAAATCGCTTATTACGGGAACGTAATACTCTTTCCCTCCCACGATAAACTCGTAATCGTCGCCTATAAACGTCTGTCCCGCCGCCGTGCCGCGCACAAGGCTGAGCGTAAGATACGCTACACTGAACGCCACGACGACGCAGTTGACGACAAACATGGCGATGCGTGCCGCTTTGACGTTGCCGCGCTTTCCCATGTTTACGGGCGTGAGTATCATCATTACGGCGTTCAACAGCACCGTAAGCGTCATCACCGCCGCCAAAGCGATGTTTATTATTTCCGCCTCTTCCGGAACGGCTATATTTATGACCGAATTATCGTTTAGCATAAAATCATTATATCTTAACGGTACGGCGCTTGTCAAGTAATTTTGAAAATTTAGCGCCGCACGGAGTACTTTTATCCGCCCGTCACTCCCGTTCCGCCACGCGGCAGACGGCCACCGTCATATCGTCGTCGCAGCAAGCCTCCTTTTCCAGCGCGCGCTGCATTACGGTGTCGGCCAGCAGCTGCGGATTTACAGACGGCGAATTGTTGATAAGCGCCGCCAGTTCGTCGTCGGCAAAGCGCTGGAACACGCCGTCCGAAACAATTACGATGGCGTCGCCGCCCGCTATATCCGCCTGGAATACCGATGGCTTTGCGTCGTCGACGACGCCCAGCGGCAGCGACGACGAGACTATCGGCTCTACGCTGTCGGAGCGCTTTATAAAGGACGTCGGCGCGGCAAGTTTTACCATATCGACGCTGCATTTATCCAAATCCACCACCGCTATATCCAACGCCGAAAAGCTCTCGCCCTCCTCTATGCCGAGAAAAGTGTTTATGCCTTCCACCGTGACATCGTGGTCGAATCCCGCCTTATAAAAACCTTCCACCAGCGACATGGCTTTTTCCGACAGCTCGTACGCTTTTTTTCCCGACCCCATTCCGTCGCACACCGCCATCAAAAACTTGTCCGAACCTATTTTCATAAAGGAATGAGTGTCGCCCGTCGCTTCTTTTTTAAGCGCGCGCGTCGCCACTCCGAAGGTGACGTCCAGACGCGGCTTGGGAGCAAACTCCATGACCGACCAGCCGCTTATCACGCTGTCGTCGACGCTTTTAAGACTGAGACGCGTTCCCGAACACTTGCCTATGACGTCGGCGATCAATTTCTTATCGGATATGCACTCGTTGCGCACGATGGCCGTTGCCGACACCGTTTCGCCCAGGCACAGTAAAATCTCGCTGCACACGACATTGTAGTATTTAAGCTCCTCTTTTATCCTGTTTTCCAGCCGCCGGTCGTAATTTACCGGAGCGTCGACGTTGCGGCTCATGCCGCTTAGAATTTTTCCCACTCCGCCCAGCTGGCGCGCAAGAAGACGCGTCACCTTGTTGTCGGTTTCGATGCTTTCGTGCGACATGCCCAGCGCCGCCACTTTAGACGAACACAACGACATGATTTTGCCTACGTAAAGGCATTTGTCCACCAGCAGAAACGGCAAATCGCTCATCGACGCCTTTCCCTTTTCGAAACTTTTGGCGGCGACGTGCAGCATACACTCTTCCAGCCCTTCTTTAAGGCATTGTTTATATCGCTGACAGCCCACGCAGACGCTTTTCGTCACTTCTTTCGCTATGGAGACCACCGCCGTCTCTCCCGTCTTTTCCATGCCGCCCAAAATGTCGCTCATCTCGTTAAAGACATCCCCCACCGAACGGGCTTTGCGGGCAAGATCGGCGCGGTTGCGGTTTATTATATAGCGCACCGCTATGCCGCTGTGGGAAGAAAAAAACTTTTCCCGTATGGAATTTACCGTCTTTTCCGGCACCGCCGCGTAGACGATACCGCCTGCCAGCAGCGATGCGGCATGGTACCCGAGGTCCACATACGGAACATTGAAAAACAATTCGAATATTACCGCCGCAAAAATCTGCGCCAGCGGCGAGAGCACTCTCGGCGACGTTATAAACATACTGCACGCCAGCGCGATAAAGCCGAACAGCGCCACGTTTGTGACGTCCAGCGTATAAAACGCGCTGCCCAGCCCCAGCGACAGCGCCGTCATGACGCACGCTCCCTTGCCGATAAAGCGACAGGTAAACGGCAGCGCCGCTCCCACAACCACAAACAGCGGTATGTTGCCCGGCACTCCCAGCGCCGATATGCCCATAGCCGTCACCACCACGACGACGTAAAGGCAGGTTTTTTCGGTGTCGAGCAGGCTGTGTTTTATTTTATAATACAACAGAGGTTTGGCTATCCCGTACGCCACATATGTAAAGATAAGGTACAGGCAGGCGTTTATTATGACGTAAACCGCCGGCGCGCCCGTAAGAGCGTTTACCGCCGCCACGGGACAAAAGCTTATTATGCTGAGACATATCATTATGACTATGCCGTAGGGACGTTTCTGCCGCGTCAAAAAATAGTCCACCGCAACAGTTATACCGGCGCCCAGCACCGCGGCAGCCGTGCTTATCCAGTCGAAACTGCCGATAAAACACCCCACCGCCAACGGCAAAACCAGCACCGCGGCGTTGCATCCGGCAAACACCAGCGCCATATATGCTCCCAAACCGAAGGGCTGCAGACCGTTGACCTGAGCCGGCGAAATCAAAATCAAAATCACCGACAGCATTATGTACTTAATTAACGTGCTCTTAAAATTTTCTTTCAACATAATAAATACACCCGAATTTTTTAGTTCGAGTGTATTGTATCATCTGACGCAAGCGAAAATTTGCTTGTTTTTGTCGATATGTTTGTTTTGTTGTCAAGCGCGTTTTGTTTCGGTGCGGACATATTCCAATCCGCCGCCGTCCGTGCGCCGCCAAAAGTCCAGTCTGTCGGCATATTCGTAAATGAGTATGCTCGGGTCGCTGCGCGTCCTGAATATGCCCAAAGGCTTTTCCCTCGCGTCGTCGGAGGGCGTAACGTCCTGCTGCGGAGACGGGGGATTGTATCCGGCAAATTCGGCGCGCATACTGCGTTTTGCCTGCTCGAACATGCTCTCGCCCGTTTCGCGTCCGCCGCCGTTGTCCGCTCCGGCATCGGAATGATATCCGTTGTACCCGGACGGGGCGTTGTACCCGGGGGCGTTGTTGTAGCCCGGCTGGGCGTTGTACCCGGGGGCGTTGTTGTAGCCCGGCTGGGCGTTGTACCCGGGGGCGTTGTTGTAGCCCGGCTGGGCATTGTACCCGGGGGCGTTGTTGTAGCCCGGCTGGGCATTGTACCCGGGGGCGGGCGGAGCGCCGTAGGGCTGCTGCGAATAACCGCCGCCATAGTAACCGTACGGATAATAACCTTGCTGCATAACCGGGGCATATCCTGAAGGCACATTCGGCTGCACTATATTGGGGGAAATAAACTGAGACTGCGGCGGATTGTCGCTTTTGCTCTTGTTTTTGTCCTTTTTCCTTTTAAGAGAACGCGGCGCCATACCGTTTTTTTCGAGATGCTTCTTTTCCCTTTTACGCAGCACACGCGCCACCGTTATGGACAGCGCCAGCACAACCGACAGCGCCAACCCCACAAAAAATATCCCCGCTACTTCGGCAAACGCGGTTTGCGTGACGGCGCATATTATGACGAACAGCAGGCAGAAAAGCGCGGGAATCCACAATCCCAGCGTGGACAGCAAAAACACCACCGCCCTTGCTATTCCTTCCACGATAAAGGTTAAAAACGAGATAATGGCTTTCAAACCTTCTGCCTCCTCTTTTGTCGCCGAAATAATTTTTATTTTTCAACAATATCGCTTGCGCCCGCGCGGACACGTAAAAACGCTTTATTTTATAATGTCGGTGCCCATATACTTGACCAGCGCTTCCGGCACGGTAACGGTTCCGTCGGCGTTTTGGTAGTTTTCCAGTATCGCCGCCACCGTTCTGCCCACGGCAAGTCCCGAACCGTTGAGCGTGTGCACCAGTCCCGTCTTTCCGTCTTTTTTGTACTTTATATTCATTCTTCTCGCCTGGTAATCGAGGAAGTTCGAACAAGACGAAATCTCCACGTATCTGCCGTAGGATGGCATCCACACTTCGATGTCGTATGTTTTGGCGGAGGAAAATCCCAAATCGCCCGTGCACAGGCACACCACTCTGTACGGCAGTTTTAACAGCTGCAGAATTTTTTCCGCCTCGTTTGTAAGGCTTTCCAGTTCGTCCCAGCTCTTGTCGGGCATGGTGAATTTGACAAGCTCCACCTTGTTAAACTGGTGTTGTCTTATAAGGCCGCGCGTATCCCTTCCGGCGCTGCCCGCTTCGGCGCGGAAACACGCCGTATAAGCGCAGTACCACTGCGGCAGCTTTGCCGCGTCCACAACTTCGCCCCGCAGCATGTTAGTAACCGGCACTTCCGCCGTGGGGATGAGGAAATAATCGTAATTTTTCAGCGAAAACGCGTCGTCTTCAAATTTGGGCAGCTGTCCCGTACCCGTCATGCTGTCGCGGTTGACCATGTACGGCGGGAATATCTCGATGTAGCCGTTTGCGATGTGCGTGTCCAGCATGAAGTTGTAAACCGAGCGCTCCAGTCTCGCTCCCAGGCCCTTGTAAACAGTAAATCGCGCGCCGGTTATCTTCGCGGCGGTAACGGGGTCCAAAATGTCCAGATCGCTGCCTATATCCCAATGCGCTTTGGGCTGAAAATCAAAGTGCGTGGGCTGCATAAATCTGCGCTGTTCGACGTTTTCGCTGTCGTCCTTGCCTATCGGCACACTTTTGTCGGGGATGTTGGGAATGGAAAGCGCCGCCATGCGCAGGTCCGATGTAACGCGCGACAGTTCGGCGTCCAGCGTCTTTATTTTTTCTCCGTCGGTCTTCTGACGGGCGATAAGTTCGTCCGCATTGCCGCCGACGCGTTTAATTTTCGCCACTTCCGCGGTGATTTTATTGCGGTCGGCTTTAAGCGTTTCCACTTCGCCGATGATTTCGCGGCGTTTTTTATCGAGTTCGACCACTTTATCCACATCGTATGTGCCGCTGCGGGTGGCCATCGCGTCTTTTACAAGCTGAGTGTTTTCAACGATAAACCTTATATCTAACATTGTTGTTCCTCTTTTCGTCTCGTATTTTTAATAAATTCTATTATAAACCATTCTTGTAAAAAATGCAAGACTTTTTTTATCTTTTTACGTCCGTCTGCGCCGCCCGTAATGAATTTTGATCAAACAGCCGGCATTTATACCTTGCTAAACGGGATTTTCGCGTTTATGCGCGCGGCCGAATATATTTTTTCCGCTTTTGCCTATACTAAACGCGATGAAAGACAAATTTCGCACATTCGGAGCGGTTGTAAGTTCGGCAATACTGCTCATCCTGGCAAAAGGCGCGGCGGCGCTGGGTAAAATTCCGCTGTGTTCCGTTCTCGGCGCCGAAAATTCCGGCGTTTACTATGCTGTTTTTCCGTTGTACGGGCTGGGCGTATCGCTGTCTTCGGGCGGCATAACGGCTTGCGTGTCGGCGGCGACGTCGCGTCTTACGGCGGACGGCGGCAACCTTTCGCATTCGGCGATAAAAAAAACGGCGTTCTTTACGACGGCGGCAACGGCGGCGGCTGCGGCGCTGATATTTATCTTCGCTCCCGCTATCGCTGCCGCTCAGCATATTCCCTCTGCCGTTTCTCTCTACCGCGTAATGGCTCCCGGCGTAGTTTTTTGCGGGCTTAGCAGCGTCTTTAAGGGTTGGCTGCTGGGCAACAGAAAATTTACCCTTACAGCCGCTTCGGAACTACTGACGCAAGTACTCAAATCCGCAGCGGGAGTAGGCGGAGCGCTGCTTGTCCGCGGCGGCGGTGCAACGGCGGCGGCTGCGGCGGTGACTTTATCCGAATGCTGTTCGCTCGCGGCGACGGCGGCGGCATATTTGCGCGTGCGGAAAAAAGCGTCGCCCCTCTCTTCCTGCCAGGGCGGCGACGCAAAAGACATAATGATAAAGAGCATACCTTTGACGGCGGGCGGCGTCATTCTGCCCCTTTGCTCCTTTATCGAAAGCTTTATCGTATTGAATCTACTGGGCGAAGGCGCCGGTTTTACCGCGGAATACGGAATTAAAGAAGGCGCGGTGGGCTCTTTGCTGTCGCTGCCCGTAAGCGTTTTCCATGCGATGGCATCCTACTTTCTCCCCTATCTGTCGGGAAAAGACGCCCGAAAGGATTTTACCGCGGCGGGCGGCGCCTTTCTTTCCGCGGGCGTGCTGTTTTTTATCACTTACGTTGTCATGCCCGGTCCGATAATACAGCTGCTGTTTCCCGCTCTGCCGTCCGATCTAGCCGAAAAGGCCGCTTTACTGCTGGCCGTCGGCGCGGCGTCGATGCCGGCGGCGGCGCTGACGCACGCTTTTACCACGCTTTTTCAGTCCTGCGGCAAGACGTGGCTGTGCACGGCGATAAAGAGTTTTGCCGCCGTCATACGTATAATACTCGTTGTTGCGCTGGCGTTGCCCGTCGGGATTCGCGGCTGTATGCTGGCGCAGGTTGTGTCATCGGCAGTAGCTGCGGCGGCGTGCATTTTTTCCGCAGCGCGCTTAGGCGCTTTTATAAACGTGCGGCGCCTTGTCCTTCCCTTTTTTACGGCGGCGGCGTACTGTTTGTCGCTGGTCGTATGTTGCCGACTGTTCGATTTTTCCGCTCCCTTTACGGCGATAGTACTGCCGCAGATATGCGCGTTTTTATGCGCAGCCGTAACGGCGGGCGCGGGAATCGCGCTGTCAAGACGCGTCTTTGCGAAAAAACGCAATTGACGACTGCCGGCCGCTGATTTTTTGCCTCTTCTACACTGAATTTTTTTCGGTTAAAAAATAAGCCGCCAAATGATTAATGACGGCTTATTTTACGATAATTTATAAGTTTAACTTAAATTTATACGGGCGCTAAAATCTTTCGATCGTCACCTTTACGTCCTTAGGCGCGTCGACGGTGAGTTCAATACCCTTGGGAACGGAGGCAAAATACTCCTTTTTGCCGTCGGTCGTCTTCCATTTGACGGAAATTCTGCCCATTTTGCTGTCGTAATACCCCTTTGCCCATGTGATTTTTCCGCTCGGGTCGAGGAAGGGTCTTAGCGTGATTTTTTTGAATCCCGCGCCTTCTTCCTCGGGCATGATACCCAGACAGTACTTAAACATCCATTCCGACACCGAGCCCAGCGAGTAGTGGTTGAAGGAATTCATCCCCACGTCGCCGAAACCTTTGTCTGCGGTATAACTGTTCCATCTTTCCCAAATGGTGGTGGCTCCGTTTACCGCGCTGTACCCCCATCCGGGATATTCGCGGCTGCACAAAATTTTATACGCCAGCTGTGTTTCGCCCAGGTTGCATATCGTCGGCAGCAAGAATTTTATGCCTAAGAATCCCGTCGTGAGCTTGTCGCCCGCGGCGTGCAGCGTATCCATAAAAGCCGGTTTTATCTCGTCGAGCGTCATAATGCCGGCAGCGCACGCCAGAAGATACGCCGTTTGCGTGTGGCACGTAAGCGTGTTGTCTTCCTTTACGAATTTTTTGCGGAAAGCCGCGACAATGCGTTTGTACAGCGCCTCGAATTCGGCGGCGTCCTCGTCGCCCGTTATGCGGCACATTTTGGCGGTAAGCCGCGTCGAAAAGGCGAAATAGGCCGTCGACAGCAGACTTTTATCGGTATTGCAATCGACGTTAAGCCAGTCTCCCCAGTTGGGTTCGGCGGGGCGAATACAGTCGTCGCTCCACTTTTCGGTGAGACGAATATACTTTTTGGTAAAATAAAGCGTTTCTTTCAAAAATTTTCTGTCGCCGTACATGAGGTAGTGTTCGTAAGGAATTACCGCCATAGCGTCGCTCCACCCGGCCGCGCAGGGAGCGTGATATTCCGTGTCGTCGCTTTCGGTATGCGGAACGCACGGAGCTATACCGCCTATCGCTCCGTCGCCGTACTGACTGTCGATAAGGTCCTGAATGTACTTGCGGTAAAATTTGTCGCAGTCCATATTAAACATGGCGCTGCCGCAGAATATCTGCGCGTCGCCCGTCCACCCCAGCCGTTCGTCGCGCTGAGGACAGTCGGTGGGCACGCTCAGGAAATTGCCGCGCTGACCCCACACTATATTGCTGTAAATGCGGTTTACGAGACTGTCGGAACATTCGAATTCCGCCGTTTTTTCCAGCGCCGTATACATCACTTCGCCCGTCATGGCAATTATTTCGGCGCTGCCGGTGACGCGCACTTCGACGTAGCGGAAACCGTGAAAGGTAAACAGGGGACGGAATTCCTCCTCTTCTCCTCCCTTTAGTATAAAAGTATCGGTACTTTCTGCACGTCTTAGATTTTCGACGTACAAAGTGCCGTCTTTTTCGAGCATTTCGCCGTATCTCAAACGCAGTACGGTGCCCGCCGTGCCCTTGACGCGCAGACGAACGACGCCCACCATGTTCTGCTTCATGTCATAAATCGTTTTTCGTCCGCTATGGGAGATTTTTTCGGGGACAAGCGTGTGCATGACCTTAATGCGCGGTTCGACCTCTTCGCTGAGTCGCGCGTAATTTATCCAATAATCGCGGTAGACGGGTTTTTGCCAGCCGCCCTCCGAATAGTCATATCCCGGCAGATAAAAGCGCTTGTTCTTTGCCGCCCGGTGATCCACTACTTCTCCCATATAGTTGTCGGTGCGCATTATCTCGTCGGTATCGACACGCCAGGCGTCATCCGTAATTATTTCCTGCTTTTCGCCATCCATGTATTTTAGTACTATTTTGGCGCACACGCTTACGTCGCGGTAATAGTTGCGGCGCAACATTCTGTTTCCCATGTATCCCGCCGCCCAGCCGTCTCCCGCGACCAGCACTACGGCGTTGTCCTTTTTAACAAGTCCCGTTATGTCGTATTTAAGCCACGGAATACGGACGCGGTAATCGGTAAATCCCGGCGACATATAGTCGCCGTCGGCGGGTTCTCCGTTTACGTACGCCTTGAATACGCCTATAGCCGTCGCCCACAGTTCGGCGCTTTTGAGCGGCTTATCCAAAAGCGAGAATTCCCGTCTGAAACAGGGACAGGGTTTGCCGTATCTTTCGATTTGCTCGGTATCGCGTTCGCCGGCAAGCGACAGCCAGTGCGCGGGGTACAATGTGTTCATAGACTTATCTCCTTAAAACTGATTTTTCGTTGTCGGACCGTGCTTTTATTTTCCGGCAGGCCTTTTAATGACAACTCTTAGCTAATATAATAAACCCGACTTCCGCAAAAAACAAGTCGGGTTTTTGGACATAACGGTAGTAAAACAAAACGTGCGACGTTTTTATCCCATGCGGCGGCGGTATTCGCCGGGAGTGCAGCCGTACATGCGCGAAAACTGTTCGTAAAAGCTTTTTTTGTCGCCGTAGCCCGCGTCGAGCATGATGCTTTCGATGCTTTCGTCGGTGTGCGACAGTTTCTGCGCCACGTTTTCCATGCGTTTTTCGCGTATGTACTCGGACAAGTTGCGCCCCGTGTATTTTTTAAACACTCGGCTTATATATGCGGGGGAAAAAAACATCCATTCGCCCAGCGTTTCGACGTTGAGTTTTTTGTCGCAGGCGGCGTAGATATATTCGATGATATCCGTCACTATCTTGGGCCCGGGCGCCGTTTCTATGCCGCGGAAAATGTAGATAAGCGCCACCTTCAACAGTGCCTGCAGAATTTCGAGATACCCCTCCTTTTTGTCGCGGAATTCGTTTATCATCTGCATAAGCACCGCATAAACGCCGGGCGCCGCCGCACGCGAAGCAAATATTCTGCCCTGCTTTCCCGCCGACTCCATGGTCACGAAGACATTGCACGCCAGCGACTTGAACAGCTGGTCGTCCTTTAGCGAGCTGGACAAAAACGACGGCGTAAAAAGGCAGTTGATTATCGTAAAATCCTGCGTCGCCTCGCAATATCCGTGCCGGCTGCCGATATCTATCAAAAAGCAATCGCCCGGCTTTATCCGGCTCTTTTCGCCTTCGTGCAAATGTTTGGCCGTGCCCGACACCACATACACGAGCTCGATAAATTCGTGTTTGTGCTCGGTACTGTCGCCGCCGAAGTAGCCTATATAAATCTTTTCGCCGGGCCGAATAAGGTCTTTCGTCCGCAATATGCGATCGGCAGCGCCCGCGGCTTTTTTATATGTGTCCGTTGTCATAATGCGATTTTTCTCCGCTTTTATCCGCGGGTACCAGCGCGTCGTCGAAGTGTACGTATGCGTCCTTTTCCGAAAAAGTCGCGTCTCCGTCGAGACGCCGGGTGGTGCGCAGCTGCGGAACCGCCGGCAGCATGGTTATGTCAAACGTGCCGGGCTTTAGACGACCGATGTTTTGCATCAACAGTTTTTGATTGTCAAGCACGTATTCAGTGACTTCCTCTTTCGTAACGCCCGTGTACAGCTTTTTGCCTTGGGGCTGATTGCCGCCGTAAAGATTGGCCTTTCCGCCCATATAACTTATGTACGCGCTGCCTATATCGCCGCTTTTGACGGCGCGCTCCATAGTATCGAGATTCATTCCCATCGCGGAGTAAGTAAAATAATTGCCGCCGTTTACAGTGGGCATGCCGGCGCGGTACATCAGATCCGAGTCGCCCGTCGCGTCGACGAAATAATCGGCGGTGAGATACTGCCTGCCCGACTTACTGTCCGTTATTATGCCCTCCACGTGGCCGCCGTTTGTCACAACGCCGCTCAAAAGGGTGTCGAGATATATGTCCGCCCCCGCTTTTTGCAGCATATCCGACAGCGCCAGCGCAAACATTGCGGGCGAATATCTGCCGTCCAGTCTGCCGTTTTTTTGCGGATAGTCATTGCGCCAACATTCCTTGGTGGTGGTCCAGCCGACCTTCCACGACATTTTGAGCATTTCGTCCGCCATGCCGTAAATTATCTGTTTGCCGCGGCCGTTGCACATGGGCACGAAATAATTTATAAGTCCGTTTGTCGCCAGTCCGCCGAACGTAAGCGTTTTTTCCGTTATCAGCGTCTTTTTGCCCGCACGCGCAGCGCTTACCGCCGCCGCGACGCCGGCCACTCCGCCGCCTACGACTATAATGTCCCATTTGCCCGCAAAAGGCACGTCTTCGGTTATTCTCATTTTTCACTCCTTGTTATCGAAAAAATCTTCTACTTCATCGTCGGCCCGGTTTCCCTTTGCGCCGTTGCCGTCTTTTGAAGAAGGTTCCGCGTCGCCGCCGTCATCCGCTTTTTTGCCCGGCTTGGGGGGCGCGCCCGCGGCGTTTTCCCTTTCGGACGCCAGTCCTTTGTACGCCTTAAAGGTTATGTCGCGCACCAAAAATGCGGCCACGGCCTCCGCTACTGCCAAAACAAGCGCTGCCAGGGCGGGAAAATCAAACCATCTTACCGTGATAAACGCCTCCAAAAGGGCCATTGCAAAACTCAAAATCAACTGCAGTTCCAACCCGACGTAAGTATGCCACGAACCGCGCAAAACACGGGGCAGTCGGTTGACGTACACTTCCTTTTGGAGCTTGTAAAAGGTAAAATGCCCAACAAGGCAAAAAACCGCCGTCACCGCGTTTGCCACCGCCGCCAGAATTATTATCGAATATGTCCACGTATATAGCTGCGGCAACTGCTTTAGGCCCGTCTGCGGAATACACAAAAGAGCTATCGCCGCCACCGTGATTACCACCGAGCATATTGTCGTAGCAAAAGTTTTTTTCTTTATCTCATCATCGCTAAGGCCCGTCGAGAGCTTTTTGACCGTCAATTTCCGTTTCATGGTTAGATTATAGCACAGCCGCGCGGATTTGACAACAACTTTGCCCTTCTATTTATATTTTTCCGGCAAACGCGCGGCGCCGCCCTTAGCGGCCGATTTTTACACTTACGGACTTTTCGGCGCGTATTCCCGTTTAAAACAACAATCGGTTCACAGATCGCTCCGTGTACCGATTGTCGTAATAAAGGAAGAAATGTGAGATATTTTCATATCTTGCCTATATAATAAATCTTATTTGTGAATATTGTATGATATAAAAGTGAGCCGCTCCTAAAATATTTTCCTGTTTTTTAGGGGAAGTTTATATTTCCTTTATTTTTATTAAACTGACGCTTTTTCGGCGTGATTAACGCACGGTTTTTTGCGCGATAAGCAATTAAAAGCGTGTCAAAAGGCGGGTTTTTCGCCCAGCCAATCGCATATCGCAAGAGCAAACGCCATTGCGGCCTTCGGACCGGACGCCGTTATCAGATTGCCGTCTTTTTCCACTTCGCTGCCGGTGTAATGCGCGTTTTCCAGCACGTTGATAAAAGCGGGCGACGGATAGCACGTCACCTTTCGTCCCGCGGCGAGTCCGTTCATGCCCAAAACGGTGGCGGGCGCCGCGCAAATAGCGGCAATAAGTTTGTGAGCCGCGTCAAACGCCGTAACGGTGTTTATAACCGTCTTACATTCGCCCAATATCTTTGCCCCGGGCATACCGCCGGGCAGTACTACCGCATCATAGGCCGAGGCGTCAAATTCGCTTTCGGTCATATCCGCCTCCACCTTGATGCCGTGCGAGCCGGTAACCGTCTTTGCGCACACCGACACCGTCTGCGCCGCAATTCCGGCGCGGCGCATCACGTCCACCGCCGTAAGCGCCTCTATTTCTTCAAATCCGTCGGCAAGAAATACCGCTGCTTTTTTCATGATAAAATCCTCCTTGTTAACAATCTCCGAGCCGCGCGCCCGTTTTTTGCGTCCTATTCATCAGCGCTTACTTAAAAATATATCGTTTTTCGGCAAAACCGTGCCGCGTTTTATTATTTCTTCCGCCAGCGTCGCGGGAATGCCCAGCCCCGTCGATCTGTCGTTTATGCAGTCGAACACCACTTTTTTGCCGTTGGCGCTGAAACCGTCGACGAATTTTACGCTGACTTGTACTTTGTACACTATTTTTTTGCCCTCCGCCGTAGTGTAGTCGCCCACATAAAACATCTTGTTGGACTTACTTTCGGTGCGCGTATAATGAGCTTTGAGCGGCGCGGCGTAGCTGAGCTCGGGATACATAATGCCGGAAGGGCGCTCCTTTACTTCCTTGTTTTTGTATTCGAGCGTATATTCCCCGTCGGAAAAAATGACGTTTTTTTCGCTGAGCACCTGAAAAACAAGCCGTTTTCCTTCGCTTTTTACCATCACTTCCGTATATCGCACGGGGCAGATGCGCGACGCTATAAAGTACATGAGTATAACGACCAGCAAACTGCCCGCCGCCACCCACATGGCGATGGTTATGCCCAGCAAAAACGACAGCAGCAATCCCACCACCGAAATGATGATAAGAGTGTATATCGTTATCGTAAAGGGGCGCGGCATAACGCTTATATCCGCCCTTAATTTGCCCATACGTTCGTATTTTTTTTCCAGCTCCTTATTAAGATCCTTCATTCGAAGTCCTCCCATCTCTTGCCGTTGCATTTAAAATTGGGCTTTATATAAAGTTTTTGACGGCGCTGACGGAGCATTTGGAGAAAATGCTTGTCGCTGACGGCTTTTTCGGGCACTTCGGTAACGCCCAGCAGTTCGCGGTCGCCCCAGTGTATGTCCGAACCCGCCGTGTGGAAAAACCCGAAATGGTCGGCGTACACCGACGCCAGCATATTAAGCGGCAATGTGGACGGGCTGGTGTTTAATACTTCCACTCCGTCGACGCAGTCGGGGAAAAGACATATGTGCTCCATATAATCGCGGGACATGCGGAAGGGGTGCGCCTGCACTACGACGCCGCCGGCGGACCGTATGCGGTTGAGATATTCGTTTGTCGGGCAGGTCTCCACGTCGCCGCCGTTTTGTTCCAGCCACTTCTCGTCTATGCCGTAAACGAGAAAGTCGCAGCCGGCGTTATTGTTGGGATAGCTGGCCTGCACGCTGTATTCCAGTCCGAAAAACACGTCCAGCCCGCATTTATCCCCCTCGGCCTTAACGGCGTGAAAACCTTCGCAGTACTTTTCGAGTCGATATTTCCACGGCTCGTTTTTCATGTCGAACCTTATGTTGCCGTTAAAAAAGTGGTCGGTGGTAAATATGCCGGCATAACCCTGTTGGGCAAAAGTCTCCACCAGCTCGCGCGGCGTAAAACGGCCGCATTGGCTGGAGATGCTGTTGTGTGTATGCATTTCATACTTATAAGCCATTTTTATTCTCCTTCTCCGGACGCATATTGTGTCATCGGGGCAAAAATCTTTTCCATTTCTTCCACCAGTCTGAACTGGGTGCGAGCGCGGTACAAATTCTGCCGGTCGTAATGCGTCCTGAAATAGACGTCGCCGTCCAGATAGTCGGTAAGGAACCTTACTCCGCACTCGTACGTCATGAGCATAGCCGAAAAATCCAGCAGGCGTTTTTCCTCTTTCGTGAATTTACTGCCCAGCACTTCCAGATAGGCGCTTTTGAAACAGTCGTAATAATCTTTGAGAAAGCGCACTTTATCCGTGTCTTGCTCGTCTTCCCGCACAGCGTTGCAACCTATACGCACCGCATCGCCGAAATCATATAGCACGCTGCCCTTCATAACGGTGTCAAGGTCTATAACAACCACCGGCTTTTTTGTCACCGCGTCAAACAACATATTGTTAAACTTTGTGTCGTTGTGCGTAACGCGAAGGGGAATGAGCGCTTTTTTGACGCCGTCCGTCACTACTCCCGCAGCCGGAGCGCGGCGCATGGCAAAATCATACAGCTGCAAAACCTGTTGTCTCCGTCCGAAAGCGTCCCTGTCAAAAGACCGGCTTAGTTTTTCGACGCGGGCGGGCGTATCGTGAAACCCGGGTATTACGTCGACGAGTTTTCCGGCGTCAAACGACGACAGCATCTCCGCAAACCGGGCAAGACATCTGCCGCCTTCTCCGAAATGCTGCGCGTTTAGCGGCATCTCTATCGCGACGGTGCCTTCGATATAGTTGTAAACGCGCCAGTATCCGCCGTTGCTGCGGACATAACTTTTGCCGTCTTTCGCCTTTACCGGCATGAGACACTTGCCAACGTCCCCGCCACGGCGGCGCGTCACCTGTTCGATAAAGCAGCACACCTCGCTTATGTTGTGCATAAGTCCTTCTATGTCGCGAAAAATTTCGTCGTTTATCTTTTGCAAAATAAACCGCTTGCGCTTTCCCTGCGCCAAAAAGGTGGCGTTTATATGCCCGTTGCCGTAAGGAGTCACGTCATAATTGTCTTCGGGCAGCAAAAACATATCTAATATTTCCTTTTCCATGCTGCGCGCCTCCGATAAAACGCGAATTAAGTATAACAAATTTATTTATTCCCGTCAATCTGTTTTTAGCGCAAACATAAAATGAGTTTACTTTTGAGTTATAATGTGTTATTATAGTAAACGATATTTGTTTCGGAGTATAAAATGTTCAAACTACTGTCTTATCTGAAAGGATACAGAATAAAAACCGTTCTGGGCCCTATTTTCAAGCTCGTGGAAGCCGTACTCGAACTAATAGTGCCGCTCGTCGTGGCGGACATAATCGACGAGGCCATACCGCTAGGCGAACAGGGCGATTATTCGCTTCTTATAAGGTACGGCATATATATGTTTCTGCTGGCGGCGGTGGGGCTGGGCTTCGCGCTTGTAGCGCAGTTTTTCGCCTCGCGCGCGTCCATGGAATTCGGTACCAATTTAAGGCGCGGCCTTTATTCGCACATAAACACGCTCTCGCAGACCGACATAGACAAAATAGGAGCGCCGTCGCTCATGACGAGACTTGTGGGCGACACCACCCAGTGCGAACAAGGCGTGGCGATGTTCATCCGATTGGTGACGAGGGCGCCGTTTATGGTAATAGGCTCCATAATAATGGCGATGACAATAGACGTCAATCTCTCGCTTGTCTTTATTGGCGCCTCGATTTTGATATCGGTGCTGCTGTATTTCATCATGTCGCACACCTTCCGCGCATACGGAACGGCGCGCAGCCGTCTGGACGACGTGGCACTGTCGGTGCGTGAAAATCTTAGCGGAACGCGCGTTATAAGGGCCTTTTCGCGCAGCCGTCGCGAAAAAGAAGAATTTTACGCAAAAAACGACAAGCTGACGAAAATTTCCGTTTCCATCGGTAAAATAAGCAACTTCACCAATCCCGCGACCTATGTAATAATAAACGTAGCCATAATTCTCATCCTGTGGCTGGGCGGAAAAGAAGTATATTACGGCGCTTTAAAACAAGGACAGATAATAGCGCTCGTAAACTATCTTACGCAGATAATGCTCGCCCTTACGGTGCTTGCCAATCTCGTCGTTTCCTTCTCCCGCGCGTCCGCCAGCGCAAAACGCATTAACGAAGTCTTTGCTCTGCCCGCAGCCCGCAGCGGCGGCGACGGCGCCGAGGCTGATTATTCCGCGCCCGCCATATCGGTCGAAAATCTTGACTTTTCCTATGCCGGATCGTCGAAAAACACTTTAAGCAGCATAAGTTTCGAGCTGCTTAAAGGGCAGACGCTGGGCATTGTGGGCGGCACCGGCAGCGGCAAAAGTACGCTCGTCCAGCTGATAGCCGGCTTATATACGGCGCCGCGCGGCACAATAAAACTGTTCGGAAAGGACGTCGACGACTACACGGCGGAGCAGAAAAACAATATGATAGGCTTTGCCATGCAAAAATCCGTGCTGTTTTCCGGCTCTCTGCGCGACAACATGCTCTGGCGCGACGGCAGCGCTACCACCGAAGACATAGTAAAAGCGCTCAAAACCGCCCAGGCATACGACTTCGTCATGCAAAAACAAGGCGGCCTCGACATGGTCGTGCGCGAAGGCGGCGGCAATCTGTCCGGCGGGCAGAAACAACGCCTTAACATAGCGCGCGCTCTTGTCGGCGGTCCGGATATTCTGATATTGGACGACAGCTCTTCGGCGCTGGACTTCGCTACCGACGCTGCGCTGCGCTCGGCGATAAAGCGCGACTGCGAAGGCATGACGGTAGTCGTCATCTCACAGCGCGCCACTTCCATGCAGGCAATGGACCTCATTCTCGTGATGGACGACGGCAATGTGGTGGGCAAGGGCACTCACGAACAGCTGCTTAAAAGCTGTACCGAATATCGTGAAATCTACAATTCGCAGGTTGCCGAGGAGGACAGAGTATGAAAAACACCCGAAAACGCGACCATACCGTAAAAAAATTACTGTCTTACATCCGTCCGCACATAGCGTTTATTATAGCCGCGCTTATATGCGCCGTCGTGCAGGTGGTGGCCACCCTGCTCGCCCCCGTCATAATAGGAAAAGCCGTCGACTGCATAATAGCCGAAAACAACGTGGATTTTGCCAAAATAGCCTATTATATAATACTGCTCTCCGTCAGTGTCGCGGCGGTGTTTTTGTTCCAGTATATGTCGTCGTATTTTATAAACATCGCCTCCTACCGCGCGATCGGCGATTTGCGAAAATCCGCCTTCGACAAACTGCACGCGGTACCCGTCAGTTTTATCGACAGTCACAAAAGCGGCAATCTTTTGTCCATAATAGTCAACGACATCGACCAGATCTCCGACGGACTGCTGCAAGGCTTCCAGCAGCTCTTTACCGGCATAGTCACCATTGTGGGCACGCTGGTCTTTATGGTGCTGCAAAACTGGCTGATAGCCGTGGCGGTGGTGGTGCTGACGCCCATTTCGCTGTTTGTCGCCTATTTCATCGCCAAGGGCTGCCACGACTCTTTTACCAATTCGGCGAAAACGCGCGGCGAGATGAGCTCGTTCCTGAGCGAAACGGTGGGCAATCAGAAAATGATACGCCTGTTCAACAAAAAAGATTATGTGGAAAGCCGGTTCGGCGACATCAATCTGCGGCTCAAAAAGTACGGTCAGGACGCGGCTTTCTTCTCGGCGCTCATCAACCCCAGCACGCGCTTTATCAACGCAGTAATTTATCTCGCAGTGGCGGTACTGGGCGCGATTCTCGTCATGCAGGGCGACAGTCCGTCGCTGTTCGGCATATCCATGCTGCCGCTGTCGGTGGGCGGTCTGTCGTGTCTTTTGACGTACGCCAACCAGTACACGAAACCCTTCAACGAAATCACCGGCGTAATAACGGAAGTCCAGACGGCAATGAGCGGCGCGAAAAGAGTGTTCGACCTGCTGGAAACGCCTTCCATGCCGGACGACAGCCACCTGCCTTCGCCCGGTCATGTGCGCGGCGATATGCTGTTTGAATCGGTGTATTTCAGTTATACGCCTTCAAAACCGCTCATCGAGAATTTTAATCTCTCGGTAAAAAGCGGACAGAAAATCGCCATTGTCGGCCCCACCGGCTGCGGCAAAACCACGCTGATAAACCTTTTAATGCGCTTTTACGACGCCAACAGCGGCGACATATTCTTAGACGGCGAAAACATCGCTTCTTTCAACCGCGACTGCTACCGCAAATCTTTCGGAATGGTGCTGCAGGACACTTGGATAAAACGCGGCACGGTTGCCGAAAACATCGCCTACGGCCGTCCCGACGCCCCGCGGGAAGAAATCATCGACGCGGCGAAAAAGGCGCATATCCATTCGTTTATCATGCGCCTGCCGGACGGATACGACACCGTAATGACGGAAGACGGCGGCAACATTTCGCAGGGACAGAAGCAGCTGCTGTGCATCGCCCGCGTGCTTTTGGTCAATCCCGACCTTTTGATACTCGACGAGGCCACCTCCTCCATCGATACGCGCACCGAACTTAAAATACAGGACGCCTTTGCCGTCGCCACAAAGGGAAAAACTTCGTTTATCGTGGCGCACCGACTGTCCACGATAAGAGAAGCGGACGTTATTTTGGTGATGAAGGCCGGCAACGTCATCGAACAGGGCAACCACAAAACGCTTATGGCGAAAAAAGGTTTTTACTACAATCTTTACTCGGTGCAGTTCCAAAAATAAACGGATATGCAAAAAGACCGCGCTTTGCCGTGCGGTCTTTTTTTTGTTGCGTTAATTGTATTTTTTTGCCGTAAATTACAGCGCAAAGAGCGCTTTTTTGCCTGTTGACGGCGTTT
>ERZ1643251.491-NODE-491-length-56753-cov-10.399062_pt1 | contig 56753 bp, 56 predicted proteins | sample MGYA00579261_ERZ1643251 | MGnify/ENA primary metagenome ERZ1643251 (study PRJEB29033, sample SAMEA4952267) | chicken gut metagenome | biome: Broiler Chicken; feature: Gastrointestinal Tract; material: Caecum | place: Ireland | collected 2018 | study: Broiler...
TGAGAATCATCTCTGAGCTGGGATTGTCTATGCGCCGTTACGTTTGACGCTTACAGATCAACTGATTTCAACTGCGGAAAATGCAAGTCGCTTTTGGACAGAAATCGCATATCGGAAATATAATTGCAATGCTTTTGCTGAGCCAATAATTCTAACAATTCCATTAGGTACCTCCATAAAAGGTTGGTCTGCCGACAGCTGCAAAATATTCCTGGCCGGTAATAACCACACCGCCGCTGGGGGTACAGTGGACAATCAGTACATTACCATTTTCATCATGGCCTGCCACGATGCCCACATGGCTGTCATCGGGGTAAAATACCAGGTCACCGGGCTGAGCCTCGTCCCAGGAGATCGACGTACAATATGTGTGCTGCGACTGTGCGCCGCCGCCATGGCCCATCACATACGCACCGTTGCTGACATTGTAGAATGTCCAGTCTACGAAGCCCGAACAGTCCAGGCCGTAGGGCCGGTAGGTACCGGTGGTAGAGCTTCCATCTGCCCATACCTTGGTGAGCTGCCCCCAGCGGGAGTCCCAGCCAACCACCAGAGACTTACCGCCCCAAAAGTAATTAACTTTACCAACCAATTTACAGGCAGTTTCCACCACAGTACGGCGTTCCGGGGATAGATTTTCGGGAAGATTTTGCAGCAGTTCTACCGCATCGACCTGGGTAATGGTCAGATCTCCCAGCAGTCCATCCAGAGCGTCCAGCTCCTCCAGCAGCTCTGTCAACGTCTGGTTCTGAAACGCTGTGAACGCGTAGACTGTCCGCATATCTTCCGCAGTCTTGTGGGTAATCGTGATGTGCAAAATGATTTCCACGGAATGCTTGCCCTCTATGAGTTCCACTCTGGACCTGATCCCGCACATATCCCAAAAGACGGTCCGCAGGCGTTCTACCCGGTCCGGTGTCAGCGCAGCCACATCGACACCGTCGTTGCCTCCAGCCGTTTTCACAGCGAATACAGCCACCACCTCTTTCCAGGCCGGGGGTTGCCCCTGTGTGTCGATGCTGTCGTATTCTCCTTCTTTCAGGTCCTCCAGCTTGTCCGCAACTTCCATATTGATTTGGGCGATGGCCACATTCAATGGTACGGCGTCTTTGGATGGTTCATTGGAAAAGAAGATACCGAACGGAGAGGCCAGAAGGGCTGCGATCAGCGCCACAACTACCAGTACCGATACCAACACTGTGCCGCCTACCAGAGAGGCCAGTGCGCTGACCAGTGCCGCAACCGCCTTAGTGACTATCCTTGAATACTTCAAAGGTCACATTGGGCATGGCCACCATGGTCTGTCGGTCGTATTTGAGAATCCGCAGGCCGGGCAGTTCCTTATTCTTGAGGGTGGCCGTGACGGTCTCGCCGGTGGCAACAGAGACAGTTACAACAGTTTCGGTGTCGGGCAGCCAGCCCTCGATACCAGAGATTTCTCTCACCTCATAGGCACCGGGCTTCAGGTCAGTAAAGACGGCTGCACCGCCTGCCTCGGTTTTCTGAGTATAGGTGGTGCCGGTTTCGATGTGCTTGATCTGGATGGTGACGCCTTCCAGGCGGTCGCCGGTGTCGGAGAGCTTTTCGACGCGGAGACTGCCGTAGTCGTGCTGGTGGTCAGCGCACAGGGTCGGGCAGCTCACCAATAAACAGTTCATTGTGGCTTTCGGCGTTGCCGGAGAACGATGCCAGCATAATGTTACCATTAATCTGGCTAAATGTGGTACTGGCCGCCGCAAAGGGCGCCAGTACTGAGCCATAAATCGCCGTGGTGCTGTTAGACCAGGTCAGGGCGCCAGGGAAATTCCAAAGAATGCGCCGGGCATTTTCCCGTGTGGCCGCCGTGCCGTTGCGGATAATCTGATAGCTGCCGTACTGGATATTGGGGCCGATGACGTTGATGAGAATGGTGGAGCTGACAGGTGCAATGATATTGATGCCGTTGAGCTGATTCAGCGCCAGACCGGTGCCGTAAATGTTGGTACTATCAAACTGAAAAATATTGAGGATTTCACTGGTACCGGTCAAATTCAGCTGGCCGAAAATCACCCCGCCGGTGCCGTTGGCAGGCAGGGTATTCCAGAACACAGACACGCATTTGAGGTAGCGTTCTGCGTCTCCGAAGTCGATGGGCTGGCCCACCACCAGAGAGCCGTTGGGATTACCCATGGTGTAATTCAGGACTGTACTGGTGGGGCTAATAACCGTGTTGCCGCTGGCATTGGAGCCGTTGGACACATCCAGGTTGCCGCCCACCACAAAGGACGGGTCGGTGTTGGCCGGGGGCAGGGGAGTGATGCCCGCGCCGATACCATAGTTGCTCAGGGTGGCCGTACCGCCCACGGCCACACGGCCCTCGGCGTCGGTGTTGCTGAGGTTCATATTGCCGAATACAAAGACGTTATATCCATTGGCAGGGCCAAAATTGATTGCCATGCTGGAATTCCTCCTCGGAAAAAATCGTGCAGCCTACTGGCTCCACAGTACAGTGTATGCACCGGCCGCACCGCCGTGTCCCCAGGAAGAAAAAAGAGGATGCCGCCCAACGCGGCATCCTCTTTTGGAGCGGCACTCAGCCCAAAGGTTGATCGCCGTCACACAGACAGCCGTCAAAGACGGCCAGCTTGGACTGGAGAATCATCTCCAGGCGGGACACGGCCCCCACCATGGACTCCACCGACTTGTTGACGGCCATAAGGACTTCGGGGATCACGTCGGACATGGCCACAACCTTCTGAATTTTTTCGCCCTCGGCGTTGAGGATGTGAGAAAGGGCAGTCTCCTGCAACGCCACCGACTCAATGATATCGGTGACGGCCTGCGAACGGGTGGTGGTCCTGGGGGTGATTACGGGCATTCCCATGGTGAAATTCTCTCCCTGTTTTCATAAAATTGAGCTTGTGCTTCCCTTATCCTATGCGCCTTGTGGAATGGCGGTGCAAGGCTTCCGCTTGTATCCTTGGCCGATTCGTGGTACACTGGCCAAAAAGGGGAGAGGAGCGTATGAATATGGACGAGACCTTACAGACCTTGCAGCGCTGGATTGATGAGAGCCGCTGCACCGTTTTTTTCGGCGGCGCCGGAGTATCCACAGAGTCGGGAATACCAGATTTTCGCAGTGTGGATGGCCTGTACAATCAGAAGTACCGCTGGCCGCCGGAAACCATTCTGAGCCGCAGCTTTTTCAACCGGAACCCCGAGGAATTTTATCGGTTTTATCGGGACAAGATGCTGTGTCTTGATGCAAAACCCAACGCCGCCCATCGGAAGCTGGCGGAACTGGAGGCGGCAGGAAAACTGCGGTCCGTGGTGACTCAGAACATCGATGGCCTCCATCAGTTGGCCGGTTCTCAACGGGTCTGGGAGCTCCACGGCTCCGTTCACCGCAACCACTGCATGCGGTGCAAAACCGCCTATCCGGTGGAATTTATCCGCGACAGTACCGGCGTCCCCACCTGTACCTGCGGCAGCATTGTCAAACCCGATGTGGTTTTGTATGAGGAAGGGCTGGACAACCGCGTGATTGAAGGCGCGGTCCACGATATTCGCAGCGCCGACCTGCTGATTATCGGCGGCACCTCTCTGGCTGTTTACCCCGCCGCCGGGCTCATCGACTATTTTTCCGGCCGCCATATCGTCCTCATCAACAAAACGCCCACGCCCTGTGACGACCGGGCCGATTTGGTGTTAACTGGTCCCATCGGTCAGCTGTTGGACCAAATCCGCGTCAACGCCTGACGGTCTTCTGCCATGGGTATGTCCCATCCGAAACCGGCCATACTAGGAATAACCGGCCCATAGCCGGGTAGGATGGAAGGAGGCGATCCCATGGCCAAACAGGGAATGGCGCGGCCCGATTGGACGGAAACGCAGCCCCGCAATGACGAGCCGCCGGTCCCGGAAATTCAGGGCAAGGCCAAGCATGGCAAAACGCCGGCCCGGCCCATTATCAGCGGCACCAGCGGACCCAATCTGAAGGTTTACCACCACAAGCCCCACGAAGACTAAGCAAGCAGGAGACGGTCTCTTTTCCGGAGGCCGTCCTCTTTGTTTGTTTTTCCCATTGACCAAGTATGAATAATATGGTACAGTATAGAAACTGCACTTATTATACTGAATTGGCTGGGTTTTCTCCCGGTTTTTTAAAATTTTGTATTGTAATAAAGGAGTTGTGCCATGAAGCATTCTATCCGGCAGGCCCTATCCCTGCTGCGATGATGGCCGCCGGGCAGACGCTTTTGTGTTGGAAATCTTTTGGGAATATTTTCGTCATCATATTATTTTTTGATGATTTTTGCCGATGTAATAAAATAGAGTATATAGTTTCAAGCTATTGTTCTAGTTTACGCTTCGGGAGGTACATCCATGAAAAGCATTCAACGAAAAATCGCCATTCGTGTGTTATCCATGATTGGCGTCGCCGCACTTCTTTGCGGCGGTATCGGTATTTTTACCAATTTTAACAACAGTCAGAATCTTCTGAGCCAAAATTTAGAAGCCACTGCCACTCTGGCCGCTGAACGTGTTTATTTTGAGCTGACTTCCTATGAGAATGCCGTCGTGTCTTTGGGTATGGTACCCCAACTCAGCAACAGTACGCCTGTGTCGGAAAAGCAGGAGATTGTGCAGCAGTGGGTAGACACCTACGGCATGGCCCGTGGCAATTTGCTGGACACCTCCGGCAACAGCCTGTTTGACGGCAACAACTACGCCGACCGGGAATACTTCCAGAAAGCCATGGACGGCGAAGTCTGGATCTCCACGCCCACCATCAGTAAGATTACCGGCGAACTTTCCATCATGGTGGCAGCTCCCGTATGGCGCGACGGCAAGATGAACTCCAGTATTGCCGGCGTCGTCTATGTGGTCCCGCCGGAAACCTTCTTGAATAATATTGTCAATACCATTCACATCAGCGAAAACAGCGCGGCCTATGTGATCTCCTCCGACGGTACCACCATTGCCGATCCGGACATCTCTTTAGTGGCCAAGGAGAACATCGAAACACAAGCCAAAACCGACAGTGACTACTCTGATCTGGCTGCCATCCATGCAAAAATGCGCAACGGCGAAACCGGCCAGGGCTCCTATTCTCTTGACGGCATCAAAAAGAGCGTTGGTTATGCCCCGATTCCCGGTACCGATGGCTGGAGCATCGCCATCAATGCCCATACGGCCGACTTTATGAGTTCTACCTATCAGAGCATCTTTTTGATTTTCGGTATGTTGGTGGCCGTGTTGGTTATTGGTTCCCTGATTACCATTCGTATGTCCCGGAACATCAGTCGGCCCATTCAGATCTGTGCCCGCCGTCTGGAACAGCTGAGCCAGGGCGATCTCACCACTCCGGCGCCCCAGCTGCAGCGGGATGATGAAATCGGTATTCTTGCCACTGCCACCACCGGCATTGTGTCCACCTTGACTGGCCTGATTCGTGATATTGATCGCATTTTGGGTGAGATGGCAAAGGGTAATTTCCGCGTCACTTCTCAGAATTATGAACTGTACAGAGGGGATATGTCCCAGATTCTCACCTCTCTGCGGAACATCAAGTACAACCTGAACGACACCCTGCGCCAGATGGATACGGCTGCCGCCCAGGTTTCCGCCGGCGCCGATCAGGTATCCTCCGGTGCACAGGCCCTGGCCCAGGGCGCCACAGAGCAGGCCAGCGCTGTGCAGGAGCTGTCGGCCACAGTTGCGGACATCAACACCGGTGTCCAGAACAACACTGCCGCCGCCCAGACCGCCAAGGAAAAGGCCAACGCCGCCGGTACGCAGGTCACCCTGAGCAACGAGAAGATGCACGAGCTCCGCGACGCCATGGCCACCATCTTGGAGGGTCATCAGGAGATTGGCCAGATTATCACCACCATCGAAAACATCGCATTCCAGACCAACATTCTGGCCCTGAACGCTGCGGTTGAAGCCGCCCGGGCCGGTAACGCCGGTAAGGGCTTTGCCGTCGTAGCCGACGAGGTCCGCAATCTAGCCTCCAAGTCCGACCAGGCCGCTAAGCACACCAAGGAGCTGATTGAACACTCCACGGTCAGCGTAGAGGAAGGCAGCCGTCTCAGCGAGGAGGTTACCGCCACTCTGGATGAGAGCAAAGAACTGACCAGCGTCGCCGTCACCTACATTGAGCAGGTGGTGGAGAACGCTATGAACGAAGCCAACGCCATTGCCCAGATCACAGAGGGCATCGACCAGATTGCCAGCGTGGTGCAGACCAACTCCGCCACAGCCCAGGAAAGTGCCGCCGCCAGTGAAGAGCTGTCTGGACAGGCTCAGCTGCTTAAGGAACTGGCTGATCGGTTCCAGCTGCAGGAAGATACCTCCAGAGCTGGCGCAAACTGATACAAAAAGTGGACGCCTGGAATAGGCGTCCACAATCAAACAGGGAGCGCTGCATTGCGGCGCTCCCTGCTTCCCTTATGACCGATTCAACGGCTCGGCCTGATTGTCCTCGTTCACCCGGTAGACTGAGCTGCCATCCAATGACATCAGATAGGTTCCCACAATCTCCCGTGTGTCCACCGCTGTCCGGCGATACAGCTTCAGGCGGTAGCATGCTTCATCATCGACCATGATATAGCCGTCATCGGCATAGACCATATAGGTCTCTCCCTCTGGAACGCCCAGTTCCTCCGGCGTCATGGCTTTCAGCGCTGCCACCGCCGCGGTGACACCAATGGGTTCCTTTTCCGGCTCTGGCGGGTCCTGCAGTTTCATACCCTCCAGAATTGAGGCCGTCAGCTGGCATGTGGTCTCTGTCCACTGGATGTCCAGGCTCAAAATACCGGAGCCATCGGCCATATCCTTACCCACCAATACAGAACCCTCTGCATCGGTGACAGAAGCATTGGATTGGCGGACGCCTTCCTCATCCATGGCGGAGCAGCCGTACTGTGTTTCCAAGGCCTCCAGATACGCCGCAGCGGCCTCCTGGCCCGATGTTAAGCCACTATAGGCATATACAGTTTCTCCCGTCTCGCTGTTGGTGGTGACCTCACAAGAGACGCCCTGTTCCGTGCCGACGCCTTGTTCCTCGCCCATGGCAGGCAGCATCTCCTGGCCGAATACATAATTGTTCGGCAGGGAAGGAGCCTCCTCCGCTTCACCGCATCCAGCCAGCAACAGCAGCAGCGCACCTGTGGTGCCCAGCGCTTTCCATACATTCTTTCCCATACTTTCCTTCCTCTCTATTCGCGTGCGGCGGTTCCGTCATCCCGATTGGAAAGCACGTCGCCGTAGCGGCCCTTTGGCACGTCGCCGAAGATGCTGCCATCCACCAGGGTAATTACCCGCTTACGCATCATATTGACAAACATTTTGGCGTGGGTCGCCATGATTACCGTAGTGCCACGATGGTTCAGCTCCTCCAGCAGATGGAAGGAGTCCCAAATGGCATCCTCGTCCAGATTGGCTGTCAGCTCGTCCAGCACCAAAATCGGCGGGCTGGTGATAATAGCGCGTGCCAGCTCCACCTGCCGGCATTGCCCCTGTGACAACTCCACGGGATACCGGTCGATCACATCCCGTAGGCCCACCATAGCCAATGCTTTCTGCACCCGCTCCTCCACCGTGCCATCCAGGCGGCGCCGGTTGGCCATAATAACCTGTTCCAGGTTCTGACCAATGGTACGACGGCGGATCAGCTGCGGCAGCTGGGGCACGTAACCGAAGTAATTGCGCCGCCGGAGCAGCCCCCAGCGGGCCAGCCGTACCACATCCATATTATTGACATAGGCCTTGCCCTGGTCCGGTCGGAGTTCGCCGGTAATCAGCTTCAGCAGCGTGCTTTTGCCCGCACCACTGCTGCCAGTGACAAAGATAAATTCTCCCTGCTCTATGGTCAGATCCACTTGCCGGATGGCATAGTTTTTCCGCCCCTCCTGCATAAAGTATTTGCTGACGCTGTCCAATCGAATCTGTGGCATGGTTCTTCTCCTGTTCCGGACCGTGGTCGGGTCTATGTCTAGTTTAGTTTGAGGTGTTCCCATGAAAGGTCGTCGTAAAACCGTTCTGAAAATCGCCGCTATCCTCTGTCTGGCGACCGTATGCGTTGGCGGTGTGGAGCTGGCAGTCTGCCGCTTTGCCGCACCGGACCTGTACCGGCGTATCACCACTCCAGTGGTGGCTGCTGCCCGTCGAGTGGGAGACGCCGGAAGCGACATGCTCGACGAGGCAGTTGAGGCTGGACATGCTCTGGTGGTGCGGATATCTGCCGCTCTGAAACCGGAAGAAACGGAAACGCCGCCCCCCGTCGAGGAGACTACCGAGCCAGAGGAGCCCATGGAAAGCCAGTTGGCGGAAGCCCCCACTGTGGATGACCACCGTCCAATTGAAGATCCAGCCGTTACAGAGCTGTCCGAACGGGACGGTCTGGAAGTGCTCACCGGCGGCAGCGCTGATTTTGTATATTATTGTCAGAGTGAAGCACCCTGGGCCGACGCACCCTATGGACCCGATCATGTCGGCGGCTATGGCTGCGGCCCCACCGCCATGGCCATGGTGGTATCCACGCTGTCGGACACGGTGGTGAACCCGGCGCAGATGGCCCAGTGGGCCTATGAGAACGGCTACTGTGCCCCTGGCAGCGGTTCTTACCATGATCTGATTCCCGCCGCCGCCCAGGCCTGGGGCCTGGAAGGAGTGGTCTGGGAGGATCGCACCGCCGACTCGATTCTCAGTACACTGGCATCGGGTAAAATTTTCGTGGCACTGATGGGGCCCGGTCACTTCACAGCCGGAGGCCATTTCATCGTTCTGCGTGGCGTCACTTTGGACGGCCGCATCCTGGTATCCGATCCCAACAGCCGCCAGCGGAGTCTTACTGCTTGGGAGCCTTCTCTTATTATAGACGAATTATCGTCATCGCGCAATGATGGTGCGCCTCTTTGGTGCATTTCTTCTCCAGAAGGGAAGAAGGCCTTCTAAACCGAAATCGGTTTGCTCCAACACAAGAACAACAGGGAAGTCCCCTGCCGCGGTCACGCCCGGCAGGGGACTCTTGTTTCTGTTACTGGGACGCGTTTTTCTCGTAGAAGGATTTTTTTCCGCCCATACGCCGGTTAATGCGTTCATCAATCCGGGTAATCTGCTCCAGCAGCTGCCGGTTCTGCCGGACGGTCCGTTCCAGCCCTTGGGTAGCTGCTGTTCCGCCGCCCTGGCCGTTCAGGATCTGTCGCAGCTGCGCTCCTTCTGCCTGTGGCAACAAGCTGCACAGCCGCCGCAGGCGGGCATCACAAACCCGCAGTTGCTCCAACGGCTCCTGACGCATGCTTAAAAACAGCTGCACCGAAACCTGGTCCTGCCGCTGTATGGCCTCCGACAATTCATTGGTCAGTTCCAGCAGCTCCGTCAGAGCCGTATAGATTCTGCGGCAAGCGCCGTGCGCTTCGGTAATCGTCTGTTCGTTCAAAGCGACGCCTCCATCCGTTGAGCAGCACTGTTCTTTTCCGCCTGGCGGAAGCTGTCCCGCAGCTCACTGACCATCTTAGTCACCCGAGCCAGTTCCTTCTGATTCCGGCCGATTTCCACACGGTTCAATTCATAGCAAAAATACTCGTACAATCGATACAAATTTCTGCTGATGGGATATTGACGGTCCAGCGTATCTGACAAATAGTGGATGATCGCCACCGACCGATGAACGGCTTCCTCGAAGGTATCATATTGCTGCCGCCCCAACTCGATTTCGGCAACTTTCAATCGCTTCACCAGTTCGTCATAGACCAGAAGCAACAGCTCTCCCTGTGTCATAGTGCTCAGAGAGTCCTCCCGATATCGCTGATAACCTCTTATATCCATTGTGGTTCACAGTTCCTTTCTGTAGCAACCGCCATATCAATAGCCGCCGGTCAGGCCGGCCAGAGCCGAGCTTTGGGAGTTCATCTGGTTGATAAGCACTTCCAGCCGGGTAAATTTATTGGTATAATAATCGACTTTGTTGGACATCTTATCCTGCCATCTGGCAATCTGCTCATCCAAATCCTCCAACTTATCCTGCATGGTGTTATCCAGAGCTGATGCTGCAGAGTATTTGGAACCGGCCTTTTCAATCAAAATGCCCTTTGTAGCACCTGTAGTAGCAGCATAGCGGTCAGTAACCTCTTGGATAGACGCCATCAATCCATTGCCATTCTCACCACTCTTTGTAAAGGCATCCCGGACACCATCCAAATCCGTTTCCAGTGCTTGCCGTAATTTGTTTTCATCCAGAGAAATAGTAGTGAGGCCTTCCTCATAGCTGGTAGAAATACCGATTTCACGGAGATACGCTGGATCACCATCGCCTACGACCGCGCCGCGCAGTGCCGAGTACAAACTGGACAGCTCCCGATCCATAAAGAGAATGCCTGTCTTAGCCTTTTCTTCATAGGCCTTGATTTCACTCTCAGTCATATCCGCCTCGTCCTCTGCCGTCAGCGGTTCATATTTGGAACCGTCCGACTTCTGCAGAGGCATATCGGTATAGGCCTTCTTAACCTCGGTAACCATGGCATTGTAGTCGGTAATCATCTGCTTAATGACGTCCACGATAGCATCTGTGTCGGTCTTACTGGTAAATGTAACACCCTGCGTACCATCGATATCATCAATATTTGTGGTATCATTGCCATTTTTATCTTTCGCAGAAAAAGTTCCTTCCAGCGTAACCGTCAGGCCATCCAGTTCCACAGTGTTGGAGCTACGGGTATATGTGGTTGTCTTTCCATTGATGGTTGCAGTAAACTCTGCATCCCCGCCCTTTTCATTAACCTTGCCGAACAAAGCACCCGCCAAGTCGTTCTCTGCAATCTCAATTCTACCCGCAGAGCCAGTTTCTTTCGCTGTCAGATTAAACTGGTTGGTAGTCTTGGAGAAGCTGACTTCAACACCGGCATCAGAGGAATTAATAGTGCTAATAATCTTTTCCACTGTGGAATCTTGATTGAAAGTCAGTGTCTCATCGTTAATTTGGAGGGAATACTCGTAAATTTTTTCCCCATCCTCATTAAGATAAAAGCCATCCTTATCTACAAGAGCGCCCTTGGCATCACGGTAAGTACCGTCATCCTGCTGCGTAACCGCCAATTCAGTCTTGGTTGCAGTACCTTTGAGCGTGACGCCGCCCAAAATCAGTTCTCCATTCTGCGCATCAAAGCTACCGATGTCTTTCAGTGTCTTACTGGTGTTCAGGTAAGTGGTCAAACCACCATCAAAGCCCATAACCTCAGCCATTGTCGACTGGACAGACAACGTGGAACCCGCATTAACCGTAAACTCCAGATTCCCCTTACTGCTAAAATCTGCCGTTACCTGTCCTGCACCAAACGCCTTATCCAGTTGCGTATTTAAATTTTCCTTAAATTTATTGATATCGGTGATGGCCGGATCGCCCTCATTGGGCTTCAGAACATCCTTTAGGGAAATGGTTTTAGTTACACCATTCAAAGATACCTGGATGGACTGATCAGAAAGATATTCTGCACGGGTCATCGTTTCTGTGTAGGACTGGGTTTTTACTTGGAAAGAGCTTGCTTCATCTTCAATTTCGTCAGCAAGTCCCAGCGTATCCTTCAGCTTGCCCGACGCACCACTGATATAGACTTTATTGCCCGCGCTGGTATTATCCTCAAAAGAGATATTACCGCTGCCATCTACCGACACTTTAATCAGTTCGTTGGCATTCACAGTCTCTCCTGCGGCGTTGACCATCTGGGTATCTCCCAGCTTTTTCTCAATAGCGTCTTTCAGCTGTTCCGCCGTAACGGTACCGTTACCAGTACCATCCTGATCAAAAAATTCCAGCTCTCCAAAGTTGATTGTGACCTGTCTGGAACCCCACTTCAAGGACAGGGAACCCTCCAGTGTGCTGAGATTGATATTCTCGCCAAGAGATTGCATTTTCTCTTCACTCGTTATGGTAAGCTTCCCGTCTGCCCCCACGTTTACTCCCGACAGGTTATCTGCAGAGTTAGAGCTGTTGGCAGCAGAAGCCAACTTGTTGACGCTGTTGATTACAATATTACTGCTGCTCTTGCCGGTTGCTGTAATCATGTTGGCATATTCGCCCTTGGCCGTGGTAATAACCGCATTGTTAAAGAACGCAGGACTCATCAAATTGGTGGTAGATTGGGAATAGGACATATACTTTCTGCTGAATTCCACCAATTTGTCGGAGATGCTCTGGTAAGCTGCCTGCTGCCACTGAACCATAGTCTTGTTCTGCTGCAGTTTCAGGATCTTCTGCTGATACCCTTGCACCATGCCCTCGATCATGGCCTCGGTATCCATACCGCTGGCCAGACCGGTGATCATATTATTTGTCCGATTGCCGTAAATGCTGCTGGAAGAAGAACTGCTGTTCATAAGACTGGAAATTGATGCCATAATAATTCACTCCTTAAAAACCATCTGGTTTGATACGTCCGATTGACAAATACTGCAATACCCGATAAAATAATTATTGATTATCAGTATTGCTGTTTCTTTTCATCTACTATATCGGCCAAATATAAAGAAAAATAAGCCGTCTGTGCTGATTTCTTTTACAGGTCAAAAAAATAGGAGGAATCGACCCAGGATGCCTGCCACCATCACCACTATTACTAACCAGAAAGGCGGCGTCGGTAAAACCACTACCGCTGCTGCTCTGCTGTCCTGTCTGTCCCAGCGGGGCGCCCGGGTCCTGGGCGTGGATCTGGACCCCCAGGGCAGTCTCGGCTTCAGCATGGGTCTGGACATTGAGCACTGTGCTACCATTTATGACGTTTTTCGCGGCGTTGCCGAACCGGCAGATGTCATTCGCTCCACCGACGTCTGCGATGTTCTGCCATCCAACATCTTGCTCTCTGCCGCTGAGATGGAGTTCAACAAGCCCGGCCGGGAATTTCTTCTCAAAGCCGCCTTGTCCAAGGTGGCCGACAACTACGACTATATTCTCATCGACACACCACCGGCCCTGAATATTCTCACGGTCAATGCCTATGTTGCCTCGGACAGCCTGATCATTCCCATGGCGCCGGAGGTTCTGAGTCTCCTGGGCGTGTCTCAGATCAAGGAGACGATTGAGAGCGTTCGCAGCTATTACAATTCCCGCCTTCAGGTTTTGGGCATTCTCCTCAACCGCTACAACGGTCGGTTGAATCTCAGCCGTGAAATGCTGGAGCTGGCTCAGGAAATTGCCCGGCAGTTGAATACCCGGGTATTTGACAGCAAAATTCGCAGTAGTGTTTCTGTGGCAGAGGCCCCGGCTCATGGCCAGAGCATCAACGACTATGCCCCCCGCTCCAAACCTGCCCTGGACTTTGCAGCCCTGTGTGAGGAGATTGCCGGCGATGTCTTCCCCCTGCCCACTGAGGAGGTAGACTAAAATGGCGACAAAGAAGAACAACCGCAGCAGCAAGACCGACCACGTTCTGAGTCTGCTGTCCAATAGCAGCGCCCCGGAACCGACCACAGAGGAGGTTCCGGTGGTGGATGCTCCTGCCGATGAAGCTCCGGCAGCAGCATCCACTCCAACCCCTACCGCAGAAGCACCGTCCAGCAATAGTCAACGGCTGTCACCGCCCATTCTGGAGGTAGCCCGCACCAACAATGAAGCCTTGGAGGAAGCCATTCACCAGGCGCTGGAAGCTGCCTTTGAAGAGGATATGCCCGCTCCGCCTGCACCACCAGCGGAACCCATGCCTCCGCTGGAGCCCCTTGCTCCGCCGGAAACGGCGTCTGTGCCGGTATCGGAAGCCGCATCCTCTGTGCCCACATCCTCTGATACATCCGAACCGCAATCTATGGAGGAAGCCGCCTCTATTGTGGAACCGGCCTCTCTGCCGGTATCAGCTCCGATGCCCAGTCCGACATCCACAGCCGAACCGGAACCGATTGCAAACCCGGTTGCTCCTGCCTTGGAGGAATCCACACCAGAGCCGGACGCAACTGCATCTGTTGTGCCGTCAGATCCAGAAGCCGCCGCAACTCTGCAAATCTTACCGGACGGCTCCCGCATGATCAACGTCATGGAATATCTGGTAAGCCAGAAGGTGGAATACTACGCCCGTATGTTCCAGCTGTGCTGCTGTCCCCGTTGTCTGGCCGATTCCATGGCCTTGGCACTGTCCCGGCTCCCGGCCAAATATGTGGTCCTGCCAGAAGCGTCCTATCGTCCTATGCTGAGTTTTTTGGAAGCCAAGTTTGATTCCATGGTGACTGCACAAGTTATTTACGCCTGTAAACAAGTGCTGGAATTACCCCGTCACAACCAATAATGCCAAACAGGAGCGCTGCATACCGCAGCGCTCCTGTTTTATTGCAAATTTATGTAGATTGAAGCCGCGTCTTACACCGGCTGTGCAGCAGCCTCGTCTTCCGGCATATCCTCCGGCGGCAGCTGGTTGGGTTCGGGGCTGGTGATTTCCTTCCAAACCCGGTTGACTTCTTCCATGCAGTTGAAGTAAACACTGGTCAGCAGGTTGGTGGGGATTCCCAATACTTCCGCCAGATCATCAATCCGGCTCCAATCGGCTTCTTCATAGCTCAGAGCCAGATCATAGAGCATACCGCAGCGGCCCGTCCGCTTCAGCAGCGCTTCCTTGGCCTCATCCCGCAGCGGTACCTGCTCCAGAATCTCGTCCATGGAAGCATCGATCAAGTAATTCAGTGTGGAGAACATACCCATCATATAGGCATCCGGCTTGGAAATGGGCATATTTTTGGCGTAATTCATCAAGGCACTGCAGAAGCTGGCCCGCATAAAGGACAGACGCAGGAAGTCCTCGGCGCCCTCTTCCAGCTGGTTCTCAGCGTTGCTGGCACTCAGCAGGTATGCCCACTGGCGCAGTTCACCCAAGCCCATGATAACAATAGCCTGCCGCACAGTGTTGACCCGATGACGCAGGGCAAAATAGCAGGAGTTGACCATCTTGAGAATGCCGTAAGTCAGCGTAGCGTCCACGGAGATAATCCGCTCGATTTCTTCCATGTTGGGCTCATCCCGCGTGATGGCCATCAGCAGACGGAAGAAGTTGCTCTGAAGGTAACCACTGCTGTGGGCCTTGGTAGTCAGCTGGGAGGCCACATAGGTGCCCTGCAACGCATCCACGCCTACCTTCATGGCTCTTTCATACAGCTCCTCGCTGTCCACCTCAGTGGCAATGCACTGCTTATTCATGCTGTGGGCAATATCCACGATGTTTTTCAGGGTCATCTGAGAAGTCGTCTTCAGATTCAGCTTGATGTAATCAATGCTGTCCAACAGAGCCAAATACCGAGGGGCAAACTGGAATTCGTTGACGGCTACCTGATAGCCCTCTTTGACATACTGCTGAACAATGTGCATAGCCAGGGGATGGATAATCACACTGTCGTCAATCTGAATCACAACCTCATCCTTGCCAAAGAGGCGAGGGGTTTTCTTCATCAGCAGGGTGGTGGTGAATGTCATGAAATTCAGTGTACCACGGAGCAATTTATCGGTATTCTGTGTCAAAAAGCTGTAGATGGTATCCGCCGCCGCGAAATCGGTGACCGTGACGCTGCGCTCACCGTCGCTGAATGCATGGTTTTCGCCGTGATAGCGGATTTCATAGCCGATGGTCTTTTTATTGCAGTCCTTAATGGGCTGACGCACAATGTATTTGCTGCTCATTTTAGGAAACGCCTCCTTAGATGCCGTTGCCGCTGACTTCCAACAGATGATCGATGACGCCGATGAGATGGCCGATTTCCGGCTTACTCAACTGTTCGTCAGCGCCCAGCTGCTTGCCCTTGATATACATCTCCGGTGTAATCAGAGAGGAGAAGATAATCAGAGGAATCTGCTGCAGGATGGGGTCATCTTTCATCAGCTTGGTCAGCCGGTGACCGTCCATCTGGGGCATTTCGATATCGGTGATCACTACCGCCACATGGCTGAACAGATCTTTGGACTCCCGGATTTTCTGCGCCTCCTCCCACAGCTCAGCGCCGTTGGAGAATGCCCGCAGATTATCATAACCGGCCTTGCTCAACGCCTCCTGAATCATGCGGGACAGAAGGATGGAGTCCTCAGCAATCCAAATGGGCTTGTCGCTGCGGTTGCGGTAGCCCATGTCCTCCACCTCTTTCATCTGGATGGTGGTCTCCGGGGCGATCTCCGCCACAATGCGCTCAAAGTCCAGAATGGTCACCAACTGCTGGCCGCACTGGGCAATGCCGGTGGCCACGCCGTCGGGGCCCCCGGACACGGTCTTGTCGGGCTTCTGGATATCCTGCCAGGAAATCCGGCTGATGCCCACAACAGTATGAACCCGGAAAGCGATATGCATCTTATTGAAGTTGGTGATAATAAACAGGTCCTTTTCACCCTTTTCCTCATCCTTTTGATTGAGGTACTTGGGCAGGTCCACCACGGTGATCACCTGATCTCTGGGCTTGAAGATACCCTCTACGGCCATATGGGAGTGGGGCATGGGACGCACTTCCTGCGCCAGCATAATCTCCCGCACCTTGGCTACGTTGATACCATACAGATTTCCGTCAATGGTAAACTGCATGATCTCGATCTCATTGGTTCCCGATTCCAGTAAAATGCCGTTTTTACCCTGATCCATGGCGCTTTCCTCGCTCTCTTCATTCTTAGATTATAGAATCTGTTCCGGCCGGTTATAGCTGCGAATCCGACCCACGCCGGTGGCCACATCGAACAGCATTGTTCTGGCCACAGTACCGCCCACATCCTCTTTCAAAAGCCGGATATTTTCCCGCTTGAGGGTCATATGGGCACTTTCAATGTTGCGCTGGCCGATGTTTCCCAAGCTGCCGCAGCCCGGCGTGTCAAACATTCGGGCGCCGCCGGCCATCTTGGCCACAATGCGGCTGCGCTTGGCGCCCTGGAGCTCCATGCGGCGCAGCGTCTCCCGAATGCCCGTATCGGCATATTTCAGCGGCGATGTCCGGCCGGTTTCCATGTTGATGGGCAGCATCACATGGACCAGGGCCCCCAGTTTAATGACCGGGTCATAGAGGCACACACCCACGCAGGAGCCCAACGCATAGGTAATCAGTTCTCCCTCCCGCTGGGCCATTTTCATATCGGCAATGCCGATTGTCAGTTTATTACTAGTCATCCAATACCCCCAGCTTTCTCAGCAGGAAGTTCAGGGAACGCACATCCGGCGACATCAGCAGGCGGCACGGCACCGTCCGGTCATCATCAAAGATGAAGTTGGTACCGATGGCCATGATATAGTCCGACTGACCGCCGAATTCCGCCATGGGCACCGCCATAATAGCGCCCTGCATATCCACAGCAAAGGCCGGAACCGAAGGACGAATCTTCATATTGGTCAGTCCCGACATGGCGTTGGTATAGGCGGAAATCATAATGTTGCCCACTTCTCTCAGGGCAGAAATATCCATCTCCTCCAGCTCATCAAAGCTGTGGAAGGACCGGCCCAGGACGCAGGCCAAAACCTGCTCCACAAAGGCCGTCTGCTCGATGCAGAGAATAATACCGTTGATCTCGCCCTCCATGCGGGCCAGAACACCGGCGGTGATGATCTCCGGACCGCCAATCCAATCGATGGCCTCATTGTAGCCCATGATGCGGACCTCCGGCATCTCAATGCGGACACGCCGTCCAATCATACTGGACAGGGCAGTAGCAGCACTACCGGTACCCATGCTGCCGATTTCCCGGAGCGTATCCAGTTCCATGCTGTTGAGTTCATTATAATTTTTCATTTGTCCACACCATCCTGTTAGTTGGCCAGATTAACCACCGTAGTCTCCACCTCATCGGCGGTCGTCACCATGCGGAGCGCATAGCTGTATGCCCGCTGAGCTTCGATAACCTTGCCCAGCTCTGTGGCCAGATCCGCATTGGAGGACTCCAGATAGCCCTGGCGCACCTCAGCCTGGGTGATTGCAAGCTGTCCGTTCTTCTCACCGGCCACAAACCGGCCGCTGCCCACATGCTGCAATCCGTCCTGATACTGGATGGAAAAGACACCCACGGGCTGGACATCGTCATAACCGCCGTCCTGTACCTCAATGGGGTAGCCCTGGCGGTCCAAAACCTGCCGTCCCTCGCCGTCGGTCAGATAGAAAACCTGCTCATAATACGGCTCTTCGCCTTCTTCCTCCACCAAGCGCTGGAAGGAGCCCAGTGCAAAGGAACCGTCCCGGGTAAAAGAAATTTCGTCTGTCTCCGGATCGTAAAGGCCAAAGTATCCTTCGCCGATGATGGCGTAGTCCTGAGACCGTCCCGTCTCCTCGATGGGTGCACTGCTGAAATCGGTGCCGGTGGATACCACTGCTGCGCCGCTGCCTCTGGGCAGGTCTCCTTCGGTGCCCTCCACCATACCGTACATCAGAGCGCCGAAGGACGCCTGCTCGGCCTTAAAACCGTAGGTGTTGACGTTGGCAATGTTGTTGGCCTGGACGTCCATCTTTTTCATCTGCTGCTGGGCGCCGGTGGCCGCGCTGTAAAAACCTTGAATCATGGTACTACCTCCAACCCTTACAATCTGCCGACATCGCTGGTGGCCTTAGTCAGCACACCGTCATAGAGCTTCAAAACCGTAGACGCGCCCTGCAAGGCCCGCTGAGCCGTCATCATGCGGCTCATCTCCTGAATCATATCCACATTGGAGTTCTCCAGGTTCTTCCACATCACCTGAGCGTTGGAAGCTGCCGCCTGCTGGCCATTGGCCCCGAACAGACCGCTCTCATTCTTCACCAACTGCTGCGGGTCAGCAAAGGTAAACACGCCAATCCGGCCATAGTAGAGCGTTTCGTCAGCGGCGTTATAAATCCGGCCGGCATCGTCAGCCTCTATGTAATCGGTATCCAGGTGAATGGGCTGTTGGTCCATACCCAGCACTCGGCCGTGGTTGGGCAAATACAAATATCCTTCATTGTCCAAGGAGAAATTGCCGTTGCGGGTGTACTCTACACCGTTATCCGTTTCAATGGCAAAATAGCCGTCACCGTAGATGGCAAAATCCAGCGTCAGCCCCGTCTCCTCCACAATGCCCTGATCGTGGTTGATGTACATTTCACTGGGCACCAGCATATAGCTGGCCTGGCCGATGGGGGCGGGATTGGATTTGTCAACGTTGCCTGTGCGGCTGAGCAGCACCTCCTGGAAGGTGGTGTCCGTATACGTCTCCTGCTTGTAGCCTGCCGTGGTCAGGTTGGTCATGTTGTTGCCCACCACGTCCAGACGGCGGGTTTGGGACAGCATACCGGATGTCAGATCATAAAATCCTCTTGTCATTTCCGTCACTCCCTCCTGGCGCTACTGCGCCATCTGCTCCTTTAGGTGCATCCGCAGCCGCGCAATGGCGTGACTGTGAATCTGAGAGACCCGTGGGGCGCTGATACCCAGCACCTCGGCGATCTCCTTCATGGTCAGTTCTTTTTCATAGTACAGTGATAACACCAACTGTTCGTTGGGCCGCAGGTTTTCAATGCCTGTGACCAACGCCTTGTGGAGCTCCTGCTCCTCGAAGTGGGCCTCCGGCGAATCCAGCCGTTCCTGCCGCTCCAGCGGCTGGCCTGTGACGCTGCCGTAGGCATCCAGCAGCATCTCAAAGGACATTAGATTGGCGCCCGCAGTTTCAGAAAGGGTTTTTTCATACTCTTTCAGACTCATATCCAGACGCCGGGCAACCTCCCAGCCGTAGGGCGTGCGGCCCAGCTCCACAGACAATTCATCCACCGCCCGATTGACTTTGGTGAATTTCTGGCGCAGCTGCCGGGGCAGCCAGTCCTCCTTGCGGCTCAGATCAATCATCATGCCCCGCAAGCGCTTGGTCACATAGGTCTCCAGCTTTACCCCTTTATCCGGGTCAAAGCGGTCCACGGCTCCCAGCAGAGTCAGCAGTCCCTCATGGACCACATCCTCCAGCTGATTGCCGCCTAATCCCACGCCATAGGCACGAGCGGCAATGCGGCGGATCTGATTCTCAAACCGCAGAACCAGCTCCCATTTGAGGGCGTCATCTCCGGTTTCCTTGTACCGCCGCAGCAAAGACTCGCTGCTCTCCTGGCCGGTGTCCGGTCCCTCTTCGGGACCGTCCGTTGCCATGGCGGTACTGCCGTCATATCTTGTCATGGTCGTCATGGCGGTTACCGTCCTTTACTTTCGGTGCGTTTCTCCTTGGCGGGCAGGGTGATATTGCCGATGGCCTGAATTTGGACGTTGCTGGTGATCTCATTAAACGACAGCACGTAGACATCCGGATAGAACTGGGCAAGCATCCGGCTGACATAAACGCGGATTACCTGACTCGTCAGCACAATGGGCGTCTGAGACAGTTCATTAAACTTTTTACGCAGATCTCCCAGTTCCGCAATGATTTGCTGCATAATCTCGGGGCTCAGCGCCAAATAGACGCCGTGTTCGTTCTTCGTCAGGGCCGACAGGATCTTGGTCTCCACCTCGGCGTCCAGCGTCACCACTCTCAGCTGACCGTTTTCGCAGAACTTGCGGGTAATGGTACGGCTCAGCGCGCCGCGGACCTGCTCGGTGATCAAATCCATATCCCGTGTGGTAGCGCCCACGTCCACAATGGTTTCCAGAATGGCGCTCAGGTCCTTGATAGGAATACCCTCCCGCAGCAGATTGCGGAGAATCTTCTCCAGGTTGGCATAGGTAACAATGTTGGGAATGGCATCGGCCACCAGATCGGGTTCGGTCTTCTTGAGGTTCTCCACCAGCTGCATGGTCTCCGTCCGGTTGACCAGCTCATGGACATGCTTCTTGATGGTCTCCGACAGGTGCGTCAGCATAACCGTCAGTGGTGTGATAACCGTATAGCCGTAGATTTCGGCCATTTCCTTGTTCTCCGGCAGAATCCACCGGGACGGAATACCGTAAGCCGGTTCCACGGTTTCAATACCGTCAATCTCGCCGCTGGGGTTGGCAGGCTCCAGAGCCAGATAATAGTCCACCAGAATTTCGCCGGAGGCCACTTCCTCACCGCGAATCTTGATGACATACTGGTTGGTACCCAACGCCGCACCATCGTGGAGACGAATGGAGGGGATAACAAAGCCCATATCCTGCGCAAACTGACGACGGAAGATCACAATGCGGCTGATCAGTTTGCCGCCGCTGCTCTCATCCACCAAAGGAATCAGGCTGTAGCCGAACTCCATTTCAATGGGTTCCACGCTGAGCAGGGAATAGACGTTGTTGATATCCTTGAAGTAATCGGCCTCGCTGGGGGCCTGGGTCTCTTGGGCCGCTGCCATGGCAGGTGCTTCCTCCGGCGGCGGCATCAGCTTCTGCTGCTCCATTCGTTTGGAGCTGACAAAGCCGCCGGCGCCCAGAGCGCCGCCTACCAGAACCAGCGGAACCGTCGGCGTTCCGGGAATGACTGCCATGAAAATCAGGATGACGCCAGTGGACAGGATGGCACGGGGCTGGGCCTTAAACTGTCCAATGACATCCGTATTCAAGCTGCCGTCAGACACGGAACGGGTAACAATCATACCCGTGGCCGTGGAAATCATCAGAGCCGGAATCTGGGACACCAGACCATCACCGATGGTGGCTATGGAATAGGTGCTGATCACGGTGCCGATATCGCCGCCGCCCTGGACAATGCCGATAATGGCACCGGCCACAAAGTTGATGACCGTGATAATCAGGGACATGACTGCGTCGCCCTTGACGATCTTAGTGGCGCCGTCCATGGCGCCGTAGAAGTCGGCTTCCTTCTGAATCTTGTAGCGCCGCTGCCGGGCCTCTTTTTCATCAATGAGGCCAGAGCTCAAATCGGCGTCAATGGCCATCTGCTTACCGGGCATAGCGTCTAATGTGAAGCGGGCCGCCACTTCGGAGACACGCTCGGCGCCCTTCGTAATGACAATAAACTGCACCAAAACAATGATCAGAAAGATCAGCACACCGATAACGATATTGCCGCGGGTAATCAGGGTACCGAAGGACTTGATGACCACGCCGGCCTGACCGCCTTCGGACAGAATCAGTCGGGTAGAGGATACGTTCAATCCCAGTCGGAATAGCGTTGTGATCAACAGCAGCGATGGGAAAATGGAAAATTCCAGCGTCTCCTTGATGTTCATGGTGATCATCAAAATCAGGATGGACATGGAGATGTTGAGAATGATCAGTACGTCCAGCATGAAAGCCGGCAGGGGGATCACCAGGAACAATACGATGACCACGACCATCAGCGATATGGCGTTTTTGAGAATCTTGTTCATGGTATCTTAGCTTCCTACTTTCTCGCCTTTTTTCAGCTTGCCATCCATCCGGTAGAGGTACACCAGCACCTCTGCCACCGCATTATACAGTTCCGGTGGGATGGGCATATTTAACTCAGTGGAGGCGTAGAGGGCACGGGCCAGCGGGACATTTTCCACCACAGCAATCTGGTGCTCCTCGGCAATGCGGACAATGCGCAGCGCCAGTTCATCCTGGCCCTTGGCCAGAACAACAGGCGCGTCATCCCGCTCAGCGTTGTACCGCAGCGCTACCGCGAAGTGGGTGGGGTTACGGATGACCACATCGGCCTGAGGCACCTGCTGCATCATTCTGGCCTGAGCACGGCGTCGCTGGACCTCTTTAATCTTGGCCTTGACTTGAGGGTCGCCTTCCATCTGTTTGTATTCTTCTTTAATTTCCTGCTTGGACATGCGCATCTGCCGCTCATAGTCCCACCACTGGTAGAACACGTCGGCACCGGCCAGAACTACATAAACCAGAAGTATCTGGTTTACCATCCGAAACGTCTCATCAAAGAGATGAGCGCAGGCCACCTGCAGATCTGTGTCAAAGTATTTTGTAAACAGTCCCACCACGCCGGTAATAAATCGATAAATTAACACCAGCAATAGCAGGATTTTCAGCAGGCCCTTAAGGGCCTCGATGATACTGCGCAGGGAAAATAACCGGGTAAATCCCTGAATGGGATTCAGGCGGCTAAGTTTGGGGCGGATGGATTCTCCCGAAACCAGAAGCCGCGTCTGAAAAAACGTGGCACCCAGTCCCGCCGCAACCGAGACCGCCAGCAACGGTCCCGCTGTTTTGGCAAAGGACACCAATAGGCGAATCACCAACTCTGTTCCAGGCAGTCCTGTGGAGTCTGTGGCCATATGCATGCAGAAGTAGAAAAAAGATGCTAGTTCTTCCGCAGCACCGGGCCCCAGCAGTTTGATGGTCCAGAAGCAGGCCAACAGCACCACCACCGAAACGGCGTCGTTACTGAAGAAGATATGACCTTTCTTTCGTTCGTCCCGTCGTTTCTTTGGTGTCGCTTTTTCAGTTTTGGAACTGTCGGCCATGGTCCATCACCACCTCCTCTGCCGTTCGTCGTGAATTCTAGGCTCCGGCTGCCAGATGCTGCAGCATCCGCTCCAGCTCCTGCAGCATCTCCTGTTCGATACTCAGCAGAAATTCGTTGATGGGCGTAAGGAAGAAGAACAACAATCCCAGTCCAATAATAACCTTCAACTCTATGTTGATGACGAAGGCATTGATCTGCGGAATGGCCTTCATCAAAATGCCCATGCCAATTTCACCCAACAGCTCCGCCGCCAAAATAGGCAGCGCCAACTTGATGGACAGCAGCATGCAGCTAATAAATACCTCTGCCGTATAGGAGACTACTTCTTGGCCCAGATTAGCTGTACCATAGGGCAGCAGTTCCCCCGACAACGTCAAAATGCGCAGGAGTGTATAATGGCCGTTGGCCGCGAAAAAAATGAGAACCATCAAAATGTTGAGCAAGGAGCCGGTGACACTCAGGTTGCTCTGGCTGCCGGCATCGTAGATCTGTGCCATCGTAAGACCCATTTGAGTATCGATGACACTACCGCCGGTCTGGACTACCGAAAAAAACAGCCGCATAATAAAACCAAGGGCGAAGCCTACGGCCAGTTCCAGCAGCAAAATTACGGCAAATTCCAGATAATGCTCCGGCACCGACACCGTCAATTCCGGTCCGGTGCCGTAAACCGCCATGGTCAGTACCAAAATAAATCCTGCCTTCACCAGACCAGGCAGATTGCTGCGGCCCAACAATGGATTGAACAGGACAAATCCCGTCATCCGCACGAAAATACATTCCAGTAACCACAGCTGGCTCCAGTCAATCACAGGCCCACCTCCGTCACATCAACGTAAAGAGATAACGGGTGTAGTCCAATAAGACCTCCAGCATCCAGCCGCCGCCCAGCAGCAGGACACCTACCACCACCACCAGTTTCAGAATAAAGGACAGAGACTGCTCGTGGATCTGGGTCACCGCCTGGAAGATAGCCACCAGAACACCTACTAACATGCTGAGAATCAGCAGGGGACCGCTGATTTTCAAAATCACGCCCATGCCCTGGCGCATAACATCTACCACTTCCATGGATCACCCAACCTCCTTTCCGCTATCGGAATCCCTGGACCAAGGTGGAAAACAACAGTTCCCATCCGTTGAGCGCCAGGAACAACAGCAGTTTGAAAGGCATGGAGATCATAGCCGGCGGCAGCATAATCATACCCATAGACATAAGGGCTGTTGCCACCACAGCATCGATGAGTACGAAGGGGATGTACAGGTAAAAACCAATGAGGAACGCCCGCTTCAGTTCACTGGCCATAAATGCCGGCACCAAAACCCGCAAGGGCAGGTCCGCCGCTTCTTGGTCCTCCGGTTGGTCCATGTGGGCCAGATCGGTAAACAGCTGCAACGCGCTGGGCTCCGTTTGCCGGGCCATAAACTCCTTTAAGGGTACTTGTGCCCGGTCAATGAATTCCTCCTGGGTAATCTGATCCTGGGTATATGGCGTGTACGCTTCCTCCCGAATCTGATCCACCACCGGCGACATGGTAAAGAGCGTCAAAAAGAGCGCCATACCAATTAAGACCATGTTAGGTGGGTTCTGCTGCAGACCCATGGCTGAACGCAGAAAGGAAAAGGAAATCACATACCGGGTAAAGGATGTCATCATCACCAGGATGGAGGGCATCAAGGTAATGAGGGTGGTGAGAAAGAGGATTTGCAGGGTTTGTACCTGCTCACCGTTTACATTGATTAACGCATCCACAGCTTCTCACTGTCCTCCCTTGTTTTTCCGCTGCTCCAGGACCTGCCGAAGCGCCGCCTGAAAACCGGACGTCCGGGTATCATCACCAGTCTGGTCCCACTGCTCCGCCTCTTCCGGCGGTACTTGACGCAGACAGGTTACAGCTCCCTGACTCACACCCAAAAACTGATAGGCATCCCCCAGCTTTACCAGCAGCAGATGGCTGTCCTTGCCCATAGGGACCTTTTCCAATATGCGAATCCGCTGACCGCTGCCGGTGACGGTACCAGGCAGCCGTCTCGCCAACAGGCGGGTGCAGACGTAAGCCAGCACCAACACCAAAAGGATCATAAACACGGTGCCCAGCAGCGTCAGCAGTTCATCTCCCATCAGGGATTGCCCACGATGGAGGTTACGGCCTTCAAGAGGCGGTCCTCCTTAAACGGTTTGACGATGAAGTCCTTGATACCGGACTGCACGGCCTCCACAACCATAGCCTCCTGGCCCATGGCAGAGCACATTACCACATTGGCATTGCTGTCCTTGGCACGGATGGCCTTCAGGGCCTCCAGACCGTCCATGTTGGGCATGGTGATATCCATGAGCACCAGATCCGGCTTCAGTTCAAAGTACTTTTCCACGGCATCCGCACCGTCCACAGCCTCGTGCAGATCGGTGTACCCATTTTTGGAAAGGGTGTCACAGATCACCTTGCGCATAAATGCAGCATCGTCAACAATCAAAATCTTGGCCATAATTCCCATCCTTTTTTATCAATTCTTCTGAGGATTATTTGCAGACAAATTCAGCAGCCCCGGCTGGCGGAGCACCTCGGTGATACGAACGCCGAAGTTGTCGTCTACCACTACCACGTCGCCCCGAGCCACACACAGCCCGTTGACGAACAAATCTACCTGGTCGCCGGCCAATTTGTCCAGCACCACCAGAGAACCCTTGGAGAAGGTGAGAATGTCCTCCACCTTCCGCCTTGTGCGGCCGATCTCCACAGATACTTCCAGCGGCACCGACATAATCAGTTCCAAGTTCTGTGCCTGCTCCTGGCCAATCTGCTGGGCCACATCCAGCGGCTCCATTTGCAGGGGACGGGCACTGATGACCTTGTTCTCCTGCAGCGGATACATCGGCTGTTGATAAACCGGCTGCTGATACATGGGTTGCTGGTACATCGGCTGTTGATAGGCAGGCTGCTGATACGCAGGTTGCTGGTATCCAGGCTGCGGCGCTGCCGGCTGCTGGGGTGCCGGGGTGGGGGCTGCAGCAGCCGCCGGAACCGGTGCTGCGGTCGGGGCAGGGGCACCGCCGCCGCCCATCAGGCGCTCGATCTGGTCCTGGCTCAACACACCGCCGGAATCCGATGCCGGAGCTGGAGCAGGTGCAGAAGCCGCACCGCCGCCTCCCATCAGGCGCTCGATCTGGTCCTGACTCAAAACACCGCCGGAATCCGATGCTGGGGCCGACTCGGGCGCGGCCGCAGGAGCCGGAGTAGAGGCAGGAGCCGAAGCGGAGGCAGGCTCCGACATGGCGCTGAAATCCATGCCAAAACCGCTCAGCAGTTCTCGGGCCAAATCCACAGACATGACGTTGACAAATTCACTGTTGAGGATATTTTCGATGCGCAACATAAAGCGCACCACCACCAGGAGACCGTCAACGCCCTGGAAGTGCTCCTCTTTAAACTTGGGCAAATCGTCCAGGGTGTAGGACTTGGGCGTTGAAATGTTAACAGGCCGCCCCAAAAAGTCCGACAAAGCCGTGGACGAAGCGCCCATCATTTGATTCATAACCTCGCAGACGGCGCTGATGGTCAGATCGTTAAACTCAAACTCCTCATCGGACATTGTCGTGCCCATAAGGATGTCCACAATCACCTTAACGTCGTTGCGCTTGAGCAGCATAATGTTACTGCCTTCCAAGCCGGACACATACTTGATCTCCACGGCGATGGCCGGTTCCAAGTCGCCCAGTGAGAAATCTTCCACCGATACCAGTGACGCCGAAGGCGTGGTGATATCCACACGATGGTCCAGCAGATTGGACACCGCCGTGGCTGAGGATCCCAAGCTGATATTCATGACCTCGCCAATGGCATCCAATTCCATTGTGCTAAATATATTCTGCTCCATAGCCCTACTGTTCCCTTCTTCCCTGATTGTCATAGGTCTCCATGATCTTTACGGCCATATTCTTATTTTGTGTGCCGATCTTACCACTGAACCAAGGCGCATTGCCCACGTACAGCTGAATGGTGCCCGTTGCGGGCTGTCCCAGATCGATCACGTCGCCTGGATGGAGGAAGTAGATGTCCTGCAGCTGGAGCTTGGTCCGTCCCAGCTCAGCCACCACATCCAGCTCCGAATCCCGCAGAATACCCATAATCTCCTGACGATTGTCTTCGCCGCTGCCGCGGCCCGTTTGATTAGCCGCCGCAATCTGCGTGAAGATATTGGTCAACGTCAGGCCCGGCAAACAGATGTTAAGCCGTCCCTCACAGTTGGAAAATCGGATATTGATGCCGACTATGACCACCGTCTCGTCCAGACCAATCAGCTGTACCAGAGTGGGATTGGTCTCCACCCGGCGGAACTGAAAGTCCAGATCCACATAGTTCTCCCAGCTGCTGCCCAACGGCGTAATCATATCCTTGACCATACTCTCATAAAGCTTCAGCTCCAGGTTGGTCATGGAGTAACCGCCGGAAATCTTGTTGCCCAGATCTCCGTCACCGCCCATCAGACGGTCCATCATGCTGAGCATCAAGGTGGTGGTGTAGTGGAACAGCACCGGCTGTGCGTCGGGTTCCGCACGCTGGTCCACACACACATCGGATAAGGTCAGCACATCCCCCTCGGACAGACCGTTGGAAAATTCGTAGTAACGCTGTTCCTCCACTGATTCCACCTGCATCTCACAGGTGGTATGCAGCTGGGCGTTGATACGGGAATTAATGATCCTCGTATAGTTTTCAAAGATACCATTGAGCATCTTCAACCGGTCTTTGGTAAACTTTCTCGGGCTGTAAAAGTCGTATTTTCTATATTTTTTGTCATTCTTCTCCGCCGAGGCGGACAGATCCATCTCTCCGCTTCGCGCTGCATTCAGCAATGCATCGATTTGGCTCTGCGACAGAACCTCTGCCATGTTGTTACCTCCCTATGGGACAACGGTCCACGTTCGCGTTGAGTTCCTCTCAGGACGAAGGAATTGCCTGCGAAGCGGTTTCCTCCGTGACGTTGACCGCCTCTTCACCACGTATGGTGTAATATTGCTCCAAGCTGTCCCCTTCGGTACTGTCGGGCTGTATGCCGCTGATAATCAGCTCCACCCGGCGGTTTTGTGCCCGCGTCTCGGCGGTATCGTTACTGGCGATAGGCCGCCATTGGCCGTAGCCGACACTGACCAGTCGGGCAGGATCGATGATATTCTTCTCCTGAAGATAAATGGTCACCACTGTGGCCCGGTCCGAGGAGAGGAACCGGTCCACATCCACATAGTTGGGCCGATCCGGCGAAGCCTGTGCCGTGTGGCCCAAAACGCGGATTTCATTGATGGACTCGCTGGCTTCTGCCAGCGGGACAGCAATCTGATCGAGAATGGCCTTACCGCCGTCCTTGAGCACATAGCTGTCGCCGTCAAAAAAGATTGTATCGTCAAAAGAGATGAACACATAGCCGCTGCCTTTGCTGAGGCTGACCATGTCCTGGAGTCCGGCGGAAGCCGCATACTCCGACATGGAGACATACAACTCCTCCAGCGCCGCTTCCACCTGATCCTGCGTCAGCGCCGACGGCAAACCTGTCACCGGCTCATTGGCAATTTCACCGGGTACTACAATCTGAGACGGCTCATCCACCGCATAACCGGGGTTAAACGACTGCACCAAGGCAATCCATTTACTTTCATCCATTCTGGACATGGAATAGAGCATAACAAAGAAGCACAGCAGCAGGGTCACCATATCGCCATAGGTGTCCATCCAGTTGGCGCCGCCTCCGCCGCTCTTTTTGTTCCGTTTCATTGGGTCCATCTCCTTATATGGTCAAGGCAGTCCGTTTATTCTTCGTTGCCCTTGCCTCTCCGCTTGCTTTTACCGCCAGACTCTCCGTCGCGCTTGTTCTGGTTGGTAAAGGTCAGCAGGCGCTCCCGCAGGTACTTGGGATTCTCACCGGACTGAATGGCCATAATGCCTTCCAAAATAATCTCCCGGCAGACCATTTCCTCTTCATCGCGGGCTGTCAGGTTGGCCGCAACGGGGTTAAATACCACGTGGGCCAGCAAAGAGCCATAGAACGTCGTAATCAAGGCGACGCCCATATTGGGGCCCAGGCTGCTCATATCTGCATCACTGAGGCCGTAAAGCATCTTAATCAGACCGATCAGGGTACCGATCATACCAAAAGCCGGAGCGGCATTAGAGCCGCGCTCGTACATGGCGATGACCTCCTGATGGCGGGCAGAAGTCTGTTCAATATCATTGGTGAGAATGCTCCGGACCCGGTCGGGGTCTGTGGCGTCCACAATCAGCATAATCGCTTGCTTGAAGAAAGGGTCCGGCTGTGCATTAGCCCGCTCTTCCAGAGCCAGAAGGCCGTTCTTACGGGCAATCTGCGCCAATTCCACCAGTTCGTCAATATACTTTTCCGGGTTAAACGTCTTTGTACCCAGCATAATCTGGAAATGCTTAAACATAGACCGCACCTGCTTGGGATAACAGGCCACCATCACGGCAAATGTACCGCCGATAACGATCAGAACACTGGCCTCATCGAGAAACAATTCCAGCTGCGCGGGGTCCACAACCTGTGCGGCATTGAAATCCACCATGATGCCGAAAAACACAAAGAAAAACGCTAACAGCAGGCCGATCAAATATACTATATTCATATCCAACTACCTTCTTCTTACGCCGCAGGGCTACTTATACGCGGAAATCGTTGATCGAAATCTCCCGCCGGATATCCTGCACTTTTGCATTGTATTCCGTGATCTTGTGGATGATTTCCTCCACCGTATCCTTTACGATGTAGTAGTCACGGTTCATCATGACGATCTTGCTTTCCGGAATCAGTTCGATATACTCGATTTGATTGTGGTTGAGCACAAATCGTTCACCGTTCATCTTCTGCAGTACGATCATGTCGTTCCCTTTCCCCTCTGTACCGGCGGGCATCAGCCCGCCGGTACCTGTAGCCTATAACTTATCGTTTGATGTTGACCAGCTCTTCGAGCATGGTGTCAGTGACCGTGATAATACGGGTGCTAGCCTGATAGCCTCTCTGATAGATGATCATATTGGCAAACTCTGTCGCCAGGTCCGTGCCGGAGGCTTCCAGGAAGCCGGGCATCAAGGCAGCGCCGCTCTCACCCAGCATGTTCTCCAACGTCGCGTTGGCGTCGCCCTCTTTCGCATTGTTGAGGTAGCGACCGGCCAAAGAGCCGTCGGGAGCATAGATGGACATTTTGCCGCAGCCATCCAACGCCTGATAGTAGGAGTCACTCATGTGGGTCAGACCGCCAGGATTGGTCACAGTAGCCAAGGCCACATAACCCAGCACCACCGGCTCCTTGGTGGTACCATTGGTGCAGGTGATCTTGCCATCCTTGCCAATGCTTAGGTTGGCATAGCTGATGCAGTCGCCCGTCACCGTACCATAATCATTTTTGCCATTCACCACACCGGGGAAAATGGCGTCGCCAGCTTTGATTCCCGCAGCATCATCGTCCTTCGCCGCTGCCAGAGGCAGGCGGATGGGAACCAGCTGCGTACTAACATCTGTGCCATTGGCGCCGGCGGTACCCGACTGTGTGCCGTCATCATTCATGTTACAGGTGACAAAGCCGTAGACCACGTTGCCTCTGCCATCAACCAGATAACCTTCCGGATCAATGTCGAAGTCACCATAGCGGCTCAGCAGCAAGCTCTCGGGGTCCGTGACGCCGGTCTTATCGCCCACCATGAAGAAGCCGTCGCCCTGAATGGCCACGTCGCCGTTGAGGCCGGTGGGCTCCAGGTTCATGGAAGACATGTCCAGATCAATTGTGGAAATGTTACAGCCGTAGCCGATCTGACGGGGGTTGGTGCCGCCGCTGACCTCGTTGCCGTTGGAGCCGCCGGCCTCCGTGGAGTATATGCTCTCACGGAAGGTGACACGACCGGGCTTGTAGCCGTAGGTGTTGACGTTGGCCACGTTGTTGCCCACAACGTTCAGGGCATTCATTTGGGCTTTCATGCCGGAAATACCTGTGCTCATAGCACCTGACAAAGCCATAGTGATAAGTCTCCTTCTTTGATTGCCGTTCGACGGGCTGCCGGGGCCGTATCATTCGGACACGCCCCAGGGCATCCTTTACGGTCCTGCCCTCTGTTTTACAGGATCACAGCGCCGTCGATATTGGTAAATATGTTGTCTTTCATCTCATCCTGAGACATGGTGGTAATGACCCGACCGTTGGGTACGTTGATAATAAAGGCCATACTCCGTTCCAGTGCCAGGATGTTGGTTGCGCCCTTGGCTTCCGCCCGGGCTACGGAATCGCTGAGCCGTTCAATGAGATGGGGCGTCACCTCGATGCCCCGTTCCTCCACTCGCTCCATAGCATGTTTGGAGAACGTAAGCCCTGGGCCATGCTCCAGCCGCTGCCGCAGCACAGCATCAAAGCTCTGCTCCGCACTTGGCATCGTCTGAGACTGACCTGCACGGCTGGTTAAGACAGCTTGCGCTCTTTCAATCTGTGTGATCTCCCGAACCACGCCGTCCACCTCCTTGCTTCCAGCGATCAGATACGCTGCGTCGTGGTTTCGCCTTCGCCGCCGTCCTCTCCACTGTCTGTATCCGTGGACTTGGACTTGATGTTAATGGCTTGGCCTGCCAGCGTCAATGCGCTCCATGCGCCTTCCTTAGCGGCTTCCAGCGTAAACGTACCATCGCCATTATTGGTGAATTCGAGCTTGCCGCCAGCCGGATCAGACAACGGGTTCTTGTTGTATACCTTCTCCAGCGCTTCGGTAAACTTCTCCTTCGTCATGTCGGCAGTGACGCTCACCTCGTACTCCTGACCGCCCAGGGTTACGATAACGGTGCCGGTTCTGTCAAACGCAAGGCCTTCCATATTGTATGTGTACTTGCCCTTAACACCGTCACCAGGCGCCTGATCTTCCGTAGGCGTAGCGGTAATCGGCGGCGTAACCTGCACATCCAGCAGACCCTCCGGAATTTTGCCAATGGCCATAATCTCGTAGAGGTAATACTGCTTGCCGTTAACAAAGATTACGGGCAAGCCCTGATAGGTACCTGTGCCGGTAACCTGTCCGACAATCTGGGTGAGATTGCCCTTTTCATCGTACTGACCAACCGTCACCTCTTTGCCGACCAGAGAAGCCGCATAGGTGAGCATATTGGCGTCCACCATGGTCTGCATGCTTTCCTTGACAGAAGAAAGCATCTGCACCGTGGACATCTGTACCATCTGGTTCAGCATCTCGCCTGTATCTGCCGTGTTGTCCATCGTCTGATTTTGCAGCTGTTGGACCATCAACTGCAAAAAGTCCTCAAAATCAAGGCCGAATTGATCCTCTTCGTCCTTGATATTGATGTTCATATTACCGGTATATGTAGAATCTGTCCGTGCAGTCTGCGTGCGGCTTTGGGCCGAAACGCTGTTGATTGCCATGGGCATTAATTCTGTATCCATATGCTTTCAGCCTTCTTTCTCAGAGTGCTTATGTGGGAAGCAGACCCAAACGCAGCTGCTGCAGGAACCGCTCGGGATCTGCCTGCTGCCGGCGCTGCTGTTGCTGCTGCTCCCGGCCCTGACCGCCGTTCTGATCCGGCTGCTGCTGGGAATGCTGGTTCTGCTGGGGCTGCTGCACCTCCACCCGCACTTCCGTGTGCTGGGTATTTTGCAGCATCAGGCCCAAGGCGCCGGAATGCTCGCTGAGAAGCTTGGCTGCCTGGCTGTTCTCCGTATGGAGCACCACCTGCAGCACACCCTCCGGATTCCGCTGCATCTCAATGACCACGCGGCCCAGATTCTCAGGCGTCAGGCGGATTTCCACCCGCTGGCTGCCCTTGGACAGTGCCTCGTTCAGCTTGGTAGCCAGCTTGCTGTCCAGATCGCCGCTCTCGGTGTCCACCACCGGAGCATCGCCGACCCGCTGGGGCATGGTCTCCGTGTCCTCAAAGAGGGGCTTCGACAAGCCGTCGGTCTGCACCGCCGTCTCATCCACTTCCTGCTCCTGTCTCCGAACCGGCGCAGCGTCCTGCTCCACCGTGACCTGGACCTCCTCCTGAACAGGAACGTTCTGGGTCTCTGTCTCCGGTGCGGCTTTTGCAGTTACCAGTGTCTCCGCATCCACCGGGGCCTCCGCAGCTTCCTGCTGGGGTTGTGCCGTCGGCACCGTCGGCTGGGTCGCAGCTTCCGTAACCGGGGCCTCCACTGTGGCCTGCATCTGCGGCAGGACCGTCTCCTCAGGCATGGCCTCCTGGGCAACCGTCTCCGGCATCGCCGCCGACACCATTGTCACGGCTTCCACCGCCGCTTCACCGTCGGGAACCGTTACCGCCGTGTTCACTACAGCCGGAATCACTGCCGTATCCGTCACCATGGCGGCCAACTGCTGCATCACAGGCGCACCGCTGGCTGCGGTCTGGCCCTGCTGCGCCGTCTGGGTGGCTGCCGTAGTCGTCTCCGGCGCCTTACTCTCCCGTTCTGTCCGTTCCGTCCGCTTTTCGTCCATTAGGTTCTGGAAGCTCTTGCCGTCCTCCGTGCGAGTCGGTTCCTGGGTCTGGGGAATGGTGTCCTGCGCCATTTGTGCGGCGGCATACGTCATTTGCAGCACCAGTTCGTTGATATCCATTTTCATCGCTCTCACCTCCTTTCCATTGTTCTGTTAAGGGGCTGGGACTCTCCATTGAGACGCTACCAGTTCCTCGATGAACAGCTCTTCGCTCTTCTGAATCTGATAGCGGTATTCTTCATGTTTCCGCTCCCGGACCTTTTCCAGGGAAGCTGTTTCCTGCCGGGCTGCCACCAGTTCGGCCCGCTTGGCCTCGGCAGCCTGACGGCACTGAACCAGATGGGCTCTGGCATCATGAATTTGCTGCTCCCAATAGCGCAAAGCGCTTTGGTATTTCAAAACCTCAGAGACGGTGGTACCCTTGGCCTCCGCTTCCCGCAGCTCCCGATTGCAGTTGCGGTAAGCTTCCTCCAGTTCTTCCAATCGCTGCTCCGCCTGCCGGACCCGATGGACCAGCTGCGCGTGCTCATTCTGCAATCCCTCCTGCACCTGCTGTTTATAGCCCAGCACTGTGCTGAGGGAAAATTGAAATTTTTTCATGCCACCCACTCTTTCTCCTGTTCAAGGCCACGACTTACAGAAGTTTTCGCATGATGTTCAAATCCTGTTCATAGGAAAAGGATTCGTTCACATCCTGACACAAAAATCGATTGATACCATCGATTTTCCCCAAGGCATAGTCCAACTTGGGATTGGTGCCGGCCTTATAGGCGCCGATGGACACCAGATCGGAATTCTTCTCATAGACAGCCAGCACATCCCGGATTTGGGCGGCCAGCTTTTTATGCTCCGGTGAAACAATATCGGCCATCAGACGGGAAATGCTGGCGCTGACGTCGATAGCAGGGAAGTGGCTGCTGTTGGCCAATTTTCTCGATAGAACAATGTGACCGTCGAGAATACCGCGGACCGTATCGGCAATGGGCTCGTTGGTATCGTCGCCTTCCACCAGCACCGTATAGACGCCGGTAATGGAACCTCTCTGGAAATTGCCGCTGCGCTCCAGGAGCTTGGGCAGCTCCGCGTAAATGGACGGTGTATAACCTCTGGACACCGGCGGCTCACCGACGGCCAAGCCAATTTCACGCTGTGCCATGGCGAAACGAGTCAGGGAATCCATCATCAACAGCACATCGTAGCCCTGGTCCCGGAAATACTCCGCCACGCCGGTGGCAACCGACGGGCACTGTTTCCGCAGCATGGCGGGCTGGTCGGAGGTTGCTACCACCAAAACCGACCGGGCCATGCCCTCAGGACCCAAGTCCTTTTCCATGAACTCCAGCACCTCACGGCCACGTTCGCCCACCAGGGCAATGACGTTGATATCGGCCTTAACATTCTTGGCAATCATACCCATGAGGGTACTCTTGCCGACGCCGGAACCGGCGAAGATACCGATACGCTGGCCCTTGCCGATGGTCAACATGCTGTCGATGGCCTTGACACCAAATTCCATCCGCTGGCGGATGGGGGGGCGGTGCATGGGGTTAATGTAGTTGTTGTTTTCCACACAGAACATGGTGCCGCCGCTAAACGGCCCCTTGCCGTCGATGGGCTGACCCAGGGCGTTAATCACGCGGCCTTTGAGAAAGGGCCCCATCTTGAGGCTCAGCCGGTGTCCCGTATTGCGGACGAAATTACCCGCAGAAATGCCGCTCATATCGGAGTAGGGCATCAGCAAAATACGGTCGTTTTTGAATCCAACCACCTGGGCCATAACCTGGCTGCCGGTGGCGCTATTGTAAATCTGGCAGATATCGCCCACGGCGGCGTGGCCGCCGGAGGCCTCAATGGACATACCGACGATGTTCTCGATCTTTCCCGTATAGCGGAACGTCTCCGCATTTTGTACCTGTTGGATCAGTTCCCGGAACATCGTCTCACCTCCATTGGGAACGGGGTTCTAGGACTGGCCCAGAATCTCCCGGATATTCTGCAACTGGGTGGAGGCACTGGCATCAATAATGGCGTCGGGCATCTCAATGATACAGGCGCCGCGCTCGTCCTCCGGCATTGGTGTAATTTTAATATGGTCGGAGATACCCGACAGAGCCATGGTCAACTCCGGCGTGATCTGGGACAGTTCCCGCGTGCTGTAGCCGCCCACATAGATATGAACCCATTCGCGCCGCCGCAGCTTTTCTGTGGCCATTTGAATCATCCGGCCAATGACATCCAGGCTGCTCTTGAGACTGATGTGGATGACCTTCTCCGCAATGGCTACGGTCAAATCCAACAGCTCGTCTCGGGTCTTTTGCAGCATTTCCTCCCGGGCCTCCTGGGCCTGTTCCAAAAACTGCTGCACCTGATGGGCCTGTTCCTGGAGGAACTGCTCCATCTGTTGCTGTCCCTCCAGACGGGCCTGCTGTACGCCCTCAGCATAGCCCTGACGGTATCCATCATCGTGGGCTTCCTGTCGGACGCGCAGAGCCTCTTCCTCCATATCCCGGCGGTGCTGTTCCAGCATCGCTTCCGCTTCCCGCCGGGCGGCAGCCACAATTTCGTCGGCCTGTACCTTGGCGAAGGAGATGACGGAGGCGGCGTTGGCCTGCTCCTCATCTTCCTCCGGCTCCGGCGTCTGATCGTCACCGTCGTATTCTGTGACGGCCGTATCGTCTTCCGGCTCCGGATCGGCTTCCACTGGAATGTCCTCTACCTGGGGGAAGATGTACTGGTCTACCGACCGCTCATCACTGGACTTCCAGAAGCTCTTGAAAATATTAGGCAATGATATCGTCCTTTCCGCCCTTGCTGATGATCAGCTCGTTCTTTTCCTCCAGGTTGCGGATGATGGTGACGATACGCTGCTGGGCCTCTTCCACATCGCGGATACGGACGTTGGTGGTGATCTCCAGATCGTCGCGGATGGTCTGGGCCATACGAGTGGACATATTGCTGAAGATCTTGTTGGCCACGTCGTTGTTGCTGCCCTTGAGGGCCAGCACCACGTCTCTGGGATCGCACTCCCGCAGGAAGCGCTGCACAGAGCGATTGTCCATGATCATGATATCTTCGAAGACGAACATCCGCTTGCGGATCTCCTCCACCAGGTCGGCGTTGTGGACCGTCAAACGGTCGAAGATGCTCTTCTCGCTGGAGCGATCCAAGTTGTTCATGATCTGAGCCACATAGTCCACGCCGCCCACCTTGACATTGCTGGTGGCCATGAGGTTGGTGAACTTCTTTTCCATCTCCGCCTCGATGATCTTCACCGCCGCCGGAGAGGCGCTCTCCATGTTGGCGATGTTCTCCACCACCTTGGTCTGGCGCTGCGAGTCCAGCTCTTCAATGACGGCCGCCGCCTTCTCCGGGTCCACATAGGACAGGACCAGGGCGATGGTCTGGGGCCGCTCATGCTGCAAGGCGGCGTACAGGGATTTTTCGTCGGCCTTGTTGAGGAAGGCAAATTCCCGGTTTTTCAGGGACTTTGTGACCTTGTCCAACAGGCTTTCAGCCGCCTGACTGCCAAAGGCTTTTTCCAACACCGCACGGGCATACTCCATGCCGCCCTCGGTAACCGCCTTGTTGGTCAGGCACATCTGATAGTATTCGTTGAGGACCTCTTCGGTGGTTTCCGCATCGAGGTAGCCCATCCGGGCCACCTCGATGGTCAGTTGTTCCACATCCGCCGGGTCCATGTATTGGTAGAGCTGGGAGGCCTTTTCAGCGCCCAGGGAGATAATGACCGCTGCCGCCTTCTGCTGCTGCGTCAGTTTCCCCGGCTCCCGGCCGGCTTTGGCGGCTTCGCTCATTCCATACTCTCTCCTTCCTTCAGCCAATTCCGTACCATCTGCGCGGCAATTTCCGGGTTCTCCTCAGCGAACTTCCGTACATCCTTGCGCAGTTCCATGCTCTTCTCGGTCTGCATTTCCATAATATCCGCGCCTTCGGGCGTGGGTGCCGCCTCTTGGAGCATCTCTCCCGACTGCTCCAGCTCGGCAGCCAAGGCTGCAGCCTTCTTGCGGCGGTGACGGCGAATCAGCAGCAGCACCAGCACCAGAATCAGCACAAACAGCACCAGACCGCCCAGTGCGGCATACAGAATCCAGCTATCAACCAGCAGGCCGTCATCTGTCGTGGTGTCTTCTTCGGTGTCCACCGGCGTGTTGTCTCCGGTATTGAACGGTGCAATCAAAATATGGACCTTTTCCATCTGGTCCGCCGTGGTAATACCAGCGGCTCTGGCCACATGGGGATAGAGGTCATCCACATCCACGCCGCCGCTGACGGCTTCGTTGATGGTAACAGACACCATCACGTCCGCAATGGTACCACCTACGCGCTGCACCTGCTTATTCTCCTCGTCTACCAGATAGTTGGTCTGGCCCGAGGAGCTGACAACGCCGTTGCCAGGCTCCATCTCGCCCTCATTCTCCGGATAGGTGGGAATGTCAGCATTGGTGTCTGTTCCTACCGTACCACCTGCCGTGCCGTTTTCATCGGCTTCCAAGCGGTTGTCATAAATCTTTTGACCAATAATGCCCTCACCATTGGTGGAGCCGTCGGCAGCCCAATCCTCGGTGGAGTAGTTAGTGGAGTCGGTATAAACCTTGTCCACATCCACAATGCTGTTCACACTGACGCTGACATTCTCCGCGCCATAAACCGGTTCCAGCACCGACATAATTTTCTTTTCCAGGGTGTTGTTGACCTGCTCCTCCAGCCGCAGCTTCAGGGCAGCGGAGTCCTCCAGATCACCCAGACCGTCGTCAGGTGCGTATGTATTGCCATAGGAGTCCACAATGGTGACGTTTTCCACCTTCAACCCCTGAATGGCGCTGCTCACCAGATTACGGATGCCGTTCGCCATGGTTTCGCTGAGGGGCACGCCGTCCTTCATGGTCACCTTAACGTAAGCGCTGGCCTCTACCACATTGCCGCTGTCGAGAACATAGGTGTTGTCCTCACCGGGTGTAAACCGAACGGTGGCGTCCTTGACACCCTCCATGCTGCGAATGACAGCAGAAGTGCTGTCATTGAGCTCATAGAGCGCCAACTGCTGCCGCTCGGACTCCGTGGTCAATGCGCTGACGTTATCCAAATAGGTGGAATAGTTATAGGCATAGCCGGAGTTAACGTAACCCTGGGACACCAACTGGGCCTTCAGCTGGACCTCCTGGTCCGCCGGTACCATGATGGTGTCATCCTCCACAATGCGGAAATCCGACACGCCATTTTCCGTCAGATACGACGTAATAGCAGTCATATCCGTCTGGCTCAGCTCCGTGAACAGCGTCGCGTAGGGCTGGTTCTGACTGGCCACCACAACGGCGACAATGGCGCCGGCCGCAACCACCAGGACCGCCGCCGCCAGGATTTTCGTCCGCTTTTTCGCGCCTGTCCACAGCTGCTTTCCTTTATTTAAAAAGCCCTTTACCTTCTCTTGCACGGCCAATGCCCTCGCTCCCGGATCTTCAAATTCTTTCTACACGTTTTCGCTTCACTTACATGCTGATGCGCATAACTTCACTGTAAGCGTCCAGCGCTCTGTCGCGGAGCTGCACCAGCAGCTGCACAGACAGAATGGCCTGATTCTCAGCGATCACCAATTCCGCCGGGTTGTCCAGCTGGCCGGTGGCTTCCAGATATTGCAGCTCATTTTTGGTCGCGTCAGTCTCTTTCACCGAATCAATGGCAGACTGAAAAACGTCCGCAAAAGGAATCGCAGGAGCCTCGTTGTTCCGTGCAGCAGAGGACTCCTGTACCATATCATCGTTCCACAGCGGAGCGATTGGGCTCATATGTACTTCCATGTCTTATCTCTCCTATCTCTGCGGCCCGTCAGATCACTTGCCGATCTCCAGACCCTTGGCAGCCACTTGCTTCAACACGTTAAAGGCGGTTACATTGGCGGAATACGCCTGATTCGCCGCCATGGCATCGGCCATCTCTTTGACCAGATCCACATTGGGCATCTCCACATACCCATCGGCATTGGCGTCGGGGTGGGTGGGGTCGTATACCAGCTTAAAGTCCGAGGGGTCCTCGGCGATCTCCGTCACCCGCACGCCACCGGCCGCGCCGTCGGCCGAAGCATTCCGTCCCTGGGCCCTGGCCAAAGCCGCCTGGAAGGTCGTCTGACCCTCAATGGATTCCATGGTCACCGTCTTGCGGCGGTAGGGGCCGCCAGCCTCCGTTCGGGTGGTATTGATATTGGTAATATTTTCAGAGATCACATCCAGTCGTAGCTGCTGGGCCGTCAGGCCCGAGCCCACGATGTTCATGGAACTCAAAAATGCCATCGTCTATCGCTCCTTATCCTCGAATGGCAGTCCGCAGCAGCGTAAACTCATTGGAAATGGAGTTGAACACATACTGTTGCTGATAACCGTTACGGGCCAGTTCTACCGACTGCTCCGTGATATTGACGCCGTTTCCATCGGCACGGACGCTTTCCTCAGCCTGATGGATTTCCACCTGCGGCGCAGCAATGGCCTGCCGCAGAGCCGCAGAGGACGCGGTGTTGCTCTTTCCGGCAGTCTCCTGCAAGGCATTGTTCAAAGCATCTTCAAAGGTGGCGTACTTGACCTGATAGCCCGGCGTCTCCACATTGGCGATGTTGTCCAGAATGCAGGTTTGCTTTTGCCAGAGATATTCCATAGAACGCTGCAACATCAGTTGCGTGTTGGTCTGCAACAGCTGCACTTTTCATCCCTCCAATTTTTGGTAAAAATAAGGATTTTACAATATTCTAAAGGAAAATACAGTGTGTATTATCCCTACATTCCATTCTCCATAACATTTTACTGCTATGCACCTAAAATTTCAACCCTTATTCGCGTATACCCAAAAATTTTATATTATTTTGTTATACACATTGTAAATTGTAAACTTCGTCCTGTCAATCCGTTTATATAGATATTTTGTTAATGTATATATATACATTTACCTATGTAACTGTCCATCGTAAATAGTTTTCTATGGAATGTTATAATTTCTCAGTTTTTTACAGATACAATATTGGTATCGTAATAAAAAAATCAAGAAGTGTGACAGCCCCAGGTTGTCACACTTCTTGATATAACACAGTATTCAAAAAAATTCTATGAACAACTGTACGTTCTTTTGCGCTTTTCTTCCAAAAATTGGAGTTTACAAATCCAGCACTCTTGCCAGCACCACGGCCATTTCCGCACGGGACATATAGGCAGTGGGGTTCAACTCGCTGTTGTTGTTGCCGGTTAGAATACCGTAACTAACCATGGTCGCTACGGCGTCCACGGCATATTCCGCCACATAGGCGCCGTCCCGGAAGCCTTGGAGCACCAGTCGGTCGCCGCTGCCCATGTTCCATCCATCGGCCACCATGGCCCGTTTCAGGAACACCATGGCATCCTGGCGCGTCACCGGCGCATTGGGTTGGAACGTACCGTTGGCATAGCCGGTGGCAACGCCCAGCGCCTTGGCCGATGCAATGGCAGAGGCGTAATAGCTGCCTGCCGGCACATCGGTAAAGCCCGTACCGGACACGTCGGCAAAGTCAAAGGCCCGGTCCAGCATCAACATGAAATCGCCGCGGGAAATGCTGTTCTGAGGACTGAAGCGGCCGCCGCCGGTTCCCGTAACCACGCCCAGCTCGTACAACCGGTCGATGGAGGACACAGCCCAGGCATAGTTGGTCAAATCGTTAAAATAGCGGGAGGTACCGGCAACCGGTACATTGATGCGAATCTGTCCCTGGTAGGTATTGCCGCGGCTGTCGGTGCCCGTATAGGTCACCGTTGCCAGTCCACTGAATCCCGCCGCCGCCACAAAGCTTACATCGGAAATCCGCGGGTTGGAGGAAGGATAGTAGGACGTGGTGTTCTGCACAGCGGTGGAGCCGCTCAGGGAGCTGTTGTACTGGTAGTACAGCTTGCCCTGACTGGACGAGGGCAGCTGAAACCGTACCGAAGACAGGCTGCCCAATCCACGGTCATCACAGGCCGTCATAAAGTCGCTGCTCCGGAAGTTCACCGTACCGTTGGCCGTCGTGTAATAGATGATGGACGGTCCCTGGGGCGCTTCTACTTTGATTTCCACGGTGCTCTTAAAGGACTTTCCGGCGGTGCTCCAGCCGGTAAAGGAAATCTCAAACGTCCCGGAATAGCTGTCGTCCGCCACAAAGGAAATCCGATCCAGGTAGGGACTGGACGAGTAATAGTAGCTGCTGTAGGACGACACCTTGCTGCCATAACTGCCGCTGGTGCTGTTATAGTCGTAGTACAGCACGCCGCGGGAGGAAGCGGGCAGGGTAAAGCGGACATAGCGCAGGGGATCGCCGGTGTAATATTCACACATACGGTCAAAATCCACGGCATTAAAATCGACCACACCGCCGCTGCGGACCGTATAGGAGATCTGCTGTGCGGAATCGTAAACATCAATGGTGACAGTGCCATTGAAGCTTCTGCCGTTGGAAGCCCAGCCGGTATACTGGATTGTGGCCGTACCGACGAAGCTGCTGTGGGGGACAAAGGTCACCTTGTCGAGGTACGGGGAAGAGTAGCGGTAATACTTCCGGCTGCTGGTCACAGCGCTGTCATATTTGCCGCTGCTGGTGTAGTTGTAGTACAGCGAACCCTGAGAGGACGACGGCAGCTCAAACTTGACATAGCTGAGACTGGAACCGGTGAGCTTCTGGCATTCACTGTTGAAGTCCGCATCGTCAAAAGTGACTTTTCCGCCCTTATATGCCGTATAGCGGACGCTCTCGCTCTCACTGGAATCCACCTGGATGGTAACTGTACCACTGAACTGGTTGCCCTTGGTGTCCCAGGCCCGGAACGGGATATCCACTGTGCCGGTATAGGACTCGGCAGCTGCAAAGGTCACGCGGCGCAGATACGGCGTGCTGTTGTAATAATAGCTGCGCTCAGCAGTGACCGCTTCACCGGAGCCGCCGGAGCTGCTGGAATAGTTATAGTAAAGTTTACCCTGGTTGGCAGGCGGCAGGGTGAAGCGGACATAGTCCAGCGTGTAACCGGTGGCATCACGACACAGGTTATTGAAGTCGCGTTCGTCCATGGTGATCCATCCGCCCTTGGTAATGGTGTAGTTGATATCGCCATTACCGGTAGGTTTGGAAACCTGGACGCGGACGCTGCTCCGGAAGGAGGTGCCGTTGACGTCTGTTGCCAGGAAGGACAGCATCACCTCACCGCTGTATCCGCTGTTGGGGACAAAATAAACATCGTTCAGGGCAGGGGAGCCGTTGAGCTTGTACTCCTTGTTGGCCTCCACCGGGGTATTGTAGGAGGAGCCAGCAGAGTAGCGGTAGTAGAGCTTGCCGCGGCTGCTGTCGGGCAGGGAGAAGGAGACGCTGGCCAAGTCGCGGCCGGTGCGGTTCCGGCAGAGACGGTTAAAGTCATCGGCGTTGAATTGCAGCGGCTTGTTGGCGGCAATGGTGTAGACGATGTCCTCCACCTGGGCCACGGTGACCTCAATGGTGCCCTGGAAGAAGGTGGTGGCATCGGCATAGCCAGTGTAGGAAATGACCGCTGTGCCGCTGAAATCCGCCTTGGGAACGAAGGTCACGTCGCTGAGACCCCGCTGGGCCAGGGAGGGGTTGACATAGTACATTTCGCCCGCACCGACGCCAGAGCCAGTATCCGACTCAGACTGATAGCGGTAGTACAGAGTACCCTCTTTGGTGGTGAGATTGAAGCCGCCCACATGGCTGAGAGACGGCCCCAGCACATCGCTGCATTCGGTCTCGATGCGGCTCACCAGGCTCGAGAAGGGTACAGGCTCACCGGCATCCACAGACACCTTGATGGGGTCAGCGGTGTTGCGCTCCACCTTCACTTCGCAGGTGGCGGAATAGGTGCTGCCGCTGATCTTGGCGGTGATGGTGGCGGTGCCCTCTTTGATGCCGTACAGATAACCGTTATTTACGGTCACCACGTTGGAGTCGCTGCTGGTCCACTCAATTCGCTGCTTTTGCAGGGACGAGCCGAACACCTCATACTGTAATGTATGATTGCCCCGCTCCCGGATGGTGACGGATGTCTCTTTCAGGATGATACCCAGCACCGTTACGGCACAGGTGCCCACATTGCTGCCGGCTGTGGCGGTAATCTCCGTCTGGCCCGCGCTGACGCCGGTCAGCAGTCCGTTGCTGTCCACCGTAGCCACAACGGGGTTTTTGGTACCCCATGTCACCGTGGGAGGTGGATTGGTCTCCGGCTTCACCGCGGCATAGAGCTGGAGCTTACCGCCCGGTGCAATTTCTGTGCTGGAGGGCGTTACGGTCACACTGGCCGGGTCCTCCGGCGATACCGTCACCTCACAGGTGGCAATTCTGACCAGTTTGTTCCACTTTGCTGTCACCTTAATGGTAACTTCCTTGTGCTCCGCGTTGGTGGGCGCCACATCAATGGCGGTTACCGTGGCTTTCAGCGGGTCAGCCGTGGGCGTGACCGTCACTTCGTTATCCCGATTGTCCTCCACGGTCCATTCCACCGTCATACCGACGGGAAGTGTATCGCTGCCTACGGCATAGGCTGAGTTATCGCTCAAAACCACGGTTGCGGTCAGGTCTGTGGTCTGTCCCACTTTCATGGCCAGCGTTTCATTGCTGACCGTCACATTTTTTAAAGTCGGCTGGTCCGCAGCGGCGGCGGGCAATACAAACAGCTGCATCGGCAGCAGCGCCACACACAGCAGCAGTGCCAGCAATCGACTGCTCCACTTCAATTTCATGGCTCAAGTTCCTCCTTTGGAACGCTGCCCCTGAGGATCAGGGGCAGCAGAGGTACGGATTTATCCGGCACTTCAGGTTATTGCTGTACAATCACCCAGCCGCCTGCGGTGATAGCACCACCAACGCCTGTCTTGGTCTCCTCGTAGCGAAGCGTAATGGTATTGACGGTACTGTTGCCGCTGCGGTCACAGATGAAGCCATCCGTAAACAGTGTCAACGTATAGCCAACCCGAACACCGGAATAGCTGAACGTAAAGGTATTGGTGGGACTGTCTGTTGCTGCGGCGTTGGGGGTTAGCTTGTCCACATTACCGCCCATATGCGCCAGCATCGAAGTCTTGCCCGGTACAATCTTGCCATCCGAGTCAATCTGCGGCGGTTCATTCACGCCATTTTTACCAACGACAGCACAGATTTTACTGGTATCACGGTCTTCCGGAATCCAGTACACCACCTCGCTGAACGACAGCGTCAATGTGCCGGAATAGGTGCCATCCGATTTTTTGACGCCCTCTGCACCTGGGTCAAACAATGTGGGCGGCGTGGTATCCGGGATATGGACGTTGGCTACGGCCTTAAACGCATATTCACCGCCCAGCACATTTTTGGCTGTCGCAATGCAGTAGTAGTTCGTAGCGTTAATGGGGTCCATATCCTTGGTAAAGTCGTGCTTGTACTCCTGGTTAGCCGTTGTCGTGGTGCTGCCGGTTGCGCCGGGTGTGCCGCCGCTGCCCTGTCCACGGGTAATGATCTGCTGGATCTCATCGCGGATCTTGGTACCTTCACCGGGCTTGGCTGGCGGCTGAGCATAAAGGTCAAACCAAGAATACCCTCCAGTGCCGGTCTGCATCAAAGCATCCAGTACGGTCATGGTTTCCGCCTTGGAACCGGCCGCCTTCCGGAACTCCGCTTCCAATTCCTTGTCCACATAGGTAATGAACTTCTGACGGAAAATGGTGGGCAGCTGCGTATCGGCAAATAATACAAAGCTCAGGTCAGAATCCTCTGTGGTCTCGAAGGACACATTGGGGCTCAGTTCCTGCAACATCAGTGCCGGTTTCTGCACGTCGCCCGTACTGAACCGGTAACAGTAGACATCGGAATACACCTGAGACGTACCCTGAATGACAAAGTACACCACGTAATCTTGATTTGGCACCAGTCCGTCCACCGCGACTGTCTTGACGCTGGCGCCGCAGGTCAGGGAACCGCTCTGCACGTCCTCACTGACCAGATATTTGCCCGCATCCACAATCCAGTTGTAGGGCGGTGTGGCTACCGGCGTCTTAAACGTACCGGAACCATCGTTTTCAATGCCGTCGTTCTCGCCTGATTCTTCCAACTGGTTATAGTACGTCAAATCCGTACCGCTGGGGCTGTAGTCTTCGCCGTTGGGGCCGAGGGTGCTGATGTCGCCGCGCTTGGCCACAACCCAGTAGATGGTGCCCATACGGTCCAGCATCAGGTCCATACGGACGGTGGAGTCACCGGGTGTAAAGGTGGGACGGTCACCGATAAAGTGGGGTGCCGACTGGTCCCGGAAAGGCTTGTGCAGCGTCAGCGTCTCCGGCAGACCAATGTTGGTCAGGGTTGTACCCACCAGTTCATTCCATTTTTCCTCCGTGACATCAGCGCCCAGCCGGGGCAGTTCCAAACCGCTGCCGGCAATCACGTTGATGTCAAAGGTAATAGTCTGGCTCCAACTGCTGCGGTCCGGTTCGCCCTCTACCTTGGTAAAGCTGACGGCATATTCATACACCGTGCCCTCTTTCAGTGTATTCAACTGGTCAAAGGTGGGGTTGTTGTTGTTGGGGTCCTCCAGGTTCATCCGCAAGCTGTTGCCCGCTCTGGAGATATTCTCCGACACCATGATGGAGGAGTTACCCACCAGTTCCCACTTGTCATTCAACACGCCGCTGACGCGCCGGAACAGCTGGAATTCCACATGGGTATTGGACCAGAGAATCATATCCCAACAGATGGAGTTTTCCACCTTTTGCGTGGAAATGGGGTCCATGCGCCAGTACAGGTCGATGGGTGCACCGCCTGTGGGCAGGTTTTGCACGGGCTGGCCGTCCTTGTACACCGCCTCGGTAATGGCCGCCTCCATATTGTTGCCCACCGACAGGTTCACCTGTGCGAACACCGTCTCAAACTCCGGCAGCTTTGTCTGACCCATGACGTTCTGGGCCTGAGAGGTATCGGAGATGGTCTTGGCAGCAATTTCAAAATAGTATTTTGCGCCGCTCTTGAGGTTAATGGCTCCCGTTTCATAGGGGAAAATCACAACGGTTTTACTGTCTTCCAGTACGATTTCCGCGTAGCGGTAATCGATGGTCCAGTCATCGTTGTTCTTATCCGTGTCCGCCGTGGCGCCCTGAATCAACTGCGGCTGGCCGTCGCTGGGATTGATATACAGCTGAATGGCCTCTTCCAGCACCGCAGCCATCTCATTGCGGGCGTCCATTTCCGTGGGCTGGCCGATGACCTTGGTGACCCGGTCATAGTAATCCACCAGGGGAGTGTTGGTGGCCACGGACTGCACCGGCTCGCTGAACACCAGACGCACATCCGAATCCGGCAGGGGACGATTTGTATCCGTGCCGTTATACTTGGTGAACTCCTGGGTCACCGTGGGCTTGGTGTCATCCTCGGTATGGATGGTGATTTTGCCAATGCTGGCGGAATAGTTTCCAGCCTTGTCCTGGGCCACATAGTACAGGTCGTAGGACTGCTGGTTATCCAGGCCGGTGATGTTAAAGCTGACATCCTTGCCCTCGGTCATGTTCACCTTGCCGCTCTTGAGGGCATTCATGCCCGCCGACACCTGGAGCTTGGCCTCGTCACTGGTCCAGTCCACAGGCCCGGACTGGCCTGCCAGAGGCTTGGGATAGACCTCGCCCTGCTTGACCACAACCCAGTACAGGGTGCCGGCCTCATTGAGGTTGGCATACAGGCCCACGGAAGTCTTTTCCACCTTGTTGATGGTGGGCTCCGTGTTAAACTCTGGGGGCGTTCTGTCCACCGTGGTAAAGCTCAGCTTTTTGACCGCCGAACTGGCGCCTCCATCGATATCGGTAAGCCACAGGTAGAGGTCATAAGATTCCAGTTCTTCCAGCGGCACATTATTGACATCAAAGGTATAGGGCTTGTTCTTGGTCACGTCCAATGCACCGTAGCCCAGATTGCCGGTAACGGCATTGGCTTTGAAATCCTCTGCCGTGGGCGCTGTCGCACCTTTGGGAAGTACAGCGTAATACAGGCGGCAGGTCTTGGTGGCCATGGTGGTCACCTGGGCGGAAATATTGGTAATCCGCGACATGTAGGGATAGCCCGTCGCAAAGTTCGGGGCCGTGTTGTCCGGCGTACTAAAGGAAATGACCTTTACCGGGCTGCGGTCCTCCCGTCCGTCCACAAAGACGGCAGACAGATAGTAGGAGCCGCCGGCGGTGAGTCCAGTAATTTTGTTCGTGGCCGCCTGATTGGCCCCGCCGATGGACACGCTGCCCCGCTTGACAACCTTGGGGCTATAGGACGAGGGGTTAATCAAATCATCCGCGCCCACAGAACCATCCGTCACCGCAGTAATCGCCCAGTACACAATGCCTTTTTTATTAGTGCTGACGCTGACCGTTGCCGTAGTGGGAGCCAGATCCGTCATCTTGGGATAGCCCGCCAGAATTCTGGGGTCTGCGGAGGCCTCCGCCGCCGCCGCGCTGTCCATGTTCTCTCCATCAATGGTAGCCGTCTCACCAGGACGGATGACGATTTCATCGGGCAGCATGGACACGGTGCTGCCGGAGGTATTGACCGTCAGCTTGCCGATGTCGCCGTCACCGGTGATGGTGGTGGCTGCATCCAGGTTGACCTCTTCTACCTCTGTCCCAGCCTCAATATTGAGTGTGGTACCGGTGGCAGTCTCATCAATGGTAATGCTCTGGGCCTGTCCGGCACCCAGGCTCAGATAGGATTTGGGTGTCAGGTTGATGACATCCTTGATATTGCCGGCCAGCTCCAGAGAGCGACCGTCCTCGCCGTCCAGTTCAATGCGCAGAGCGCCGCAGTCGGCGGGGGTGTTGTCCTCCAAAAAGGCGTTGGTCCGGACGCTGGCCACATTGATAACGCCGTCACCCTCCAGACGCACGGACACCTCGGTGTTTTTCACATTGTCCAGCACCAGCTTGGGGCTGTTGACGTTGCGCAGCACCACGCTGTCCTCGCCGCTTTCGCTGACGCCGCCGCCGCTGACGACAATTTCGCCCAGGACCGTCACATTTTCCAGCAGGACGTTGCCCTCGGCCACACCGGCGGTGATGTACAGGTTACCGGCAATGACCGTGTTGCTCAGCGTCACGCCGGAAGTATTGATGGTCACATTGCCGTAGACATTCCCCAGGGAATGGACACCGGGGGTCTGCACCGGCGTGCCAATGGCCCGGACCAGCATAATGGCCGTCTCGCCCCGGGTGATGGGAGCCAGAGGCCGGAAGGTACCGTCGCCATAGCCGTTGATAATCTCATAATCAGTCAGAGACGTAATGAGACCACGGCTCCAATTGCTGATATCGCGGCTGTCGGTAAAGTCGGTATTTTCACCCGACGCGGCCTGGAGCATCAGATTCCGGGCCAGCATGGCCGCCGCCTCTTCCCGTGTAATCTGACGGTCAGGGGAGAAGGTGTTCTTGGACGTGCCCTGTATGTATCCTATATTGTAGGCAATGGACACGTCCTCCGCGTACCAATCGCTGGATTTCACGTCGGAAAAGGGCATATCACCGGTACGGGTATACCCGAAGGCCCGGTTGACAATGGTGACGAATTCCGCCCGGGTGATATTGCTGTCCGGGCGCAGGTTGCCTTCAATATCGCCCCGCAGGAAGCCCCATTCCACCATCTGGTTGAGATAGGGGTCCTGATAATCGACCGCATGGGCCGTGGGCAAGCCGGTGGGGACCACCGTCAGCAGTGTGGCCGCCATCAGAACCAGGGCCAGCATCCGCCGGAAGAGTTTTAGACTTTGCATACGGTTTCCTTTCATCGTAACGGCGTTCCTTTCTACCTGTTCTGTCCTTTTTCGGAACTGGAAGCGTGATGGAATTGCAGGCCGAACACAGCCTCACGTACCATATTCTCCTCTTCCCGCAACAGATCCACAAATTTTGCCGCATACATGGGCACCGATTCCTTGGAGGAGCAGCGGCGAATGATTTCAATGTTCAAAACCAGCGGCTGTGATGTAACGGGAATGACCACCTGGCCTCGCATCCCGTCGGGCAGTGCCTTGGCGCAGAAGAATGAAATGCCGCCGCAGCTCAGGTCAAAGCTGAAAATGGGCAGCCGTCCCTGGGGTTTCTTGGCGGAATAGAGAAAGCTCTCAAACCGCACGGGAAGCCGCAAATTCTGCCGCAGCTCCTGCCCCAGCCGTTTGGTCATCTGGACCATCGCCACCGTATCGCCGTCCCAGCGCAGAATCAAGCCTTCCACGGCCACACAGTACTCCGCCGCGCCCACCAGACGAATGTCTTTCATGTTCCACAGCTTGGGGGCGTCGGCATAATCCACTTCCAGCCGCCATATCTCCGTGTCCGGGTCATCCCGGCACGTACAATGGCCCACGGGTATGCTCTGGGTGTTCAGAATCAAATACCGGTTTTTTAAATTTCCCGCCATGTTATTGCACCTCCTGCTGATCCGCCTTACTCAGCTCCACCTTTTCCTGCTCTGCTTTTTGCTGCTCTGCCTTCTTCTGCTCCGCTCTCCATTTCTCCCGCTCCCTTCGGAATTTCTCTGGATCGCTGGGGTCAAAATTCAGAAAATACAGATAAATTTCTACGATGGCTCCATAGAGCTCCTCGGGGATTTCCCGGCCCAGCTCCATCTGAGACAGCACTGTGGCCAGGGAGTTGTCTTCGTAGATGGGTACGCCGTTCTCCGACGCCACCTCCACAATCTTCTCGGCCAGGTTGCCCATGCCCGAGGCAATGATCACCGGGGCGGAGTGTTCCGTGCCGTATTGCAGGGCAACGGCCCGCCGGGCCCCGCCGTTAGACTTTGACATTGACGCTTCGCTTCCCTTCAAAAAGATCCGGAAATACATCCGTAATAGCCAGGGGTCTCTCCGACTTGCGGACCTGTACACTGCGGCCCGTCAACCCGTGATCCTGGAGAATTTGCTGCAAATCCTCGGCCACCCGCGACCGGTGCTGCAGAATGCTGTCCGGTGCGTAGAGGTCCAGGTCCACCTGCTCCTTGCGGGCCCCCAGGACCATCTCCACAAAACCCAACCCCTGAATGTCCATTTTGAACAGGAATTGGATTTTGCCGTCCTCCTCCCGCCGTCCGTTTTCGTTTTCGGCGTCGGGGTCCACCCAATACTCCGAGTACATGACCCGGTCCTGCCAAAGCAGCGGCACCAGGCCATGGCGCAGCGGCATATACACGCTCTCGTTGATGAGCATGGCCCGGACGATCTCCGTAAACGTTTCCCGCAGGTCCGTGCCGCCGTCGCCCCGCAGTGCTCGGGAGGCCAGCGATGCCAGCCGCTCAGAAAAAGCATCGGCTCGGGCCGCTTTTGCGAAATCGTTCTCCTGCAGCAGCTTGAGCAGCGCCTTGTCATCCAGCTGGTTCAGCCCTGCCAGCGATTCGCCGCAGCGGCTCAACTGCCGGAATGCCTGGAGCATGCTCTCCTCATCGCCGTTCTCATAGCGGGTGACATTGAGAATGAGCATGCTGATCAGCGTTCGGGCGGTGCCCATGTCGTGGGTCCGCTCTACATAGTCGGCCAGATGGGGGATAACCTCTCCTTGCAGCAGCTTCAAATTGCCCTGCCGGTCTCCGGCCTGGAGGCCCAGCTGTAATCGGGCGCTGTAGTTGGCCAGCGCTTCGCCCCAGCTTTTGGGCATATAATCCGGCAGCTGCCGCAGCAGTTGGTTCATGGTCCGTCCAATGTGCTCGCTGGAGGAAAAATCGCTGTAGCGCTTGAGAAACATCAGGATATCCTGCCGGATGGCGGGGCCGTTGGTGGACTGGAACGTCTGACGCAGCAGCGACATCAAGGGACCGGCAAACCGGTTGCCCGCCTTCATCTGCGTGCTGAACAGCTCATGCAATCCCTGGGCGTCCATGTGCAGCATCTGCAAAAACGCCTTCATTTCCGTTGCCACGCCCTCAGTCAATCCAGGGGTGGCAGCCATGACGTTGAGCCAGCTCACCATTTTGGTGAACTCTGCCGCCAGATCCGGCGATTCCCGCAGCGCTTGCAGGAACATCTGCAAATTGGAGTCGTAGCGGAGCCCGTCGGACAGGAGGGCGTCATTGGCGCCGTTCTGGTCCGTACGGGCGTCGGGCCGTCCCACTCGGGTGGGATCGGGAATATTCTGTATGGAGGTGTCTCCGGGGCGGATTGCCGTGGGCTGGACCCGGGTGTTGTTGGGACCATCATACCCCGGTACAGGGTTGGTCACTCCCATCAGGTTGGCCATATCGTTGTCACCTTTTTCCTATGGTATCGCCGTCCTCACCGCAACGGCGGCGGAGTGGGCGGAATGTTTTCTATTAGTTTTTGTATCGTCGCCTTAATTATTGCAAATTTCTGCCGATATGTATATTATAAGTTCTGCAGAAAAAGGAAGGGTGCCGCTTATGAGTATGGGCAACGACAGCATTCTGGACGCTTATCTCTATGAAACCGACGGGCTTTTAGAGCAGTTGGACAGCATCGTGTTGGCCGCGGAGCAGGCTGACGCATTTTCAAACGATGACATCAATACGATTTTCCGTATTATGCACACCATCAAGGGCTCTTCGGCCATGATGGAGTTCAATTCTCTCATGACCATCGCCCACCGGGCCGAGGATCTCTTTGCAATCCTGCGAGAGCAGTCCATTTCCATTGTGCCGGAAAGCCTCCGACCGGAGTTGTTTGATCTGCTTTTCCAGACCATCGACTTCTTCCGGCAGGAAATCGATCACATTCAAAACGGGGAAGCTCTCACAGATAATATCGACACGCTGTTGGAGAAAATTAATAGCTTTATCGCACAAATTAATGGTACTGCTCCGGCAGCGGCCAAAGAGCTGGCCGACAGCAGCGAACCGGCAGCCGATGCCGCACCGCATGGATTTCCCTATGGTTTGCGGGTATTTTTCGACGAGGGCTGCGGTATGGAAAACCTGCGGGCCTTTATGCTCGTGACTTCCATCCACGACATTTGCTCCGAAGAGGATTTCACATTTGAACCCGCTGATGTGGAGCACAATGCAGCCTCCTCGGCTCTGGTGGCCCAGTCGGGCTTCACCATGCATTTCCGCAACCAGGCGGATCGGGACAACGCCATCCATTCCGTTACCGGTATTGGTTCCGTCCGCAACTACCAGACTATGGACCCGGCATCCCAGCCCGCTCCGGCTGCGGAAGAGTCGGCACCGGCTCCGGCTCCAGCCGCCGCACCGCAGGCAGCTCCGGCCTCGTCTGCGTCTGCATCCGCAGCGCCGGTACAGCCCGCCGCGCCGGCTGCTCAATCCAAGGCTACGCCGGTAAAGACCGAAAACCACCACAAGGAGAGCCTTATCAGCGTCAGCCTCAGCAAGCTGGACCAGCTGGCGGCGGTGGTGGGCGAAATCGTCATCACCGAATCCATGGTCACCGCTTCTCCCGACCTGAAGGGTCTCAAGCTGGACGCCTTCACCAAGTCGGCCCGTCAGCTGCGGAAGCTCACCGACGAGCTGCAGGATGTGGCCATGTCCCTGCGCATGGTTCCTGTGTCGGCCACGTTCCAGAAGATGAACCGTATCGTCCGCGATATGTGCAAGAAGCTGGATAAGCAGGCCCATCTGACCCTGATTGGCGAAGACACAGAAGTGGATAAGACCATTGTGGACAGCATCGGCGATCCCATTATGCACATCGTCCGTAACTCCATGGACCACGGCATTGAGGAGAACGTTGAGGACCGTATTGCCGCCGGTAAGGACCCGGTGGGTGAGATCATTCTGTCGGCCCGCCACACGGGCAGCGAGGTCATCATTGAGATCCGCGACGACGGCCAGGGTGTCAACGATGACGCCGTTCTGGCCAAAGCCATCCGGCAAGGACTGGCCTTTGAGGGCGTGGAATACTCCCACAAGGATATTCTGGCCTTCCTGCTGGCACCGGGCTTCTCCACCAACAGCGAGGTGACGGAATTCTCCGGCCGCGGTGTTGGCATGGACGTGGTGAAAAAGAACGTGGAGGATATCGGCGGTTCTGTGACCATCACCAGTGAGCAGGGCAAGGGCATGACCACCACGCTGAAGATTCCGCTGACCATGGCCATCATGGACGGCATGGAGGTCAGTGTGGGCAGCTCTATCTTCACCATTCCCATCCACAATATTCGTCAGTCCTTCCGCATTTCCCAGAAGGACCTCATCAGCGACGCCTCCGACGGCGAACTGTTCAAGTGCATGGGCGAGTTCTACCCGGTCGTGCGCATGCGGGACCTGTATCAGATTGAAGATGGCCGCGTCAACGTGGAGGAGGGCATTCTCATCTGGCTGGAAGCCGGCGAGCTGTCCTACTGTCTCTTTGTTGACGAACTGCTGGGCGAGCAGCAGGTGGTTGTGAAGCCCCTGCCCAGCTACCTCAACAGCTTCAACATCAAGCGCAGCGGTATTGCCGGCTGCACCATCCTGGGTGACGGCAATATCAGCCTGATTCTGGACGTCAACAATCTCTATCAGGGCCAATAAGAAGGAGGGTTCCCCATGGAAGATTACGAGCTGCAGACCGAGCAGGTCCAGGCCCCCGACACAGCCGATGACACGCTGTGTAAATATTTGCTGTTTCGTTCCGACGCCCTGCTGTTTGGCGCGGCGGCGGACTATGTAGTGGAAATTATCACCAACCACCCCATTACGCCGATTCCGTTGGTGCCGTCTTATGTCTGCGGCATCATCAATCTGCGCGGTCAGATTATTCCCATCGTAGACATCCGCATTATGCTGGGGCAAATGCCCACCAATAGAGACTGCATCATCATCCTCACCATTAACGGGATGCTGGTGGGCGTTCTGGTGGATACGGTCCTGCGGATGATTGATTTGGATACGGCCACCCTGTGCATGTCTCCGGCCAAGGAGCACCAGCGCCTGGTGTCTGGTATGTGCTCTCTGCCCGACGGCGAGACGATGCTGGAGTTTGACTGTGCCAATCTGCTGACACAGGCGTAACAGAAAGGAGAGGGGAGTTTCTTGGATTTTTTTCATGATCTCACCGTAACCGACGAAGATTTCCACAAGTTGGTACAATTTATTCAAAAGAACTACGGCATCGATCTGAGTAAGAAACGGGCCCTGATCACCAGCCGTCTGTCCCACTCGCTCAAAGAGCGGGGCTATACCAGTATGAAGCCATTTCTGGAACATCTGTTCCAGACAAAATCCCAGGAGGATTTGGAGTTGGTGCTCAATAAACTGACCACCAATTACACGTATTTTCTCCGGGAAAAGGATCATTTCACCTATCTTTCCAACACCATCCTGCCCCAGCTGGCTGTGGCCCGGCAGCGGGAGCGCAGCGTCTCCATCTGGAGTGCCGGTTGTTCCAGCGGTGAAGAGCCCTATACGCTGTCCATCTATCTCAAGGAATTTTTCAGCGGAAAGGGGACATGGGACACCCGCATCCTGGCCACGGACATCTCCCATCAGGCTATGCAAAAGGCGCAGAAGGGTCTCTACGATATGCCTGCCGATATGCCGGAAGCCTGGGTTCGCCGGTACTTCACCAAGGATAACGCATCCGGCAAGTACAAGGTGTCCAAGGCTTTGCGGGATAATGTGATTTTCCGGCCCTTTAATCTGATGGACCCCATGCATTTCCGGCGGAAATTCGATGTGATTTTCTGCCGTAATGTGATGATTTACTTCGACCAACCTACCCGCGACGCGTTGGTGTCGCGGTTTTACGATGTGCTGGAGCCGAACGGTTACTTTTTCATCAGCCACTCGGAATCCCTGGGCCAGAACCCCAAGTTCCGCCAGGTGTCTCCATCCATCTACCAGAAAAAGTGACGCAGCAGCGTCACAGGAAGGAAGGCTTCTGACACATGATCGCAAACAACAAGCCGATTCGGGTACTGGTGGTGGACGATTCGGCCGTGGCGCGGAATCTGATTACCCAAGGACTGGACCAACATCCCCGAATCGAGGTTGTGGGTACAGCCGTCAACACCACCGACGCTCGCAATAAAATTCTCCGGCTGCATCCGGATGTCGTGACCATGGATGTGGAAATGCCGGGGGAGAGTGGTATTGATTTTTTAACGAAGTTTCTGCCGGAGCATCCGCTGCCGGTGATTCTCGTATCGTCGTTGAATCTGCGGGTCTTTGACGCTTTGAGCGCCGGTGCTGTGGACTTTGTCCGCAAACCCGACGGCCCCCATGGCAATGCGTCATTCCTGCTGGCACTGGCTCAAAAGATTCTGGTGGCCTCCTGTGCCAGAGTGCCCCACCGTCTGCCGACGCAGGGCGTAGCACCGGCACCAGCGCCGCTGTTGGGTCGTCCTCAGGGACGTCTGCCCAAACCCACCATCATCGGTCTGGGCGCTTCTACCGGCGGTACTGAGGCTACGCTGGAAGTGCTGCGGCGGCTGCCGGCGGATATCCCCGGCATGGTCATCGTACAGCATATGCCTGTAGGCTTTACTAAAATGTATGCGGAGCGTTTGAACCGCCTTTGCCAGATGGAAGTCCGGGAAGCTGTTCATGGTGATGAAATCCGTCCGGGACTGGCGCTCATTGCTCCCGCTGATTTGCAGATGCGGGTTGTTCGCCTGGGCAGCCGGTACACGGTTTCCTGCCAGCCGGGGGAGAAGGTCAGCGGCCATCGCCCGTCAGTGGATGCGCTGTTTTCTTCCATGGCGTCCACAGTTCAGTGTCATATGGTAGGCATCATTATGACGGGCATGGGTCGGGATGGCGCCGACGGCCTGCTGAGAATGCGGAAGGCCGGAGCCTATACCATCGGCCAGGATCGGGAATCCTGTGTGGTTTACGGTATGCCGTGCGCTGCTTATGAAATCGGTGCTGTTGCTATCCAGGCGTCCTGTGATAATATTGCATCAGTACTGTTGCAGCATTTGAAATCTCTGTAATGTAAAAGGCTCTGCCAAATGGCAGAGCCTTTTTACTAGTGACCGTCAGTAGTAAGCGTAAAATCTAATCACACCTTGTTCCAATATGTGTAATATGAAACAATAC
>ERZ1643251.493-NODE-493-length-56422-cov-12.940444_pt1 | contig 56422 bp, 60 predicted proteins | sample MGYA00579261_ERZ1643251 | MGnify/ENA primary metagenome ERZ1643251 (study PRJEB29033, sample SAMEA4952267) | chicken gut metagenome | biome: Broiler Chicken; feature: Gastrointestinal Tract; material: Caecum | place: Ireland | collected 2018 | study: Broiler...
CAGGTCATCGGCTATGAGTTCGTGTCCCTGGGCAAAATGACCGACTTCATCAAGAAGGGTCTGGAGCCCAATGAGGCATGGACGAAGGCGATGGGTCACTACGGCAGATTCGCCGAAGAGCAGGGTGCGGTGAAGTACATCGACCCTCGCAAAGAGTAAGGAGGTGAGCGGTATGGCTTTGTTTGAAGGATATGAGAGAAGAATCGATAAGATCAACGGCGTCCTCAAAGAGTACGGCATCTCCTCGGTCGAAGAGTGCAGGGACATCTGCCTTGCAAAGGGCGTAGACTGCGACAAGATCGTGCGCGGCACCCAGCCCATCTGCTTTGAGAACGCGGTCTGGGCATACACCGTCGGCGCGGCGATCGCAATCAAGTCGGGCTGCACCAACGCGGCGGACGCGGCTGCTGCCATCGGCATCGGTCTGCAGGCATTCTGCATCCCCGGCTCGGTCGCCGAGAACAGAAAGGTCGGCCTCGGCCACGGCAATCTGGGCAAGATGCTCCTTTCCGAGGAGACGGACTGCTTCTGCTTCCTCGCGGGGCACGAGTCCTTCGCGGCGGCAGAGGGCGCGATCTCCATTGCAATGAACGCGAACAAGGTCCGCAAGAACCCGCTGCGCGTCATCCTCAACGGTCTCGGCAAGGACGCGGCGTTCATCATCTCCCGCATCAACGGCTTCACCTATTGCGAAACGGTGTTCGATCCCTATACGGAGACGGTCACCGTCACCAACGAGGTCGCCTATTCGGACGGCCCCCGCGCAAAGGTCAAGTGCTATGGCGCGGACAACGTCCCCGAAGGCGTTGCGATCATGAAGCTGGAGAAGGTGGGCGTCTCCATCACGGGCAATTCCACCAACCCCACGCGCTTCCAGCATCCCGTCGCGGGCACCTATAAGAAGTGGTGCAACGAGGTCGGCTTCAAGTACTTCTCCGTCGCATCGGGCGGCGGCACGGGCAGAACGCTGCACCCCGACAACATGGCGGCAGGTCCTTCGTCCTACGGCATGACGGACACGATGGGCAGAATGCACTCGGATGCGCAGTTCGCGGGCTCCTCGTCCGTTCCCGCGCACGTCGAGATGATGGGGCTCATCGGCATGGGCAACAACCCCATGGTCGGCGCAACGGTCGCAGTCGCGGTCGCCGTTCAGGAAGGCATGAGCAAGTAAATATAAGAATAATAAGGGCATTTTGGCGAATCGCTGAAATGCCCTTTACTTTTATGGATTGATATAGGCGAATTCAATTCTCCTCTTGACTTTTTCGTTTGGCAGCGTTACAATGATGGTATCAAATTAATTTCAGGTTTTATCATCTATGCAAAAGCAAAATGTGACTATTCTCGACAAACTGGAAAGTCTGCAAGCCGAGCTTGAAAAGATCAAAGCAATCGAAAATGTAAAAGCGAACATATTTGACGCTGTGGGGATGGAACGGCAAGAAGTCAAGCACTCGGCGTTCATTGCATGGCTGCTTGATCCAGGTAAGCCCCATGGACTTGGCAATAAATTTTTGTCGGAATTTTGCAAACAGCTATTCCGGAATGAAAGCGTAAGTGTTCAGGCGCGGAATCGCAATGCGCTTGTGGCGGCGGGGATCTGTTCCGAGGATGATTTATCGGACTTTATAAACGATAAAAAAGTTGAAATATATCGTGAGCGCGTCCTTGTTGATAGTGAAAGTCGTATCGATATTTATATCGAATCAAAGGCTACAAAGACGGCAATTGTCATTGAAAACAAAGTCTTTACAGACAATCACGATGACCAATTATACAGATATATCGAACAATTAAAAACATACAGCCGCGCAAATCATAATTTGATCGACAGAAAAATTTTTGTCTATCTCACTCCGCAGGGCACGGTTCCTGACAATAGGCAGGAGCATAGCGACGCACACGAAAGGTATTGTCTGTTCAGCTACAGGACAATTTTGCGCATGATAGAAAAAATCAAGAAGGATTGCACGGAACAGAGAGTATTGTTTTTGATGGAGGACTATGTCGCAATGGTGAAGAAGAATATTTTGAAAGAGGATGAGCAGGTCAGAGCAAAATGCCGTGAGATATATAGAGCCTATGAAGCAGAAATATCACTCTTGTTAAGGTATAATTCTGACAATGCCAATGCTGTTATCAAGTATTGCAAGGATACGTTGATCGAGAAGCTACAGGCAGTCGTAACATGGAAGGACAGCGATAAATATTTTGAATTCTATACGCCCGCCATGGAAGAGGTGTTTGCGAGACATGGCGAGCAGATCAGAGATGGGGGACTTTTGAAACTGCGCGTATGTCTGTCAGCGCAAAAACCTGATATCGCAATCAATTTTGGATTACAGAAGGGCAACAAAGAACTTGATTGGAGCAATGTTCAGCATTTGATTTTACAAAAATTGATGCCGTCAAAAGAAGTTGCGGGGAAATATGCCACTTTGAAAAATTGCGTTTTGCTCAATTCGGAAAGACGTGAACTGGATTTTGACGAAGTGCGCGAAGATGTGGAACGCCAAATCAATTTGTTTTTGGGTGCATTGGAAGAATTTGAAAAAGCCTTGCTTGCACTGTGAGGATAGGAGTTGTAATTGGTCTGGGATTGAGGCGGCGTCCGTGCCAAGGTGCGGACGCCGCTTTTCACGCCTGGAGCGAATTTTTCAGAACGTATGGGAAAAATCGTACCAACGACGGAATGTTACCCGGAAGTATGAGTGGTAACACTATTTGAAACGCAGCTATCATTTTACACTTTTGTTACAATTGTGTGAGGAATATTTTACAACCATATGTTAGAATGATAATAGTTTCATATAATAAAAATTGGGAGGAAGTCATATGAAAGTCAAAAAGTCAGTTGCTGTTATTACCGCTTTTTTACTCACGGTCATTGCAATGCTGAGTTTTGCGGGCTGTAAGCAGGAAGACCCGACGTATGACGTCGCCATTAAAGTGTCGAACAACTATGGCATGGAATGGGTGTTCGAGCCGGGAGTAGACGAACTCTATTATGAGTTTGAGTATACGGGCGAAGATATGTGGTTTTGGATCGATGAATATTATGTTTACGGGCATCCAAATTACGGAGATATGTGGCTTAGTAATGATGGTGCATCTTTAGATTGGTTTTGGGGTAGTTATTTGTACACGAGTCCGGAAGGCGAATATAGTAATACAAGAATCATTAAAGAGAGAGGCGAATACTCGATTCAATATCTAACACAAAATACTTCATGGAATTATAGGAGTATATGTCTTTATATCACCGTAAAATAAAAGGAGGAAATCATATGAAAAATGCAAAGAGTTGGAGTTTGGCAGTCAGCATTTTGCTGATCGGGATGATCATATTATTTATAATTGGATTTTTTCCGAAGTCTATTGATGCGCATGCAGAGACAAACTATTATTCTGCAGAGCAATATACGGAAAACGATCGATTATTACAACCAGATGGAACTCGCTCAAATAGAAATATTCGGCATTTTGCAAACGATGTTAAGCAGTCGGGAATCAACCGCTCATTCCCCGAGCTTGCCCAGGTTGTTCCGCGCCAATACTTGGAAACTACAGAGCAGAATGCGGAATTCGCTTATAACGGAAAAGAATACGGATTTTACCTTGCCAAAGAAGGCGACTATTTTGACTTGCTGCTGATAGATTTTGTTTACGAATTTGAGGACAAGGAAACGCATGTCAATAATGAATATAAGATAAGAATCGAACCCATTTTGCAGGAGAGTTTTATAAGATTAAATGTCGCAGGGGAGTTGCAGTGGCGAAAAACAGGTACCGGTCCAAAATATTATGTGGCAAATCCGCGCTTTTTATCGGTTGTACGGAATGAAAATGCTCTGAATTATGGGGATGCCGGTTATTCCAAACAGACTGATGACGGCGTGATCATAATGCAGACGAGAACCAACTATTCCACAATCAGTTATCAAACGGATGAAGATTTATTGGCTACCTGCATAAATTATTCTGGCGAAAAATTATTATCGTTGGCAACAGATAAAATTGTTGAATATATTGATCAATATACAGGTGGGCTTGTCGGCTTTTTTAAGGATTTGATTGAATTAAGCGACACACTTTATGAAAATGGTCAGGAAAAGTCAATCGTGGCAGGGAAGGCGACGAATATTTTTACACAGCAATCCAAGAGTGCGCAACAAAGTGGGCGTAAAGATGGTTATTCTCGTGTAGCGGGCTTTTATCCTACCGATGAAATCATCCTTGCGGCGGCAGACGACGCATCAGATGAGGTGAATGAAAATTCCTATGCAGAGTTTATCACGCAATTGAGCGAGACAAATTATCGCACACGGCTGAATCAGTACTGCGAGTTTGATATTTATAGGCGAAACGGATTATATGATTCCATGGAAAAAGTTAACAATCCGAACGGCGAAAAGTTTTATTCGTTTTCCAAGGAAAGAATCCTGTTCAGCGAAGGGCAGGAAAAAACTCTTGCGTTTGACACCGCTCAAGCTACATATAATCTCCCTCACGGGACAGATATTTTTACCTTCTCGCCGACGGTCAGCGGGACTTATACATTTACTGCCGATGATTCTTCGGCAAATCTGAGCCTTTATTATGCCGATCATCAAGAAGACGCGATCTTCAGCGGGAGCAATTCCAATTCTGCCTACTTGCAGGGCGGAACGAAATACCTTCTGTATGCGGGGATGAATCAAGATGAAAGCGGCAGATATATCGTGCAGGCAACCGTTGCAACATGGGTCTCGGGTACGACGAAGACGAATCAGCCTATTCCGGCAGGAGGTCAGTTGTACAAATTAAAAGCGTCCGAGCGCGACGGGTATCAGATTTCTTCTACCAATAAGAACGTACGATTCCGTTTGTATGATGAAGATATGGGATGCTTGTATGAGTCCGATGTCAATCATTTTACACACTATCTGGTTCCAGGGGAACAGTATTATGTTCGCGTATATAGTACAACTGCTTCTGCACAAACCACTACTTTGACGTTCTCCTCTGTTGAATCGCTGGAACAAGGAGAAGAGTATTCCATACAGGAAAATTATCCGGTCATGTATCGGTTTACGGCACCAAGCACGCTGACTGAAACAACCTATTATACAATCTTATTCGAAGATTCCGCAGACGATCTTAACGCTGAAGTGTACGGCAACAGCAATCCGGTCAGTTATGCTTCTACTGAGGATTTTTATTCCATAAATTTATCCATGCAGCCGGGCGAAGATATTTATATTCAGATGGAATCTGCTTCGCCTTTCACCGTTATCATCAATCAAACGCAAAATTTGTTTACCTGGACGGTAGATGGAGTAGATCAGGAGAGCAATACCGTATTGTTGCAGCAGGGTAAAAAATATCAGATCGGTTTGAAAATTGATGGTGCTCAAGTCAATAGCGGTATCTATTCCACCAGTGAACAGTTGAAAGGTACAACTTTGGATCTGACAAACTATCATTATATTACAGATCCCAAAAATAATGAAACATACTTACGCTTTTCTCCGATAGGATCCTTTTCTCCGAAAGGTGATAGATTCCCCATGGATTTGATGGTATGTGTAACGCACAACTTTGACTTTCAATTCGGCACATATAACAACAATTCCAATTATGGATTTACATGGAAAGATTTGTCGTCGGATTCGTCTGAATCCTTTAATATCAATTATACGGTAACGGCGGGCGGAAATTCTACGAAAGACACGAAAGTGCTGCAAGTGCGGAGATCATCGAGTCAGTCTGTGATGAGCGCTGTGGCTGAATCCTTGGCGTATTCCGGTTGTGAGGACGTTGCAATTGTAATAGATTCTGTAGACCTTAAAATAAAAGATATCAATGGAACGTTTCAATATAGGGCAACTATTTACAATACTGAATCTGACAAGTTTGATGAAGTGCCTGACATAAGGGAACAATATCAGAATTTCACTTGTGCTGCCTTAAAGGTCAATCCGCTTTTTGATGGCGGCAGCGGAACAGCGAATGATCCGTTCCAAATTAAATACTACCGGCACTTTAATAATATCAGAAAGGTAACGCGGTATGACAGTAATGGCAAGGGAAATTATGTCTATGGTTGCTATGCTTTAATCGCGAACATAACATTATCCAGCAGTTTTATGCCGCTTGATGATGGATACGCTTATTTCGATGGAATCATCGACGGTAATGGTCACAGTATTTCCGGCTATACTGCTTCCGGAACCAACACATATTTGGGGTTAATAAAAAATAATTATGCTCATATTTTCGACTTAACACTAAAGAATTTTAACATTGATGTGAACGGCGACTATCATTCAGGCGGGTATGCAGGAGCGCTTTGCGCTCTCAACCATGGAGATATAGAAGATATAAGCGTACAGAACAGTACTATTATTGGTTTAGGTTATAGCACTGTTGGCGGAATTGTAGGATTTCATGAAAATGGCACAATTGATAACTGCTCTGTATCAACGAGTGCAACAATCACAGGGACATATGTTATCGGCGGCATTGCAGGATCAACGGGAGACGATATTGAGGATTCAACATTTTCCGGACAGATACGCTATACTAACCGATACAATGTTACGGATAATAACGGTAATCAGGTTGTGTCCGAAGCAATGATCGGCGGAATCGTTGGCTGTTTAGACGAAAATAGCACAGTCAGTGGCTGTAAATTTTATGGTACAATAGTCGTTAATGTTAATTTATGGGATGATCGCACACTTCAGCCGCGCATCGGAGGAATTGTCGGAATGTTGTACTCCGGGCAACAAACCAATAATACCAGTAGCGGATCGATCAATGTCGACAATCTTAATCCTGATGTATCTTGGTGGGAATGGTTTGTAACATATCACCATAATCAAAGAGCCTACTGCGGCACATTTGTCGGCAACCCTGTCAAATAGGCATTACTAATTCGATGTTTTTATCTGAAGCAGTCACGTGAGGGGCGGCCGAATGCGTGCCGTCCCTTTTGCGTTACCAACGCCGTCGAAAAGTTGATATTTTCAGAAAGAAAGTGCAACGAACAACTTGCAAATGGGAGACCAATAGAGTATAATCATACAAAAATGCCGCGCGAAAGGTGCGGCGGAGGGCGGCAATGATCACCTATCACGAGGACGTGCGCATGTTCGTGCTGGACAACGGCAGCATGGGGTATGCGATCTATGTCAATGACGCGGGCTATCTGGAGACAGTCTATTTCGGCAGGCACATGGCGGACTATACCGACGTTTCCTGCATGCGCGATGCGGGCGGGTACGCGACGCCGCGCTATCTCGTAACAAGCGACGCGGACGTGGGGTACGCGGACGGTTTCAAGGCGGACTGCGCGCCCCTGGAGTGCTCCCCGCACGCCCTCACTGATAAGCGCGGCGCGCCGCTCATCGTGCGCGACGGTTCCGGCTCGTATGTCACCGACTTCCGCTATGACAGCTACACCATCGAAGAGGGCACGCCCGATCTGGAGGAGCTGCCGCACGCGCACGGGGAGAATGCCGAGACGCTGGATATTCTTCTCAAGGACCGCACGCGCGAGTTGTGGGCGCATCTCGTGCTCACGATCTTTGAAGATAAGGACGTGCTCGTCAAGAGCTTTTCCGTCGAGAACGGTACGGATGAGGCGGTGCGTCTGACGCGCGCCATGTCCGTGCAGCTCGACCTGCCCCGCGCGGACTATGACCTCGTGCACTTCAGGGGCAGGTGGGCGAAGGAGCGCGACTATACGGAGAACGCCGTCGTGGACGGCGTGCAGGAAGTCTCCTCCAACCTGGGGCGCTCCTCGGCGGAGGAAAATCCCTTCGTCTACTTAAAAGAACGCCACGCCACCATGGAGCAGGGCGAGGTCATCGGCTTCAATTTGATCTACAGCGGCAACTTCAAGTTCCGCACCTTTGTCGGTCTCTTCCGCGGGCTGCATATCACCTACGGCATCAATGATGAGGACTTCGAGTGGATCCTGGAGCCGGGCGAGGACTTCCAGACGCCCCAGGCGGTCATCGCCTATTCTGCGGAGGGCGTGGACAAGATGTCGCAGAACTTCCACCGCTTTATCCGCGAAAACCTGATGACGTATGCCAAAAACGAGGACTATAAGCCCGTCCTGTTCAACTCCTGGGAGGGGTGCTACTTCACCTTTGATACCGATCTCATCCTCTCCTACTTAGAGGACGCGTGCGAAATCGGGGCGGAACTCTTCGTCCTCGATGACGGCTGGTTTGGCGCGCGCAACGATGATACCGCGGGGCTGGGCGACTGGCAGGTCAACGAGAAAAAGATCGACTTAAAGCGCGTCATCGACGCCTGCCACGCAAAGGGCGTCAAGTTCGGCATCTGGTTTGAGCCGGAGATGGTCAATCCGGACAGCGACCTGTTCCGCGCGCACCCCGAATATGCGCTCGGCTGGGGAGAGGACGAACTCTCGCTCATGCGTCATCAGCTGCATCTTGACTTCGCCAATCCCGCCGTCGTCGAGGCAATCTACGCGCAGATGAGCGACTTTTTGCAGGAGTACCCCGTCGACTATATCAAGTGGGACTACAACCGCACGGTCGCCGAGCACGTCTCGCGCGCCTACCCGCCCGAACGGCAGGGCGAGATCTATCACAGGCTGGTCTTGGGGTACTATTCCCTCCTCGGTCGGCTGACGCGCGAATACCCTGATATCATGTTCGAGGGGTGTGCCTCGGGCGGCGGCAGGTTTGACATGGGTACGCTCTGCTATTGCCCGCAGATCTGGTGCAGTGACGAGTCCGACCCCGCCCAGCGCATGGATATTCAGTTCAACACGTCGCTCGGCTATCCGCTCTCCGCGATCGCCTCGCACGTCAACGACAGCAAGGTCGCGCCCTATGCGACAAAGGCGGCGCTTGCCCTGTTCGGTACATACGGGTATGAGATGAACCCCAACGTTCTGACCGAGGCGGAGGTCTCCGACCTCGCCGCGCACGCCGAGCTCTACCGGAAGTATCACCGCGACGTCATCGAAGGGGGGACGCTCTATCACCTCTGCGCTCCGTACGCGGGCAACTACATGTGCATGCAGTGCGTCTCGCAGGATAAGTCAACCTCCCTCGTGCTGTTCATGAACAAGTTGAAGGAGCTGGAGCAGTTCCGCTTCCTTAAATTGCGCGGACTGGACGCGGAAAAGCGCTATCATAACACGCTGGACGGCTGCACCCACACGGGCGAGTACTATATGCGGGTCGGGCTGAATTTGTCCAACGGCTGGCTGACCGAATTTTCCCACAAACTCATCATTCTGACAGAGGAGTAACTGCGCTTTCTGCGCCAAAACAATCTCATATGGCTGCGCTTCTGCTTGCGATCATCTATCTTGCCTTCATCAGCCTCGGGCTTCCCGATTCCCTGCTCGGTTCTGCGTGGCCCGTCATGCACCAGGATCTGGGCGCTCCGCTCTCGGCGATGGGCATTGTCACCATGATCATCTCGGCGGGGACCGTCGCCTCGAGCCTCGCTTCCGACTTCCTCACCAAAAAGTTCGGAACGGGCGTCGTGACGGCGGTCAGCGTCCTCATGACGGCGGCGGCGATGCTCGGCTTCTCATTTGCGACTTCCTTCTGGATGCTCCTGCTCATCGCGGTTCCTTACGGGCTGGGTGCGGGCGGCGTGGACGCGGCGCTCAACAACTATGTGGCGCTGCACTACAAGTCCCGCCACATGAGCTGGCTGCATTGCTTCTGGGGGCTGGGCGCGCTGGTCAGTCCCTTTATCATGGGCGCATGCCTGACGGGGGCGGCGGGCTGGGAAGGGGGTTACCGCATCACCTCCTATGTGCAGATCGGGCTGACGGTGCTCTTATTTCTCTCCCTGCCCCTCTGGAAAAAGCCGCAGAAGGCGGAAGTTCGCACAAAGCCCATCACGCTCCCGCAGACCTTCCGCATAAAGGGGGTCGTCTTTTTGCTGATCTCCTTCTTTGCCTACAGCGCGCTGGAGGCGACTTCCATGTACTGGGCGAGCAGCTATTTTGCCGGCTACAAGGGCGCGAGCTCCGACCTTGCCGCAATGCTCGGCTCCCTCTTCTATATCGGGCTGACGGCGGGGCGGCTTCTGAGCGGGTTTATCTCGGAAAAGTTGGGCGATCGGATGCTCATCCGTATCGGCGCGGGCGTCATCGCCGTCGGGCTTGTCCTGCTCGCGCTGCCGCTCGGAACATACACCGCCGTGGCGGGCTTCCTCATCATCGGGTTTGGCTGTGCGCCCGTCTACCCCTCCATCATTCACGCGACGCCCGCCAACTTCGGCGCAGAGAACTCCCAGTCCGTCATCGGCGTGGAGATGGCGTTCGCCTATCTGGGCACGACCTTCATGCCGCCGCTGTTCGGCGTGCTCGCGCAGTTCGTCTCCCTCGCGTGGCTGCCGCTCTGGCTGGGCGCGTTCCTGGTGCTCCTGATTGTCATGACGGAACTGTGCAACCGCGCCGTCGATCGGGCGCATGGTGCAAAAAACGAGGGGACGTTCCCTGAAAATGCGTCCCTTTCGGAATAAGTTTATAGCGAAAAGCCGCCCCGCCCGCCGCAGAATGCGGCGGGCGGGGCGGCTGCTATAATTTAAGACGTCATTCGATTTCGTAGACGGCGGTGACCTCGTCGGAGAGCGTCACGTCCTCGGGTGTGAGGTCGGCGCCGAAGTCGCCGCGCGCCGCCATGCGCAGCGTGCGCATGGGCATGGCGACGGGCTGGGCGTAGGACACGCTCAGCAGTTTTTCCTGTTTGACGCCTGCCGCCTCGGCGATGATTGCCGCCTTGTCCGCCGCGTCCTCGACGGCAAGGGACAGAAGTTTTGCCCGATAACTTTGCAGATCGCGCACGGTGTAGTCGAGCGAGAGCAGGGGATCGGCGTCGCTCGTGCGCGCCGCTTCGAGGATGGGCGCCAGCGTGCCCGCGTCCGCGCTACACAGGAGTTGCAGCCGCTGCACTGCCGTATAGCCCGCAAAGGTGCGCGCCCCGTCCGTCGTCTCATAGCGCGCGTCCACACGCAGGGAGAGCGTCCTGACCTCTTTGCGGTCAATGCCTGCCTTATCCAGCGCGGCGAGCAGCAGTTCGGCGCGTGCGCCGCAGGCGGCAGTCACGGCGGCGTGCTCCGCGCCCTCCTCGCGCAGTTCCATCGTGAGTTTTGCGGTGTCGGGGCAGAGGGTGATCTCACCCCGTCCTGTCACGGTGATCGTTCGTTTCATTGTGTTCCTCCTTCTTCCCGCTTTTCGTACTGCATCGGGACGAACGCCATGCCGTCCCTGTGCTGCAGCTCGCCTTGGGCGCGGAATCCCAGTTTTTTATAGGCGTTCACCGCATCGGGCGCGGCGTTGACCGTCACGCATTTTGCGGGTACGTTCTCCAAAAATTTGTGCATGAGCCTGCTGCCGTAGCCCTGTTTTTGCTCGCCGCTTCTGACGAAGAAAGCGCAGATGTGCGAGCCGTCCTTCTCTGCAATCAGCGCGCCCTTGAGCATGCCGCCCGCGAACACGCCGAAGCAGTCTCTGCGCGTGCCCATCTCCTCGTCATTGAGGAAGAAGCGGAAGCGCTCGACGCCCTCGGGTGTGAAGGAGGGCGCAACGCTGTGCTCAAAGCTCTCCCAGATGAGGGCGCGCATGGCGGGAAGCTCCTCTGCGGCGATGCGGCGGATGCGCACGCGCCGCCTGCGGACGGACGCTCCGAAGTAGATGCCTGCCGCCGCAACGGCGAGGATGACCGCGGCAAGGAAGATGGAATAGCCGCCCATGGCAAGCGAGGCAAAGTAACCCGCCAGCACGCCAGCGACAAAGGCGAGGATGCAGACAAAGTACTTGCCCGCCACCTGCAGCGCGCCCTTTTTCTTTTCCACGGTCGCATAAAAGAGGTTCTGCGTCGCGGCGCGCAGGTTTCCCGTGCAGAATGCCGTCGCGAACGCGTTGCCCTCGAGCTTGCGGAAGTTGTCAAATTGCAGCGCCGCCACAAAGGAGACGACGGCGTTGACGAGCATGTCGGGCGTCTCGGCGGGCAGTGCGCCGACGATTGAGAGCACAATGATCTCTCCGATGAGCACCAGCCCGTGTGCGCGGAAGTCGCTGCTCTTTTTCCTGCCGAGGTGGATGAATAGCTCGGAGAGGAACACGCCGCAGAAAAAGAGGAAGATGGGCACCAGATAGCGCAGCGCATTCAGCCCGCCGCCCGTGGCGAGACCGACGGACATTAAGATGAGGTTTGCCGTCTGCGCGTTGGCAAACACGCCGCCCCGCGTCACGTAGGTGTATGCGTCCATGAACCCGCCCGCAAGGCATAAAAGAACGCCGATCTCCAGCCATTCATACACGGGGTACTGCGCAAATTTTCTGCGGTAATACGTCATGGCATTATTGTACCCCGAGGGCGGGGCATTGTCAAACGATTGCGCGCATTTCGCCGCATATTATAAGGTATAAGAAGTGAGTATATTTTGTAAGCAAAGGGGGAACAATCGCCATATCTTGTAGCGCAAAAAATTTTGCCGAAAAAAAGCAAAATTTCTTCAAAAAAATGTGTTCAAACAGTTGACTTCATCTGCAAAAGATGGTATATTAGTCAAGCTGTGTCAAAGCGGCAGGTCTTTTGCCGCGCCGACGCGTATAGGGTTGAAGCGGGAAGTTACTGAAAAATCGAGGCGAGAAAGCCCCTCGGCAGATAATTTCCGCGGACAAATGTGGGAGCGAGACTCCTGCGACTAACCGAAGGCTTTTTGCGAGAAAACACCGCAAAACACGCGTGTTTTTTTCATGAGGGTCCTCGATACGCACGGAAGCGTTGACAAGCAAATACAAGTTAGTATAAAAAGGAAGGAGTAAGCAATGGCAAGTCAGAAGATCAGGATCAAACTTTCGGCGTACGATCACGAACTGGTAGATCAGGCAGCGAGCCGTATCGTTGAGACGATGCAGAAGGGCGGCGCGAAGATTTCCGGTCCCATCCCGCTTCCTACGGAACGTGAGATCGTCACGATTTTGAGGAGCCCTCACAAGGACAAGGACTCCCGCGAGCAGTTCGAACTGCGCACCTACAAGCGCATCATCGATATCTACTCGCCCAACGCCAAGCTGCTGGACAGCATTCACCTGCCCGCAGGCGTTGACATCAAGGTAAAGCTGTAATACCGGATACTTTATTAAAATCAAGGTATCGGAAAATAAAGAAAAAGGAGTGAACTTTACAAAATGGGTAAAGCAATCATCGGCCGCAAGGTGGGTATGACCCAGATCTTTGCGGAGGACGGGAGAGTTATCCCCGTCACGGTCATCGAGGCAGGTCCCTGCCCCATCGTGCAGGTCAAGACGGTCGAGACGGACGGCTACACGGCACTCAAGCTCGGCTTCCTTCCCGCCAAGGAGAAGGCGCTCAACAAGCCCGACCTCGGTCAGTTCAAGAAGGCAGGCGTCAGCCCCTGCAAAGTCCTCAAGGAAGTCCGCGTGGACAGCACGGAGGGCTACAGCGTGGGCGACGAAGTCAAGGCGGACGTCTTTGCCGCGGGTGACAAGGTGGACGCTTCCGGCGTCACCAAGGGCCACGGCTATACGGGCGTCATCAAGCGCTGGAACCAGCACCGCCTCAAGGAAACGCACGGCGTCGGCCCTGTGCACAGGGAGCCCGGTTCCATGGGCGCGAACAGCACGCCTTCCCGCGTGTTCAAGCACAAGCACCTCGCAGGTCAGTACGGTGTCGAGAACGTCACCATCCAGAACCTCGAAGTCGTCCGCGTGGATGTCGCAAGAAACTGCATCCTCGTCAAGGGCGCCATCCCCGGGGTCAAGGGCAGCGTCGTCACGCTGAAGACGAGCGTCAAGGCATAAGGAGAACGGTCATGGCAAACGTGAAAGTATACAACATGAAGGGAGAGGAAGTCGAAACGCTCGAGCTTTCCGATAACGTGTTCGGCGCCGACTACAACGAGCCCCTCATCCACCAGGCGGTCGTCACCTATCTTTGCAACCAGAGACAGGGTACGAAGTCCACGCTCACCCGCACGGAAGTCCGCGGCGGCGGCGCGAAGCCCTGGAGACAGAAGGGCACCGGCCGTGCGCGTCAGGGTTCCATCCGCGCACCCCAGTGGACGAAGGGCGGCGTCGTGTTCGCACCCAAGAGCCGCGACTTCTCCAAGAAGATGAACGCGACTGCAAAGCGCGGCGCACTTGTCTCCGCGCTCTCCAAGAAGGTCGCGGACGGCGAACTGCTCGTCGTGGACGAGCTCAAGGTCAGCGCACCCAAGACCAAGGAGATGGAGGCGTTCCGCAAGGCGCTCAAGCTGGAGAAGCGCACCGTCGTCGTCATGGACGAGAACGATGAGAACGTCATCCTCGCAGCGCGCAACCTGCCCACCCTCACGACGATCTCCGTCAACGAGATCAATACCTATGAAATCGTTGCAAACGCCGTCGTCGTGCTCACGAAGGGTTCGGTCAAGAAACTCGAGGAGGTGTACGCATAATGTTACCCGAGGATATCATCTTAAAGCCCGTCCTCACCGAGAAGGGGTATGACGGCATTCAGGAAGTCGCTGATACCAAGACGGACAGAAGGACCTACGGCAAGAAGTACACCTTCGTCGTCGCGAAGTCGGCAAACAAGACGCAGATCAAGATCGCGGTCGAGCAGATGTTCGGCGTCAAGGTGGACTACGTCAACACGGTCACCTGCCGCGGCAAGCTTAAGAGAATGGGCAGAAACAGCGGCTACACGCCTGCGACCAAGAAGGCGATCATCCAGCTCGCTGAGGACAGCAAGCCCATCGAGTTCTTCAACTCGTTATCGTAACAGCGGAGGATAGGAAAATGGCAGTCAAGAGATATAAACCCACCTCTCCCGCGCGCCGTCAGATGACGGTCCCCGTTTACGGCGAGATCTCCAAGCAGAAGCCCGAAAGAGCACTCCTTGAGGATCAGCGTAAGTCGGGCGGCAGAAACAACGCGGGCAAGATCACCGTCCGTCACATCGGCGGCGGCAACAAGAGAAAGTACCGCATCATCGACTTCAAGCGCAACAAGGACGGCATCCCCGCAACGGTGAAGAGCATCCAGTACGATCCCAACCGCAGCGCGTATATCGCGCTCCTGGCGTACGCGGACGGCGAAAAGCGCTATATCTTAGCGCCCGTCGGTCTCAATGTGGGCGATAAGGTCATGAGCGGCGCGGGCGCAGACATCAAAGTCGGCAACGCCCTGCCCCTTTCGGACATCCCCGTCGGTACGACCATCCACAACATCGAGATGAAGCCCGGCCGCGGCGGTCAGATCGCGAGAAGCGCAGGCATCTCCGCGCAGATCATGGCGCGCGAGGGCGACTATGCGACCATCAAGATGCCTTCGGGCGAGATGCGTCTCATCCCCGCAGTGTGCCGCGCGACCATCGGTCAGGTCGGCAACCTTGAGCACGAGATCATCAGCGTCGGCAAGGCAGGCAAGACCCGTCACCTCGGTGTCCGTCCCACGGTCCGCGGTTCGGTCATGAACCCCAACGATCACCCTCACGGCGGTGGTGAAGGCAAGTCGCCTGTCGGTCACGCAGGTCCTCAGACGCCTTGGGGCAAGCCCGCTCTCGGTTACAAGACGAGAAAGAAGAAGAATCCGACGAGCAAGTTCATCCTGAAGAGGATCAATTAAGGGAGGAAGATACCATGTCGAGAAGCGTTAAGAAAGGGCCTTACGTCGAAGCGAAGCTGCTTGCACGCATCGAGGCGATGAACGAGGCAAACGAGAAGAAGGTGTTAAAGACCTGGTCGAGAGCATCGACGATCTTCCCCCAAATGGTCGGTCACACGATCGCCGTCTATGACGGACGCAAGCACGTTCCGGTCTATGTGACGGAGGACATGGTGGGCTGCAAGCTCGGCGAGTTCGCGCCCACGAGAACGTTCAAGGGGCACGCAGCCAAGACGAGCGCGCCCGGTAAGAAGTAAGGAGACGAAATATGGCGACGAATATGAAGAAGAAGGCGGCGCGCGTCGAGGAAAAGAGAGAAAAGCGTCCTTACGCCGTCGCAAAGTATGTTCGCGTTTCTCCCTACAAGGTGCGCACGGTGCTCGATCTCATCCGCGGCAAGAGCGTGAGAGAGGCACAGGCGATCCTCGAGAATTGCGTCAACGGCGGCGCAGCGCCCACCAAGAAGGTGCTGATGAGCGCAGTTGCGAACGCAGAGCACAACCAGGGCATGGACAGGGGCGATCTGTACGTCGCCGAGTGCTATGCAAACGGCGGTATGATGCTCAAGAGAATGCAGCCCGTTTCCAAGGGCAGAGGACACGCGATCCTCAAGAGAACGAGCCACATCACGGTCATTCTGGACGTCAAGAAAGCGGAGGGAGAAATCTAACATGGGTCAGAAAGTCAATCCTCATGGTCTTAGAGTAGGTGTCATCAAGGGTTGGGATACGCAGTGGTATGCCGATAAGAAGGAATTCGCAGCGTACCTCAAGGAAGATCACACCATCCGCACCTTCCTGAAGAAGAAGTACTATGCCGCCGCAGTTTCGCGCATCCTCATCGAGCGCGCGGCAGGCAGGATCAACGTCACCATCTACACGGGCCGTCCCGGCGTGCTCATCGGCAAGGCGGGCAGCGAGATCGAAGTCATCAAGAAGGATCTTGCAAAGCTCACGAAGGGCAAGCAGATCGGCATCAACATCACCGAGGTCCGCAAGCCCGACGCAGACGCACAGCTGGTTGCGGAGAGCGTCGCGGCACAGCTTGAAAAGCGTATGGCATTCCGCCGTGCTTTGAAGCAGGCGATCGGCAGGACGATGCGCGCAGGCGTCAAGGGCGTCAAGATGCAGGTCAGCGGCCGTCTCGACGGACGCGAGATCGCGGGCTGCGAGCACTACCACGAGGGCAGCATTCCCCTTCAGACGCTCCGTGCCGACATCGATTACGGCTTTGCGGAAGCGCACACGACGTTCGGCATGATCGGCGTCAAGTGCTGGATCTACAAGGGTGAAGTCCTGAGAGCCGCAAAGAAGGCGGAAGGAGGCAGATAATGTTAATCCCCAAGAGAGTCAAGAGAAGAAAGCAGCACCGCCCCAACATGAAGGGCAGCGCGCAGAAGGGCAACTTCATCGCGTACGGCGAGTACGGCCTCGTTGCGGAAGAGCAGGGCTGGATCAAGTCCAACCAGATCGAGGCAGCGCGTATCGCAATGACCCGTTTCATCAAGCGCGGCGGTAAAGTCTGGATCGATATCTTCCCCCACAAGCCCATCACCCGTCACCCCGCAGAAGCCCGTATGGGTTCCGGTAAGGGCGGCGTCGAGTACTGGGTCGCACCCGTAAAGCCGGGCAGAGTCATGTTTGAAATGGCGGGCGTGCCCGAAGAGACGGCGCGCGAGGCAATGCGCCTGGCTGCACACAAGCTGCCCGTCAAGTGCAAGTTTATCAAGAAGGCGGATGACGCCGAGAATCAAGCAGAAGGCGGTGAAGTCTGATGAAAGGGAACGAATTTCACAATATGACCGACGCTGAACTCACGCAGAAGCTGCAGGATCTGAAGAGCGAGCTCTTCAACCTTCGCTTCCGCCACGCATCGGGACAGCTGGAAAACCCCGTCTCGATCAGAACGTGCAAGCGCGATATCGCGCGCGTCAACACGGAGATCCGTGCGCGTCAGGCGAAGTGAGGAGGACAGTTATGGAAAGAAATCTGAGGAAGGAAATCGTCGGCATCGTCGTCTCCGATAAGATGGATAAGACGGTCGTCGTCATGGTCTCCGAGAAGAGAAAACATCCCGTCTATAAAAAGACGATCACCTATACCCGCCGCTTCAAGGCGCACGACGAGGCGAATGAGTGCGGCATCGGCGATACCGTCCGTATCGTGGAAACGCGCAAGCTCAGCAAGGACAAGAACTGGCGCGTCGCCGAGATCGTCGAAAAGGCGAAGTAATGACGGAGGAAAGCAGAAATGATTCAACCTCAAACGAGACTTAAGGCAGCGGACAACTCGGGCGCAAAAGAGCTCATGTGCATCCGCGTGCTCGGCGGCTCCTTCAGAAGGAGCGGCAATATCGGCGACGTCATCGTCGCATCCGTCAAGACCGCAACGCCCGGCGGCGCAGTCAAGAAGGGCGACGTCGTCAAGGCGGTCATCGTCAGGAGCGCCAAGGGCATCCGCCGTCAGGACGGGACGTATATCCGTTTCGACGACAACGCGGCAGTCATCATCGACAGCCAGAAGCAGCCCAGAGGCACCCGTATCTTTGGACCCATCGCGCGTGAGCTGAGAGAGAAGGATTACATGAGGATCATCTCCCTTGCTCCCGAGGTGCTGTAAGGAGGAGCCGATATGAACGTAAAAGTCAATGATACCGTGCTCGTTCTTACGGGCAAATACAAGGGCAAGCAGGGCAAGGTCTTAAAGACCTATCCCGATGCCGGCAAGGTCATCGTCGAAGGCGTCAACATCGTGCACAAGCACGAGAAGGCGAGAAAGGCGACCGATACCAGCCGCATCGTCACCGAGGAGGGCGCGATCGACGTCTCCAACGTCGAAGTTGTCTGCGACAAGTGCGGCAAGGCGACCCGCGTCGCACACACGGTGATCGACGGCAAGAAGGTCCGCGTCTGCAAGAAGTGCGGCGCGTCCCTCGACAAGGCATACGTCAAGAAGACGAAGGCAGCCGCTGCGGCGGAAGAGGAAGCGCCCAAGAAGCGCACCAGAAAGCGCAGCAAGAAGGCAGAAGAGACCGCGCCCGCGGGCGAAGAGAATTGAGGCGGAGGAATTAAGTCATGGCAGAAAAGAAGAAAGCAGCACCCGCTGCGACCACGGCTGAGAGAACCGTCAACAGAGTCAAGGTCTATTACGATACCGAAGTCGTCCCCGCACTCATGAAGAAGTTCGGGTACAAGTCGGTCATGCAGGCCCCCAAGATCGAGAAGATCGTCATCAACACCGGTCTTGGCGATATCAAGGACAATCAGAAGTCCATGCAGATCACCGAGAACGAGCTCAAGCTCATCACCGGTCAGAAGCCCATCTACCGCAAGGCGACCAAGTCGGTTGCAAACTTCAAGGTCAGAGAGGGCATGAACATCGGCCTCAAGGTGACGCTGCGCGGCGGCAGAATGTACGATTTCTTTGATAAGCTGGTCTCCATCGCGCTTCCCCGCGTCCGCGACTTCCGCGGCGTTTCGGATAAGGCGTTCGACGGCAGGGGCAACTATTCGCTCGGGCTCAAGGAGCAGCTCATCTTCCCCGAGATCACCTACGATCAGGTCGAGAAGATCAGAGGCATGGATGTCTGCATCGTGACCACGGCACAGACGGATGAAGAGGCAAGAGAGCTGTTAAGACTGCTCGGCATGCCCTTCAAGAAGTAAGGAGTACGGATATGGCAAAGAAGTCAATGATCAATAAACAGCAAAAGACGCCCAAGTTCTCCACGAGAGCGTACACCCGCTGCTCGATTTGCGGCAGACCGCACGCGGTGCTGCGCAAGTACGGGATCTGCCGTATCTGCTTCAGAGAACTCGCGTACAAGGGACAGATCCCCGGCGTGAAGAAGTCGAGCTGGTAAGGAGGCTGAGAAAATGACAGATCCCATTGCAGATATGCTCACCAGAATCAGAAACGCCCTCACCGTCAGGAAGGAGACCGTCGAGATCCCCGCTTCCAACATGAAGCGCGAGATCGCACGCATCCTTCTGGAAGAGGGTTATGTCAAGGACGTCAAGGAGACGGGCGAGGGCTACAAGGCAAACATCGTCATCACCCTCAAGTACACCGCAGACGGTCAGTCCGTCATCAGCGGCCTTACCCGCGTCTCCAAGCCCGGTCTGCGCAGCTACACGGGCGCGCAGAAGATGCCCAAGGTCCTGGGCGGTTACGGTATCGCGATCGTCTCCACCAACAAGGGCATCATGACGGATAAGCAGGCAAAGGCCGCAAACGTGGGCGGCGAAGTGCTCTGCTCCATCTATTAAGGAGGGAATTATGTCGAGAATCGGTAAACTGAGTATCGCAATTCCCGCAGGTGTCAGCGTCGAGTTCAAGGACTCCGTCGTCACCGTCAAGGGCAGCAAGGGCACGCTCACGCAGAAGATCACCGGCGCGATCGATATCAGGAACGAGGACGGTCACGTCCACGTCGTCGCGCTCGACGAGCTTCAGCAGACCAATGCGCTCCACGGGCTGTACCGCGCGCTCATCGCCAACATGGTAAAGGGCGTCTCGGAAGGCTACGCAAAGGGGCTTGAGATCAAGGGCGTCGGCTGGAAGGCGGCAGTGCAGGGCAGCAAGCTCGTTTTGAACGTCGGTTTTTCCCATCCCGTCGAGTTCGTCGCACCCGAAGGCATCAAGCTTGAGTGCCCTTCGCAGACGGAGATCACCGTCTCCGGCATCGACAAGGTGCTTGTCGGTCAGGTCGCGGCGGACCTTCGCGCCATCCGCGTCCCCGAACCCTATCACGGATACGGTATCCGCTACAAGGGCGAGCACGTCGAGCACAAGGAAGGCAAGACTTCCGGTAAGGGCAAGAAGTAAAGGAGCGTGAAGTATGATTACGAAAATCGATAAGAACGCGGTTCGTCAGCGTCGTCACGCTCGCGTCCGCAAGCAGGTCTCGGGCACGGCAGAGACGCCCCGCCTCAACGTCTACAGGAGCCTCAACCACATCTATGTGCAGGTCATCGACGACGTGAAGGGCGTGACGATCGCATCCGCTTCCACGATGGAGAAGGCGATCCGCGAGCAGCTCGCAGGCAAGACCAAGACGGAGGCTGCAAAGCTGGTCGGTCAGATGGCGGGCGAGCGCGCCAAGGAAAAGGGCATCGAGACGGTCGTATTCGATCGCGGCGGCTATCTGTACACGGGCCGCGTAAAGGCAGTTGCAGACGGCGCGCGTGAAGCCGGACTCAACTTCTGAGGAGGAAGAAGAACATGGCAAGAGAAAACAGACCTCAGAGAAGACAGGAAGAGAACGACGGTCTCATCAAAAAGACCATCGAGATCAACCGCGTCAGCAAGACCGTCAAGGGCGGTAAGAATATGCGCTTTGCGGCGCTCGTCGTCGTCGGCGACGGCAACGGCAAGGTCGGCTACGGTCAGGGCAAGTCCAAGGAAGTGCCCGAGGCAATCGAGAAGGCGACCCAGGCCGCAAAGAAGAACATGGTAAGCGTGCCCATCGTGGATACCACCATTCCCCACGAGGTGCTGGGCAAGTTCGGCAGAGGCGCAGTCCTGATGCTTCCCGCCGAAGCCGGTACCGGCGTGATCGCGGGCGGCCCCGTCCGTGCAGTCATGGAAGCGGCAGGCATCAAGAACATCCGCACGAAGTCTCACGGCAGCCAGAACGCAGGCAACTGCATCAAGGCAACGATCGCAGGACTCTCCGCACTCAAGACGGCGGAAGAGATCGCGGCGCTGCGCGGTAAGGCCGTCGAAGAGATCGTGGGCTGAAGGAGGCAGGGAAATGATCAAAGTAACGCTTGTCAAGAGCACGATCGGCGAGGTCGATTCCGTCAAGGCGACCGTCGCGGCGCTCGGTCTCAAGAAGATCCGCTCGTCCAACACCTTTGAGGACAGCGCAACCCTGCAGGGTCAGCTCAAGAAGGTCGCACACCTGGTCAAGGTGGAGACCGTATAAGGAGTCAAACAATGAGAATCGATACGATCGCTCCCGCTGAGGGAGCAAGAACGTCGGAAAAGCGTCTCGGCCGCGGCATCGGCTCCGGGCTCGGCAAGACGTCGGGCAAGGGTCACAAGGGCCAGTGGGCGCGTTCGGGCGGCGGTGTCCGTCCCGGGTTCGAGGGCGGTCAGATGCCTCTTGCGCGCCGCATTCCCAAGCGCGGTTTCAACAATCATTTCCGCAAGGAGTATGTTATCGTCAACCTCTCCGCGCTCGCGGATGTCCCCGCAGGCACGGTCGTGGATTACGGCTTTGTGATGGAAAACGGCCTTGCCAAGTACGTCAAGAACAACGCCGGACTCAAGGTCCTCGGTGAAGGCGAGCTGAACGCGGCGATCACTGTGCGTGCGGCGAAATTCTCCGCTTCCGCAAAAGAGGGCATCGAAAAGGCGGGCGGCACCGCCGAAACCGTTTGACCGTCCCGGCTTTCGCGATAGGGACGGCGTACGGAAAGGAGCGGAAATATGATTGAAACATTAAAAAACGCCTTCCGGAACAAGGACATCAGAAAGAAGATCATCATGACGCTTCTTCTGTTGCTCCTGTTCCGTATCGGCTGTTACATTCCCATCCCCGGTCTGGAGCGCGCGACCTTCGAGCAGGCGGTCACGTCCAATGACTTCCTTGCTCTGATGAGCGGCATCACGGGCAGTGCGCTCGCAAACGGCACGCTGTTCGCGCTTGGTATCGGACCGTACATCAACGCATCCATCATCATGCAGCTGCTGACGGTCGGCATCCCTGCCCTGGAGCGCCTCTCCAAGCAGGGGGAAGAGGGCAGAAAGAAGATCGCGAACATTACAAGGATCGTGACCATCGTTCTTGCCGTCATTCAGTCGGTCGGTATCATCGTTCTGTTCGGTCAGACGGCAGGTCAGGACGGCGAGAGCGCCATCAACACCGTTTACTTCGGCGGCCAGATGTGGCTTGCAGGCATCTTCATGGCGATCGTCTACACGGCAGGTGCGTGCATCGTCATGTGGATCGGTGAGCGCATCACCGAGTACGGCGTCGGAAACGGTATCTCGATGATCATCTTCGTCGGCATCCTCTCCACCGCCGGTACGATGCTCGTGGGTAAGTTTGAAGAAGCGTTTGCCGGCGATATCGGCGCGATCTGGAGTATCGTGGCGTTCATCGTCATCGCGGTCGTCATCTTCTTTGCCATCGTTTACGTCGATCTTGCCGAGCGCAGAATCCCCGTTCAGTACGCAAAGCAGGTGCGCGGCACCAAGATGTACGGCGGTCAGTCGTCCGTCATTCCCATGAAGATCACGGGAAGCGGCGTCATGCCCCTCATCTTCGCGTATGCGATCATCTCGCTGCCCTCCATGATCATGAGCCTCATCCCCTCGTGCGCGGATGCGCTCGATTGGTGGACGCAGGAGTTCCAGAACGGCCCTGCAGGCACGGGCATCTACTATATCCTCGTGCTGTGTGTGTTCATCTTCATCTTCGCATTCTTCTATGCGACCATCCAGTTCAACCCCGAGGACGTCTCCAGGCAGATCCAGCAGAATGGCGGCTTCATCCAGGGCATCCGCCCCGGCAAGCCCACGGCGGAATATCTCTCGCGCATCAACAAGCGTATCACGCTGTTCGGCGCCATTTTCCTGACGCTCGTCGCGTTCGTTCCGTCCATCGCATTCTCCTGGGCAAGCGAGGACCTCGTGAGCGTGTTCTCTACGACGGGTATCCTCATCGTTGTCTCGGTCGCACTTGAGTTCGATAAGCAGCTTCAGTCGCAGATCCTGATGAAGAACTACAAAGGGTTCTTGAAGTAATTTATTTAGGAGCAAGGGTATGAATCTCATTTTACTCGGCGCCCCCGGCGCAGGCAAAGGTACGCAGGCAACCAAGATCGCAGCGCGTTACAATCTTGTGCACATCTCCACGGGAGATATCTTCCGTGCAAACATCAAAAACGGCACCGAGATCGGGCTTCTCGCCAAGTCGTATATCGACAAGGGCGAGCTTGTCCCCGACGAGGTCACCTGTGCGATCGTCAAGGATCGTCTCACCTGGGACGACGTGAAGCAGGCAAACGGCTATCTTCTCGACGGCTTCCCCCGCAACACCTTCCAGGCAGAGGAACTGGATAAGTTCGCGCACATCGACGGCGTGGTCAATATCAACATTGACTTCAACCTGCTCATGGACCGTCTGTGCGGCAGACGCGTCTGCAAGGAGTGCGGCGAGAGCTATCACGTCAGCACGCTGAACGGCGTGACGACGTGCGCGCGCTGCGGCGGCGAACTGTATCAGAGAAAGGACGACAACCCCGAAACGGTGGGCAGCCGTCTCAAGGTGTACGAAGAACAGACCGCGCCCCTCATCGATTATTACACGAAGAAGGGCATTATTCTCAACGTGACGGGCACCGAGGCTCCCGCCGAAGTGTTGTTCGAGCAGGTCAAAGTGCTGCTCGACGACCTCGCAAAAAGGGCATGATCGGCGTCAAAACAGAGGAAGAGATCGCGCTTCTCAGAGAATCGTGCCGGATCGTCAAGGAGTGCCTGGAGTTCGTCGGAAGCCGCATCCAAGCGGGGATGACGACCAAGGAAGTGGACGAACTCGTCTACAACTTCATCAGGGCGAGCGGCGCGGAACCGAGCTGCCTCGGGTACTGCGGCTATCCCGCATCCGCGTGCGTCTCGGTGAACGAGACGGTCGTGCACGGCATCCCGGACGATGAGACGGTGCTGCGCGAAGGCGATATCGTCAGCGTCGATCTGTGTGCCTATAAGAACGGGTTTCACGGCGACGGCGCGCGGACGTTCTGCATCGGCGAGGTATCCGCGGAAAAGAAAAAGCTTGTCAAGGTGACCGAGGAGTGCTTCTTCAAGGGCATCGAGGGGCTGAAAGCGGGTACGCCGCTGTATGACATCGGGTACAAAGTCCAGCAATATGCGGAGAGCAACGGGTTTTCCGTCATCCGTGCCTATACGGGACACGGCATCGGACGGGAAATGCACGAAGATCCCGCGGTGCCCAACTACGGGCGCAGGGGAACGGGTCCCCGCCTTCCCGCCAATTGCGTCATCTGCATCGAGCCGATGATCGCGGCGGGCGGCTGGCGGGTCAGAGTCCTCGACGACGGCTGGACCGCCGTCACGCTGGATAAGAAGCCCGCGGCACACTATGAGAACACCGTGGTCGTTCGCGAGAGCGGTGTCGAGATCCTGACTCTGTAAAATATCGGAGGAGATAATGTCCAAAGACGACGTCATCGAGACGGAGGGCAAAGTCGTTGAAGCCCTCCCCAACGCAACGTTCAAGGTGCGCCTTTCCAACGGGCACGTCATCACGGCGTACATCGCCGGAAAGCTGCGGATGAACTATATCCGCATCATCGAGGGCGATTCGGTCAAGTTGGAAATGAGCCCTTACGATCTGACGAAGGGTAGGATCACCTGGCGCAGCAAATCCTGATTTTGGGCGCATTTCCGTCGCAATACTTTGTCGCGGTTACGGTTTTCCTCGGTTATTTACGCAAAGTAAACTCCCTTCGGAAAATCCGCCCGCTCCTCGTCTTGCTCGGAACTGCATCCCAAAATACTTTTGGGCGATTTCCGTCGCAATATCATGTCGCGGTTACGGTTTTCCTCGGTTATTTACGCAAAGTAAACTCCCTTCGGAAAATCCGCCCGCTCCTCGTCTTGCTCGGAACTGCATCCCAAAATACTTTTGGGCGATTTCCGTCGCAATATCATGTCGCGGTTACGGTTTTCCTCGGTTATTTACGCAAAGTAAACTCCCTTCGGAAAATCCGCCCGCTCCTCGTCTTGCTCGGAACTGCATCCCAAAATACTTTTGGGCGATTTCCGTCGCAATATCATGTCGCAGTTACGGTTTTCCTCAGTTATTTACGCAAAGTAAACTCCCTTCGGAAAATCTGCCCGCGCCATATCTGCCCGGAACTGCATCCCAAAACTTCGCTTGAACGACAATTCATTACCTGTAATCAAGGAGAATACCAACATGAAAGTACGTCCTTCCGTCAAACCCATGTGCGACAAGTGCAAGGTCATCAAGAGAAACGGAAAAGTTATGGTCATCTGCTCGAAGGATAAGTCCCACAAGCAGAGACAGGGCTAAATATTAGGCGAAATTACTTGACAAACCGCAGATGGCTGTGATATACTGGTATCTGCGGTTTATGTAATACCCTGCAAAACGCAGCAACGAAGGCGGATTATGGCGCGAAAATGCGCGATAATCTGCTTGTTTGCGCGTTAAAAAAGAAAATACGCGGCGCGCGTATGGCAATATTTTCCACTGTTGCCCGTCGTGTGGCCGAATGAATAGAACATATTTATCCAAAAAATTACGGAGGAATTTCAATGGCACGTATTGCCGGTGTGGATTTACCCAGAGAAAAACGGGTAGAGATCGGACTGACGTATATCTACGGCATCGGTCTCGCCACTTCCAAAAAGATCCTCGCAGCGACGGGCATCAATCCCGATACGCGCGTGAGAGATCTTGACGAAAACGACGTTTCCAAGCTGAGAGAATACATCGACCACAACCTGAGCGTGGAAGGTGAACTTCGCGGGGCTGTCAGCCTCAACATCAAGCGCCTGATGGAGATCGGGTGCTATCGCGGTGTGCGCCACAGAAAGGGGCTGCCCGTTCGCGGACAGAGCACCAAGCGCAACGCGAGGACGAGAAAGGGTCCGCGCCGTACGGTCGCGAACAAGAAGAAGTAAGGAGAGTGCGATATGGCAGCAGATAAGAGAAAGGTCGTTTCGCGCAAACGCAGAGAACTCAAAAAGGTGGACAAGGGTCAGGTTCATATCCAGTCCACGTTCAACAATACCCTCGTTACCATCACCGATATGAACGGCAACGCGATCTCCTGGTCGAGCGCAGGCTCCCTCGGGTTCCGCGGTTCGAGAAAGGGCACGCCCTTCGCAGCACAGATGGCGGCAGAGACCGCGGCAAAGGCTGCAAAGGAACATGGCCTTCGTTCGGTCGAAGTTTACGTCAAGGGCCCCGGCGCGGGCAGAGAGTCCGCCATCCGTGCGCTGGCAAACTGCGAGCTTGAGGTCACACTCATCTCCGACGTTTCGCCCATCCCTCACAACGGATGCCGTCCCCCCAAGCGCAGAAGAGTGTAAGGCAAGGAGAAAGCAATGGCAATCAACAAGTATCATAAAATGAAGAGATGCAGATTCCTTGAGCTCGATCCCGCCGCAGTCGGATGCTACAAAAAGTCCATCCGCACCTCGGGCAGAAAGTCGAGAAAGGTCTCTGAATACGGCATCCAGCTTCGCGAAAAGCAGAGAGCAAAGTTCATCTACTGCGTCAGCGAGAAGCAGTTCAGAAAGTACTATGACATGGCAGACCGCATGAAGGGCGTCACGGGCGAAAACATGCTCTCCCTTCTGGAGCGCCGCCTCGACAACGTCGTCTATCGCCTCGGCTTTGCGTCGACCCGTCTCCAGGCACGTCAGCTCGTCAGCCACGCGCACTTCACCGTTAACGGCAAGAAGGTAGATATCCCTTCCTACATTGTCAGGGCAGGGGATGTCATCCAGGTGCGAGAGAACAAAATCAAGAACGCTTATTTCGAACAGGTCAAGAACTCGAAGGCGCCCAATATGCCCAAGTGGCTGGAAGGCGACCTTGAGAAGTTGGAAGGAAAAGTTCTCGAGCTTCCCAAGCGGGAGGACATCGATACCCAGATCGCGGAGCACATGATCGTCGAGTTGTACTCCAAGTAACTTAAGTCATAAGGAGGTAACTTTATGATCGAAATGGATATGCCCAAGATCGAGGTCGTCGAGAACGATGCGAAGTCGTATGCGAAGATCGTCGTCGAGCCGCTGGAAAAGGGGTTCGGTCTCACGATCGGCAACTGCTTAAGACGCATCCTGCTCTCGGCGCTTCCGGGCGCCGCGGCGCAGGGGATCAAGTTCATGGACGGCACCGTCAAGCACGAGTTTTCCGCGCTTCCCGGCGTCAAAGAGGACGTGACCGAGATCATTCTCAACCTCAAGCTGCTTGCGATCAAGACGAAGATCACCGATAAGGATTATACCAAGACGCTCCGCCTCACCAAGGAGGGGCCCGCGGTCATCACGGCTGCGGACATTTCTCAGGATGCGGAAGTGGAGATCATCAATTCCGACCAGTACATCTGCACGGTGGACGCGGGCGGAAAGATCGACATGGAGATCACGATCGGCCGCGGCAGAGGCTACAAGCCTGCCAAGGAAAACAAGCAGCCCATCATCGACTACATTCCCATCGATTCCATCTACACGCCTGTCCAGAAGGTCAACTACAACGTCGAGCCCGCGCGCGTCGGTCAGAACATTGACTACGACCGCCTCACGCTCGAAGTGTGGACAAACGGCACCTTCTCGGGCAAGGAGATCGTCTCCCTCGCGGCGAAGATCATGCAGGATCATATCAGCCTGTTCGTCAACCTCTCGGATACCATCAAGGATATGGATATTCTCGTCAAGACGGATGACGACAAGCAGCAGCAGATTCTCTCCATGAAGATCGAGGACATGGACTTCTCCGTCCGTTCCTACAACTGTCTGAAGAGAGCCAACATTCATACCGTGGAAGACCTGATCAGCAAGACAGAGGACGAAATGCTCAAGGTGCGCAACCTCGGCAAAAAGTCGCTCGACGAAGTCATGCAGAAACTCGAAGCGTACGGTCTTTCGCTTACTAAAAAGGAGGATTAAATCATGCCGGGTAAATTGGGCAGAACGACGGAGCAGCGCCTCGCGATCCTGAGAAATCAGGCGTCCCAGCTTCTCTGGTACGGCAGAATTGAAACGACGGCTTCCCGCGCAAAGGAGCTTCGTCCCTATGTGGAGAAGCTCATCACCAAGGCGGTCAACACCTATGATGACGTGGTGGAGTACGAAGTCGTTGCAAAGGATAAGAAGGGCAAGGAGATCAAGTCGACCGCCGTCAAGGACGGTCCCAAGAAGCTCGCAGCCCGCCGTGCCATCATGGCAAAGACGTACGACCTGCAGGAGATCAAGGCGTTCAACGAAAAGAAGAGCGACTACAAGGCGCGCACTGCGAAGGTGCAGCACCCTCTGATGGAGAAGCTCTTCAACGAGATCGCTCCTAAGTACGCACAGCGCAAGGAAGAGGTCGGTCAGGGCGGCGGGTACACCCGCATCTACCTGCTCGGTCAGCGCCGCGGCGATGGTGCGGAAGTCGCAGTCATCGAGCTTGTTTAATGCAACAAAGATCCCGAGTCAACCGCTCGGGATTTTTTATTGGCTCTATAATAAATGTTGGGGTGAGAAATTTTGCTCCGATATTTGTATCACTGGCGCGCCGCCGTGCAATTGCACGGCGGCGCGCCGTTGTATGGTCAGGATTTTGTCAACGACTGTCACATTTTCCCTGTTTCCTGCGTCTGATAGGGTGAGTGGACCAAGGGGGACGGGATATGAAAAATGGCAAAAAATGGTTGGCGTTTGTGGCGGCTTGTATGTCGCTCGTTGCAGCGGTACTTGTTGCGGGCTGTACACCGGAACAGCAGTATGCGGTCGGGAATTTCTATTCGCTGGAAGAGGCTTACGAAAACGGTTGGCTGACGCAGGAAGATATTTTGAGTATCGCCTATTATTATAACCAAGGGGCGGAGGGGAACGAAGCGCTCATGGGGGAGAGCTATGCCCCGGAACCCACGGCGCCTGAAATGTTGGACGAGGAGCGCGTCAATCAGATCAAACGCACCTATTTGAATGACGTCATTGCGATGCCGGAGGGCATGTTCGAGCACGTGATCATCCGCGCCTATTACGGGACTTATGGCGGGAATATTGTCATTCACATTACGGATGATTACCACGGATACGACTATGTATTTGAGCCGGAGTACGAGATCGGCGGCGTTTGGTTTTATGACTATGTCGGCGCATGCCTGCGTGTCTGGCGCGCAGACGCGACCGATTAGAAAGAGGGCCGCAACGTTGTAACCTGTGCGGACCTGGCTGCAGAACATGGCGCCGCCGTCCCGCTTGCGGGACGGCGGCGCCATGGTAAAAAGTGTACAATTGTGAAAATAATTTCGCATTGGCAGCGGCGAACGCCGCTGCTTTTTGATTGCCTTTCCTGGGGCGGATATGGTATAATGAAGCCGAAAAAACTACAGGAGAAATGTTCATATGGCTGAAAAGAAGAACAAGGCACAGGCGCGTTACAGTGAGCTGTCCTACGAGAAGAAGAACTACTTTGAACAGGCATCCAAGCACGAGCGCAAGGAAATGTATGCGTATGCCGAGGGCTACAAGCACTTTTTAGACGTCGCCAAGACCGAGCGCGAGGCATGCGCTGCCGCCGTCGAACTGGCGCAGGCGAAGGGGTTCACCGAGTATCACTTCGGCGATCCGCTCACGGCGGGTGACAAGAAGTATTTCATCAACCGCAACAAGAGCATCGTCGTGTTCCGCGTCGGCACGCGCGATCTGGAGACGGACGGCTTCCGTATCCTTGCGGCGCACATCGATTCTCCCCGCGTCGATATCAAGCAGGTCCCCCTGTATGAGGACAGCGGGCTGTGCTTCCTCAAGACGCACTACTACGGCGGCATCAAGAAGTACCAGTGGACGGCGATCCCGCTCGCACTGCACGGCGTCGTCGTGTTAAAGGACGGCAGCAAAGTGGAGATCAGGATCGGCGAAGATCCCAAGGATCCCATCTTCTATATCGACGACCTGCTTCCCCACCTCGGACAGGAGCAGATGAGTAAGCCCTCCGCCAAGATCATCGAGGGCGAGCAGCTCAACGTCGTCGTGGGCGGTCTGCCCAATGCCGACGGCGATGCGGGCAGCAAAATCAAGCTGACTGTGCTCGAGTACCTCAACAAGACGTACGGCATGTGCGAGGAGGACTTCCTCTCCGCAGAGCTGTCCGCTGTTCCCGCCTTCCCCGCGCGCGACGTCGGGTTCGACCGTGCGCTCATCGGCGCGTACGGGCACGATGACAGAGTGTGCGCCTATCCTGCGCTCACGGCGGTGCTCAACGAGGAGAGCGAGCACACCGTGCTTGCGATGCTGGTCGACAAAGAGGAGATCGGCAGCTACGGCGTGACGGGCATGCAGAGCAAGATCTACGAAGATCTGATGCAGGAGATCTCCGAGACGCTGGGCGCGAACTTCCGCAAGGTGCGCTATGCGTCCAAGTGCCTCTCTGCGGACGTGACGGCGGCGTACGACCCCAACTTCCCGTCCGTGTTTGAGAAGATGAACTCTGCGATCGTCTCCTGCGGCACCTGCATGAGCAAGTTCACGGGCTCGCGCGGCAAGAGCGGCTCCAACGACGCCTCTGCCGAATTTGTCGGTGAGGTGCGGAGAATGTTCGAGCGCGAGGGCGTCGTCTGGCAGACGGCGGAGCTGGGCAAGGTGGATGCAGGCGGCGGCGGAACGGTCGCGCTCATCCTTGCCGATTTGAATATCGACACTGTGGACATCGGCGTGCCCGTCATCTCGATGCACGCGCCCTACGAGCTGATCTCCAAGGCAGACCTTTACAGCAACTACAAGGCATTCGTTGCTTTCATGAAGTAATATTCACGCGTTTTCTTTTTGTGCGCGATGAAAAAGATACCCCGCGGGCAGACGCAAATGCGTCTGCCCGCGGTTGTGTTATATGGAGATTTTCGAAAAATACCGCCGCCCTTCCCATGCGGGAAGGGCGGCGGCTCGCGATTAGGTCATTCTTCATTCGCTGCGCGTCCAGGTACACAATAGGTATGTATACTTGAGATATACTGCATTTTGTGCGGGGTCGGTCACGTCAACGGGCTCTCCGTTAACCGTCCAACCTTCCGTATTTTCAAAAGTTACACTGGTCAGGTTGTCGCACCACTCGAATGCCTGCCAGCCAATGCTTGTGACGCTGTCGGGAATCGTAATGTTTGTAAGGTTTCTGCAATCAGAGAATGCCGAGCTTCCAATGCTTGTGACGCTGTCGGGAATCGTAATGTTTGTAAGGTTTCTGCAATCAGAGAATGCCAAGCTTCCAATGCTTGTGACGCTGTCGGGAATTGTAATGCTTGTAAGGTTTTCGCAACGGAAAAATGCACTACCGGCAATTAGCTTTGTACCGGCCTTTATGGCGTATGTACCGGAAAGGGACGTGCGTGCCGCAATCAAAGAATCATTAAAATAAAGGACGTCATTTTCCCAATTGCTCTCGTCATTATAATATGCAGTGTCGTCAAATGCAGAACTGCCTATGCTTGTGACGCTGTCGGGAATTGTGATATTTGCAAGACTGCTGCAACCATTGAACGCAGAGCTTCCAATACTTGTGACGCTGTCGGGAATTTCAATGTATGTAAGGTTGCTGCACGACATAAATGTACCATTCCCAATGCTTGTGACACCGTCGGGAATTGTGATATTTGTAAGGCTACTGCAACGCATGAATGCACTACTGCCTATGCTTGTGACGCTGTCAGGAATTTCAATGTTTGTAAGGTTGCTGCACGACGTGAATGTATTATCCCCAATGCTTGTGACACCGTCGGGAATTGTGATATTTGTAAGGTTGCTGCACGACATGAATGCACTACTGCCTATGCTTGTAACGCTACCGGGAATTGTAATGCTTGTAAGGTTCTCGCATCGGGAAAATGTGCTGACGCCAATGGCGGGGACGCCTTCAGGGATATGAAAGTTGGTAATGCCTGTACAATTGGAAAAGGCGCCCGCCCCAATGAACGTAATGTCATTGGGAACAGTAATACTTGCGATACTGCTGCAACCGGCAAGTGCATAGTCACCAATACTTGTTACGTTTTCCGGAATGGAAATATTTGTTAAGTTAGAATTGTGAAAAAATGCATAATCCCCAATGCTTGTGACGCTTTCGGGAATGGTAACGCTTGTAAAGTTGACACCGCCGCAGAATGTGTAATCTTTGATAACAGTGCTTTCATCGGGAATGACCAACTCTGTTACTTCTTTGCCATTCAGATAAAGATGACCTGCGATGGATAGGGGATTTGATACTTCATCGGAAAAAGTAATGTTACACCAGGCATTGAAATCAGAAATGTGGACCTCCGTAAGGTCATAACACGAACTAAACGCACCCTCTCCAATCCAGGAAACGCCGCTTCCTATTGTAATGCTTGTAAGATCCTGGCACCAATCAAATGCGTTGACGCCTATGCCTGTGACGCTGTCAGGAATGGTGATGCTTGTAAGATTGAAGCAACTTTGGAACGCCAGATCTGCAAACGTCTTAGTTCCACTCTTGCTGTTATATGCGCCCGAAAGGGTATTACGCGCCTTAATCAGATGATTGCCGATATAGAGGACGCCATTTTCCCAATTTGCTTCATCATTGTAATATATGGTATTATAGAATGCAGAATCTCCGATGCTGGTGACGCTGTCCGGGATCGTAATGCTTGCAAGGTTTCCGCAACCATAGAATGCATAACGTCCAATGCTGGTGACGCCGTCCGGGATCGTAATGCTTGCAAGGTTTTCGCAACCGGAGAACGCGGAAGATGCGATCGTCTTTGTTCCGCTTTTGATGGCGTACGCGCCCGAGAGAGTATCGCGTGCCTCAATCAGATGATTGCCCAAATAGAGGACATCGTTTTCCCAGTTGTCCGCATTGTTGTAATAAGCCGTATCTTGTATGGTACTGCTGCTGACAACAGTAACGCTGTCGGGAATCGTGATATTTGTAAGATTGATGCAGCCGTCAAATGCGGAACCGCTGATGCTGTTGACATGATTCCCAAGGGTAACGCTTGTAAGATTGCTGCATCCTTGAAACGCTTGATCTCCAATGTATGTCACGTTGCCCGGAATTGTGACGCTTGTAAGGGTGCTGCATCCTTGAAACGCTTGTTCTCCAATGTATTCCACGGGCAAGCCGTTATATTTGTAGGGAATGACTAGGTCTGCATCAGTGCATGTCCCTATGCCGACAACGTAATAGGAAACGCTTCCCCAGTCTAAGTAAAATTCTAATCCTTTGCTGGCATTTTCATCAGGGTCGGGCGTATCCTCGCCCGGTGTGGTGGGGGTGTTGTCATCGCCGGGGGTGATGACAGGTTCGTCGCTGTCTGCGGGCGGGGCGTCGTTGCAGGCAGCAAGGGGGAATGCGCAGGAGAGCGCCATGACTGCCGTCAGCAGAACACTCAAAAGTTTTCGTTTCATATCCTACCTCCGAAAGTTTTTTTCAGGGCGTAAAAAAAGCGTGCTCCAAACGGAGACACGCCCTGCATCAAGTATCTCCGTTTGCTGCGACGCCAACTTCCGCTACACCGGGAAAAGAGATACGAAATGCCGATTCGTACCTCGGTGTAGTGAATCTATGAAGTTGGTGTCGCATGTTCAGTATAGCACAAGCACGGAAAAAATGCAAGCCCGCATGCAAAAAAGCACAAAAAAAGCGCGGGAAAACCCACGCGATGAAGTCAAAAAAACTGTGAGGGCTTTTTTTGTTGCGGCCTACCGAAGCGGGAACCGGGCAGGTGACTCCCGCAAAGCTACCTTATGGCACACGTGCGGCACCGTTTAGTGCTGCTGTATCCCTACCCTGACACGGTTCGCGGACGCACGTTGCATAAGACCTTGCGATCAACATTCCTTACCCGATGCAGCCTCCCATAGACAACACCGAGAAAAGCGTTCGGCTCTGCTGTAGCGGATTGCAGATACAGGGCACCGCTAACTCCCCACCTATCACAGCTCTATCAGCATACCACATTTGCGTGAAAAATGCAACTGAAATCGGGGAAAGTTTTGTAAAACTCATATTTTACGCGCCGTCCGCTTCCCGGACGGCGCGCAAAATGGCAATTGCCGAATGTCAGGAAAGTCGGGCGCAAAAAAAGAAAGATAAGTCAACTTTTCCTATAAAAATACGCTTGTCATTCAAAGGAAAACGTGATACAATAAATCGAATTTTTCGGAGGAAGTATGGACGTCTTTCGCTTCGGGCTGCACTACTGGAAAAAGTATATTCCGCTCTCCCTTCTGTCCAAGCTGTTCAGCTTGCTTGCCATGGTGTGCGACCTCGCCATCCCGCTCATTTCCGCGGGCATTATCGACTATCTCATCGACTACGATCCCCTCGATCCGCCCGAAGGCGGCGGCATTTTGAGCTTTCTGTTCACCGGTTGGCTGGGCGAACCGCAGACCTGGCAGCTCTTTGCCAATCTCGCCATCGTCTTTGCCTGCGTCCTGGGCGCACGGCTCATCTTTCTCTACTGCAAGAACGTCACCTTCCAGTGGTGCGGGCTGCGCATGGAATGCACCCTGCGCGAGGAGACGTACGCCAAGCTTTTGGAACTGGACGGCGAGACCATCTCCCGCTACAACATGGGCGAACTGCTCACGACGATGAACCGCGACACCATCACCTTCAAGGAACTGTATTCGCGCATCCTCATGAACCTGTTCGATTCGACGGTCATGATCGTGCTCTCCATCGTCATCCTGACGACGCTCGATCCCTTCTTCCTCATTTTGCCCGTCGTCATCACGCCCGTCATCCTCTTCTTTCTCATCCGCTACCTGACGCAGGCGCGCAAGCTCTTCCGCGCCATCCGCGACGGCTATTCTCAGATCAATCTGGACGTGCAGGAGAATGTGGACGCGGTGCGTATCGTTCGTTCCTACGCCGCAGAAGAGGAGGAAGTCAAAAAGTTTGACGCCTGCAACGATAAGGTGCGCGAACTCAACTGCCGCGAGGTACGCCTGACCGCCAAGTACAACTCCATCTTTTTAACCTTCCAGCAGATCGGCTATGTCGGCACCGTCATCATCGCCGTTTTGCTCGTCCTGAGCGGCAACATTCTCCTGGGTACGCTGACCGCCGCGACGACGTACGTCACCAAGATCATCTCGCACATTACGCAGATCTCGCGCTCCTGTTTCATGATGCAAAATCAGCTCGTCTCGGGCGCAAGGCTGAAGAAGTTCCTTACCGAACAGAGCGCCGTGCCCGACTGCCCCTCGGCGCAGCTGTGCTCCGTCAGACCGCACATCGCCTTTCATGACGTCAGCCTGACGCTGGGCGAAAAGCAGGTGTTAAAGCATATCGATCTTGATGTGCCCTATGGCAAGAAGGTGGGGCTGATGGGGGGCACGGGCAGCGGTAAATCCGCGCTCTTAAAGCTTTTGGCGCGCGTCTTTGACGTGACCTCGGGCGAGGTGACCATCGACGGCGTCAATATTGAAAACTACCCCCTGGAGCAGCTGCGCGCGGAGTACGCCTACGTCTTTCAGGACGTGTTCCTGTTCTCCAATACGGTGGACGCCAACGTCGCGTTTGCCAAGCCCGACTGCACGGACGAGGAAGTACACTACGCGACCGACGTCGCGCAGGCGAGCAAGTTCATCGAAAAACTGCCCGACGGCTATCAGACCGTCGTCGGCGAGCGCGGCGTGGGGCTTTCGGGCGGACAGAAACAGCGCATCTCCATTGCGCGCGCGATCGTCAAGGGCGCGCCCGTGCTCATCCTCGACGACGCCTCCTCGGCGCTCGACATGGCGACGGAGAAGCGCGTACTGACGGCGATCAAACAAAGCTGTCCCGATCACACGCTGTTTCTTGCGACGCACCGCGTCTCCTCCGTGATGGACTGCGACGAAGTGCTCTTTCTGCGCGACGGCGAAATCGTGGAGCGCGGCACGCCCCGGGAGCTCGTCGCCTTGGACGGCGCATTTGCCGCTGTCTGGAAGTTGCAGACGAGCGACGGGCAACTGGACGATTCGTCCTACGGGGCAGGGGAGGAATAAGGCATGAAGCGCAATACCTACTACATGGATGAGGTTGTTACGTCGGAAAAGGTGGACGTCAAATACTTTCGCCGCCTGCTCTCCCACCTCGTACCCTATAAAAAGCTCTTTCTCATCTCCCTCCTGCTGCTCGCGCTCTCGTCGGTGGCGGCGGTGTTCCCGCCCTTCATCATCCGCGCCATCGTCAACGAGGTGCTGCCCTACGGCGACGAGCGCATGACGCTGCTCATCGTGTGCATTGTCGCGCTGGGCGTTCTGGGCATTCTTACGGCGGTTTTGCCCTATTTCCACAAGCGTATCATGGGCACGCTGGGGCACAGGATCATCGCAGAGGTGCGCCGCGAGATCTTCTTGAAACTCCAGCAGCTGCCCTTCGACTACTACGACAACCGTCCCGCGGGCAAGATCTCCATCCGCGTCACCGACTATATCAACGAACTTGCGGACTTCTTTACAGACTATCTTTTGAACCTCATTGTGGACGTTCTCAAGATCGTCGTCGCGACCATCTTCATGCTCTGCATCAGCCCGCTGTTCACCGCCATCGTGTACGCGGCGGCGATCCCGCTCACCGTGTGCGTCTACTTCATCAAGCGTGCAGTACGGCGGCTGTGGCGGCACCACCGCGCCAAGAACTCCAACCGCAACGCCTTTATCGTCGAATCCATCATGGGCGAGAAGGTCATCAAGAACAACAACCGCTCAGCTTATAACCGCGAAGTCTACCGCGGTCTGCAGGAGGACAGCGCCGCCACCTGGATGAAGATCGTCAGGCGCAACGAGCTGAACGCGCCCGTCTCCGAACTGTTCTGGAATGCGGGGGTGCTTGCGATCTACGCCGTCGCGTTCTCCCTCATCATGGGCGGCACGACTGCGCTCGCGGGCACGGTCATCGCGTTCTCGCTGTACACGTCCATCTTTTCCGAACCGCTTCTGCAATTTACGGCAGTTCTGCAGCAGCTCTCGCAGGTGTCCGCCAACCTGGAGCGCGTGTACGAGACCATCGATACGCCCGTCACCATTCACGATGCCGAGGACGCCGTCGCCCTGAAGGACGTGCAGGGCAAAGTGGACTTCAACGACGTCACCTTCGGCTACGAGCCGGGCGTCAACGTCCTCGAGCACTTCGACCTGCATGTCAATCCCGGCGAAAAGATCGCGTTGGTCGGACCAACGGGCGCGGGCAAGACGACGGTCATCAGCCTGCTGACCCGTTTCTATGACGTCAACGATGGCAGCGTGCAGGTGGACGGCGTGGACGTGCGCAAGGCGACGCTGCACTCACTGAGAAAGGAGATCGGCGTGCTCATGCAGGAGCCGTTTGTCTTCAAGGGGACGGTGCTGGAGAACATCCGCTACGGCACGCCCGAGGCGACGGATGAGGAGTGCATCGCGGCAGCAGAGGCGATCTACTGCGACCGCGTCGCAGCCCGCCTGCCCGACGGCTACAACACCATGCTGGGCGAGCGCGGCGAGGGACTGTCCGCGGGCGAAAAACAGCTTCTCTCCTTTGCGCGCGTCGTCCTGAAGAATCCGCGCATCGTCATTCTGGATGAGGCGACCAGCGCCATCGACTCGGAGACCGAGCTCCTCATTCAGGCGGCACTCGACCGCATTTTGCAGGGCAAGACGAGCTTCATCGTCGCGCACCGCCTCTCCACCATCCGCAAGGCGGACAGGATTCTGTTCATCGCCGACAAGGGCATCGCCGAGCAGGGCTCGCACGAACAGCTGATGGCGTTGAAGGGGAAGTATTACGCCCTGAACCAGCGCCGTTGAGGCACGGATAAGCGGCGCGTCTCATTGTCGCGTTTGCGGGTCTGCTTGGCTCATACAAAATGACTACGCACGGGCGTTTGCTGCTGCAAACGCCCGTGCGTAGTCATGGTATCATACGAAACAGTTGACATTTTCCCGCAAAGGGACTACAATAGAGGCAAGATTTTCAAAGGGAGATTTTTATGGCAGATTGTACGCACGATTGTTCCTCCTGCAGCAGCAACTGCGGCTCGCGGGACAAGCAATCGCTCATCAAGCCGCTCCATGAAGGGGCGAGCGTCAAAAAGGTCATCGCCGTTGCGAGCGGCAAGGGCGGCGTCGGCAAGTCGCTGGTCACGTCCCTGCTCGCCGTCCGCTCGATGGCGCGCGGCTATCGCACCGCCATTCTCGATGCCGATATCACCGGCCCGTCCATTCCCAAGGCGTTCGGCGCCAAACTGCACGCGACGGGGGACGAGGGCGTCATCTATCCCGTCCGCACGATGAGCGGACTGCAGTTGATGTCCATGAACAGCCTTTTAGAGCATGACGACGACCCCGTCGTCTGGCGCGGCACGCTGATCGCGGGCGCGGCGGTCCAGTTCTGGACGGACGTGCTGTGGGAGGACGTGGACATCATGTTCATCGACATGCCCCCGGGAACGGGCGACGTCCCGCTCTCCGTCTATCAGAGCATTCCGTTAAGCGGCATCATCATCGTCACCACGCCGCAGGATCTCGTCGGCATGATCGTCAGAAAGGCGGTCAATATGGCAAACCTCATGAACGTGCCCGTTTTGGGACTGGTCGAAAATATGAGCTATTTCACCTGTCCCGACTGCGGCAAGCGCTATGAGATCTTCGGCGCGAGCAAGGCGGAAGCGCTCGCCAGGCAGTACAATATCCCCGCATATGCGCGCATGCCCATTGACCCGAACGTCGCAAGGCTTGCCGACGCGGGCAAGATCGCCGAGGCGGATACCGATGCGCTGCAGGAGATCTTCCTCCAAGTGGAGAAGGCGCGCGAGATTAACAGCTTCAAAGCGGAGTAACGGGAAATATACCAAAGAAGGGGAAAACGATGGGTCTGTTTACGAGGCACGGGCGAAAAAAAGAGGGGACGTCCCCCAAAAAAGTGCTCCATATCGAGCGCGAGCTTCCCACGCGGGAGGAGACAGTGCAGTTCATGCGCGATGAGGGGCTGTCGCCTCAGACGCTGGAGACGGATTATTCGCAGGACGGCGAGGTGCGCTGCGTCATCTTCCGCTCGGCCAACGGGTATGTGACCTACCAGTTTGAGCGGCTGATCTTTTTTGACGCAGAGGAGTACCGCCGCAGTCCGCTGCCCGCCTGCTGGCAGCCCTTTTCAGAGGCGTGCGCCAAGCCCGTCTATACCAGTTTAAGGGACCTCAAAAAACAACTCGTGTTTGACCCCGAGTATCTGACATATTTTTCTGCAGACATATCGTAAAAAAGGAGTGCACTGACGCGCTCAACATGAAAAAGACGTCCCGCCGCTTGATTTCGGCGGGACGCCGCGTTTTTGCCTTGTTACTCTTCGGCGACTTCGATGATGTCGGTCGCGGCCCAGCGCTTGGTGGACTCCACGGCGCTCTCGCAGCTCGCCTGCGAATCGTAGTTGGAGCTCACGCACAGCATGCGCTTCTGTGCGTTCATCAGGCGGAAGGTGTAATCGCCCGCCTTGGTCCTGACGATATTGAAGAAGCCCTCCTCGATGCTCTTTTTATAGGTCGCAATGCCGTTTTTCGCGCCGTTGACGCTGGAATATTCGTTGCTCACGAGCATGACTTCCCCGTTGTTTGCGCGCAGCTCAAAGTGGAAGCCCCCCGCAGAGGGACGGATGACCCATTTCCCCGTGGGCGCGGGGCGTTTCTTTGCCTCTTTGACGGGCACCGCCGTCTGAGCGGTCTTGTTGTCCTTTTTCATTGGCGTATCCTCCGTATTCTCCTGGGTCGCAGCGATCGCTGCGGGCTCCGCGCTGTCTTCCGGCTCGGGCTCGGGCTCGGGCTCCGGCTCTGGCTCGGGCTCGGGTTCGGGTTCTGGTTCGGGCTCGGGCTCGGGTTCCGGCTCGGGTTCGGGCTCCGGTTCGGGTTCGGGCTCCGGTTCGGGTTCGGGCTCCGGTTCGGGCTCGGGCTCGGCGGGGGTCGCAGCCGGTTCCTCCTCCGCTTGCACGGGTGCGTCGGCCGCCGAATCCGCAGGCGCGTCGGTCGCCGAATCCGTAGTCTGTTCCGAATCCGCAGGCGCGTCGGTCTGCTGCGCTGCCTCCTCGCGCTGCTGCTTCTTGTAGACGGCGGAAAGCACGATCATCGTGATGATGAGTGCAATGATCAGGACGAGGATGACTGCCAGAATGATGGTCAGCACAAGGTGTTCCTGCAGATATTCCGCGAACGTCGTGCTTGAACTCAGCAGTGCGTACATGGGTTTTGCCTCCTGGGGTGCGTTTGTTTGCTTTTTGCTAATTTTATTGTAACACGAAAAGTGCGTCCAGTCAATACATTGACAAATAAAAATCTTTGCGGTAAGATAAGATTATGATGAAAATTACGGTGATCGGCGGCGGTGCGGCGGGCATGGCGTGCGCAATTTTGCTCGCGCGTGCGGGGAAAAGCGTGACCGTCATAGAGCGCGGGGAGCGTCTCGGCAAAAAACTTTCTGCAACGGGCAACGGGCAGGGCAATGTGACAAACACGCATGTGGACGCAAGCCGCTACTTTTCGGACGACGCGGACAAGGTCGCCCGCGTTCTTACGCATTTTTCCTGGCAGGACGCCGTCGCGTTTTTGCAGAGCATGGGCGGCATCTTTTTGCCGGACGCGCGGGGCAGGGTGTACCCGGCGGGCAGACAGGCGTCCGCTGTCACCGACCTCATGCGCCGCGAATGTTCCCACCTCGGCGTGCAGGTGGTCACGGGCGCGCGCGTCGAACGGCTGGACGTGCGCCACGGGCTGCGCGCGGTCTGGGCGGGCGGCAGCGTCTCGTCGGATGCGGTCGTCCTCGCGGCGGGCGGCGCGGCGGCAAAGAACTTCGGCACGGACGGCACGGCGTACGCCCTCGCACAAAATTTCGGACACACGGTGACGCCTCTGCGGCCCGTCCTCGTGCAGCTGCGCTGCGATCCGCAGGCGGTGCGCGGACTAAAGGGCATTCGCATGGACGCGGGCGTGCGCGTCGTGCGCGGCGAACGGGAGGTGTACGCCTGCCGCGGTGACGTACTGTTCACGGAGAGCGGTGTCTCGGGTGACGCGGTGTTCCGTGCGTCCTCCTATGCGGAACAGGGCGACACACTCTGGTTGGATTTTTTACCGGACGTACCCCCATATTTGCTCCGGACCGCCGTCGGGGAAGGGGAGGACGGGCTTCTTTGCGTCGTGCCCAACGGGCTGGGGCGGCACCTCTTCAAGCGGGCGGCGGGGGACAGGGCGCGCCTTTTGTCCCTGTGCAAGGCATTTCCGCTCACGGTGACGGGGACGCTCGGCTTTGACTACGCGCAGGCGACGCGGGGCGGCATTCCGCTCGCGGAGACGGACGAGGGTCTGCAGAGCCTGTATTGCGACGGGCTGTACTTTGCGGGCGAGATCTTAAACGTGGACGGCGAGTGCGGCGGATACAATCTGCACTGGGCGTTTGCGTCGGCACATGCGGTGGCGGAGGCATTGCAATGAGAAAGACGTTCACGGGGCTCATTTTGCGCCCTCATCAGAAGGAGAGCGCGCTCCTGAGGCTGTGCGAAAAAAAGCTGCACGGTCCGTGCAGATATTTTAAGATTTTGAAGAAGTCGCTGGACGCCCGCGACAAGTCGGACATCAAATGGGTATATTCGGTGGAGTGCGGTACGGAGCCCTATACGCCCCCGCCCCGCGTCTTTGAGCGGGTGCGGCGGCAGCCCAAAGTCGTCATCGCGGGCGCGGGTCCTGCGGGGCTGTTCTGCGCGCTGCGGCTTCTGGATCACGGCATCGCGCCCGTCATTTTAGAGCGCGGCAAGCGGGTGGAGGAGCGCGCCTCCGACGTGGAAAAGTTTCTGGCGACGGGCGTGCTCGACCCCGCGAGCAACGTCCAGTTCGGCGAGGGCGGCGCGGGCACCTTTTCGGACGGAAAGCTCAACACCCAGACCAACGACCCGCGCAACAGGGATGTGCTCGAGACCTTTGTCAGATACGGCGCGCCCGCGGAGGTCGCCTACCTCGGCAAGCCTCACGTCGGCAGCAAAAACCTGCGGACGGTGGTCGCAAATATGCGTCGCGACATTGAGGCGCGGGGCGGGCAGTTCCGCTTTTCGAGCATGCTCACCGATGTGAAGATCAAAGACGGCAGGCTCGCTGGCATCTTCGTCAACGGAGAAGAGGAGGCGTGCGACGAACTGGTGCTCGCCATCGGGCACAGCGCGCGTGACACCTTTGAGATGCTGCTTGCGCGCGGGTTTGTCATGGAACAGAAGGAATTTGCCGTCGGCGTGCGCATCGAGCACCTGCAGGCGATGATCGGCAAATCGCAGTACGGTTCGGGCTACGCGGCGCTGCCCGCTGCCGACTATAAGCTCGTCTCCCATGCCTCGGAGCGCGCCGTGTTCACCTTCTGCATGTGCCCGGGCGGCGTGGTCGTGCCCGCCGCAAGCGAGGAAGGGGGCGTCGTCGTCAACGGCATGAGCGAGTTTGAGCGCGACGGCAAAAACGCCAACTCCGCACTCGTCGTGCAGGTGCGGCGCTCCGACTTCGGCGGCGAGCATCCCCTGGCGGGCGTCGCGTTCCAACGCAAACTGGAGCGCGCGGCGTTCACGCTTGCGGGCGGCGGCTACAAGGCGCCCGTCCAGCTCGTGGGGGACTTCCTCGCGGACAGGGAGAGCTACTATTTCGGTGAGGTGCGCCCGACGTACGCTCCCGCAACGGCGTTCGTTCCCATGCGCGCGCTCTTCCCCGCGGCGCTCACCGATGCGCTCAAGGCGGCGCTTCCCGAGATGGACGCCAAACTTGCGGGGTTTGCCTCCTATGAGGCGGTCATGACGGGGGTGGAGTCGCGCACGTCCTCGCCCGTGCGTATCGTGCGCGGCGCAAAGGACATGCAGGCGGCGAACGTAGTGGGCGTCTATCCCTGCGGCGAGGGCTGCGGCTATGCGGGCGGCATCACTTCCGCGGCGGCGGACGGCCTGCGCGTCGCCGAGATGCTGGCTGCAAAATATCTGTAAATACCTTATGGCGCCCGCCGTCTCAAAGACGGCGGGCGCCATGCGTGGTTTCAGGGTAAAGCAAAACGCACTCCTTGCGGGGTGCGTTTTGCTTTGAGAGAATATGAAAAAAATTGTGGAGAGTAGGCAATGATGGCTGCGGGCCTTTGTTTCCCGCTTTGTGCCTCTATCATACACCCCGAAGGTGTAATCTGTGTGAAAGACACATTAAAAGAAAATAAAATCAAGGTTTTGCGGAGCAATGTCTGCACAGCGCCTCTCTTCATCATTATCAATAGCAGAAAAAACGCGATCTGTCAAGGGGTTTGGAGAAATTTTGCCATACTTTTTTCTCAATCGTGCATTTGATGTACATTTGATGGTGAAAAATTTGCGCTTTCCCTTGTCAAATTGATTTTTCTATGGTACAATGATAGCACATTTTTCATCAGGGGGGAAGTCATGAAATCTACAAAGAAATTACTGGCACTCATGCTGGGTTCGGTGTTTGCCGTCTCCGCATTGGCCGCATGCACGCCGAGCACGCCGGACGACGGTCCGGACGACGGTCCGTCGGATAACCCGGGCACGGGGAGCGCGGCTGCAGTTTATCAGATCTGCTACGATAACGTGGGCGGCGGGTATGTCGATGAGGCGCATACCTCCGTTGCGCTGGAGAACATTACGCTTGTCGAGGCATACAATGCCGAAGGCAGACGCGTGAGCGATATTTCCACCATTGCGACGTACGAAGAGGGCGTCGTCAGGGGCGTATCTGCGGGCACGCTCATCTACGAAGACGTCAACGAAAACGTGGGGCGCATTGAAATCGTCCCCGCCTATGTGACCGATCCCGGCGATGCGTTTTATTACAGCGGGACTGCAAGCGATTTCAACGAGGGCTCGTATAATACCGTGCTCGGGCATACGCACGATCCTTCTCTGATCGAAGTGACCGACAGCACCGGTCTGCCGATCTATTATATCTTTTCGACGGGCTGGGCGGATCGCACCAATGATGGGACGATCTCGACCTACGGGAACGCCGTCCACGTCTCCTATGACGGCATGAAGACGTGGGAATATATCGGCAGAACGTTTGATTACGAGACCCGCGACGAAGACTTTATCGATACCCGTTCGGGCGATTGGCTGTACCGCGAGGGCGTCGATTCCACGACGACGGGCACGATTTCGACGGCAGCCGGCGACACCGCATATTCGGAGGACTCCGCAAGCTGGTGGGCGCCCGATATCGTGGCAAAGCCGGACGGCAGCGGCTACTGGCTGTACACCTGCGTCGTGGACGGCGCCGGGGATCATTCCGGTATTGTCGTTGATCCGGACAGCCCCAACTACCGCTATGCGCGTGCGTGCATTCTGTTGTATGAGTCGGACTCTCTTGAACCCGGCTCTTTCAAGCCCGTGCTCGATGAAAACGGCGATCCCGCCGTTCTCATGCAGTCCACCATTCTGCGCGGCGAGAGCGTGCGCGACGTCAACGGCATCGATCCGCAGATCATCTATGATACTGAGGGCAACATGTACATGGCGTACGGCTCTTTCGGCTCGGGCAACTATATGATCGAGCTCGATCCCGAAACGGGCCTGAGAAAGGACGGTATGGGCTGGCAGTCGCATGCGGACATCCGCAACTGGGTGGAGAACGACATTCAGGCGCTCTACAGGGGCGACGACGTGGAGGGTGCGCACAAAGAGGACGGCAAGTCCATCGGCTGGACGCACAGTTACTACGGCACCAACCTCTCCAAGGCGAATATGGAAGCGCCCGTTCTGGCCCGTCACGATAACGTGACCATTATGGACGAGGACGAGAATATCCTCGAAGAGGGTAAGACCTATTACTACACAATGCACTCCTACGACGGCCTCGCGGACAACTACCAGATGTGGGGTGGCAGAAGCGAGAGCGTCTGGGGCGTGTACAAGTCCACGACGGACGGTATCGTCTACAACGCCGGTATCGGGAGCAACTCCAACGAGGGCAACAAATATATGGGCGCCTTCACCTGGCACTCCAAGAGCGAAGGCAATAACGAGCTGGATATCATCCTGCCCGGGCACAACGACCTGTTCACGACCTCTGCGGGCACGTCCGTCGCGGCATATATTACCCGTCAGGACGGCAACACAGGCAGCTTTGTCACACAGATCCACCAGTACTACCTCAACAGCTACGGCGAGATCGTCATCAACCCCAACCGCTATGCGGGCGAGAGCAGCCGCGCCGTCTCTGCGGAAGAACTGTTCGCCTATACCGACGGCGGCAAGTTCAAGATGGTCGTCATGACCAATAACCGCGATACCACCAGCGGCTTCAATTCCGTCAACGTCTCGCGCGACGTCACGCTCGAGCAGAGCGCGGACGATCCGAACAGCGGCGCGATCTATGACGGGCCCACCACGGCGTCCACGCAGATCGGCACCTGGAAGATGTACGGCAACGGCTATATCAAGTTCACGTTCACCGAGACGCTCAAGGGCACCGACGATCGCGACAGCGGCGAGACGGTCTATTACGGCGTCGTGCGCAACGCATGGCTGGGCGATCAGTATAAGTCCGGCTTCACGATCACCTGCCTCGGACAGACGGAGGGGAACACGCGCAGCATGAGCATGTTCATGAACAACTACTCCACGCTCGATGGCGAGGGACTTGTCGCCGAATAAGAAAGATGCAACATGCAAGGGGCTCCGCTTCCCAAAGCGGAGCCTGATTTTTTATTTTTTTTGCCGGCACATCTTGCAATCTCGCCGCAAGTGGGGTATAATGTGACATGGGGGACTATCAAATGCGAGATAAAAAATATCTGGAACGGCTTTCCATTCAATTTCCGACCGCGGCAGATGCGGCAACGGAGATCATCAACCTTTCCTCGGCGCTCTATCTTCCAAAGGGCACGGAGCACTTCATCACGGATATCCACGGCGAATATGAGCCATTCTTACATATCCTGAAGAACGGTTCGGGTTCCATCCGCAAGAAGATCGAGGAGGAGTTCAAGGGCTCTCTCTCCATGAAGGAGAAGAAGTCCTTGGCGACGCTCATTTACTATCCCGAGCAGAAACTTGCGCAGATCGAATCGACGGAAGAGGACCTCGACGATTGGTACAAGACGACGATCTACCGCCTCGTGCGCGTCAATCGGCGCATCGCCTCCAAGTACACCCGTTCGCGCGTCAGGAAGGAACTCCCGCGCGACTACGCCTATATCATCGAGGAGCTTTTAAGCGAGAAGGAAGAGGTCGAGGACAAGGAGGCGTACTACAACGGCATCATCTCCGCGATCATCTCCACCAAGCGGGCGCGGCACTTCGTCATCGCCTTCTGCAACCTCATTCAGCGCCTTGCGGTCGACCGCATCCATATCTTGGGAGACCTGTTTGACCGCGGTCCGGGCGCGCATATCATTCTCGATACCCTTTTAGGCTTCGACAATGTCGATTTCCAGTGGGGCAATCACGATATCTGCTGGATGGGTGCGGCGAGCGGGAGCCTCGCGTGCATCGCGTCCGTCGTGCGCATCTCGGCAAAGTACGGCAACTTCAACACGGTGGAAAACGGCTACGGCATCAACCTGCTGCCCCTCGCCAAGTTCGCGCTCGATACCTATGCGGGCGATCCCTGCAACTGCTTCGTCATCAACGGCTCGCAGAGCTATGAGCCGTACGATCCCGATATGGATCGCAAGATTCACAAGGCGATCACGATTATTCTCTTCAAGCTGGAAGGGCAGCTCATCGCGCGCCATCCCGAATACAACATGGAGCAGCGCCGTCTGCTGGACAAGATCGACTTCGAGAAGGGGACGGTCACCATCGACGGCAAGGCGTATGCCCTGGAAGACACCAACTTCCCGACCATCGACCCCAAAGATCCCTACCGTCTGTCGGCGGGGGAGGAGATGGTCATGGAGAAGCTGCGCTACGCCTTCGTCAACAGCGAAAAGCTGCGCCGGCACGTCTCCTACCTCTTCAACCGCGGCAGCATGTACCGCACCTGCAACGGGAATCTTCTCTACCACGGCTGCGTGCCGCTCGAGGAGGACGGGTCGTTTAAGAAGGTGCAGGTCGGCAACGAGTGGTTCAGCGGCAGGGCGCTGTTTGAGGAACTGGAGAGCTGGGCGCGCAAGGGCTACTATCTTGCCGACGGCGAGGAAAAGCGCTTCGGACAGGACACCATGTGGTTCATGTGGGCGAACGAAAATTCCCCGCTCTACGGCAAGGAGCGCATGACCACGTTCGAGCGCTACTTCGTCAAGGATACCTCCTGCTACTACGAGGCGAAGAACTCCTACTACAGCTACCTCAACGACGATAGCGTCATCTCCGCCATTCTCACCGAGTTCGGGCTGGATCCCGCGTCGCCCGCCTCGCACATCATCAACGGACACATGCCCGTGCACTTAAAGAGCGGCGAAACGCCCATCAAGTGCGGCGGCAGGCTTTTAATGATCGACGGCGGCATGTCCCGTCCCTATCAGCGCGAGACGGGCATCGCGGGCTATACGCTCATCGGCAACTCCTACGGCATGCGCCTCGTCGCCTACGAGCCCTTCCGCTCGGCGGAGGACGCCATCCGCAGCGAGAGCGATATCCACTCCGTCACCGAGGTCGTGCAAAAGACCAATTACCGCCTGTCCATCCGCGATACGGACGACGGCAAGCGCATGCAGGAGACCATCGACGAGCTGACCGACCTGCTGGAGGCGTACCGTCTGGGCGTCATCCGCGAGCCGCACTGATCGTCGGCGCACTGTCTTGTAACGAGGAACGATACTCCCGCAAACCCTGTTTGCGGGAATTTTCTAAAAAGGAGTATGTCAATGAAAGTTATCATCATCGGAGGGGTTGCGGGCGGCGCGACCGCCGCGGCGCGCATCCGTCGCCTTGACGAGCGTGCCGAGATCGTCATGCTTGAGCGTACGGGGTATGTCTCCTATGCCAACTGCGGGCTGCCCTATTATGTGGGCGGCACGATCGCGGACGAGGACGATCTGACCTTGCAGACGCCGCAGTCCTTCTATTGCCGCTACCGCGTGGACGCGCGCGTCGGGCACGAGGCGATTGCCATCGACCGCGCGGGCAGAATGGTCACGGTGCGCGAACTGGCAACGGGCAGAACGTACGAGGAGCATTATGATAAACTCCTGCTCGCGCCCGGGGCAAAGCCCGTCCTGCCGCCCGCTGCGCAGACGGAAGATGGGCGCGTCTTTACTCTGCGCACGGTGGAGGATACCTTTGCCATGCACGACTACGTCGTCGGGCAAAAGCCTCAGACGGCGGTCGTCGTGGGCAGCGGGTTCATCGGGCTGGAGACGGCGGAAAATCTCGTCGATCGCGGTGTGCGCGTCACGCTCATCCAGCGCGGCGGGCAGGTGCTTGCGCCGCTCGATGCGGACATGGCGTGCTTCCTGCACGCGGAGCTGGTCAGAAATGGCGTCGACCTGCGGCTCAGCACCCCCTTTGAAGGATTGGAGACGGGGGAGAAGGTGCGCGTTCTCACGAGCCGCGGCACAATCGAGGCGGACATGGCGGTCATCGCGCTGGGCGTTGTTCCCGATACGGCGCTCGCCAAAGAAGCGGGCCTCGAACTGGGGCAGAAGGGGAGCATCGTCACCGATTCGCACATGCGCACGTCCGATCGTGATATCTATGCGGCGGGCGACGCGGTGGAGGTGCGGCACTTCGTCACGGGCGCAAAGACGCTCATTGCGCTCGCAGGCCCCGCCAACAAGCAGGGGCGCATCGCGGCGGACAATATCTGCGGCGGTAACAGCGAATACCGCGGCTCGCAGGGCTCGTCCGTCGTCAAGGTGTTCTCCCTCACAGCGGCGGCGACGGGCATCAACGAAAAGACGGCGCGCGCCGTGGGGTTCGACTATGACAAGGTCGTGCTATCGCCCGCAAACCACGCGACCTACTACCCCGGGGCGCAGATCATGACGATGAAGGTCTTGTTCGAGCGCGGCTCACTCCGCCTGTTGGGCGCGCAGATCGTCGGCGGCGCGGGGGTGGATAAGCGCATCGACGTGCTCGCGACCGCCATCCGCGCGGGGCTGACGGCGGATATGCTCAAGGATCTCGACCTCGCCTACGCCCCGCCCTATTCCTCGGCGAAGGATCCCGTCAACATGGCGGGCTACCTCATTGATAACCTCGTCGCGGGCAGGGTCAAACAGTTCCATTTTGAGGACGTCGCTTCCCTTCCCAGGGACGGCAGCGTGACGCTGCTCGATACGCGCACGCCCTTGGAATACGCGCGCGGGCATGCCGAGGGCTTTGTCAACATTCCCGTGGACGGCCTGCGCGGGCGGCTCGGGGAACTGGACAAGGAGAAGCCCGTGTACGTTATGTGCCAGAGCGGGCTAAGGAGCTATCTCGCCTGCCGCATTCTCACGCAGAACGGGTTTGACTGCTACAACTTCTCGGGCGGGTACCGCTTCTATGCCGCGAATGCAAGAAAGTTTTGAGTGAAAGAAGAAAAAAGGGCGCGCCGCCGCGGAATACTCCGCGGCGGCGCAAAGTTTTGACGTATTTTTTCCGAAAAATTTGCGCAAATAAAATAACTTTTTGCTTGCATATTTTTGGACAAGGTGATATAGTTAGTTTGTATTTTGGTTGCGATTGGTGAAATGCGATCAGTGAAAATTGGTTTGCAACATCCATTGCCATAAGCTATATATCCAATGGAAACAGATTGATCAGTTATGCTGATGGGCTGAATACAAATGGTGCCATGAACGTCTATCATAACAAAGTGGGAGCATAAAAAATGAGAAGGAAACCTATAAAATTTCTTGTTTCGGTCATTGCCGTCTTCACGATCTGTATAGGGCTGAGCGGATGCGCGTTGGGCGGGAATCGGGAACCGAATTATCGCTTGGATATTGCTAAGGAGTTCGGGATCATGATCCCCGAAGAATGGAAGACCGTATATTATAATTCCGGCTCGCTTGGCGGTTGGCATGGGGACGGTGTGGCGTATTATGTGTTTGAAGTTTCGGAGCGGGACGAGGAATTTTTCAGCGAGTTTTCTCAAACCAAGGATGAAGCGTTTGAATCAGATGTGGTGTGGGAAAAGGAACAAAATTTTGATAAATATCCTTCGAGCGACCCGATCGATCCGGAGTATCTGTTTGACTTTGATGAGCCCTATGAATGGTATGAGGGAGACGTGAACTTAAGTCGGATTTGGATGATATATCAATTAAACAGACTATATATATTTGCATTTTATATTTAATGGGAGAGTTTGTTGGGAAACAAATCGACAAAACAGCGCGCCGCCGCGGAACACTCCGCGGCGGCGCGCTTTGCTATGATCAAATTTTACTTGCGGCATGCCGCTCAAAAACGCAGGCTTCAGACGAACAGCGTCTCGTATTCTCCCGTATGCCTGCCTGCGAGGGCGTTGTACAGGTCGTTTGCGCGCACGTCCGCCTGAAAACAGGCGAGCGCCTCTTTTTTGAGTGTGAAGGCGTCGCTCTTGCGCGTGACGAGCGGGAATTTCCCCTTTGCCAGCGAGGAGAGGATGTCCTCCTGCCCCGACTTTCTCACGGCGAGCGTGCGGCAGTAGAGGGGGGCTTCCAGACAGGCGTGCACGCTCTCCCGTGTCAGGCGCAGAAAGTTCTGCGCGAGGATGCGGCGGATGCGCGCCGCCGTGTACCGCTTGGAGACCACCTTTGGCAGAAGCTCTTCGTAGACGGGATTGGTGCGCGCCATTGCGCGGATGCGGTTTTCCAGCCCCTCCGAGCAGTCGGGACATTGCGCGATCGCCGCGTCGTCCGCCGCAAGCAATGCGCAGACTGCCGCCGTGCCGTAGGGCAGAGGATGATAGCCCTGCGCCGCCGCGTAGACGTGGGGCGGCAAGTTGGACTTTAACGCCTTCTGCGCCCTGCGGGAGCGACCTGCAAGCGTCGCGCGCAGCGCCGTCGCGGAGGAATAGTCGGGCAGCAGCGTACTGTCCGCATATCCTCCGCCGATGCGCGGAATGGGCAGCGGTTCGATGTCCGCATGTTCCGTGAGAATGGCGCGGCAGTACTCCGTCCCTAAAATGTTGTTGGGCGAGGAGAGCAGTGCTTCGTCCACGTCCGCGCCCGTCGCCAGCAGCGCCGCGTTGCGCGCGCGGATATAGCTTGTCCCGTCCTTCATGTTCTCTTTGAGCGCCGCGCGGAATTGCTTGGGCTCGTTGAGCGTCGCCCGCGCCGTTCTTACAAAGGCGTCCCTATCCCCGCTCTCACAGCCGAAGGCGAGCACTTTGACGTCGGGCAGCGAGGCGAGAATGTGCACCGCGCCCCGCGCGAACAGCTCGGCGGGCGCGACGGCGAAGGCGGCGGGCAGCTCCAAAACGACGTCCGCGCCCCCCTCGATGGCGTGCCGTGCGCGCTCGTACTTGTGAAAGACGGCGGGTTCGCCGCGCTGGGTAAAATTTCCGCTCATGATACACAACACGCCGTCGCACCCGGAAAGCGCCCTTGCGCGCTCCAGTTGGTACTTATGTCCGTTGTGAAAGGGGTTATATTCGCAAATCACCGCACAAAAATTCATATTTTTTCCCTTTGTGACCTTTACAAGCACCCGGAAAAGGTGTATAATATGACAGTAAGTTCGTGTAATACCATTATACACGATTTTCTGAAAAAGATAAAGAGGTCGGAGGAGAAAAATCATGGCGAATTTCGTGAGACAATTAAAACAGCTCGGCAGAAAGATCGTCGAGTCCGGGTCCATTGTGGACGATCTGAAGAAGCGCGCAGGCGAAAAGAAGCGCAGGATCGTTCTTTGCGAGGGGGAGGACCAGCGCGTCGTCGAAGCGGCGCTGCGCTGCGTTGAGGACGAGGTTGCAAGCATCGTCCTGCTCGGCAATGCCGAACAGATCAAGGCGAGAAATCCCGAGGCGGACTTCACGGGCATCGAGATCATCGATCCCGTCCAGTCGCCCAAGCTGGAGGAGTATGCAAACCTTCTTTATGAACTTCGCAAGGCGAAGGGCATGACGGAGGAACAGGCGAAGGAGCAGGCGAAGGACGCCACCTTCTTCGGCGCGCTCATGCTCAAAGCGGGGGATGTGGACGGGCTCGTCTCGGGCGCGTGCCACTCCACGGCGAACACGCTGCGCCCCGGACTTCAGATCATCAAGACTGCCCCCGGCGTCAAGTCGGTCTCCAGCTTCAACATGATGATCGCGCCTCCCGGCGGCAACAAGTACATGGACGGGGACGTCATCTTCTTTGCGGACTGCGGTCTCAACCCCACCTACACGGCGGAAGGACTTGCGGAGTGCGCCATTGCTACGGCAAACAGCGCTAAGGAGATCGCGGGGCTGGATCCCAAGGTCGCCATGCTCTCTTTCTCCACCAAGGGCAGCGCAAAGCATGACAACGTCACCCTCGTGCAGGAGGCGACGCGTATCGCCAAGGAGCTTGCGCCCGATCTCGCGCTCGACGGCGAGCTGCAGTTTGACGCGGCGATCGTTCCCGAAGTCGCGGCGCTCAAGGCGCCCAATTCCCCGGTCGCAGGGCACGCCAACGTGTTCATCTTCCCCGACCTGCAGGCGGGCAACATCGGCTACAAGATCGCCGAGCGTCTGGGCGGCTTCCAGGCGGTTGGCCCCATCTGCCAGGGCTTTGCAAAACCCCTCAACGACCTCTCCCGCGGCTGCAAGGCGTCCGATATCGTCCTTGCCGTCGCCATCACCGCGCTTCAGGTGCGCGATTAAACTTTACGCAGGAGTACGACATGAAAATTCTGGTCATCAACGCAGGAAGTTCTTCGCTGAAATATCAGCTCATCAACATCGAGACGGAGGAAGTCCTCGCAAAGGGCAACGTCGAGCGCATCGGCATCAAAGGCGGCTGCCTCACCCATAAGGCGCTGGGCAAGACCTTCGTCATTGAGAAGGAGATCGCAGACCACACCGAGGCGATCCAGCTCGTGTTAAAGGAACTCATCGACGGTGAGGCGGGCGTCATCAAGTCGATGGATGAGATCGACGCCGTCGGACATCGCGTCGTCGCTTCGGGCGAGGCGTTCAAGCAGACCACGCTCGTCACCGACGAGGTCATGAAGACGATGGACGAGATCGCCGAGCTTGCGCCTCTGCACAATCCGGCGGCGATCAAGGGCGTCAACGCCTGCCGCGCGGTCATGCCCGATAAGAAGATGGCGCTCGTCTTTGATACCTCCTTCCACGCGACCATGCCCGACTATGCGTACCTGTACGCGATCGACTACGACGACTACAAGACCTACCAGGTGCGCCGCTACGGCGCGCACGGCACGTCGCACAAGTTCGTCTCGCAGGCGGCGGCGGAGTACCTCGGCAAGAAGCCCGAAGAACTCAAGATCATCACCTGCCACCTGGGCAACGGTTCGTCCATCTCCGCGGTGGACGGCGGCAGGTGCATCGATACCTCGATGGGCTTCACGCCCCTTGCCGGCGTCCCGATGGGGACGCGCAGCGGCGATATCGACCCCGCGGCGCTGGAGTTTTTGTGCACCAAGAAGGGCATGAACATTCATGAAGGGCTCACCTACCTCAACAAGAAGTGCGGCATGCTGGGCGTCTCGGGCGTGTCCTCGGATTACCGCGACCTGACCGCCGCGGCAAAGGAGGGCAACTACCGCGCACAGCTCGCGCTCAATATGTTCTGCTATGACTGCAAGAAATATATCGGCTCTTATATGGCGGCGCTGGGCGGATTGGACGTCATCGTCTTTACGGCGGGCGTCGGCGAGAATACGCCCTTCATCCGTCACGATATTTTGAATGGCCTGCAGGCGTTCGGCATCGAGGTGGACGACGAGAAGAACAACTATAAAAACGACGGCGCGATCCACGAGATCTCCAAGGACTCCTCGCGCGTCAAGGTTCTCGTCATTCCCACCAACGAGGAGCTGGTCATCGCCCGCGAGACGGCGGCGCTCGTCTGAGTGCAAAATTTATAAAATATTGCAAATTGCCGCATAAAAAAGATTGACAAAGGCGGCAAAATTTCCTATACTTTTATAAGTCAATGATTCCCGAAATAGACGTCCGCGGCTGTATCGCGAAAAAAATGACGGAGGGTTCGCTCGATTTTGACTTTGAGGCGGACGAAACTCTCCTCGATATCCCCTTCGTGAAGTTTGCGGGTCCCGTTCGGGCGGCGCTTGTCTATACAGTGCTCGATGATTTTTCCGTCGAGGTGCGGGGCGAGATCGCCTTTACTCTGCTGGGTGAGTGCTCCAGGTGCTTGAAAGAAGCAAAACAGGAGATCGTCTACCAAGCGGAGGGCTTGTTTGAACGGGGCGAGGGTGACGGCGAGACTTACGGATACCGGAACGGCAAAGTGACTTTGGATGAGTTCCTGCGCGATTCGGTGATGTTTGCACTTCCGCCGCGGCTTCTTTGCGAGGCGTGCGAGCAATGGGAAAATGAATAACGAAGAGGTGAGATAAATGGCAGTCCCCAAGACAAAGCAGTCGAAGAGCAGAACGAACAAGCGTTTTGCCAACTACAAGGCGACGGCGGCTACGCTCGTAGAGTGCCCTCATTGCCACGAGCTGAAGATCGCGCACCGCGTCTGCAAGAATTGCGGCTACTATGACGGCAAGGAAGTCGTTGCGCAGGAAGAAGCAAAGTAAGAACAATCAAAGCGGGCTGTTTTCGGGCCCGCTTTTTGCATGCCAAAAATATGATCATTCCAACGCCCGCCGCCCCGCATTTTTGCGGGGCGGCGGGCGTTGGACGAGAGCGGCAATCATTATGTGAATGCGGGTATCGGGAAATTTTCTGAGAAATTTTTGCCAAAGGGGTGTACGTGGCGCGCAATCTGTGATATACTGTCAGTAATCGAAAGGGGAAGTTTTTCCCATCAGGAGGAAGAGAATGGATCCCAAGGCATTTTACAATCTCTCATACGGCGTGTATCTCTGCTCGAGCTGGGACGAGGGGCGTCCCGTCGGCTGCGTGGCGAACAGCGCGGTGCAGATCACGGCAAATCCTGCGACGCTCGCCGTCTCGCTCAACCACGATAACTACACCAATGCATGCGTGAAAAAGACGGGCTATTTTGCGATCGCTATCCTTGCGGAGGACAGCAATCCTCTGCTCATCGGCAAGTTCGGCTTTTTCAGCTCCAAGGAAAAGAACAAGTTTTCGGAGTTTCCCTACGCGGTGCGCGGCAAACTCCCTGTCGTTGACGACTGTCTCGCGTGGATCTCCTGCAAGGTCATCGACACGATGGAGACGGCGACGCACACCGTCTTTTTGGGCGAGGTCATCGATGCGGGCGTGCTGCGTCAGGGCGCGCCGATGACGTACGCCTACTATCACAAGGAACTCAAGGGAAAGACCTCTCCGAAGGCGCCCACCTACATTGCCGAGGAGAAGAAGGCGGCACAGTATGTCTGCAAGGTCTGCGGCTACGTGTACAGCGGCGCGACGCCCTTTGAAGAGCTTCCCGACGACTGGGTCTGTCCCGTCTGCGGCGTCCCGAAATCGCAGTTTGAAAAGCGGTAATGTGGATCGGAAAAGAGGAGAAAGAGGAGTATCTTGACTGCTCCGTCCGCGGGCTTCGGCTGAAATTTTTCGCGGGACTGACCGAGGCGGAACGGAACGCCTGCAAGTCGTTCGCCGACTGGCTGCGGAGAAAATATTTTTTTCCGATCAGAGTCTATGTCTGCCTCGTTCCGCAGAAAGCATTTTATCATCCCGACGACGGGCATATTTACTATGGCGTATTTTACTCCGGCGAAGCGGGAAAGCGGAAGATCTATCCGCGCATCTGCATCGCCGCGCGTGCGCAGACGCCTAAGGCGCAGGAGGATGTGCTGCTGGCAATGGCGCACGAACTGACGCATTATTTTCAATGGTATTTTTTGGAGGACGAAGCGCGCACGGACAGGAGTCTGGAAGTGGAAGCGGGCAAGTGGGCGCGCTACCTCGTGGCGGAATATCTCTCAGAAAAGGGGACAAAACTGTATCGGGAATAAAAACGGCGCGTGCGCCGTTTTTTTATGCCGAAGGTGAATTATACTATTAAGTGCAACAGTTGAGAGAAAAAAAAGGAGTTCATACAA
>ERZ1643251.494-NODE-494-length-56400-cov-6.062419_pt1 | contig 56400 bp, 51 predicted proteins | sample MGYA00579261_ERZ1643251 | MGnify/ENA primary metagenome ERZ1643251 (study PRJEB29033, sample SAMEA4952267) | chicken gut metagenome | biome: Broiler Chicken; feature: Gastrointestinal Tract; material: Caecum | place: Ireland | collected 2018 | study: Broiler...
AATGGCCGATGGGTAAATTCATTCCAACAGGAGGATATAAAATATGGCAACGATTACTGCCGGTGATTTTCGCAACGGCAAGACTTTTGAGATGGACGGCAAGGTGATGCAGGTCATCGAGTTCCAGCATGTTAAGCCTGGCAAGGGTGCCGCATTTGTCCGCACCAAGATGAAGAATGTGGTTACCGGTGCTGTGACGGAGACGTCCTTCAACCCCACCGCAAAGTTTGAGGAAGCCTTCATTGAGCGCAAGGATATGGAATATAGCTATAACGACGGTGATCTGTACTACTTCATGGATCAGGAGACCTATGACATGATCCCTCTGAACAAGGATCTGCTGGGCGATGCTTTCCGCTTCGTCAAGGAGAATACTGTGTGCAAGATCTTGTCCTACAAGGGCAACGTATTTGGCATTGAGTGCCCCAACTTCATGGATCTGGTGGTTACCGAGACTGAGCCTGGTTTTGCCGGCAACACTGCCACCAACGTTACCAAGCCTGCCGTTCTGGAGACCGGCGCGGAGATCAAGGTGCCCCTGTTTATCGACATCGGCGACAAGATCACCATTGATACCCGTACTGGCGAGTATCTGTCCCGCTGCAAGAACTAAAAGGGTTCCCAAGCTGACGTACAGCTGAACATATGCCGTGTGTGCGGTAAGGGGAGAGTCCCGAAAGACATGACACTTTGAAAGGAGAAAAACGATGGAAATTCTGGAAAAGGTCGCGTATATGAAGGGCTTGGCCGAGGGCCTGGGCCTTGACACCAAGTCCAAGGAGGGCAAGCTCCTCACCGTAATGATCGACATTCTGGACGACATTGCCCTGGAGCTGCAGGATATCCGGGACGATCAGAGCGAAATGGAAGAGTGCCTGGATGCTGTCAGTGACGACCTCAACGACGTGGAGACCTACATCTATGAGATGGAGGGCGAGTACGACGATGAGGACGAAGAGGATGAGGACGACGGGGACGAGGATGAGGAGGTCTATGAGACCACCTGCCCCAACTGCGAGGAAGAGATCTTCTTTGATGAGACGATCCTGGCAGACGGCTCCGTAGAGTGCCCCAACTGCGGCGAGAAGCTGGAGTTTGACCTGGACGGCGAAGAGGTAGATGAGGATGAGGAGGGCGACGAGGAGGAATAAGTTCCTGCCCGTTTGCGCTGTACCCCAAAGGGGTGGCGGTTGCCCTTTTGCCCCCACGACGAATAATGTGAAATGAAATCCCGGCGCATTTAGTGCGCCGGGATTTTTTTCAGAAAAGAGCTGCATTTTAACGGTACGCAACACAACAGGATAAAGCCGGCGGAGCGGGAACAATCGCTCCGCCGGCTTTGCTGTGCCGCGGCAGATTTACAGAATAAAGCCAAAGATCACATACAGGATCATGGATGCCCCGGCAAAGCAGCATACATAGGGCATCTGGGTTTTAACATGGTCGATGATGTTGCAGCCGGTGGTGGCGCAAGACATGATGGTGGTATCAGAAATGGGGGAGGCGTGGTCACCGAAGATGGAGCCGCCGAACATGGCGCCAGCCACCAGAGGGACGCTGACACCCATGTTGATGGCCATGGGCAGGGCGATGGTGGCCATAATTGCCATGGTACCCATAGAGGTGCCGGTGGCAAAGGAGAGCAGCATGGAGATGATAAAGGTCAGCAGGGGCAGCAGGGCCGGGGTGAGAAGCTGCATAAAGATAGAGGAGAGATAATTACCGGTATCCAGCGCCTTGACCTGGGTGCCCATGGTCAGACCAAAGAGCAGAACGCAGGCAATGGGCAGCATGGTGGCCATGCCCTTCATCAGCTCACTGGTCAGCTGCTCCAGAGTAAACAGCCGTTCCACCAGGCACATGACAGAGATCACCAGGACAGAGACCATGCAGCCCCAAAGGAGAGCCTGCATACCGTCGCCCTGGGTGGGGTTGCCGCCGCCGGAAACCATCAGGACAGCCAGAATGGTAACAATCATCACCAGCATGGGAATGAGCATATTTTTGGCCCGGGGCTTTACGCCGCTGGAGGCAGCGGTGGCTGTGGGATCTTCATCGGGGGCGCTGGCAGGGTTGTCCAGCTGGCCGGTGGTGTCAGCCCGCAGCTCTGCTTTTTTCATAGGACCGAAGTCCACAGGGCCAGCGGCGGCAATCAGGGCGAAGATGACAGCGATGATGCAGTAGAAATTGAGGGGGATGGAGTAAAGCAGGGTCTGGATGGCGTTTGCTTCCTCAACGCCGCCGGAGGTCAGATAGCCGGTCATGGAGGCCAGCCAGCCGCTGAGGGGGAAGAGGACGCACCAGGGAGTAGAAGTGGTATGTACCAGGAACGCCGCCTTCTCATGGGACAGGCGCATACTGTCGTTGAGAGGCCGGGACACGGAGCCGGTGACCATGCAGCTGAGGGAGCCGGAGGTAAACACCACGATGCCCAGGAGCCAGGTAAAGAGAGCGGCAGCCCGCTTGGATTTGATAATGCCCCGCTTCTTTACCATGATGTCCACGAAGCCGGCAATACCGCCGGAGCGCTCAATCATATAGATGAGGGCGCCGATGAGCAGCATGGACATAAGGACGATGGTGTTGCCGCTGCTGGAGAAGGTGTTCACCAGGCCGTAAAAGGTGCCGTTAAGCCCGGAGAAAAGGTTGAAACCAGAAAGAATAAAGGACGAAAGGAAGAGACCGATGAGCAGAGAAACAAAGACGTTTTTCAGCACAAGGGCCAGCACAATGGTAACCAGGGGTGGGATGACGGATAAGAATCCATATTCCATATTGATTTTCCCTCCAACAAAAAATGTACTCGTTGATTAATTGCTTTATTTCCGAACGGACCGGCCCAGATCCCCCTCAATGATCCGGCAGTCCCTGGCAGCCAGGCGGCCGCCGATCCAGACATAGTCAATGCCCCTTCCGGGCAGGGTGGGGTTCTGGAAGGTGGCAAGATCCTCCACCTTATCCAGATCAAAAACTACCACATCAGCATCTGCCCCTACATTCAACCGTCCCTTTTTGGTAAGGCCCAGCTTTTCTGCGGGCATGGCGGTCATGCGGTTGACAGCGTCGAAGAGAGAGAGTTTACCTGGCCGGGCAAATTTGGCCAGCAGCCGCAGGAAAGAACCGGAAGCTCGGGGATGGCCCTGGCCGCAGTTCATGATGCCGTCGCTGCCCAGCATGACGTTGGGGTGACGAAAAGCCATGTCCACATCCTGATCCTGCATTACATAGCACACGGTCATGCAGCCGGGATTGTCGCGGCGGACCTCGTCAAAAATTTCTTTGGTGCAGCGCTGGCCCTTGTACTTGCCCTCACACAGTTCCACTACGTCATAGCCGCAGTGGTAACGTTCCATCCAGCCTGGATCATAGGTGGCGGAGCCCAGAGTAGTGGAGAAGGCATAGTAAGGATAGCAGTCGCAGGACACCCGCATACCGTTCATGCGGCGGCGGTCCACCAGTGCCAGGAATTCTTCCATCTGGCCAAAGCCAGCCATGGAACCGATGTGGGACACCTGGGTAGAAAGGCCCAGAGCATCTCCTACGTCCAGGAACTCCCGGGCAGCATCCAGCACCTCGCCTGCGTCGCTGCGGATATGGGCGGCAATCATTTTGTCCTGCTTCCGGCACAGGGCGGCGGTACGCTCCAGTTCCCGGCGGTCAATACCAGGTACATAGCGGATACCGTAGGAGATGCCCAGGCACCCCTGCTCCAGGGCCCGGGCCAGATCCGTCTCCATGGCGGCAAGCTCTGCCTCTGTTACCGGCGTATATTTGTCCATATGCCCTGCCCGTTCCCGGAAAAAGGCGTGGCCTGCCAGCATCCCCACATTGACGGCGGCGCCGTCACGGTCGATGAGGTCCAGATAAGCGCCCGGGTCATACTGATTGAGGCCGCACTGGCCGGCAATAGCAGTGGTAACACCCATGCGGAGCATACAATTAAAGATGGCGGTATCCTCGGTTTTCACCAGTTTGCCGTCGGGGCCTACCGGATCCTCATGCATATGGATATCGATAAAACCTGGGGAAACAATTTTTCCCGTGGCGTCCACTACCTGGTCGGCAGCAGGTTCCCCGGAGGTCACCGCAGCCACCTTACCGCCGTCCAGCAGCAGATTCAGCCGGGATTGGACACGGTTGGCCGGGTCGATTACCAGGCCGTTCTTGATCAGCGTTTTCATAATGTGTGACAGGGTCCTTTCTTTTCCGCGTTCCTGCAATGGATATGCGGCGGAATATTTATACATCTTATACCAAAACGGCAGATCCGTCAAGTGCGGGTTTTTCAGAGGAGTACAGCCAACCTGCTGTATTTATAATTATGAATTGAAGAAAGGGGTGTATACACGTCGGACAAGGCATGAGAGTAAAGGGCAGCGTCCCCGGCGGCGCAACAGCCTACCGGGGACGCTGTATACATTTACACCCGTTCCAGCAGGTGGACTTCCTTCCATTTCCCTCTGCGGTAGAAGAAAAAGGAGAGAAGAGCGCCCAGGAACCAGCCGATGGGCCAGGCCCACCAGATGCCGAGGTAGCCCATGAGCAAGGGGAGAATATAGGCCAGACCCACCCGCAGTACCAGGTCAGAGAAGGTGGTAGCCATAAACTCCCGGGCAGAGCCGGCGCCCTGAAGGATCCCGTCACAGCACTGCTTTACCGCCACCACGGCAATAAAGGGAGCGACGATCCGGAGATATGTAACGCCGGCTTGAATGATGGCGGTACTGTCCGCCGGGACAAAGATGCACATAGCGGCCTGGGGGAAGCCGCAGAAGAACACCAGAGCGGGGATAGATACGCACAGGCAGATGAGGATTCCGCTGCGCAGCCCCCGGCCAAGGCGGTCAAATTTATTGGCGCCGATGTTTTGTGCCGTGAAGCTGGCCACGGCACTGCCCATGGCAGAGTTGACATACACTACCAGGTAGATGAGTTTGGTGGCGGAGGAAAAACCGCCGATGATGCCGGGAACAGTTGCTTCGTAGCTGTTTACCAGCCCCTGCACCATCAGGTTTCCCACAGAGACAAAACTCTTTTGCAGGATGCCGGGGATCGCCAGGGTGGAAATCGTTTGGAGCAGAGGGCGGGAGAAATATCCCCATTTCTCGGAGGGAATACGCCCTAGACGAGCAAGCAGCACCAGAAAGGAGATAATGGCTGCCACTGCCTGACACAGCAGCGTTGCCAGAGCCAGACCGGCTACCCCCATATCCGTGTATACCACAAAGACGATGTCCAGTCCAATGTTGGATAGTGAGGAGACCACCAGGAAAATCAACGGGGTCATGGTGTCACCCAGAGCAGTGAAGATACCTGTGCAGGTATTATAGATAAATATGAACAGCAGGCCGCAGGTATAAATCCGGAGGTATTGGGATGTGGGGGCCATAATGTTCTCCGGGGTGTTGAGCAGCCGCAGCAGGGGACCGCAGAAGATCAGTCCCAGTGCTGTCAGGGCCAGAGCCAGGGCAGCTGTGGAGATGAGGGAGGTGCTGACTGCGGTTTTCATCCGCTCCATGCGCTTGGCTCCGAAAAGCTGGGAAATGACAACGCTGCATCCAATGTTGATTCCCAGTGCTACCGCCATGTAGATCATGGTCACGGGGTAAGACACAGATACTGCCGACAAAGCGTCGTCGCCGATAAATTGTCCTGCCACTACATTATCGGCCATGTTGTAGAGCTGCTGGAATACAACACTAATAAGAGACGGGATGGAGAAGAGGGCCAATGCCCGACCGGGTTGCCCTTCCGTCAAATCTTTTACCATAGATGATACCTCCCTTTTTACCGTGAACAGTATAGCTGTGGCCCAAGAAAAATGCAAGAGAAGATACAAAATTTCGGGAAACATCTCAAAAACAGGAAGAAGAAATAGAAAAATACGGTGCTGCTATACAACGCGGAGCCCTTGCTCTGAGGGAGAGGGACAATATAATTGTACAAACAGCTGTTATACAATAACGGGGGAGGCGCATCTGCTGTTTTGCCTGTCGGTTTCCGGGCCAATATGCCTTTCTCCTTGTCTGAAGGCAGGCTTTAAGAGGGGGAGGGCAGCAGACAGCTCTGGGTGCAAGGTGGGAATGGGCGACTGCTGTATTATGGGCCAGACAAAGGGGAAATTGCTGCAATTTGCGCCAGGGAATCCCTGTTGACAAGGGGAAAATGTGTGATATAATGGCGAACAGAGAAAAATGCCATGAGGAAACGAGTATCGACGCGCGGCCGAAGCGAGCGGGGGACGGTGTAAGCCCTGCGGCACAGCGCCCGATGCGGCCACTTCCGAGCGGACGGCGAGGAGCCGTACGGTGATGCCCCCGTTATCGGGCAGCTTGAGATATTCCCTTTGCGGGGAATAAATTAGGGTGGTACCGCGAAGACCTTCGCCCCTATTATGGTGGCGAGGGCTTTTTTATTTTCCGGCGACAGGAGGAACGGATCATGAGAAAGGTTTTGTGCTCCGCTGTGGGGGTTATGCTGTGTTTTGCATTGCTGGCGGGCTGCCAGGGAAAGGCTTTGCCCGAAGGAATGGACGAAGACGCCTTGCTGGAAGCGGGAAAAGATGTGATGCTGCTGGTGGTCCAGGGGGACTATGAGGCGGTATTGGAGCTGTTCCGGCCTGATGTCCGGGAGACCATTGCCGTGGAGGATATTCAGGCCCTGGCTCTGCGGCAGCTGGACGGAGCGGGCGTCTATAAGCAGATTGAAGAATCCATGACCACCGGCCAATCCGGCGATGGAGAGAATTACGGCATTGCAGTGCTGTACTGCCAGTTTTCTGAAAAGGACGTGCTGTTCCGGGTGGCATTTGACGCAGATATGACCCTCGTCGGCATTGATATCCAGCAGCCATAAGTCCCATGACACTCTGGAGGAATTCCCTTGAACAACGTTTTGACCCGGCGCGGTGCTGTTGTGCTGCGATGGCTGCGCCGCTGGTATGATCGCAGCTTTTCCGGTACGGAGCCTGCTCTGTGCCAAATGTCTCTTCTGGTGACGGCCATGATTGTGGGGCTGGAACTCAACGCCACCTATTGGCCGGGCCTGCCCGGCGGAGTCCTGCTTATTTTGGGGACTTTGGCAATTTTAGAACTGGTACTGTTTCTGGCCCGTTGGATTCTGCGGCGTACTTTAGGCCATGGCCTGGGGTGGCTGATGAGTCTGCTGACTCTGTACTATGCCCTGGCCCGGACGGTGCGCCGGGGGGCTGGCGAGGGGTGGACCTGGCGGGTGTACTTCTTTGCTGCCGTAGTAGCGGCGGCCCTGTGGCTGCTGACCGCATCCTTCTGGAGTCTGCTGCGCCACCATCGGATCCGGCCCACCGTGCTGCTGAGCTTTCTTCTGGGCGGAGCGGCTACGGCAGTGATAGCCGTGTTCCTCTTTACGGATGGCTTTGATGACCACTATATCCAACGATATCTGGCCCTGGCGCCGCAGCCGCCGGCTACTCTGGCGGCCCTGGAGCCCTCCTTGGGGACAGGCCCCTATGATGTGGAGACCATCGACTACGGCCCGGAGGAGGAATTGGAGGCGGGCACTGTCAGCCTTACCCGCTATATGCACCGGGATACAGACGAGTTGTCCGGCAAGTATGTGGACACCTACCTTGATTACAGCCTCAGCCAGGTGCCTCTTCGGGGCAGGGTGTGGTATCCCGCAGGCGGGGAAAACTGCCCCGTACTGTTTATTGCCCACGGCAATCATGAGATTACCACGGAATCCTACCTGGGCTATGCCTATCTGGGGGAATACCTGGCCTCTCACGGCTATGTAGTGGTATCAGTGGACCAAAACGCCTGTAATATGCTCTCTGGTGAGAACGATGGCCGGGCGGTGCTGCTGCTGGAGAATATTGGTTTGCTTCTGGGTTACAATGAGGAAGCAGGAAACCCGCTGGAAGGTGTTCTTGATCCGGACAATATTGCCATTGCCGGCCACAGCCGGGGCGGGGAGATGGTGGCCACGGCCTACCTCTTCAATGGCTACGACAACTACCCGGAAAACGGCAGCGTGGACTTTGACTATCACTATTCCATTCGCTCCATTATCGCCATTGCTCCCACAGTGGATCAGTACCGTCCCGCCGACCACAGCGTGGAACTGGAGGATGTCAATTACCTCCTGCTTCACGGCGCCTGCGACCGGGATGTAAGCAATTTCCAGGGCATGGCCCAGTACGAGCATATTTCCTATACCGGCCAGGGGGACTATCTTAAAACCGCCCTCTATATTGCCGGGGCCAACCATGGCCAGTTCAATTCCCTCTGGGGCGCTTATGACCAGCGGGGTCCCTTCAGCTCCCTGCTGAATGTAGAGAGCCTTCTCAGCGAAGAGGATCAGCAGGAGATTGCCAAGGTGTTCATCAAAGTGTTTTTGGATGTAACTCTCCTGGGGGACGATAGCTGCCGCAGTCTTCTTACCGACCGGGATACCTGCGCCGGGCAGCTGCCGGAAACGGTGTATGTCCAGTGCTATGAGACCTCCTCCTTTGTTCCCATCGCCGACTTTGAGGAGGATTCCGACCTTACTACCCTTACCATGGATGGCGTGGTGGCGGAAGCCACCGGCGTGACATTGTGGACGGAGGAACAGATCAACATTGACGGCGAGACGGACCAGGGAACCCACGCCCTGCGGCTGCGCTGGGCGGGCCAGGGGAAGTATACGCTGACTCTGCCGGGCCTGGATATGACGGACAGCGCTCTGGTATTTGACCTGTGTGATATGGACAGCTACTCGGTGGAGCGGGGCAACCTGTCCCTGCTGGATGGTACGGTTGCCATCACCGACGCCACCGGTCATACTGCCTCCGCACGGATCAGCGATTTTGCCGCGGTGTTTCCGATCCTGCCTGTCCGAACGGACAAGCTGGATTTCCTCTTTGACACCTGTACCTATAAAAAAGCATTTGCCACTGTATCCATTCCTGCCGGAGATTTTGTGGGAGAGGGGGAGACAGTGAATCTCAAGGAAGTGACGGAGATCACCTTCACCTTTGATGGCAGCGGAGAAGCCGCCGTCGATAATATCGGCCTGGAAGCCATTTCGGTATCAGAAAATTAAAATTTATATAAATAAAGGAGAGAGACCCATGCATAAGTCCTATGGCGTAAATGAACTGCGGGAGATGTTCCTGCGCTTCTTTGAAAGCAAAGGGCACCTGCGCCTGCCCAGTTTTTCCCTGATTCCCAAGAATGACCCGTCCCTGCTGCTCATTAACAGCGGCATGGCCCCGATGAAACCCTTTTTCACCGGTGAGATGGAGCCCCCCCGCACCCGGGTGTGCACCTGCCAGAAGTGCATCCGCACCGGCGACATCGAGAACATCGGCAAGACCGCCCGCCACGGCACCTATTTTGAGATGCTGGGCAACTTCTCCTTCGGCGACTACTTCAAGAAGGAGGCCATTGCCTGGAGCTGGGAATTTTTGACCAGCCCCGAGTGGGTGGGCCTGGAGCCCGATCGGCTGTATCCCTCCGTCTTTGCCGGTAACGAGACCACGCCCGCTGATGACGAGGCTTTTGCTATCTGGAACAAGGATATCGGTATTCCCGCCGAGCGCATTTTCAAGTTTGGTAAGGAAGACAACTTCTGGGAGCACGGCTCCGGTCCCTGCGGTCCCTGTTCTGAGATCTACTATGACCGGGGCCCCGAGTATGGCTGCGGCAAGCCGGGCTGCACTGTGGGCTGCGAGTGTGACCGGTATATCGAGGTGTGGAACATCGTCTTTTCTCAGTTTGATAACGACGGCCAGGGCCATTACACCGAACTCAAGCAGAAGAACATCGACACCGGCATGGGCCTGGAGCGTCTGGCCTGCGTCAGCCAGAATGTGGCCAGCCTCTTTGACGTCGACACGGTGATGAACATCACTAACAAGGTCAGCGAGATCACCGGCGCCAAATATGAGCAGAGTCCCAAGATCGACGTGAGCCTCCGGGTCATCACCGACCACATCCGCTCCGCCACCATGATGATCTGCGACGGCGTTCTGCCCAGCAATGAGGGCCGTGGTTATGTGCTCCGCCGTCTTCTCCGCCGGGCTGCCCGCCACGGCAAGCTCCTGGGAGTGGATCGTCCCTTCCTCTACGAGGTCTGCGACACGGTGATTCATGAGAATGAGTCCGCTTATCCTGACCTTCGGGAGAAGCAGGCCTACATCACCCGCATCATCAAGCTGGAGGAGGAGAGCTTTGCCAAGACCATCGACGGCGGTATGAAGATCTACGCCGAGATGCTCCAGGGCCACAAGGCGGCAGGGGAGAAGACCTTCTCCGGCGCCGACGCCTTCAAGCTTTACGATACCTATGGCTTCCCCATCGACCTGACTGCCGAGATGGCAGAGGAAGAGGGCATGGCCGTGGATATGGATGCTTTCCACGCCCTCATGGAAGAGCAGCGTGTCCGGGCCCGGAAGGCCCGGGAGGCCCTGGGCGACCTGGGCTGGAGCGGCATCGAGTTTGGCAAGGATATGCCCGCTACCAAGTTTGTGGGCTACGACAATACCACTACTGAGGGCAAGGTGCTGGCTATCGTGGCCGGCGAGGAGCTGCAGGAGTCCGTGGTGGCCGGCGTGGAGGCCATTGTGGTGCTGGATCAGACCAGCATGTACGCTGAGATGGGCGGTCAGGTAGCGGATCACGGTGTGATTGCCTGCTCCGGCGGCGTGTTTGAGGTCACCGACGTTCAGAAAAACAAGGGCGGTAAGTATATGCACTACGGCGTGGTGCGTTCCGGTGAGCTGAAGGTGGGGAATACCTGCACGGTCTCCATTGACGAGGAACGCCGCCAGGCGGTGAGCCGTGCCCACAGTGCCACCCATCTGCTCCATGCCGCTCTGCGGAAGGTCCTGGGGGATCATGTTCAGCAGGCCGGCTCTTTGGTAGAGCCTGACTTCCTGCGCTTTGACTTTACCCACTTCGCGCCTATGACCGCCGAAGAGATTGCGGCGGTGGAGCACCAGGTCAACGAGTATATCCTGGCGGGCTACGGCGTTACCACCGAAGAGCTGCCCATTAAGGAGGCCAAAGCCCGGGGCGCTATGGCATTGTTCAGTGAGAAGTATGGCGACGTGGTGCGGGTAGTTACCATGGGCAACTGCTCCGTGGAGCTGTGCGGTGGTACCCACCTCAACGATACTGCCAAGGCTGGTCCCTTCCGGATTACTTCCGAGTTTTCTGTGGCCAGCGGTGTGCGCCGTATTGAGGCCAGCACCGGCTACGGTACTCTGGCCATCCTCAACCGTAACCACACCACCCTCCTGAAGATTGCGGAGGTCCTCAAGGCCAATCCCGCCGAGCTTCTCCAGAAGGCGGAGCAGCAGGTCCAGGAGATCCGGGAGATGCGCCAGACCATTGAAAAGCTGAAGGCCCGGGAGTTCCTCAGTAAGGCCGACCAGTTCCTCCTCTCCGCCAAGGATGTGAAGGGCCTCAAGGTGGTAGCCATGAGCCAAAAGGATCTCAGCGCCGACGATATGCGGAAGATGGGTGATTTCCTCCGGGATAAGGAGCCTACGGTGGCAGCCCTGCTGGCCAGTGTCAGCGGTGAGAAGATCACCTTCCTGGCGGTTTGCGGCAAGGAGGCTGTGGCCCGGGGCGTCAAGGCCGGGGATATCATCAAGGCCATTGCGCCTATCTGCGGCGGCAAGGGTGGCGGAAAGCCCGACAGCGCCATGGGCGGCGGCAGCGATCTGCTCAAGCTGGACGATGCGCTGGCGGCTCTGGACGATTTTGTGGCGGAGAAGGCCAAGTAATTTCAATATAGGGAGGAAGACCTCTTGTTACCCAAAGATCCCGCTATCCTGCTGAGTTTTGTCAACATGAAGCTCCGGGACAGCTATACCAGCCTGGAGGATCTGTGTGCTGATTTGGATGCTGATCCCGCTGCCATTACAGCGGCGCTGGCGGCTCTGGATTATCGCTATGATGCCGGGCGTAACCAGTTTATTTCGTAATACCAGCTGCGAGATACAAAGAAAGGAGCAGTGCCTATGCTGATCGATTTTGCGGCTATGGAGGAGCAAGTCATCCCCCATATGCGGGGCGGCGAGAAGGAAGCCGCCATGCGGATCTACACGGATGCGATGGGAAAGATCATGAAGGGACGGCTGATTCCCGGTGCGTCCATTGGACTGCATACCCATGAGACCAACAGTGAGATCATCTATGTTCTGGAGGGGACGGGGAAGGTGCTGTGCGACGGGGCCTATGAGCCGCTTGCCGCCGGCTCCTGCCACTACTGCCCCAAGGGCCATGCCCACAGCCTCATCAACGACAGCGCTGCGGATCTCATTTTCTTCGCGGTGGTACCGGAGCAGTAATTTTAAGGAAAGGGAGGATGATTCCATGAGTGATTGCCTGTTCTGCAAGATCATTGCCGGGGAGATCCCCAGCAACAAGGTCTATGAGGACGACCTCTGCTATGCCTTTTATGACATCAATCCCCAGGCGCCCACCCACTTTCTGGTGGTGCCCAAGGCCCACATCCAGTCTGTCAGCGCGGTGACGGAAGAAAATGCCCCTATCGTGGGTCACATTTTCGCCGTCATTGCCAAGCTGGCTGAGGAGCTGGGCTTTGCGGCGGCGGGCTACCGGGTGGTGTCCAACATTGGTGAGCAGGGCCAGCAGACCGTGCCCCACCTGCATTTCCATGTGCTGGCGGGACGGGATATGACCTGGCCTCCGGGTTGATTCCTTACAGTCAAAATAAGAAAGCAACCCCCCGCAGGTATTGCCTGCGGGGGGTTGCTTTTTCTATCCTGAACCGGGAAATCAGCGATCCCAGTAGAGGGGGTATTTTACAGTAATCTCCGCAACCTTGGCACGGGCTTCCTTCACGCCGGCCTCACGCTGGGAGACCAACATGTCGATGCACTCGGCGATAGTCTCCATATCCTCGGGCTGCAGGCCACGGGCGGAGACAGCAGCGGTACCCAGACGGATGCCGTTGGGCCGGTTGGCGCCGGCGGTGTCATAGGGGATGGAGTTCTTGTTGCAGGTGATGTTAGCGCTGTCCATCAGCTCCTCGCACTCCTGACCGGTAATGCCCTTGCTGCGCAGATCCACCAGCATCAGGTGGTTGTCCGTGCCGCCGGATACCAGGTTGAAGCCACGGGCCATCAGGGCGTTGGCCAGAGCCTGGCTGTTGGCCAGGACCAGCTTCTGATAGTCAACAAAGGAGGGATCCAGAGCCTCTTTGAAGGCAACGGCCTTGGCAGCGATGATGTGCATGAGAGGACCACCCTGGACACCGGGGAATACCCACTTGTTGAGCTTGTGCTCCTCAGCAAACTCCTTGGTGGAGAGGATCAAACCACCGCGGGGGCCGCGAAGGGTCTTGTGGGTGGTGGAGGTAGCCACATCCACCCAGGGGAAGGGACTGGGGTGAAGTCCGGCTGCCACCAGGCCGGCGATATGGGCGATATCGCTCATGAGATATGCGCCGCACTTGTCAGCAATCTCGCGGAAGCGCTTGAAGTCGATAATCCTGGGATAGGCGCTGGCGCCGCAGATGATGAGCTTGGGCTTATGCTCCATAGCCAGACGCTCTACCTCGTCGTAGTCAATGTAGCCCTGCTCATTGACGCCATAGCCCACGATCTTGAAGTTATGGCCGGAAAAGTTCACGGGGCTGCCGTGGGTAAGATGACCGCCATGGGCCAGTTTCATGCCCATCACCGTGTCGCCGGGCTCGCACAGGGCCATTTCCACAGCCATGTTGGCCTGGGCGCCGGAGTGGGGCTGGACGTTGGCGTAGGTGCAGCCAAAGATCTGCTTGGCGCGGTCAATGGCAATATTTTCTACCACGTCCACATATTCGCAGCCGCCGTAGTAACGGTTGCCGGGATACCCTTCAGCATACTTGTTGGTAAGGGGGTTGCCGGCAGCCAGCTGGACAGCGCGGCTGGTAAAATTTTCAGAGGCGATCAGTTCGATGTGGCTTTCCTGACGGTCAACCTCCGCCTGAATGGCACTGGCAACCTCAGGGTCCACCTGGTTGATTACTTCGACACCATATGTCATATCTGTCTTCTCCTTTTCTCGGCATATTCGCCGATTTTTTTACAGTATATCACAGATTGTTGTGAAATGCTTTATTGGTTTTAGACAATTTCCTTAAAAAATGTCGCTCATATACGGACAATATGGACAATATGCACCAGTGAAGTATTTTGTCCAGGAAGGAATCAAAAAATCCTGTTTTTTGCCGGATATAGAGAAAAATTATAAATTTATTGGAAAGGAATGGCAAAAAGGAACTGACGGGCAGCTGGATAAAATTGTCCAGGTAAGGACATACTTTGCCTAGGCATTCCGCAAGGCTATTTAGGCTGGGGGATATGCCATGAAAAGGCAAGGAGTGGTTTCGTGCAGGGGAAAGTGGAGGTCAGCGGCGTCAATACCGCACGGCTGAAGGTGCTGAGCAACGAACAGACCATGGAATTGCTGCGCAGAGCCAAATCCGGGGACCCACAGGCCAGGGAGGAGCTTATTAGCGGCAATCTCCGCCTGGTACTGTCTGTGGTGCAGAAATTCAGCGGACGGGGAGAAAATCCTGACGACCTGTTTCAAGTGGGATGTGTGGGGCTTATCAAGGCAATCGACGGATTTGATCTGAGTCAGCCGGTCCGGTTTTCCACTTACGGCGTTCCCATGATTGTGGGAGAAATCCGTCGTTACCTGCGGGATAACAGTGCGGTGCGGGTCAGCCGGAGCCTGCGTGACACAGCTTATCGGGTGATGCAGGCCCGTGAAAAGCTGATGGCGGACAGTCAGCGGGAACCCACGGTGGAGCAGTTGGCAAAGACGCTGGGGATTCCCAGGGAAGAGGTGGTCTTTGCCATGGACGCGGTAACAGAGCCGGTAAGCCTTTTTGAGCCCCTTTATTCTGACAGCGGCGATACGGTGTGTGTCATGGATCAGGTACGGGATAAGAAGAATACGGATGAACAGTGGTTGGAGAAGATTGCTTTGAAGGACGCGATGAATCGGTTGGGAGAACGGGAGCGGCACATCCTGGCTCTGCGCTTTTATGAAGGCAAGACCCAGATGGAGGTTTCCCAGGAAGTGGGCATTTCCCAGGCTCAGGTCAGCAGACTGGAAAAAAGTGCACTGCGGACAATCCGTAAAAATATATAGTGCAGGGCCAACTTGTCGCATAGGACAATCCAAAAACCGCATACCATCCCGTAAGGGGGGATGGAAATGCAGTGCAGAATGGTGGAACTGCGATATAAAGAGGTCATCAACATCTGCGACGGGTGCCGGCTGGGCTATGTAGGTGATGTGGAGGTGCTGATCCCCGAGGGACGGGTGGCGGCGCTGATCGTGCCGGGGCCCTGCCGGTTTTTCGGCCTGTTTGGCCGGGGGGAGGAGTACTATATCCCCTGGGACTGCATTAAACAGATCGGGGACGACATCATCCTCATTACGAAACCGGCGGAGCGCCGCCCACCTTATCAGGAGCGCCGGCGGCGGAAACGGCTGTTCTGACGAGAGAAATGGGGCCATTTGAGGAAGAATCTAAAATTTTCTCATTTTTTCATCAAAAAGTCCTTGCGTTTTTCGGAAGGATATGGTACTATATTTCAGCATTACGCACGGACCTTGATGCCTGGTCGGTGCCGCCACAGGCGGTTGGCCCGGCAGGGGAGAGGTTCGGAGGTAACGAACTAAATTTTATCGGAGGAAAAAACAATTATGGCAAGTGTTGTATCCATGAAGCAGCTGCTGGAAGCCGGTGTCCACTTCGGTCACCAGACCCGCCGGTGGAACCCCAAGATGGCGCCCTACATCTACACTGAGCGCAACGGCATCTATATCATCGACCTGCAGAAGACCGTCAAGAAGCTGGAGGAGGCCTATAACTTTGTCCGCCAGCTCAGCGAGAACGGTGAGTCCCTGCTGTTCGTGGGCACCAAGAAGCAGGCTCAGGAAGCCATCAAGGATGAGGCTCTGCGCTGCAACATGTTCTATGTCAACGCCCGCTGGCTGGGCGGCATGATGACCAACTTCAAGACCATGCGTACCCGTGTGGATCGTCTGACCCAGCTCAAGCGTATGCAGGAGGACGGCACCTTTGATATGCTGCCCAAGAAGGAAGTCATCAAGCACATGGGCGAGATCGAGAAGCTGGAGAAGTACCTGGGCGGCGTGAAGGAAATGAAGAAGCTGCCCGGCGCTCTGTTCATCGTGGACACCCGCAAGGAGCGCAACGCTATCGCCGAGGCTCACAAGCTGGGCATTCCCGTGGTGGCCATCGCCGACACCAACTGCGATCCCGATGAGATCGACTACCCCATCCCCGGCAACGACGATGCTATCCGCGCCATCAAGCTCATCGCTTCCATCATGGCCAACGCCATGATCGAGGGCCGTCAGGGCGAGCAGGTGGAGGAAGCTGCCGCTGAGGAAGCCGCTGCCGAGTAAGGCATATACCGGAAACCCTATGGGGCGGGAGAGTCCCGCCCCATTTTCCTGTTACACAAATATCATACTGGAGGATAAAGAATTATGGCTTTTACCGCTGCTGATGTTAAGAACCTGCGCGAGATGACCGGCGTGGGCATGATGGACTGCAAGAAGGCCCTGGTCGCTTCCGACGGCGACATGGACAAGGCCATTGAGTATCTGCGTGAGAAGGGTCTGGCCGCTTCCGCCAAGAAGGCTGGCCGTATTGCCGCCGAGGGTATGGCCTATGCCACCGTGATCGACGGTGTGGGCGTTGTGGTCGAGGTCAATGCCGAGACCGACTTCGTGGGCAAGAACGAGAAGTTTGTGGACTTCGTCAAGGGCGTGGCTGCCACCGCCGTGGCCTGCAAGCCCTCTAATCTGGAAGCACTGATGGAGTGCAAGTACAACGGTACCGACCTCACCGTCACCCAGCAGCAGCAGGAGATGGTCCTGGTTATCGGCGAGAACATCCAGGTCCGCCGCTTTGCTCTGTTCACTGAGAACACCTCCGTGGCTTATGTCCATGCCGGTGGTAAGATCGGTGTGCTGGTGAATCTGGAGGTTTCCGGCGGCATTGATGCTACCGAGATCGGCAAGGACGTTGCCATGCAGATTGCTGCTCTGAACCCCCGTTTCTGGGACAAGAGCCAGGTCACCCAGGACGTGCTGGATGAGGAAAAGAAGATCATGCTGGCCCAGATGGCCAACGATCCCAAGATGGCCAACAAGCCCGACAAGGTCAAGGAGAACATCGTCATCGGCAAGCTCAACAAGTTCTATGCTGAGAACTGCCTGCTCCAGCAGGAATTCGTTAAGGACAACTCCATGACCGTGGAGAAGTATATCGAGTCTGCTGCCAAGGCTCTGGGCGGCACCGTTACCTTCAAGGATGCTGTTCGCTTTGAGAAGGGCGAGGGCATTGAGAAGAAGCAGGATGACTTTGCCGCGGAGATTGCCTCCATGGTGGGCGGCTCCAAGTAAAAGGATAACAGACCAAGAAAAGGCTGTTGCCCGATATCAAGTTTTCAAAAGGATCCGGGGAAATTTCTTCCCCGGATCCTTTTTCCTTAAAGCGGGACAGCAGTAAAAAGAGCAGATAAAAAGGAGAACGGAGCATAGAAAGAGCGCCCTTCCATTTGGAAGGGCGCTCCGGAGCGTTTATTTGCCAGGCTCTGTGGGGAAGAGAAGGTCAAGAAGGCTGAACAGAACTCTGAAAATCTTCAGGCACCTGCCGCAGAGTCAGTTCTGCTTTGAAAAGATCGCCATCCACACTCAGGGAGAAGGTACCGCCCATCAGCTCCATCAGGCTTTTTGCGATATTCAGCCCCAGGCCGCTGCCCTCGGTTTGACGGGAGGTGTCGCCCCGGACAAAGCGTTCCATCAGTTCGTCGGCATTGACGTTCAGGGGGTCCCGGGAGATATTCTTCATGGATACCGCCACCCGGTTATCCCGGGTACTCAGGTCAATATAGACCCGGGTGCCTGCCAGCGCATACTTGCATACGTTGCTCAGAAGGTTATCCAGTACCCGCCAAAGAAGACGGCCGTCGGCCATGGCATTGAGATTTCCTTCGTAGGTGGTGACAATGACCTCCAGCTTCCCGGCAGTAAGCCGCTCGTCATAGTCGCCGATAGCCTGGTGGACGATTTCGTTGACGAGAATAGGAGTCAGCCGCACCGATACATTGCCTGTGGATGCTTTGCTGGCTTCCACCAGGTCTTCTGTCAGCTTTTTCAGTCGTTTGGACTGCCGGTCCAGTACGGCCAGGTATTCTGTGGCTTTCTCAGGCAGATCCTCTTTTTCCAGTAAGTCGACATAGTTGACAATGGAGGTAAGAGGGGTTTTGATGTCGTGAGAAACGTTAGTGATAAGTTCTGTTTTCAACCGCTCGGATTTCATCCGCTGCTCCACCGCACGGGTCATGCCGGTACCAATGGCATTGAGATTTTCCGCATGGACGCGGATGTCCCGGAACATCTTCCTAGTATCGATTTTTGCCTCCAGATTGCCGGCAGCCAGTGAGGCGCCCATATCACGGATTTGCTGGAGCTGTCGGCACAGCCAGGCAGTTCCCATGATCACTACCAGATCCAGAACCAGAGCAACCAGAAAAGCGGGGCCGCCGTTGTAGCTGAGGAACATCACCATGGTCAGGAATGTCTGGGCGGCCAGAATCCCACATACCAGCAGTACTGCCCGCCAGGCCGCCGGGAGGATTTGAAAGAAATTCCCTACTATTTGCCAGAGGCGGCGGCAGCAGGAAAACAAGAACCGCAGCAGAAGATAGCACAGGGAATTGCGCCACCATTTTCCCAGCTTAAGCCGGATGGCTATGGTCATCAGGGCGGCCAGACAGATCAGCCAGGCCAGCAGAATGCATGCGGCAACGCCGCTGAGGTATCCTACGCCGTAGGTGCTGCTGCTGGCGCTGGTAACGGCGCTGTCAGCCATCACCAGCGTAACATACAGCAGCAGAGCGTCGCCGGCAAAATACAGCTCCAGAGGGATCCGATCCTGCCAATTGGGGACAATCCCCTCCACGCCTGCCCGGTGCCCTGCGGCACAAAAGAGGAAAATAAGGGACAAGACGGCACCCAGCCCCAGCAGAACCGTCAAAAACATGGAGATAGAAGAGATCGGATGGATCGTATAATACAGCCGGCTGCTGAGAGCAAACTCGCCGTAAGAGGGGAGGTCCTGGTATAGCCGACCTACTACTGTATAGTATCCGGCTGCGCTGCTTGCGTCTGTCTGGACGGTAAGATCCTCTTGGGTACTCTCTTCACCTGCTATATCCGGAGAGAGCCCATTGTCAGACGGGGGAGGGGCAGAGGTTTCTACCGTTATGGAGGTTTCCAGGCCAACGTCGGCATTTTCCCGGGAACCTCCGGAGCCCAGCAGCATACCGTCGCCGGGGGCACCGTAATAAACCTCGTAGGCGAAACCTGCGTACATGGTTTCCTGTCGATAGGAGTACTCCGAGGACATGGAACTGCCGGATTCCGTCACCAGGTAAAGGGCGTTGTACATAGCCCCCTCCATAGTGTCCCGGCACAAGAGATCATCAAAATAGGAAGGGGCGGTGCCGTAGCCGCTCCAGATGGCAATTGTGGCGATATAGGACAGCACGGACCCGGCGGCCAGAAGTGTTGCCAGAATCAAAGCGCCGGCTTTGGCAGCAAACCGGCCTCGCAGGTCACGCATCGTGGTAAGCCTTCCAGTTCAGGATACCCCACAGTCCGGCCGCCAGCAGGGTCAGGATCAGCAGCGTGGTCATCAGTTTCTTCATGGTGCAGCCTCCTTGTGTTCTCAGTTGTTGGGCTCCATTTTATATCCCAGACCCCACACCACCTTGAGATAGCGGGGTTCTGAGGGGGTAATTTCCAGCTTCTCCCGCAGGTGGCGGATATGGACCGCCACAGCCCCCTCAGAGCCGAAAGCCGCTTCGTTCCAGACCTGTTCATAGATCTGGGCAGAGGAGTAGACCCGGCCGGGGTGGCGCATCAGGAGAAGAAGAATATTGTACTCAATGGGGGTCAGGTTTACAGGCTCACCATCCACCGTGACGGTTTTGGTGTCGTCATCCAGGACAATACCGCCGATGACCAGCTTGCTGGGCCGCTGCTCCATACCGCCCAGGGAGGTGTACCGCCGCAGCTGGGAACGGACCCGTGCCAGCACCTCAATGGGATTGAAAGGCTTGGTAATATAATCATCGGCGCCGATATTCAGCCCCAGGACCTTGTCAGTGTCCTCACTCTTGGCGGTCAGGAGGATGATAGGAATGTTGTACTCCTCCCGCAGCTTGGCAGTGGCGGCAATGCCGTCCATTTCCGGCATCATGATGTCCATAAGAATAAGATGGATCTCGTGTTTGCGCACAATCTCCAGGGCTTCTCGGCCGGTGTAGGCTTCATACAGGGTATAGCCCTCGGAAGAAAGATAGATTTTCAGAGCGGAGACGATGTCCCGCTCATCATCGCAGATCAGAATGTTTGCCATATCAGGAATCTCCCACCTTTCTTTCGTATTTTAGCACATTCTGTCTTAAGAAAAAAGGGCCAGATGTTTAAGGCGGGATTAAGATTAATCCCTTAAATAATCTTTAAAAATTAACCGCTTGCAATTTAAAAAAAGGTTGCTATGATGCAAGCGTAGTCGGTCCTGAGGGCGCAAAAAAGGCTGTCTCGGGGGGGAAAACAGGCAGTCTGACCTGCCTGCGGCTGCACAGTGTGATGTGGCAGGCCCTTGTGGGGCATATGTGGGAGGAAAGTATGGATACGATTTTATTTATCCTGTCTCTGACTTTAAAAATCTTTACTCTGTATTTTGCGGCGGTGGCAGTATTTGCCCTAAGACGGCGTAAAAAATATCCCCGTACCTTGCCCAGGACAAAATTTGCGGTTGTGGTGGCGGCACGGAATGAGGAAGCGGTGATCGGCAACCTTGTCCACAGCGTGCTGACTCAGGACTACCCTGCTGCCCTGCGGGACATATATGTGGTTCCCAACAACTGTACGGACTTTACGGAAGCGGCGGCGGTGGCTGCCGGTGCGCATATCATTCACTGCACAGGACCTGTGTCCTGCAAAGGGGATGCCCTGCATCAGGCTTTTGCCCAGCTGCTGACGATGGACTATGATGCCTTTGTGGTCTTTGATGCGGATAATGTCCTGGAACGGGATTACCTCGCCCGGGTAAACGATGCCATTGCGGCGGGAGCAACCGTGCTGAAGACCCGTACCCGGGCAGGCAATCCCACTGCCAGCGGTGTAGCAGGCTGCTATGGTCTCTATAACACCAGCTTTGACCTGATCTGGAACCGGCCCCGGGCAGCCTGCGGCCTGTCTGCCAAGCTGGTGGGCAGCGGTTTTGCTGTGTGCCGTGAGGTGCTGGAGGAGCTAGGCGGCTGGAACACCTCCACCATTGCGGAAGATGCGGAGTTTGCCGCCCAGTGCGCACGGATCGGCCACAGAGTGTGGTGGGTTCCCGATGCAGTCAATTACGACGAAGAGCCCAACAGCTTTCTGATGTCTCTGCGCCAGCGCAAGCGTTGGTGCAGCGGCGTGATGCAGGTGGGCAAACAGGAGCTGCGCCGTCTCTGGTCGGCGGACTGTCCCAAGCCTTTTCTCCGCTGGGATATCAGTATGTTCCTTATGGCCCCCTTTTCTCAGGCGGTGTCCGGGCTGCTTCTGCTGGGAAGCGTGCTTTCCAGCTTGGCAGTGGGAGAGGAGGTCACCGCGGTAGTAGCTTTGTGTACCCTGGGCCTTTATTATGTGGGCGGCGTGGCGCTGAGTATGCTGCTGTGCCTGCTGGGAGGCTATGCACTCCAGGGGATGACCCGGACAATCCTGCTGTTCCCGGTGTTTATGGCTTCCTGGCTGCCCCTGCAGGTTATCTCCCTCTTTAAGGATACCCGGAAATGGCATGCCATTACCCACAGTGGACGGGCGCCTGTGGTCGGATACCGAGCACAATAATAGTGAATGAGCCATAAGGCAGACCGGGAGCGCCGCGGCGTTCCCGGTCTGATTTTATGCCGAGAGAGACGGCCTTTTCCCGGGGCGGGGCAATGTGCCTTGTCAAAACATCCTTTTTTTGGTATACTGTGCAAGAATCGACACCCGCAAGGAGAATACTTATGCTGAATACAATTTTGTTTGACCTGGATGGAACGCTGATTCCCTTTGTCCAGGAGGAGTTTATCCAGGCCTACTTTAAGGAGCTGATCCGGCGCCTGGCACCGATGGGATATGATGGCGAGAAACTGACGGCCGCTCTGTGGAAGGGAACCAAGGCCATGATTTGCAATGACGGGACTCATACCAATCGGCAGGTTTTTTGGGATCTGTTTACCCAGGAGCTGGGGGTACAGGCTTTGGCGCTGGAAAGCAACCTGGAGGATTTTTATGTTCGAGAGTTTGACAGTATCCGCTCTATTCTGCGCAGCCAGGTTGACCGCCGGCCGCTGATTGAACGGTTAAAGCAAAAGGGGTATGAAGTAGTTCTTGCCACAAATCCCGTGTTTCCCGCAGTGGCGGTGGAGACGCGCCTGAGCTGGATCGGCCTGTGCGGCCAGGATTTCCGTTATGTTACTACCTACGAGAACAGCCGCCACAGTAAACCCAATCCCGATTACTTCCGGGACATTCTTTCCCATATCGGCCGGGAACCGGGGAAGTGTCTGATGGTGGGCAATAACCCGGTGGATGATATGGCGGCTTTGGATGCGGGGCTTTCTGGCTATCTGGTCACCGGTTTCCTGGAAAACCCGGAGGGTAAGCCTATCGACAACTATCCGAGGGGGACTTTTGCGGAGCTGGAGGCCTATTTGGACTCACTGCCGGCAATACAATAAAGATCAAAGAAAACCAGAGGAGCCGCTTGATTTAAGAGCGGCTCCTCTGATTCCTTTATTCTTCCAGTCCGGCATAGCGCAGCTGGGTGAGGATCATTTCCACCGTCAGCTTTTCCGCCAGCAGCTCCTTAAACTGGACCGTTTTGCCCTTCCCGGCGGCACGGAGAGCCTCCAGCTCCCCCGGGATTTCAGCTTTCCGCTGCCGGATGTGCTGGTGAAAGGCCTGGTATTTTTCCAGCTCTGTCATTTCAGCAGTACCTCCAAACGCTGTAAAAAGGTATCCACGTCCTCACGACTGGAGTACCAGCCGGTAACCAAGCGGATGCCGGTGCGGCCATCCCGGGAGGGCTGCTGGATCTCAAAAGTGAAGTCTTCCGCCAGACGCTCCACCACGCCGTCGGGCAGGAGGGGGAACACCTGATTGCTGGGGGAGGCGGAGAGGAGAGGAACACCCAGGGCCTGGAGCCCTTGGGTCAGTTCTCCCGCCAGGCCATTGGCCCGGGCGGCCAGCTCCAGATACAGGTTGTCCCGAAGAATAGCGGAAAACTGTATGCCGAAAACCCAGCCTTTGGCCAGAGTAGCGCCCTGCTGCTTCATGCAGTGACGGAAATAGGGCTGCAGGGCGGAATTTGTGATCACCAGGGCTTCGCCGAACAGAAGGCCGTTTTTGGTGCCGCCGATGGTAAAGGCGTCGCAGAGGACGGCGTAGTCGGCAAAGCCCGCATCAGAGCCGGGGGCGGTGATGGCAGCGCCCAGCCGGGCACCATCGCAGTAGAGGAGAAGGCCCAGTCGGATACAGGCGTCGTGAAGGGAGCGCAGCTCCGCCAGGGTGTACACGGTGCCCACCTCTGTGGTGTTGGAGATGTAGGCCAGCCGGGGGACCACCGCGTGCTCACCGGTTTGGCCGGTACAGACCGCCTCCAGCATGGCTGGCGTCAGCTTGCCGTCCTCTGCGGGGCAGGTGAGGATCTTGTGGCCGTTGTGCTCGATGGAACCTGTCTCATGGCCGCAGATGTGGCCGCTCTCCGCCGCCACGGCGGCTTCATAGGGCCGGAGGAAGGCGCCCAGGGCGGTTTTGTTCACCTGGGTGCCGCCGGAGAGGAAGTGGACAGCGGCGTCCGGCGCTTGGCACAGCTTCCGGATCGTGGCGGCGGCTTCCTCGCAGAAGGGGTCCCGGCCGTAGCCAGGGCAGCGCTCATCATTGAAGCGGGCCAGGGCCTCCAGTACCGCCGGATGGGCGGCTACACTGTAATCATTGCGGAAATGGATCATGGGGCAGGCCTCCTGTTATATTTTTCTCTCCGCAGTATAGCAAAGCCGGGCGGGAAAAGCAAGACGGGCGCAAGGCTCAGAGGGGAGCGCATCTCGGGAATAATTTTTGAAACGTGCCAAGGAGCTTTCCCCGTTGACCCCAGGGCCCATCTGGAGTACAATGGTAGCCGTGACATTTCGACAGGGAGAGACAACGTCCATGATACAGGATTTTGAAAAACGCTATATAGCCGCCCGGCGGGCAGTGATCGCCCGGCGATATGCCAGGATGAACGCCCAGCAGCGCCAGGCGGTGCTGACTACCGAGGGCCCGTTGCTGGTGCTGGCTGGTGCCGGCAGCGGCAAGACAACGGTACTCATCAACCGGGTGGATAACCTTCTGACCTTTGGCCGGGGCAGCGACAGCGACTATGTGCCGCCCATGGCCACGGAGGAGGATCTCCGCTTCCTGGAGTCCTTCCCGGAGCGCCCTGCCCCGGAGGACTGGCAGCGGGCAAGGCAATTGTGCGCCGTGGAGCCTGCCGCTCCCTGGTCGGTGATCGCCATCACCTTTACCAACAAGGCCGCCGGAGAGCTGAAGGAGCGGCTGGAGCGGATGTGCGGCCCCGCCGCCAATGACATCTGGGCGGCTACCTTCCACAGCGCCTGTGTGCGGATCCTCCGCCGGGACATGGAGCGGCTGGGCGGCGGTTTCACCAACAGTTTCACCATCTATGACAGTGATGACAGCAAGCGGGTCATTAAGGACATCGTCAAGGACATGGGGCTCAGCGACAAGGATTTCCAGCCCCGTTCGGTGCTGGCCATCATCAGCAATGCCAAGGATAAGGACCTCTCCCCGGAGGACTTTGCCCGGGAGGCCCGGACAGCCCATGACTGGCGTATGCCCCGGATTGCTGAAATCTACGCCGGGTATGACCGCCGCCTCCGGGAAGCCAACGCCCTGGACTTTGACGATATCATCCTCCATACCGTCCACCTGCTCCAGAAGGACGAGGAGGTACGAGCCCATTATCAGAATAAGTTCCGCTATGTACTCATCGACGAGTACCAGGATACCAATCACCTTCAGTATCTTCTGGCCAAGCTCCTGGCGGGAGGCCGGGAGAACATCTGCGTGGTAGGCGATGATGACCAGTCTATTTACCGCTTCCGTGGGGCCAATATCGAGAACATCCTCCACTTTGAAGAGGAGTATGCCCACTGCTGTACGATTCGCCTGGAGCAAAACTACCGCTCCACCCAGAATATCCTGGACGCCGCCAACGGTGTTATCCGCAATAACGCCGGCCGGAAGGGCAAGACGCTCTGGACTGAGAGCGGCCCGGGAGACAAAGTGCTGGTGCGGACGGTGTTCAACGAGAGCGACGAGGCCAACTTTGTGGCCGGGAAGATTATGGAATCCTACGGCGGAGGGGAGAGCTGGAAGGACAGCGCCATCCTCTATCGGATGAATGCCCAGTCCAACGCTCTGGAAATGGCCCTCAAGCGCAACGGCATTCCCTACCGGGTCTACGGCGGCATGAAGTTCTTTGACCGTGCGGAGGTAAAGGACATGCTCTCCTATCTCTGCGTCATCAACAACCCTGCTGATGACCTGCGGCTGCGGCGGATCATCAATGTCCCTGCCCGGGGCATCGGTCCCACCACCATGGAGAAGGCAGCAGACCTGGCCCAGCGGGAGGGGAGAAGCCTCTATCAGGTGATCTCCCAGGCAGAGGATTACCCGGAGCTGAAGAGCGCTGCGGCGAAGCTGCGGGCATTTGCGCAGATGGTCGAGGAGCTTCGCCAGGCGGAGGCGGATATGCCCCTTCCGGAGTTTTACGACCTGGTGTGTGAAAAGACCGGGTATATCCGTGCCCTGGAGGAGAAAAAGGACATGGAGAGCCGTGGCCGCATCGAGAACGTCCAGGAGTTGCGTTCCAGCATTCTGGGCTTCCTGGATACTGACCCCACGGACAGCTCCCTGGCGGGCTTCCTGGACACCGTGGCCCTCTATACGGATATGGACGACACTGCCGAGGACGATAACTGCGTCTCTCTCATGACCATGCACAGCGCCAAGGGGCTGGAGTTCCCCAATGTCTATGTGGTGGGCATGGAGGAGGGTATGTTCCCCAGCGGCCGGGCCGCAGGGGAGAGCGAGGAGATGGAGGAGGAGCGCCGGCTGTGCTATGTGGCCATGACCCGGGCCCGTCGACGTCTTACCCTGACCACCGCCCGGCAGCGAATGCTCTATGGCCGTACCACCAATAATATGCCCAGCCGCTTCCTGGAGGAGATCCCCTCGGAGACCCTGGAGTGGCAGGGCAAACAGGAGTCCCGCCCGGCCAGGAACGATTGGGACGAGGATGTGAGCTACGGTGCTTCCTTCAGCGGCCATACCTTTGGTCAGCAGGGAAGAGCGGAGGCTGCCGCGCCCCGGCCCTACCGCAGTACTGCGCCCCGGCGGGACCTGGCTGCCGCCTCCGGCTTTACTGCTGCTGCGGCTTCCAAAGGAGCGCCAATGCTCCAGCTCCAGAAGGGGGACCGGGTCCGGCACCGTACCTTCGGGGAAGGGATGGTATTGTCCCTGCGGCCCATGGGCAACGACGCCCTTATCGAGGTGGCCTTCGATACGGCAGGTACCAAGAAGCTGATGCTTCGTACCGCTGGGGCCCATATGACCAAGCTGTGATGGATTTTTTGATACTCGAAATTTTTTCTGAAATATAGGGAACAATTCTCATAAACCTTCGTCTAATTGGCAGACCCGGGCAGCCGGGCAAGACAAAACGAAAAGGAGAATTTCCTGTATGATGAAAAAGATTATTTCGGCCCTTCTGGCCTTGACGATGGTGTTTGCCCTTGTGGCTTGCGGCAGCAATGGTGGCCAGAGCCAGACCGAGGCCCCTGACCTCCAGGCTTACTATGATGATTTCATGGCTTCTCTGGGGGACAACGCCCCGATGATGATGGCTATCGAGGGTGACATGCTGGAGTCCGCGTATCCCGGCCTGAGCGATTATACCCTCAAGCAGAGCGTGCTTCAGATGGCTGGTATTTCCGCTGTGGCTTTTGAGATGGCTCTGGTGGAGACCGAGAGCGAGGAGGACGCCCAGGCAGTGGAGGAGATCTTCCAGGCCAGGGTGGACAGCCAGATCCAGGGCGGCGCTATGTATCCTGCCACCATTGAGGCCTGGGAGAATGCCAGTGTCCTGGTGGAGGGCTGCGTGGTCGCTCTGATTGTGGCCGGCGAGGACCAGGCTGCGGCAGTGGATGCCTTTAACGCCCTGTTCGCTTAAGTTCGGATTCCCTGTAAGCGTGGAACGCCGCGGCGTGTGCTCGCCGCGGCGCTCTTTTGAAAAAATTATGAAAGGAGGCGGCCCATGGTTTTCTCCGGTCTGCCCTTTTTATTCTTTTATCTCGTGGTGACATTGCTCATCTATAAGCTGACCCCGCTGAAGCTGAGAAACCTGGTGCTGCTCATTGCCAGCCTCTTCTTTTACGGCTGGGGAGAGCCGGTATATATCGTCATCATGTTCCTCTCTATTGCCGTAGACTATACCCACGGCATGCTGGTGGAGCGTTGGCGGGCAAATGACCGGAAGGCCAGGATGGCGGTGGCCTCCTCCGTATTCTTAAATCTCCTGATCCTGGTGACCTTCAAGTATTATGATTTCCTGGTGGGCAGCCTCAATGCCATCACCGGATGGAGCATTCCTCTGTTGGGCGTATCCATGCCCATCGGTATTTCCTTTTACACCTTCCAGACCATGAGCTACACCATCGACGTCTACCGGAAGGACGCCCCGGTGCAGCGCAATATCGTTACCTTTGGCACCTTTGTCACCCTGTTTCCGCAGCTGATTGCCGGCCCCATCATCCAGTACAAATCGGTGGCGGATCAGCTTCAGTGTCGGCGGGAGGATCTGGAGAAGTTTGTCTCCGGTATCCAGCGCTTCTGCGTAGGTCTTGCCAAGAAGGTACTGCTGGCCAATGCTGTGGGCAAGCTGTGGGACGTATTCCTTGCCACAGATACGGCGCAGCTGACGGTGCTGGGAGGATGGCTGGGTCTTGCGGCCTATGCCTTCCAGATTTACTTCGACTTTTCCGGCTACTCCGACATGGCTATCGGCCTTGGGCGGATGTTTGGCTTTGAGTTTATTGAGAACTTCAACTATCCCTATATTTCCCGCTCTGTGGTGGAGTTCTGGAAACGCTGGCATATTTCCCTGACCAACTGGTTCCGGGAGTACGTTTACTTCCCCCTGGGGGGCAACCGGGTGAGCAAGCCCAAGTGGATCCGGAACATTCTGATTGTGTGGCTTCTCACCGGTATCTGGCATGGCGCCGGATGGAACTTCCTTCTCTGGGGTCTGTATTATGCCCTTTGGATGCTGGCGGAGCGGTTGTTTTTGGGTAAATGGCTGGAGAAGCTCCCCGCTGCCCTGCGGCATATCTACACCCTGGCGGTGGTACTGGTAGGTTGGGGCCTCTTCGCCATTGAGGATATGGGCCAGCTTGGAAGCTACCTTGCTGTATGCTTTGGCGGCGGCTCCCTGGTGGATGCCTTCACCCTCTACCAGCTGTGGAGCTACCTGCCTCTGCTGGTGATTCTGGCTTTTGCCGCCACGCCTGTCTCCGGAAAGCTGTTCCGGAAGCTGCCGGAGCGGGTCCAGGCAGTGGCGACGCCGGTACTGGTGTTGGCGTCCCTGATACTGTGCACCGCTTCCCTGGTGGATGCCAGTTACAATCCCTTCCTTTATTTCCGCTTTTAACGGGAGGTGTGATATATGAATAAAACCATGCAGCGTGTGACGGCAGCAGTGTTCTGCCTGTTTATCGGAGGGCTGGGCCTTCTGCATATTCTGATGCCGGACCGGACCTTTTCTCCGGTAGAAAACCGGAATCTGGCTCAGTTTCCCACTTTCAGCTGGACATCTCTCAAGGATGGCACCTATACCGCTGCCATTGAGACCTATCTGGAGGACCAGTTCCCCTTCCGGGACAAGTGGATGGGCTTGAAGACCGGGTATGAGTACCTGCTGGGCCGCCGGGAGTTCAATAATGTTTATCTCTGCGGCGACACCCTGATTTCCAAGGTATATGACGACAGCCGGGCGGAGAAGTATCTTCAGTTTATTGCCCAGCTGGTGGAAAAGACGGATCTCCCCGTATATCTGGGATTGATTCCCACCGCCGCGGAGATCTGGCGTGACAAGCTGCCGGAGGGGGCCCCCTCCTTTGACCAGGTTGCCTATATTGAGGCGGCCAAGGATACCGGGGCTATTTATGTGGATATGCTGGGCGCTCTTTCCGCCCATAGTGATGAATCGATCTTCTACCGCACCGACCACCACTGGACCAGCCTGGGGGCCTACTATGGCTATACAGCGCTGATGGATGCCCTTGGTGTGGAGCCGGAGCCCCAGGGAGAGGGGGAGACGGTGTCCGAGGACTTTTATGGCACTCTGTATTCTACTTCGGGTGTCCACTGGCTCCAGCCGGACTCTATTGAGCGGTATATCTCCAGCGACGGCATTACCGTAGAGGACGTGTACAATGAGGAGACCCACGGCCTCTATGTGGACAGCTTTTTGAGCGAAAAGGACAAGTACTCTTCCTTCATGGGAGGCAATAACCCCCTTTATATTATTCGCAACCCCAATGCCGCCACGGACAAGACACTTCTGGTGGTGCGGGACAGTTACAGTGACTCCCTGGCGCCTTTCCTGACCCAGTATTACAGTGAGATCCACCTGCTGGACCTGCGGTATTATCGTACCTCAGTGGCGGATTATGCGGAAGGGAACAATATCGACGAAATTTTCGTCTGTTACAGCGTAGAGAACTTCATCCGGGATACAGACGCTGTGTTCCTTGGCCAGTAATGGCGCAGGATGAAGAAAAAGAAACGATTCGGAGGAAATAAGGTATATGAAGAAACTGTTGGTAGTTTTGCTGGTGCTGGCCATGCTGCTGAGCATTTCCGCCTGCAAGGGAACGGGCAACAATGATCAGACCAATGACCAGAATGAAAACAACCAGACCGTAAATGATGCGGGCAACAACGAACAAAACGATACGGATGATGTGGAGGAGCCGGAGCTTCCCGAGGAAGATGCTGACAGCGACGACAGCCAGCAGGCTGAGGATGACGCTGACAGTGCCGATGACAAGGATGATGCTGCCGATGCGGAGGATACGGGAGACAAGGACGACACTGACAAGGATCAGGAGACCGCCCATCTCAGCCACACAGATGTGACTCTGAAGGCGGCGGGCAACAGCTTTACACTGAAGGTGAAGGGTCTGGAGGGCACCTATGCCGCCACCTACACTGTCAAGGATTCTGCCATCGCTACGGTCAATGAAAAGGGCGTTGTTACAGCGGTAGCTCCCGGTACTACCACTGTGTCCGTACAGGTGGAAGGGGAAGGCGGTCCCTATAATTTTAGCTGCATCGTGCGCTGCAACTGGAAAGAGGACAGTAACAGCGGTTCCGGCTCCGACTCCGGCGAGAACAGCGGCAGCACGGCTTCCGTGGATCTTTCCACCTTCTATAACGACATGACCAGCCAGTATGAGTTCCCTGCACTCCAGGCCTTTACTGGTGATGTGCTGGAGAGCTACTATGCGGGCATGGGCGATATCGCGACCAAGCAGTGCCTGGTTATGGGCAGCCAGATGACCATGAACAACGGTGAGTTCTGCCTGGTAGAAGTCAGCGACAGCAAGGACGTGGACACTGTCAAGTCCATCTTCCAGTCTCGCATCGACTACATGGTAAACGGCGGCGCCTGGTATCCCGCTCCCACGGAGCAGTGGACCAATAACAGCCGGGTGGTATCCAACGGAAACTTCGTGATGATGGTGGTCCATGAGAACTGTGACGATATCGTGGAAGCCTTCAACGGCCTTTTTAAATAACAAACTCTTACATGGAAAAAGCTGACAAGCATTATTGCTTGTCAGCTTTTTCTATGTGTTTCTACCTTTTCCGCCGCAGCAGGAGGGTAACTGCCAGGCAGAGGGGCAGATACAGCAGAAAAGGGGAGAGCCTATCCCATATGTGGAGGTAGGGCCGTGGCCAGAAGGACAAAACGACCCTTGTTACGGCGGAGCAGGGGAACAGGGCTACCAGCCACACGGAGATCTGATAGAACAGACGACGCTGGCTTCCGGCATCCGGGTCTTCCCGGTAGCGGTGAAAAATCGCCTCAAAAGAGACAATAAGCATAATGTGGGCCGTCATGCCCAGCAGGACAATAAGATGGTTCTGATAAATAAGGGCTCCCGCCAGCTGCCAGAACAGCCCCATGGCCATCAGGCCCACCAGGATCATCATGGCGGTGTCCCGGTTCCTGGCTTTTTGCAGTTGTTCTTCCCGGAGCTTTACAGCGGGAATGTCACCGTCGCCGGTAAAATCGTCATGAAGCAGGTAATCCGTGGAGACCCCGAAAAGCTGACTGATTCGCAGTACATTTTCTGTGTCCGGCATGGCGGCACCGCTCTCCCATTTGCTGACAGCCTGGCGGGAAATAGGAATTTCCTCTGCCAGACGCTCCTGGCTCCATCCTCGGCCCTTGCGCAGCAGCTGCAATTTTTCTCCGAATGTCATAGGCAATAGCCTCCTTGTCGAGATGCTATCAGCGTACTGGTACAGAAAGAAAATGTCCACCGCTTCCGGCTTGCAAAGAGGCAACCAGAGCTGACATACGTAAAAAACCAGGGAAAACAGATGGACGCAGAGAGGTTTTTGCAGCTGCTGTCCTTTTGCTATCGCGCCAACAGCCGTACCACAGCGTCGGTGAGGAAGAAGAGATCCGCTTCGCTGGTTTTTCGGATGGTGTCAAAATCAGATACGCCCCGGACAGCACTGAAAATGGCGGTCATGCCAATGTCGTACAAAGCCTCGGCCCCTCGGCCCACGGAGCCGCAGAGCGCCACACAGGGGACGTTGGCTTTGCGGCACCGGGCGGCTACGGTACCGGGAACCTTGCCGGAGGCGCTCTGCCAATCGATGCGGCCTTCCCCGGTAAAGACCATGTCCGCCTGCTCTAAAAGCGTGTCAAAACCAGTGCTGTCCAAAAGCAGCTCTGCGCCGGGTACCAGCTGTCCGCCCAACAGCGCCACCACAGCAGCGCCCATCCCACCGGCGGCGCCTGCCCCAGGAAGCTGACCCACGGCAATGCCGGAAAAGTCCTCCAGCACCTGGGCAAAATGGGTCATCCCAGCCTCCAGCTGCTCTACCATCCCGGGATCAGCTCCCTTTTGGGGACCAAAGGTGTGGGTGGCGCCCTGGGGCCCCAGAAGAGGATTGGTTACATCACAAGCGGCACGGATTTCCAATGGGGGAAGCTCAGCAGGCGGGAGAATTTTATCAATGCGGCCCAGATTCCGGGCCAAAGGCTCCACCGTATTTCCTGTGTTGTCAAGGAACCGGTAACCCAGCGCTGCCGCCATACCGATGCCGCAGTCATTGGTGCAGCTGCCGCCCAACCCCAGAAGTACCCGGCCAATACCATTTTTGGCAGCGTGGAGCAGAAGCTCTCCTACGCCACGGGTGGTGGTGTCCAGGGGATTTTCCCTGCCGAGCACCAAAGGGAGTCCTGCGGCAGCGGCCATCTCCATGACGGCGCTGCCATCGGGCAGAAGGCCGTAGGCGGCTTCCGCAATCCCGCCCAAAGGAGCTGTCACAGAAACCAGGATCCGCTTTCCTCCTATAATCCCCAGATAGGCATCCACCATTCCTTCACCGCCGTCGGCCATGGGGATGGCCCGTATATCCGCATCGGGGAAGTGATCACGGATAGCCCGGGCTTGGATGTTACATACCTGGGCGGCGGAAAGCGTGCCCTTAAAGGAATCGGGGGCAAGAACAAAATGCTTCATAAAACGATACCTCCTGGAAAAGATAGGAAGTGCTGAAATCAGGAAGGAGAGTTGTTTTCCAAAACCGGCGTCTGGCAGCGGGCCTGGCGCCAGTTGAGGAGAAGGCAGAAAAAGAGAGGAATGCTTACATAACCGAAAAGGGGATAGACAACGCCGATAAGCCCCACAAAGCCCATCAGGCTGAGGAGAAAGGCACCCATTACAAGGGTAGAGAGGGCCGCTGTTTTTTTGGAACCCAGAGCCGGCCAGCGAAGCGCCATCTGGTTGATCAGCGCCATGAGGCTTCCCAGGGCGGCGGCAAACATACCAAGGCCCATCAGCAGGCCATATGCTACGCCGAGAGCAGGGTGGAGCTGGCTGGCCAGAGCGGCCATAGGCAGGTCGGCGGAGCCGGCATCAGGACGAACCATCAGGGCGGACAAAATCGCCCCTGCCAGCAGTGCCAGCAATCCCGTTCCCCAACCCAGGCCCCGGCGCAGGGTTTTCCTGTCAGGCAGGAGAGGGGCAAAAGGAATGAGGATACCCACTGTGCCAAAAAGGTTATATGCGGCGTATGTCAGGCTTCCGGCCCACCAGGTAGGGAGCAGCAGGGATACGCTTCCTGCCGCAGGAGAAAAGTGGAAGTCGCTGGCGGCAGATACCGCCAGGCCCAGGATGACTGCCAAAGCTGTGGTAACAGGAACCAACAGGGAAAAGGTGGCCACCAAACCCTGTAAGCCCAGCAATGACACCAGCAGTACCAGCAGAGAAAAAGCTGCTCCTGCCACTGGGGCGGGCAGGGGGATAAACTGCCGGATCAGCGATGTGGCCCCGGCAATCATGATCACTACGATGCCGAAAAGGAAAAGATATTGAAGGATATCCACCAGGGCTTTTACCCAGGAGTGATTTCCACGGGTCAGAAGGTGACTGAGACGCTGATCGTCTGTGGAACGAACCAGATCCAGCAAGATGTAATTGATAGTGAAGAATATTGCCGAGGAAAAAAGAAACCCGGCAAAACCGGCGGGGCCAAAACAGGCGAAGAACTGCCAGAGCTCCTGCCCAGAGACAAATCCTGCACCAAGAAATACGCCCACATAGGTAATGGCCAGCTTCCTGGCGGAAAACGTATTCATAGAAACCCTCCCGGTAATGAGGAAATCTATTGTTTGCTGCGTGCGGCAAAAATCTGTTCCAGAATATGGATAAATTGCCCCTCTGGCTCTGTCAGGCTCCTACCAGTACGCTGTACCCAGAGGGTATTGAGCGTAAAATCCACGTCTCGCAGAGGAATGTAACAGGGAGGCAGGATGCCCATCACTCCCTGATCATACAGCCAGCCAAAGTCACAGCCTACGTAATAGCTGTCCGTGCTGTTGATGATCTGAAGTAAGGTGCCACGATCCTGGAGTACGATGCGCTTTTTCAGGATGCTGGGGTTGTATTGTGAGACATCCGAGCAGTAGTTGATGCAGGTGATATCTTCATCAGAGTAGGTGACGTGAGGATAGGGAGCCAACATATCCACGGTGATGCTGGAGTAGGCGGACAGCGGGTGGCCGGGGCGGACCTGGGCGCATACAGGGCTGCGGTCCAGCGAATGATATTCCAGGTCCATCGCCTCACAGCGGCTAAGAAAGCTGGCCTCCTGATCGCTGGTGTAATGGAGAATACCGATGCCGTAAATCCCGCTGGAAACCAGTTGGATGATGCCGTCGGTGGTGTCCTCCTGAATAGCAAGGTTCAACAATTCCCTCTGGGCACAGAACTGCCGATAGTAGGCAATAAAAGCGTGGATAACAGGGGTACACCGCTGGGTAGCCACCAGCAGTGTATCCTGAGCGACCCTGGGAGAGCGGAAGTATTGCCCTTCCAGATGCTCCATTTCGTGCAGCAGGTGGCGGGCCTGGTCAATAAATTTCTGCCCGTCGTAGGTGGGGATGACCCCCTTGTTGGTGCGGTGAAAAAGGGTAATGCCGATCTGGCCTTCAATTTCTTTGATGGCACGGCTGATGGAGGACTGAGAAACGTATAGATGTTGAGCCGCTTTATTGATGGAACGACTGTGCTCAACGGCGATGATATAACGCAGCGCCTGGACATTCATACGGCCTTTTCCTCCCATGTGTTACATAAATGTATGATACATTATAGCGGAAGAAAAATGCCGAGACAAGTAGAGGAGAGAAATTTGGTATGCGAATGGCGCATAGCGGTTATCCACAATTTAAACTTCCCAAATGAAATTTATTTATCTAAAATAACAATAAACCACGTCGGGCATTGTCCGGCGGCAAATAAAAAGGAGGAAAGAAAAGCATGTCTGCAGCGTTAAAGATCGGTGTGATTCTGGGATATGTGGCCATTATTACCCTAATTGCCATTTATTGCGGAAGAGGCACCAAAACATTTAAGGATTTTGCCATTGGCGGCGGCAAGGTTCCCTGGTATATTATGGGTGGAACGTTGTTTTCCACTTTCTGCGGCGGCGCTACCATGGTAGCCTATGTGGGCAATTTCTATTCCCAGGGCATGATCTGGCTTTGGATTCCCATTCAGGTGGTACTGGTGGGCGTCATGTACCTCTTCCTCTACAAGCGGGTGTTCAATCTCCGTCAGGTGTCCACAGCGGATATCATGACGCTGCGTTATGGAGAAAGCACCCGGCTGATTTCCACTCTGGTGGTTATGGTTGCCGAGGTGGGTATGGCTTCCGCTATGCTCAACACCTTTGCCGCCATGGTTACTACCTATGTGGGTTTGTCCAGGGGCGCTGCGTTGACGCTGGGCTGTGTGCTCTTTTTTGTTACGGCGGCTTTAGGCGGCTATAAGGGTGTTGCTACCACCGATGCCATCCAGGGTGGTATCATTATGATCGGCCTTACCGCTGGTGTCATCGTGCTTGTGGGACAGGCTGGCGGCCTGGGTGCCATTGCTGAGGCAGCTGGACCAGAGAAGATGAGCATTTTCTCTACTGCGAATGGTTGTTCTTTTATTACCATTCTGGGTACCTTTGTATCCAGCTTTGGTATGCATATGGCGTTGCAGTCCGGCTATGTGTCCCGTATCAACAGCGTGGCCACGCCTCGGGATGCCAAGCGCGGCATCTGGATGTATATCATTGGTCAGGCCCTGGGCTTCGGCGTGTTCATCCCCATCATCGGCCTGTCCGGCAACGTGCTGCTGGCTGAGACCACTGTGGGCGACTCCGTTATCGGTACGATGATCGATATGTATATGCCAGGCGTGATCGCCCTGGTGTATGTGGCAGCCATCGTGTCTGCAGTGCTCACCACGGCTAACTCCTCTCTGCTCTCCGCCTCTATCTGCGTGACCAACGACATCTATTCCGGCATGATCCGTAAAAATGCTACGGAAAAGGAGAAGCTCATTGTTTCGAAGCTGGCTATTGTGGCGTTTGTGTTGCTGGCGCTGCTGCTCACCACCCAGTTTACGACCATCATTTCCATGATGTTCGTTACTTACACCATTAATTCGCTGATCGCCATCCCCCTGTTTGGCGGCCTCTACACCAAGAAGCCCGGTTCCACTGCGGCAAATCTCTCTTTGATCCTGGGCATTGTTTCCGTGATCGTATGGCTGCTGCTGGGTACTCCCGGTGACATCCATGTGGCAGTGATTGGCCTGCCCATGGCGGCGGTGGGGTATATCCTGGGGACAATCTTCGGGAAGAAGCCTACCGCGGAGCAGCTGGAGGCGGTGCGTGCCGCCCAGGTCAAATAAAATGGCGCGGCCAAAGTATTTGCGATACAACGGAAAGGAAGTAACATATGCTCTCTTGCGATACAATCGCCCTGGGCAGAAAGACCTATGCCGGGGGAGAGAATCTGTTTGCCAAAAACAGTGACAGGCCTTTGGGCGAGGCGCAGCCCCTGGTGTACATTCCCGGCAGAAGCTACCCGGCAGGGGAACAGCTCCGGTGTACACATCTGACGATCCCTCAGGCGGAACATACATACAGCGTGCTGGGAGCAAAGCCTTACTGGATCTGGGGCTTTGAGATGGGGGTAAATGAGAAGGGGCTGGCCATCGGCAATGAGGCGCAGGGCTCCCGCTGTCCAAAGGAAACAGAAGAGGGACTGCTGGGAATGGATCTGCTGCGCTTGGCGCTGGAGCGTTCCGCCACGGCCCGAGAAGCCATTGATGTGATTGCCGGCTTGCTGGAGCAGTATGGGCAGAATGCCAATGCCAATATGCTCTATGACCGACGGTATGAGAACTCCTATATGCTGGTAGACCGACAGGAGATCTGGCTGATGGAGACATCGGGCCGTGAGTGGGCGGCAAAGCGGATTCAGGACTGGGCGGCCATTTCCAATTGCTATACCATTGGGACGGATTATGATCTTTGCTCTGATGGGATGGAGGCGTATGCCCGGGAGCGCCGTTGGCTGTCACCGGAAGAACCTGTGGATTTTGCCAAGGCCTACACAGATCCGGCGCCTCGTCAGACCCATTCTGTGCCCCGCTGGCGCCGACTGTGCCGCCTGATTGGCTGCCATAACACTCCGCTGGATCTGGATGCAGTGAAAGCAATTTTCCGGGATCACTTTGATGGAGAAATTCTGGAACCCCGTTACGGCGCCTGCGGCGGCGGGTTCATTACCATATGCATGCATGCCATGACCTGGGATGCCTCCCAGACGGCGGCGTCACTGCTGTGCACGTATCAGGAGGAGCTGGGGATCGTTTGCCGCTATGCACCCTCTATCCCTTGCTGTTCCGTGTATCTGCCGGTGTATTGGACCGGATGGCTGCCGGAGGCAATGTCTGATGGCGGTGAGCGATACAGCGAAAGCTCTCTGTGGTGGGTGATGGAGCGGCTGGCGATGGCGATAAGCGTGGATGAGGATCGCTATGGAGATCGTGTCCGCAAGAGTCTCCGGGAACTGGAGGCAGCGATCGCCCGGGAGGCGGCAGCGGCGGAGGAAACGGCTGTTTCGTTGATGAGAGCCGGGAAAACAGAGGAGGCGCTGTCTTTACTCAACGCAGTCATGGCCGCTTCAGTAGAGAAAACCATGACGCTGGCTGATGGACTGGCAATGGAAATTGGCAAAGAAGTATCCGCCTGCGGCGGAGCATACGGCCCCCGGAAGGAGTTCCTGGAGGCATACAGCCAGCGGGTGGCTATGCCCCTTTTCACAAAAGAGTAAAAGCGGCACAAGCTGCCTGAGTCATAACAAAAGGCGTGCGCCAGCATGAAAAAACGAGCCGTCGCTTCCCGTTGGGAGCGGCGGCTTTCCTTCTTGCGTGAAGCCCAATTTTCAGGTGTTGCTGCGCCTGGTCAGATGATAAGGGATGCCAACGGGGAAATATGCAGTCTTTTACTGCGCCGCATTTTCCAGGTATCGGCTGGTCAGATGGGCATAGTGCAGATACCCAGTTTGTGTCATAGCGGCCGGAACTGGCCATTCGGTAGGTATTATAATTTCGCGCGTCATAGTTCCATATAGCGTCCTCCAACGGCAGAATCCGGTCGCCATAAAGTGCGTTGAGGAGATCCTGGTCTGGGAGCATCATCTCTTTTTCGTGTTTGGCCACAAACTGAAACAGGTGTTCAGGTGAAATGCTCTTTCTGCATTCCTCCAGATCGATCAGCAATACCCCGGAATTATAGTAATCATGCTTTGTACCCAGCCGCAGCCGGTTGACGTTATTGGCCAGCTCTGTTTTGTCGGTGTGGGCGGCAGCGGCAAACAGGTTTCCGGTCAGGTCTATTTCCCACAGCGGCCGCAAAGGATTGATTACCAGAATATCCGGGTCCAGATACAGGATCCGCTTAATGAGATCCTCAAGCACAAGGACCTCGATAAAAGCACCGTAAAGGAATTGGTAGATGCTTGTAAGATCAGTCGGCAGTCGTTCTACTACTATTTCCAGGTTATCATGGACGTGGTGGAGTGGTATCAAAACCAGGCTCTCAAGCAATCTATTGAGCAGAGCCTGGCAGCGCCGATGTACAAAGAAGCGATCCGCGGTGTTATTTGCGAAACATTTCAGCATAAAGAGCTGACCCTTAACCAGCTGCTGACGGAGATGGACGGCTTTGAGGGCAACAACGGCGTTATTATCCTGGTGGCCACCAACCGGCCTGAATCACTGGATCCGGCTTTGACCCGACCCGGCCGCTTTGACCGTCGGGTGCCGGTAGAGCTGCCGGATCTTCAGGGCCGTGAGGCGATTTTGAAAGTCCATGCCAGGAAGATCAAAGTGGCGGAGGATGTGGACTTCAATAAAATCGCCCGTATGGCCTCCGGTGCTTCCGGCGCGGAGCTGGCCAATATTGTCAATGAGGCAGCCTTGGGGGCGGTGCGGGACGGGCGGGGTTACGCCCCCCAATCCGACCTGGAGGAGAGTATTGAGGTAGTAATTGCCGGCTATCAGAAGAAAAACGCCATTCTTACGGACAAGGAGAAGTGGACTGTCTCCTACCATGAGATTGGCCATGCGCTGGTAGCGGCCAAGCAGACCAATTCAGCTCCGGTGCAGAAGATCACCATTATTCCCCGTACCTCCGGCGCCCTGGGCTACACCATGCAGGTGGAGGAGGGCAATCACTATCTCCTGACCAAGGAAGAGATGGAAAATAAGATCGCCACCTATACTGGTGGTCGGGCAGCGGAAGAGGTAGCCTTCGGCACAATTTCCACCGGTGCCTCCAACGACATTGAACAGGTTACAAAGATGGCCCGGGCCATGATCGCTCGCTATGGTATGAGCAAGGACTTTGACATGGTGGCTATGGAAACTGTTACCAATCAGTATCTGGTCGGCGACAGCTCCTTGACCTGCTCCATGGAAACCCAGACGGAAATTGACCGGCAGGTGGTGGAGCTGGTAAAACAGCAGCACAAAAAGGCCATATCCATCCTGGAGGAAAATCGAGCGAAGCTGGATGAGCTGGCAAAGTATCTTTATGAAAAAGAAACCATCACCGGAGAGGAGTTTATGGAAATTCTCAACCAATAATTGGGAAAGAAAAACAGGAGAAATGCTGTTGGAAGGCACGGAGTATTTTCTTTAATAAGGTAAATACAGTAGAAAATAGTGGAAGGCATCCGCGGTAAAACGCGGATGCTTTTTTAGTAGACAGGTAAGCTGATTCGGGAAGGACGCTTTATATGGGATACGGGCCGAAGGAGCGTTCGTGAAGTACTTGGAGGAAATATTAAAATATAAAATTATATTTATAGATTCTTACAATAAGATATTTTGACTTAATTTTTGATTATTTGGTAAAAAAATCTGCATTATCAAACTTTATGCTATACACATATATTTATATTATCTATTTAATATATAGATATATACCTTGATATTGCGACAAAACTATGTTACTATCTACATGGCCGCGCCAGCAAATACCACCAAGCGGAAGGGAACAGAAAAACCATGATGCATTACATAGGAATTGATATCGGTTCCACCTGCGCCAAAACCGTGGTGTTGGATCCGAAACAGGAAATTGTTCTGTCGTTTGTTTTGCCTACAGGGTGGAGCAGCGTGGATACGGCGGAAGAGATCCGCTCCCGCCTGTGTGGGGCAGGGTATGACCCGGCGGATAACTGCTGCGTGTCCACAGGATACGGGCGGGTGGCGGTGCCCTATACCCAAAAGGCGGTGACAGAGATCACCTGCCACGCCAAAGGGGCCATGCTGCTCCATGGCAGCCGGGATCTGACAGTCATTGATATCGGCGGTCAGGATACCAAGATTATCCGGGTGGAGGACGGCCAGATCAAGGATTTCATTATGAACGACAAATGCTCTGCGGGCACCGGCCGTTTCCTGGAGGTCATGGCCAACACCCTGGGGCTGCGGCCCGATGATATGTGTGAGCTGGCCCGGCAGGGGGGCGGCGTGTCCATCAGCTCCCTGTGTACGGTTTTTGCGGAATCGGAGGTCATCAGCCTTATCGGCAGAGGGGAGAAGAAGGAGAATATCGCCTTTGCTGTGGTGGACTCCATTGTGAAGAAGGTGGCCTCCCAGGCCAAGCGGCTGGAGGATGACAGTCTGGTGTGTCTCACCGGCGGGCTGTGCGAGAGCGATTATATCCGGACAGCCTTGGGCCGGCAGCTGCGGACAGAGGTAAAAGCGGTGGCCCAGGGGCGGTACGCCGGGGCTGTGGGCGCTGCGCTGTGTGCCGCAGAGGTGACGAAAAAACGTTGACTTCCGCGCCAAAGGCGGGGATCATAAATAATTCAGGTTGAAGGAGAAGAAACAAATGGCTGATCGCAGAGAAATGTGGAAAGAGCTTGGGATGGACGTGGATACCCACGACGGCCTTTGTGCGGCGCTGCCCGTTGCCTTTGGTGACGTATATCTGTCCCAGAAAAACCGTCCTGAGGGCATGGCCTTCTGGGATTTCGTGGTTTCCGACATCCATGGTATCCGCCCTGCGGAGCTGCTGGAGGCCCAGAAGGAAGGCCGTAAGGTCTTTGGTACCTTCTGTGTATTTGTGCCTGATGAAATTGTAGTGGCGGCCAACGGCATTGTTACCGGCCTGTGCGGCGGATCCCAGTTCTGGGTTCCCGACGGGGAGAAGGTCCTGCCCAAGAGCACCTGCCCGCTGGTAAAGGCGTCTGTGGGCGCCCGGCTGGGCCGTACCTGCCCCTTCTTCCGTATTGCCGATATGTATGTGGGGGAGACCACCTGTGACGGCAAGAAGAAGGCCTATGAGATCCTGGGGGAGGATGTCCCCATGTACATTATGGATCTGCCCCAGATGAAGCGGGAGTGCGATATGCTCAAGTGGAAGGATGAGATCGTCGCCTTTGCCAAGAAGGTGGAGGAGTTTACCGGTAACACCATTACCCCGGAGAAACTGGACGAGGCTATCCGTCTGATCAATAACAAGCGCAAGGCCCTGGCCCGGGTCTTTGAAGCCCGCAAGAATCCCGACAACATCCCCATCAGCGGCACCGACGCCCTGCTGGTGACCCAGATCGCTTTCTTTGACGATCCCGCCCGCTGCGCGGAGATGTGCAACAAGCTGGCCGATGAGCTGGAAGAGCGCAACCGTCAGGGTGTCAGCGTCTTTGAGAAGGGCACCAAGCGCATCATGATCACTGGTACCCCCATGGCTATCCCCAACTGGAAGCTCCATCATATCGTGGAGACCAGCGGTGCCGCCGTAGTCTGTGAGGAGATGTGTACCGGCACCCGCTACTTTGAGAACCTGGTGGAGGAAGGCCTGGGCACCCTGGACGAGCAGTACATGGCTCTGTCCAAGCGGTACATGAAGAACAACTGCGCCTGCTTCACCCCCAACCCCGGCCGTGTGGAGGATATCCTGCGTCTGGCCAAGGAGTATCATGTGGACGGCGTTATCGATGTGAACCTGAAGTTCTGCTGCCTGTATGATACCGAGGGTTACAGTGTGGAGCGTGCCCTGAAGGAGGCCGGCATTCCTGTTCTGGGTATCGAGACCGATTACGATGATGGTGACAGCGAGCAGCTGCGCACCCGGATCGGCGCCTTCGTGGAAATGCTGGGCTGATGGACGCGCCGGAAATTATCGATTACTATATCCTCTTTCACAACCACACAGAGGGTATGGCCCTTTATCAGTACATCCGCGCCCACGGGGCCAACGCCCGGATCTGTCCGGTGCCTCGCACTGCCAGCGCCTGCTGCGGCATGTCGCTGTTGGTTTTGGAGGAGGATATCGAGGCGGTGCGCCGCTGCGTAGCGGAAAGCGGCATTACGATTCTGGACATTGTGGGCCTTCCCAGGGACATCAATCCTCACCGGGACCGTTACTGCTGAGAGGACAAGCTTAGTTCTTTACTATGGCGGCGCAGCCAGATGGCTGCGCCGCTGTTTTAGCGGACATATGCCGGAAAAGACACCGCCTGAAAACCTTTCAAAAACATATTGACAGATATCGATGTGAGTGCTATACTGCCAATGCATCGAAAAGTATCAATGTGAGGAGGCGGTAAAGTGCGGGACTATGCTGCGGATGCCAAGGTGTTCAAGGCGCTGTGCGATGAGAACCGGTTGCGGATCCTGGAGATCCTCCGGGGCGGGGAAAAGTGTGCCTGCGTCCTGTTATCGGATCTTCAGATCAGCCAGTCCACCTTGTCCTACCATATGAAGATCCTCTGCGATTCCGGCATCGTTGTCAGCCATCCGGAGGGGAAGTGGATGCATTACGCCATCAGTAAGGAGGGGAGCCTCCGGGCGGCCCAGCTGCTGGTGGAGCTGACAGCCCTTTATGGCGACGGAACGGGCTGCGCCTGCGGACAATAGTGCCAGGCAGGCAATATTTTTGTGGGAGATATATCGAAAAAAATCGAAGTATTATGGTAAGGGGGAGTGGAGATGGAGACGATCAGCGCTGCCTGGCTGTTTTTCCAGAACCAGATTCTTGGAATGAAATGGCTAAATGAACTGATCGGCAGGGCCCTGGCAGCCGCAGGGCTGGATACAGGAGAAACTTTGGGAGGAATTCTTCAGTTTTTCCTCTATGACACGGTAAAAATATTTGTGCTCCTGTCAGTATTGATTTTTGGCATTTCGTATATTCAGAGCTATTTCCCGCCGGAGCGTACCCGGCGGATCCTGGGACGGTTCCGGGGGTTGTGGGCCAATATCCTGGCGGCTCTGCTGGGGACGGTGACGCCCTTTTGCTCCTGCTCCTCCATACCGCTGTTTATGGGCTTCACCAGCGCGGGGCTGCCGGTGGGGGTCACCTTTTCCTTCCTGATTTCTTCACCTATGGTAGATCTGGGCTCCCTGGTGCTGCTGATGAGCATATTTGGGGCTCGAGTGGCGGTGGTGTATGTGGTCCTGGGGCTGGTAGTGGCAGTTCTGGGCGGAACGCTGCTGGATAAGCTGGGGATGGAGCGGTATGTGGAGGACTTCATCCGCAACGCACCCCACATCCAGAGCGACAGCGCCACGCTGACCCGGCGGGACCGGGTGGTCTATGCTAAGGAGCAACTGCTCTCTACCATCCGGAAAGTAGCGCCCTATATTTTCATCGGTGTAGGTGTGGGGGCTGTGATCCACAACGTCATTCCCCAGACCTGGGTGGAGACTATTCTGGGGGATGGAAATCCGCTGGCGGTGGTACTGGCCACGCTGGTGGGCGTACCCATGTACGCGGATATCTTCGGCACCATCCCGGTGGCGGAGAGCCTGCTGTTCAAAGGCGCCGGCCTGGGTACTGTCCTGGCCTTCATGATGGCGGTGACCACCCTGAGCCTTCCCTCTCTGATCATGCTGAAAAAAGCGGTAAAGCCGCGGCTGCTGGCGGCCTTTATTGCCATCTGCACAGGAGGTATTATCCTGGTGGGATATTTCTTTAATTTTGCCCAGCAGTTTCTGATTTGACCTGCCTTTGCAGGGCGGTTCCTTATGACACGATAAAAACAGGAGATGATGGATATGGCACAGACTAAGTTATTTGTATTGACCGGCTTCCTGGGAGCCGGCAAGACCACCTTCCTCAAGCGGATCCTTCACAATCTGGAAGGGAAGAAGGTAGGGGTGATCCAGAACGACCTGGGTAAGGTCAACATTGACGGGGAGCTCATCGAGAAAGATGGCCTGGAGCTGCGGGAGATCAGCCAGGGCTCCATCTATTGCTCCTGCCGTAAGCTGGACTTTGTGAAGGCTCTGGCGGAGCTGGCCCAACGGAACCTTGATTATGTACTGGTGGAGAGCTCCGGCATCGGCGATCCCTCCAATGTGGAGGAACTTTTGCAGGCAGTGGAAGTACTGGCGCCGGACGTCTATGTATTCTCCGGCCTTATCTGCCTGGTGGATGCTGCCAACTTCCTGGCAGATCTGGAAAGCCGGGAAGAGCTGTCCCGGCAGGTACGCCACGCCAATATGATTTTGCTGAACAAGACGGATCTGGTGGAACCTCAGGAGCAGGAGAAGGTGCTGGAGACCCTGCGGGAGCTGAACCCCGTCTCTCCCATCTGTGCCGCCGCCTTTGGAGAGGTGGATATGGCCTTCCTGGAGGAGGACCTGCGGCGGTATCAGTATGTGGGGAATGAGGCGTCCCTCAATTCCTCTGAATCCAAGCCCAAGACCCTGGTGCTGCGGACAGCAGGGCCGGTGAAGAAGGCGGAAGTGGATGCTTTTCTCCGGCAGCTGGCGCCTCAGTGCTGGCGGATGAAAGGCTTTCTGCCGCTGGATACCGGCTGGAGCCAGGTAGATGTGGTAGGAAAGTATATTGATTATAAGCCTTGCCCTGCTAGGGAGCAGGGGGAGCTGGTGATCATCTCCCGGATTGGACCGGCAGTGATCCGTCCCATCATGGACGGATGGAAAGAACTGGTGACGGCGGAGATGACCCTGAGAAACTGAGAGGAGGAGAGAAAAATGGAGATCCTGGTAGTAGGCGGCGGCTGTGCCAGCTGCGATACGGTGTATGAGGAGACCCGGGCGACGGCGGTTGAACTGGGCCTGGATGCAAAGATCCGCAAGGTGGAGGACCTGGTGGAGATGGTGCAGATGGGGATCATGACAGTGCCCGCCCTGGTAGTGGACGGGAAGGTGCTCTCCGCTGGCCGCACCCTGAATAAAAAGCAGGTAAAGGCGCTGCTGGAGAAGGTGCTGTGATGGAGGGAAGGAAACCGCGGGTGGCCTTTGTCTGCGTCCACAATGCCTGCCGCAGCCAGATGGCCGAGGCCCTGGGAAAGAGGTTGGCTGGAGATGTGATTGATAGTTATTCAGCAGGCACGCAACGGCAGGAGCATATCAACAGAGATGCGGTACGGCTCATGCGGCAGCAGTGGGGGATCGATATGGAGGGGAGTCAATACAGCAAGCTGCTCCATGAGATTCCGCAGCCGGACGTGGCGATTTTGATGGGATGCAATGTGGCATGTCCGCAGACCTTTGCCAGTTACACAGAAAACTGGGGGCTGGAGGATCCCACCGGGAAAGGCGACGAGGCGTTTCTGGCAACGATGGAACAGATTGAGAAAAACATCCTGTCTCTGCGGGAACGAATCCTGGAGAGGCAAGTATTATAAAGGTTCAGCAAGGCATCTGACTTTACAGTAAAGTGCGGATGCCTTGCTATTTTTTGTAGTTTTGGAGTGGTGCTGCTTCGGAGAAAACGGGCAGGAATTGACAATACTCGCTATGGCGGCTATAATGAATCCTATTGGTTGCGAGGGAAACGATTACAGTGTCCGTGTCGTGGCAGCAGGCCTTTTTGACCATGGTGCAGGATGCGGGAAAGGAAGTAGACAGACGTGTTAGCGTATCAGTACGAGGAGAAAGGCCGGTTTACTCTGGTGGAGAAGCCCCGACCGGTGCTGCGGGACCCAAAGGATGCTATCGTCCGGGTTACTCTCAGCAGCATCTGCACCAGTGACCTCCATATCAAGCATGGCTCTGTGCCCAGGGCGGTGCCTGGGATCACCGTAGGCCACGAGATGGTAGGCGTGGTAGAGGAAGTGGGCACGGCGGTGACTTCGGTAAAGCCTGGAGACCGGGTCACGGTAAATGTAGAGACCTTTTGCGGGGAGTGCTTTTTCTGCCGCCATGGCTGGGTGAATAATTGTAAAGATCCTGATGGCGGCTGGGCGCTGGGCTGCCGGATTGACGGCGGCCAGGCGGAGTATGTCCGGGTACCCTATGCCGACCAAGGGCTGTGCCGTATTCCGGATACCGTCAGCGATCGGCAGGCACTGTTCGTGGGGGATATTCTGGCTACCGGTTTCTGGGCCGCCCGGATTTCTGAGATCAGCAGGGAGGACACGGTGCTGATCCTGGGAGCAGGACCCACGGGGCTTTGTACCCTGCAATGTGTTCTTCTTTATGAGCCTCGCCGGGTGATTGTTTGTGAGAAGGATCCTCAGCGGCTGTCCTTTGTCCAGGAGCACTATCCTGACGTCTATACCACAACACCTGAAAAGGCAATATCCTTTACACAAAAGAACAGCGATCACGGCGGTGCGGACCGGGTGCTGGAAGTAGCGGGCGCACCGGACACCTTTCGTTTGGCCTGGCAGTGTGCCCGGCCAAATGCCATTGTTACAGTAGTGGCACTCTACGATGACGCTCAAACCTTGCCGCTGCCGGAGATGTACGGGAAGAACCTGACCTTCAAGACCGGCGGGGTGGACGGATGTGATTGTGAGGAGATTCTCCGGTTGATTGAGAGGGGGAAACTGGATACTACAGCCCTCATTACCCATACTTTTCCGCTGCGGGATATTGCCAGAGCTTATGATTTGTTTGAAAACCGGCGGGACGGCGTCATCAAGGTAGCTGTTTCCGGAAAAACCGAGGCTGATGGGGAGAAAGGACAGTAATGGAAGATAAGAAAAAAACACAGCTTTTTGAAGAAACGCCTATCCCCAGGGCGGTGATGACCCTGGCCATACCGACCATCCTCAGTTCCCTGGTGATGGTACTATATAATCTGGCTGATACCTATTTTGTGGGAATGCTTAACGACCCGATTCAAAATGCCGGCGTTACGTTGGCGGCGCCCATCCTCCTGGCATTCAATGCCGTGAATAATCTTTTTGGCGTGGGAACCTCCAGCATGATGAGCCGGGCTTTGGGGCGGAAAGACTTTGACACTGTCAGCCGCAGTTCTGCCTTCGGCTTTTATGGCTGCGTGATCAGCGGTTTTTTGTTCTCTTTGGGCTGCACCGTGTTTCAGGGGCCGCTGCTGGCTCTGCTGGGCGCCAAGGCGGACACTCTGGCCGCTACTGCCGGCTATATGAAGTGGACAGTGACTTTTGGAGCGATGCCGGCGATTCTTAACGTAGTCATGGCGTATATGGTGCGTTCAGAAGGCGCTTCTCTCCATGCCAGTGTAGGCACTATGACAGGATGCCTCCTGAACATCGTGCTGGATCCCATCTTTATCCTGCCTTGGGGCCTCAATATGGGAGCTGCCGGGGCGGGCTGCGCCACGTTCCTCTCCAATTGCGTGGCCTGCGCATATTTCTTTGTTCTGCTGTATGTCAAGCGCGGCAATACCTATGTCTGCATCCGGCCCTCCATGTTCCGGCCGGACCGTTCCATTGTGCTGGGAGTCTGCGGCGTGGGGATTCCAGCGGCGATCCAGAATCTCCTTAACGTTACCGGCATGACGGTGCTCAACAATTTTACCTCTGTTTATGGCGCTGACGCTGTGGCGGCCATGGGCATTGCCCAAAAGGTGAACATGGTGCCCATGTATATCTCCCAGGGCCTCTCTCAGGGTTTTATGCCCCTTATCAGCTATAACTACGCCAGCGGCAATACCAAGCGGATGAAGGAAGGCCTGGTCTTTGTGGTCAAGCTGGCCATGCCCTTCATGGTGATGGTTTCCCTGGGATACTATCTGTTTGCGGGACCGCTGGTGGGCTTGTTTATGAACAACCAGGCTATCATCGACTACGGCACCAAGTTCCTCCACGGCTTCTGCCTGGGCCTTCCATTCCTGTGCATGGACTTTGTGGCAGTGGGTGTATTCCAGGCCTGCGGTATGGGCAGTCGGGCTCTGGTGTTTGCCATCCTGCGGAAGATCGTTCTGGAGCTTCCGGCGTTGTATGTCCTCAACCGCCTTTTCCCCCTCTACGGCCTGTCTTATGCCCAGTTTGTCACAGAGGTGATCCTGGCTTTTGCTGCGGTGATTACGTTGCTGAGAATTTTCCAGCGGCTTTCCAAGCGAGGCAGTAAGCTGCAAAAGTAGAGAATAGATTTCTGTGGGTTTGAAAAAACTCGGCCTCCCTACAAAGGAGGCCGAATTTTTTTGTGTTGTACTTCTTTGATGCAGCACATTAAATAAAAAACGAACTGATGAACCGATGTACTGGAGTATCAGGACAGGAAAGAGATTGTTAATTTTGCTCTCTTTTTATTGCTTGCGGCACTTATTTACTGTAAAATAACAACAAAATCAAGCAAAAAAGGAGTCTGCACACTATGAAGAGCCCCAAATCCATTCAAACTGTGGTTCTGGACGGACACAGCCTGATTCTGGAGGAATTTATTGCCGTTGCCCGGCATAACGCCCGGGTTGAACTGGCACCGGCGGCCAGAGAGGCCATGGAACGGTCCCGGGCACTGGCGGAAAAGATTGCCAGCGAAAAACGGGTGGCCTATGGCATTACTACGGGCTTCGGCGACTTTGCCACGGTAGCTGTCTCTGATGAGATGAGCAGCCAGTTGTCCACCAATTTGATTCTCAGTCATTGCACCGCTACCGGGGAGCCCTACCGGGAAGAACAGGTGCGGGGCATGATGCTCCTGCGGGCCAATGCCTTGTGTGTAGGCATCAGCGGCGTACGGCCTGTACTGGTGGAGATGCTCATTGAAATGCTTAATAAAGGCGTCACGCCAGTGATTCCTCAGAAGGGTTCCCTGGGAGCTTCCGGCGATCTGGCGCCTTTGTCCCATATGGGCCTTGTGCTGCTGGGCCGGGGTGAGGCTATGTACCAGGGACGGAGGATGCCCGGTGGCGAAGCCATGGCTCAGGCGGGGATTCCGGTGCTGGATACTCTGGTGTGCAAGGAGGGCCTGGGCATCACCAACGGCACCTGCGCCATGACCAGTGTAGGCGCTTTAAACCTGTATGATACCATGGAGGCAGCTCGTCTGGCGGATCTGATCAGCTCTCTGACCCTGACGGCCCTCACCGGCCAACTGGATGCCTTCCAGGAGCGCATGCACACTGTCCGGGGCCATATCGGCCAGATTCAGGTGGCAAAAAATCTCCGTCTGCTCACCGATGGCTGTGAGATCCTGGAGCGTTGCCAGGGAGCCAGAGTGCAGGACGCCTATGCTCTGCGCTGCATTCCCCAGGTTCACGGCGCGGTGCGGGACGCTCTGGCTTTTGTCAAGAGCAAAGTGGATATTGAGCTCAATGCCGTAACGGACAATCCTCTGCTGTTCTGTGAGGACGAGGCGGTGATTTCCGGCGGAAACTTCCACGGAGAGCCCATGGCGCTGCCCTTCGATTTCCTGGGTATCGCCTGTTCGGAGATCGCCAGTATCTCCGAGCGGCGCATTGAGCGTATGGTCAACGCGGCCCTTTCCAACGGTCTGACCAGGTTCCTCACCACCGAGGGGGGTGTCAACAGCGGCTTTATGATCGTGCAGTATTCCGCGGCTTCCATGGCCTCGGAAAACAAGGTGCTGGCCCACCCTGCCTGCGTGGATTCCATCCCCTCCTCCGCCAACCAGGAGGACTTTGTCTCCATGGGTACCACTGCTGCCCGAAAGGCGGGTACGATTCTGGAAAATACCCGCTCGGTTTTGGCCTTTGAGCTGCTGACCGCCTGCCAGGCCATTGACATCCGCCGGATGATCGGCAGCTACGGCAAAGGCCTCTCTCCGGTGGGGGAGGCGGTGTTCAGCCATGTCCGGGAAAAAGTGGCGTTTATGGAGCAGGACAGGGAACTGTGGCCGGATATCCAGGCGGTGGAGGCCATGGTCCGCAGCGGGGAACTGCTGGAGCTGGCGGCGGAGATCGTTCCGGACTTCGAGTAAGCAAAAACCCCCGGAGCAGAAGCTCCAGGGGAGAGCGCGGTATCAGTCCTGTGGGGGTTCAGAGCCGTCAACCAGGCGGCCCAGCACCGTGCGGTAGCCGCCGGAGCCGTATTGCAGCTCTGTGCTGATGCGGGTGATGGTAGAACTGCTGACGGAGGTTTGGCTGCGGATCTTTTCATAGGTTTCGCCGTTCATCAGAAGCTTTGCCACCTGTACCCGCTGGGCCATCAGCACCAACTCCTGCATGGTGCAAAGGTCACTGAAAAAGGCGCGGCACTCGTCCATATCCTTCAGAGAGAGGATGACCTGGAGCAGCTGATCAATGCTTTCGTTTGGATTTTGCGCAATATGGTTCATGGACAATGCCCTCCGTTTATGATAGAGCCATTTTATCATTGAGAAACGATACCGTCAACTTTTTCATAGAAAACCGAATTATGTAATGTAAAGGAGAAGGCCTTATGGAGTACTACACAACTGACGCGATGACCATCAAGCTGGATGACGAGCTGCCGGCCTATCCGGCCTTTGCCCCTCAGTACCGGCGGGCTCCCCGCCGGGAATCCACTTTGTCCCAGGCGGACAAGGAACTGGCCATCATGAATGCCCTGCGGTACATCCCACCCCAGCACCATGAACAGATGGCAAAGGAGTTTGCTCAGGAGCTGGAGGAGCACGGCCGGATCTACGGCTACCGCTTCCGCCCCGAGGGACGGCTGTACGGCAAGCCCATCGACGAGTATAAGGGCAACTGCGTAGAAGCCAAGGCCTTCCAGGTGATGATCGACAACAACCTGGACTTTGATGTGGCGCTGTACCCCTATGAGCTGGTGACTTACGGCGAGACCGGCCAGGTGTGCCAGAACTGGATGCAGTACCGGCTCATCAAGAAGTACCTGGAGGTCATGACCGACGAGCAGACCCTGGTGGTCATGTCCGGCCATCCTCTGGGCCTGTTCCACAGCCACAAGCTGGCCCCTCGCTGTATCATCTCCAACGGCCTCATGGTAGGAGCTTTCGATGATCAGAAGAACTTCAACCGGGCGGCGGCTCTGGGCGTGGCCAACTACGGACAGATGACCGCCGGCGGCTGGATGTATATCGGTCCCCAGGGTATTGTCCACGGTACCTTCAATACCCTCCTCAACGCCGGACGGCTGAAGCTGGGGATCCCTGCCGACGGCAATCTGGCAGGGCGGCTGTTTGTCTCTGCCGGTCTGGGCGGCATGAGCGGCGCTCAGGGCAAAGCGGCGGAGATCGCGGGAGCGGTGTCCATCATCGCGGAGGTGGACGATTCCCGCATTGACACTCGTTACACCCAGGGCTGGGTCAGCGAGCGTACCGACAGCCTTCCGGAGGCACTGGCTATGGCCAAGGCCAAGATGGCGGCCAAGGAGCCCTGTGCCATCGCTTACCACGGCAACGTGGTAGATCTGCTGGAGTACCTTTACGATAATAACGTCCACATCGACCTTCTCAGTGACCAGACCAGCTGCCATGTGCCCTACGACGGCGGCTACTGCCCCCAGGGCCTGACCTTTGCCCAGCGCACCGAAATGCTGGATAAGGATCCCGAGGGCTTCCGGGTGCTGGTGGACAAGAGCCTGCGGCACCACTACGAGATGATCTGCAAGCTCCACGACCGGGGCACTTATTTCTTCGATTATGGCAACAGCTTCCTCAAGGCGGTCTACGATGCCGGGGTCACCTCCATCTGCAAAAATGGGGAGAACGACCTGGACGGCTTTGTGTTCCCCTCCTATGTGGAGGACATCCTGGGGCCCTGCCTCTTTGACTTTGGCTACGGCCCCTTCCGCTGGTGCTGCCTGAGCCGGAATCCGGAGGATCTGGACAAGACCGACGCGGCGGCAGCGGAGTATATTCTTGCCCATAACCGCCGCTACCAGGACTATGACAACTATGTCTGGGTCCGGGACGCCAAGAAGAACAAGCTGGTGGTGGGCACCCAGTGCCGCATCCTGTACCAGGACGCCATGGGCCGTATGAGTATTGCTTTGAAGTTCAACGAGATGGTTCGTAAGGGGGAGATCGGCCCCGTTATGCTGGGCCGCGACCACCACGACACCGGCGGTACCGATTCTCCCTTCCGGGAGACCAGCAACATCAAGGACGGCTCCAACATTATGGCCGACATGGCCACCCAGTGCTACGCCGGCAACGCAGCCCGGGGCATGAGTCTTGTCGCTCTCCACAACGGCGGCGGCACCGGCATCGGCAAGGCCATCAACGGCGGCTTCGGCATGGTGCTGGACGGCTCCGAGCGGGTGGATACTATTCTCCGTATGGCTATGCCCTGGGATACCATGGTAGGTGTCTCCCGCCGGGCCTGGGCCAGAAACGAGAATGCCCTGACCACCGCTGCGGAGTACAACAAACTCTACGCCGGACAGGATCACATTACCTTGCCCTATCTGGCCGATCCCGACGTGGTAGCCAAAGCGCTGCAGGGCTGAGAGCGATGTCCTTTTCTTTTGAAAAAGAAAAGGACGAAAAGAAAACTTTTGGCGCAAAACTCCGTTTTGCTTATGATGGAGATGTTAAGGCACCTTTAGTAAACACCGAAAGCGAAACATGGTTTCGCGCAAAAGTTTATTTTGATTCTTTTTCTTCCAAGAAAAAGAATGAATACCAGAAAGGAGTCATTCATGAGCGATCTGTTGGTGGTGAACATCGGCCTTCTGGCCACCCCTGTGGGCAGTGCCGCCAAGGGGGGGAAGGCCCAGGGGGAGATCCAGCTTCTCCATGACGCCTGGCTGCGGATCGAGGACGGCGTCATCGCTGCACTGGGTACCGGCGCGCCGGAGGGAACAGGCTGCCCCGTTCTGGATGCCGGCGGCCGTCTGGTGACGCCGGGGCTGGTGGACGCCCACACCCATCTGGTGTTTGGCGGCTGGCGGCAGAACGAGTTGGCGCTGAAGCTCCACGGGGTGCCCTATCTGGACATCCTGGCCCAGGGCGGGGGTATTCTCTCCACGGTGACGGCTACCCGGACCGCCACGGAGGAGGAACTGGCGGACAAGGCGGCGGCAGCCCTGGACGAGATGCTCCGCTTTGGTACTACCACCTGCGAGGCGAAAAGCGGCTACGGCCTCACCACGGAGGAGGAGTGCAAGCAGTTGCGGGCCATCCGGGCCCTGAATCAGCGCCACCCCATCGACCTTGTGGCCACCTTTATGGGGGCTCATGCTCTGCCCCAGGCGTATAAAGAGAACCGGGAGGCATATGTCTCCCTGGTCTGCGAGGAGATGATCCCCCGGGTAGCGGCGGAACAGCTGGCGGAATTCTGCGATGTGTTCTGCGAAACGGGAGTGTTTACGGCAGAGGAGTCCCGGCGGATCCTGGAGGCCGGGAAACGGTACGGACTGCGGCCCAAGATCCACGCCGACGAGATCGACCCCATCGGCGGCTCCCAGCTGGCGGGGGAGATCGGCGCTGTATCGGCGGAGCATCTGATTGTCTGCCCGGATGAGGGTATCGACAGCATGGCCCGGGGCGGCACAGTGGCCTGCCTATTGCCTGCTACCAGCTTCTATCTGGGGGCAGATTACGCCCCCGCCCGGAAGATGGTGAAGGCAGGTGTGCCGGTGGCCATGGCTACGGATTTCAACCCCGGTTCCTGCCCCTGTCTGAACATGCAGCTGGTGATGAACCTGGGATGCCTGCGCTACCGGCTGACTCCCGAGGAGGTACTCACCGCCGTTACCCTCAATGGCGCCGCTGCCATTGGCAGGGCAGAGGCCGTGGGCTCTCTGGAACCGGGAAAACGGGGAGATCTCCTGATCTGGGAGGCCCGGGATCTTAACTATGTCTGTTACCGCATGGGCAGCAACCTGGTTCATACCGTCGTCAAGGGCGGCAAAACCTATTCAAATACAACAGGGGCCAACTGAGCCCGGAGAGGAAACGATATGGCAAAACTGGTAGAGTGTATTCCTAATTTCAGTGTCAGCAAGCAGTCGGATCCGGAGGTGTTTCAGGAGCTGGTGGATACCGCGGGCAGCGTCCCCGGCTGCGCGGTGCTGGATGTCCAGTCCGACGGGGATCATAACCGCTGCGTATTTACGATGGTGGGTTCCCCCCAGGCTATCGAGGAGGTAGCTTTCCGTCTGACCAAGAAAGCTACCGAGCGCATCGACATGACCAAGCATAAGGGCCAGCATCCCCGAATGGGGGCTACCGATGTGATCCCCTTTGTACCCACCATGGATATGACCGTGGCGGAGTGCGTGGAAATGAGCAAGCGGGTGGCCCAGCGAATCTGGGAAGAGCTGAAGGTACCTTCCTTCCTCTATGAGGACTCCGCTACCTCTCCGGATCGTGTCAATCTGGCCAAGGTCCGCAAGGGACAGTTCGAGGGCATGCCGGAGAAGCTGCTCCAGCCGGAGTGGGCGCCGGATTATGGAGAGCGGAAGATCCATCCCACCGCCGGCATTATTGCCATCGGTGCCCGGATGCCCCTCATTGCCTATAATGTCAACCTGGATACCAGCGACCTGGAGATCGCCAACAAGATCGCCCGGGCCATCCGTGGCTCCAACGGCGGCTTCCAGTACTGCAAGGCCATTGGCGTCATGCTGGAGGAGCGCAACATCGCCCAGGTGTCCATGAACCTGGTGAACTACGAGGGTACTCCCATCTACTATGCCTTTGAGATGATCCGGGCTTTAGCGGATCGTTATGGTGTGCGGATCATCGGCAGTGAGCTGGTGGGCCTGACGCCGGCGAAGGCCCTGCTGGACTGTGCGGAGTATTACCTCAAGATGGAGGGCTTTGATTGCCGCAAGCAGGTGATGGAGTACCGCCTGCTGGACGGAGAATAAGGGGAAGGAGCGGAAAGATGGAACATCAGCAGACCCATTCTCATCTGCTGGCGGAGCAGGCGGTAAAGGATTTTACCGCGCTTCTGGCCTCCGATGCTCCGGCCCCCGGGGGTGGCTCCGCCGCTGCCCTGGAGGGGGCTATGGGAGCGGCCCTCACCGCTATGGTCTGTGAGCTGACCTTGGGGAAAGAGAAGTACGCCGCCTACCGTGAGGAGATTGCCGCCATTCGGGACAAGGCGGAAACCCTGCGGGAAAAGCTGCTGCAAGCGATGGACGAGGATACAGAGGCTTTTCTCCAGGTGAGCCGGGCCTTTGCTATGGCTAAGGCTACGGATGAGGAGAAGGCGGCACGCTCTGCTGCTATCCAGAAGGGCCTGGCCCAGTGTACGGAAACACCCCTACATGTTATGGAGCTGGCGACGGAGACTCTGACGCTGACAGCCGCTTTGCCGGGCCGCTTCAATGAGAGCGCCGCCAGTGATCTGGGCGTGGCGGCCTTGTCTCTGCGTGCCTGTGTCCGGGGCGCCTGGCTGAACGTGCTGATCAATGTAGGGAGTTTGAAGGATCAAGACCTTGCCGCACAGTACCGGCGGCAGGGGGAGACTGTATTGAAGCGTGCCATGGAGCTGGCGGACCAGATCGATGGCGCAATAATGGCGGTACTGGAGGGATAAACCTCATATCTTGAGTTTGTTGTGCCGAAATATGAAAAAACCGGTTGACAAGCCCATGATACGTGGTACAATGCAGAGAGAAAATTCATACGCTTCAAGTGTTCCGGCAGGACATGATCCTGTCGGGAAGAATAGAGAACCGGGTGAAAATCCCGGACGGTACCGCCGCTGTGAGCGTTGAGGTCAGATCCGTTGATTACATCAGTCACTGGGAAACCGGGAAGGCAGGATCTGGCCGCAGATGGCAGATGTCATCCTATGCGCGAGTCAGAAGACCTGCTTGGAGATAGTCCCTTCCACGAGTTATGGAAGCAGGGGGACTTTGTTGCGGGAAACCGGCCGTGGCAGCATGCGCTGCCACGGCTTCCATTTTTCGCGGCATATCTTGGGAAGCGATGGATTTTACTAAAGGCAGCACCGCACAATTGCTGAGGCAAGCGCTGTCGAATCACCCATCAGGCAG
>ERZ1643251.497-NODE-497-length-56291-cov-10.248969_pt1 | contig 56291 bp, 62 predicted proteins | sample MGYA00579261_ERZ1643251 | MGnify/ENA primary metagenome ERZ1643251 (study PRJEB29033, sample SAMEA4952267) | chicken gut metagenome | biome: Broiler Chicken; feature: Gastrointestinal Tract; material: Caecum | place: Ireland | collected 2018 | study: Broiler...
GCGGTCGTGCTGGAAATGGGAGGTAAGTGATGCAGTATCTGTGGGTGTTTTTAATTGGCGGACTGGTGTGTATGCTTGGTGAGGTGCTTATAATCACCACAAAAATCACTTCTGCACGCATATTGGTGGCGTTTGTGCTGCTTGGCGTTGTGCTTCAAGCGTTTAATTTGTTTGAGCCCATTTCTGCGTTTGCTAAGGCGGGCATAAATGTGCCAATTATCGGTTTTGGTGCATCTCTTGCCAAAGGGGCGATGAGTGCGGTTGAATCAAGCGGGCTTTTGGGGGCGTTTACAGGCGGGCTGCAAGCAACCGCAGGTGGCATTGCTGCCGCAATTGGTTTTGCCTTTTTGTTCTCACTTATTTTTAGCTCAAAAACAAAATAATGTGTGTATTATGACATAATACATACTACATTTTGTTTTCAACTTTGACATAATAGTTTCATATATAAATAATATGAAAAAAGCCAAGAACAAAAGATTAAGCCTAAAAGCCAAGGCTTACATTTGTCTTGGCTGTGTTTTATTTTTTATTCTAACAGTATTTTTGTATTTTAATTTTATTGTTGGGCCGCTTGTTGTTGAGGTTTCAAGGGCGCAGGTGGATTCTATTGCAACCACTGCTGTAAGTGATGCGATTTATGATGTTATTCAAGAGCAGGGTTATTCATATCAAGATTTTATTGATGTGGAATATGCCACGGATAACACGGTTTCGTCCATTACCGCCGATGCTATTGAGTTAAACAACTTTGCCAGAGAATTGTCAACAGTTATACAAATTTATTTGGATAAGGTTGTGGAGCATAGCATTGGCGTGCCGCTTGGCACTTTCACTGGAATAACCGCGTTGTCGGGGATAGGCCCAAAAGTTACCATAAATATAGTGCCTATTGGCTCGGTGATAACCTCATTTTCATCATCGTTTGAAAGCGCGGGGATAAACCAAACCAAGCATTCGCTTTATATTGATGCCAACATTACAATCAGTGTTATTTTGCCTCTCACAACAAAGCATGTGGATTTTGTTACGCAGGTTTTGATTTGTGAAAATATCATAGTGGGCAAAGTGCCGGAATTCTATTTCTCCGCGGGCAACAGCGTGTTTAGTCAGTCATAATCTCTTCAAAATCTGCTGGAAGAGGAGCGGTTACGCAAAACGGTTTGGCATTTAAAGGTGTAAAAATTGTTGCGCGTGCGCAGTGCAGCATAACGCGCGGATAGTCGTCTTGCGCGCCATATAATCTGTCGCCAAGCAGCGGATGGCCTATGCTTGAAAGATGAACCCTGATTTGGTGGGTTCTGCCTTGTTGCAGCGATATTTCAAGCAGGCTTATGTTGTTAAAACTTTTTAACACTTTTACATGGGTTAGTGCGGGTTTGCCGTCTGGTGAGGTCTGTCGCATTTGCTGATTTATGTTGTTTTCAACTATGGTTGTAATAGGAGAGTTGATTTCAAACTCTTGGCAAGAAAATGTGCCGTGGCATAGGGCAAGGTAGGTTTTTTGATGTTTTGTCATAGAGGCGGCAAGTTGGTTTTTGGCAATTATCAGCACGCCAGAGGTTTCCTTATCCAGCCTTCCTAGCACTCTGTAAACAAACGGCTGGTCACATTTTTGCATATATCCAGCAACGGCAGAAGCAATGTTGTCGCAGTAGTGGCGTTTTGATGGAATGCTTGGCAGGCCAGCAGGCTTGTTGATTATAAGAAAATCTTCGTCCTCATATAAAATGTCAAGAGGCAAATTGCTGGATTTGATTTGTGAAGAGGCTTGCTCTATGAAACACACTTCCAATTTTTGGCCTGCATTAATTTTACTGCGTGTGGTGGCTGTTGCGCCGTCAATTTTGAGGCTTTGCGAACTTTTTCTCAGCAAAGAGATTATGGCTTCGGAAAAACCCAAGTCTTTTAAATAATAATATAGGTTAACGTAATCCTTGCTTGGGGATAAAGTTAAATGTTTCATAAAAAAAGTATAGCATATTATTTGACGAAAATATACGGTTGTGTTAAAATTTTTTTAGTTTTAAAAGGCGATAAAACACGTCTCGTTGTTTTGACGTATAGTTAATGACTTGGAGGCAAACTATGGAAAATGTAATAATTAGGAAAACAAAAGCGGGCGATGCTGAGCAGTATATTAAACTTCGTAATTTGATATGGAAATCAACATACGGGCATATATTTCCAGAAGAGCTTTTTGTTAAAATGGAAAACCCTGAAAATATTTCAAAAAGAATTGAAGGTTTTGCCGCATATCATATTGGCAATCCGCAAGTTTTCAGCTATGTTGCAGAAGATAACGGCAAAATTATTGGATTTATGACTGGCAGTTATGACGTAGAAACCGAATGTTTTAAAAAACCAAATTTGGCAGAACTGGGATGCATGTATATTCATCCTGAATATCAAGGTAAAGGGCTTGGCAGCAGATTTAAAGATGTGTTTCTTAAAGAAATCATGTCAAAAGGTAAGCAAGGGTTTGTGCTTGGCGTTTTAAAAGAAAATGTGAAAGCGCAAAAGGTTTATGTTGCGTGGGGAGGAGAACTTTCTGAACGCACTCTTCCTTACAAGACAATGGGTAAAACTTATGACTTAGTTTTTTATACTTATGATTTGGAAAAAACAAAGGAGAAAAACAATGAAAAAACTAACTGTTCAACAAGCAAGTGAAAAATATGGCTCCTCGGTTAGAGCGGCGCTTTTGATAGATATGACGAATGTTTTTGCGGAAGAGGCATGGCTGAGGATGGCAGAGATAAGCGACCTGTTCGGCTTTTGTTCTTCGCCTGTTCATGACACTGGAATTGCCAGACAAATTTTGGATGTTTTGGGCGAGAAGGGAAAAAATGACATCTTTTTTGCGCAAATTTTTGATGCAGTGCAAGAGGTCTTTTCGCTCAATGATTTAAAAGAATTGGCGGAATCGGATGCTTATTCGCCAAACATGCATTTAGCGTATGAGCGTCTTGAAAAGTATTTTGCCGAAAAGGCTGAGGATGAAGAAAAACGGGCGCAAGAATATTTGAGCGTATATGACGCCGAAAGTTACAAAATTATTTTTGGCGAACTTAAAGACACTTGTCCCGAGCCACCAAAATCTAAGCGTGTTTGGCTCGACCCCTGCGACGAAAGGCGGCTGACAGACCGCACAAAAATCCAAGAATTATATAGAGATTGAAAGGAATAAAAATATAACTCTCGTAAGAAAAATCAAGCGCTTAATTTCGCTTGACAAAAAAATTTTTAAGTGCTAAAATTTTTTCAGTTTTAAAAGGCGATGACGAAAGACGTGGCTAAGATAAAGCGTTTTCCAGAGAGGCTTAGTAAGGTGGAATAAGCCAAATGCTGCTTAGTGAATTCATTTTCGAGCCGCCCAATTGAAAAAAGAGTAGGTTGGGCCGGTTGCAACCGTAATATTGCAAATGAGGGCGCGGCAAGCGCTGAAATTAGGTGGTAAAGCGAAGTAGAACTCTCGCCCTATGTTTTTGGGTGGGAGTTTTTTAAAAGGAGAAAAAATGCAAGAACAATTAAAGCAGTTGAAAGAGCAGGCTATGGCGGAAATTTCCAAAGTTGATGGGAAGGCGTCTTTAAACGAGTTTAGAGTTAAATATCTTGGCAAGCAGGGGCTTTTAACTCAAATTTTAAGAGGCATGCGCGATGTTCCAGCCGAGCAAAGGCCTGTTGTTGGCGCGCTGGTTAATGAGGTGCGTGCGCTTATAGAAGAGCAACTTTCTGCAAAAGAGGCTGATTTTGAGAAGTGCGAAATGGAAAGCGAACTTGCCAAAAATTATATTGACATAACAGAGCCGGCGCAAGGGCATGAGCGTGGGGCTTTGCATCCTCTTTCAAAGGTTTTTGAACTTTTGATTGATTCGTGTGTGAACATGGGTTTTAAAGTGGTTGAAGGGCCGGAAGTTGAACTTGACTACTATAACTTTGAGGCGTTGAACATTCCTAAAAATCACCCATCTCGTGATATGCAGGATACATTTTTCATTACGGATAACATCTTGCTTAGGTCGCAAACCTCATCTGTTCAGGCAAGGACAATGGAAGTTATGAAGCCGCCATTCAAAATTATTTCGCCGGGCAGGGTGTACAGAAATGACAGCGACGCAACGCACTCTCCGGTTTTCCACCAGATGGAGGGGCTTGTTATAGACGAAAACATATCTATGGCAGATTTGAAAGCCATGCTGATTGTGCTTATGCGTAAAACATTCGGCGAGCAAACACAAATTAGGTTTAGGCCGTCTTTCTTCCCATTCACAGAGCCAAGCGTGGAGGTGGATGTAACTTGTCCATCTTGCCACGGCGAGGGGTGTAGACTTTGCAAAGGCACAGGGTTTATGGAACTGCTTGGCGCAGGCATAGTTAACCCAAAAGTGCTTGAAGCAAATGGCATCGACAGCAAAAAATATCGAGGCTTTGCATTTGGCTTTGGTGTTGACAGGGTTGCTATGGTGAAGAACGGCATTGCCGACATTCGCTCTATGTTCAAAAATGACATCAGGTTTTTAAAGCAAATGAAATAATAGGTATTATGTTATAAAAACATAACAGAATACCTCGAAAAACATAAAAATTTACCAAAATTAAACTATTATGTTATAAAAATATAACAGAATAGATTAGAAAAAGGAGTAAAAATGAAGGTAACATACAACTGGCTGAAAGATTTTGTGGATATTGAAGAGAGCCCTGAAAAACTTGCACAAAGGCTTACCAATGCGGGTTTTGAAGTGGAAGAGATGATTTACCAAAACCAGCATCTTCATCATGTTAAGGTTGGAAAGATTGAAAAGATTGAAAAACATCCCGACGCTGACAAATTGCAGATTTGCCAGGTTTCGCTGTGCGGCGAGCATGTTCAAATAATCACAGCGGCAACCAACATTTTTGAAGGCGCGGTTGTGCCTGTTTCATTGCCAGGGGCAGACCTTGCAAACGGCGTGAAAATTCAAAAATCTAAGTTGCGCGGAGTGGAAAGCGACGGAATGTTCTGTTCTGGCGAAGAACTTGGCATTGATGACAGTTATATTGAAGGCGCGTCAGTTAACGGAATTTTGATTTTGCCGAAAGATTTTAAAATTGGCGAAGATATTGATGTTGTACTTGGGCTTAATGATGTGATTTTTGACATCAACATCACGCCAAACAGGCCAGATTGCATGAGCGTGATTGGCATTGCCAGAGAGGTTTGTGCAATTTATGGCAAGCCTTTTAAACAGCCGAACTTTAAATATATAACGGTCGGCGACAGGGCAAGCGACCATATTGCCGTTGAAAGAAAAAGTAAGTCATGTTCAAGGTATATGGCAGCAGTTGTAAAGAGCGTTAAAATTAAAAAATCGCCTGAGTGGCTTAGGCGCAGGCTTTTTGCTGTGGGCATTAAAAGCATAAATAATGTGGTGGACCTTACCAATTATGTGCTTGTTGAAATGGGGCAGCCTTTACATGCCTTTGATAAAAACATGATTGAGGGCTCAACCATTATTGTTAGAGACGCCTATGATGGCGAAAAAATCAGCGTTTTAAATCACAACACTTACACTCTTTCGCCAAGTGATTTGGTGATTGCCGACAAACAAAAGGCAATGGTTATCGCTGGCGTGATTGGCGGAACAAATTCTTGCATAACCGACCAAACCTCTTCTGTGGTTATTGAAGCGGCGGTTTTCGACTTAAAATCCATTCGCCTTACAAGCAGAAAAATTGGCGTAAGAACAGATTCTTCTGCAAGGTATGAAAAGGGTGTTTATTTCGGCAGTGCTGAGCAGGGTATGAAAAGAATGCTCAGCCTTATGTGCGAACTTGAAGTTGGCGACATTATGGGTGGAATTGTTGATAAGTTTGATTACAATCCACTTGAAAAAGTTGTCACTTGCTCTTGCAAAGAGATTGACGAAATTTTGGGCGTGAAAATAGCGCAAAATGACATTCAAAGAATTTTGAATGGGCTTGGCATCGACTGCAAAATTGAGGGCGGAATGATTACTGCAAAAATCCCTGCTTACAGAGAGGATTTAGAAAACGCCTATGATTTGGCAGAAGAGGTTATTCGCATTTATGGCTATGATGTTTATGACAACCTTAGCACAACTTTGTTTGAAAAATCTAAGGTTACAGAGGGCGGATTGGATGATAAAACCGCGCTTGAACGCAGAATTAAAAACGCGCTTATATATAACGGATTTTTTGAAGCGCTTAACTATTCGCTTTGCCCGCCAGACATTTGCGAGAAGTTGAATATTCAAGATAACCGCAGGTTTATGGTGAAAATTGCCAATCCAATCGGCGAAGATATTTCCTGCCTTAGAACAACTATGGCGCACTCGATGCTGTCTAGTTTGGCTTATAATATGAGTGTGGGCAACAAACAGGTGAACTTGTTTGAGGCGGGCAGAACTTATGCTCCTAAATCTCTGCCGCTTGCCGAACTTCCAAGCGAAACCAACTGGGTTAGCATGGGCTCAACTGCCATGGATTTTGCCGAGTTTAAAGCGTGCGTTTTAAGCGCGATTGAAGAAACTGGCCTGAGATATCATCTCGTTCGTTCGCAAGAGGGCTTTTTGCATCCTGGCGTTTCGGCGGATGTTGTGGATGAGAGCGGAAATGTTTATGCAAGTTTTGGGCAAATTCATCCGCTTGTTGCAAAGAATTATGAATTGCCTAAAACCACCATGTATGGCGAAATCAATTTGGACAAACTTATTCCATATAAGGATAAAAAGTTTGTTGTTAAGCCTGTTTCCAAATTCCCAATTGTGGAGAGGGACTTGGCGGTTGTGGTTAAAGAAGAAATTTGCAATGCCGACCTTATGGCGGCAATTAAATCTGCCTGCGGAAAGATTTTCTATGATGTAAAACTGTTCGACATTTATAGAAGTCAGGCTTTGGGCGCTGGCCTTAAAAGCATGGCATATAACATAAAACTTGCTGACGAAAACAAAACGCTTACCGATGAAGAGGTAACCGAGGTGATTGGCAAGGTGCTTAAAGCGCTTAAATTTAGATATGGGGCTTCGCTTAGATGATTTATCTCGATAACGCTGCAACAACTAAGATGTGCGAAGAGGCTTTAAAGGAATATGAATACTTTTCATGTTCCAACTTTTATAATCCTTCGGCCATATATCTTCCTGCAATCAAGGTTGGTGTGGCGCTAGATGAAGCGAGGGCTAGGCTTAAAAAATGTTTGGGCGCAAAAAAGGGCGACATAATTTTTACAAGTGGCGCAACCGAATCCAACAATCTTGCAATCCGCGGCAGCCAAAGGGAAGGCAAGTGGGAATATGTTTTTTCATCAGGCGAGCATGCCTCGGTTTATAACCTGGCAAATGCACTTAAACAAGAGGGTAAAACAGTGCATTTTGTGCCACTTAATAATGGCGGCGAAATTGACTATGAGGCTTTGGAAAAACTGTTAACGCCCAAAACCCGAGTTGTGAGTGTTATGTTTGTAAACAATGTTACGGGCGTGATTAACGACATCAAGCGCATTTCACAAATTGTAAGGCAAAATGCTCCGTCTGCAATTTTGCACGTTGACGGCGTGCAGGCGTTTTGCAAACTTAAATTTAGTTTGGATGAATTGGATGTGGATTTATTTTCACTCAGTGCGCACAAATTTCACGGGCCAAAGGGCGCGGGCGCGCTTTATGTAAAAAACAAAGCCGCACTCAAAAATCTTGTTTTCGGTGGCGGCCAGGAATACGGAATTAGGTCGGGTACGGAAAATGTCCCAGCCATTATGGGTATGGTTAAAGCCGCTGAGGTGATAGATGTTGGCGCGAACTTTGAAAAAGTTAAATGCTTAAAGGCCGCATTTTTGCAGGAACTCTGCGGCGATGAGAAAATTAAATTCGTGGGCGAAAACGCCAGCCCGTATATTGCAATGTTGCTGTTTGAGGGTGTGAATGGCGAAACTTTAACCAGGGCGCTTGAAGAAAAGGTGATTGTTGGAAGAGGCAGTGCGTGCTCTGCTAAAAAAGCGGGCAATCATGTGCTTTCAGCAATGGGCTTTAACCTAGGGCAAATTAAGGGCGCAATTCGTGTGAGTTTTGATGCAAGTCTAACTATGGAACAAGTTGTGGAGGCTGCAAAAATTATTAAAACAACTTATTTACAACTTTTGGAGAAATTGAAGTGAAAAGTATTCTTTTAAGAATGGGCGAATTGTTTTTAAAGGGTGAAAACAGAGGCATGTTTGAAAACATGCTGATTTCTAACATCCGCAAAAAATTGGAAGGGCTGAATTATAAACTGCAACGAACTCGTGGCAGAATTATGATAACCGATTTTGACGAGCAGCAGGAAGTGGTTGAGCGGCTGACAAAGGTGTTTGGGCTTGTGTCGCTTTCTGTTGCGGAAGAGGTTGACGCCACCGTTGAAAATATTGAACAATATATTTCAACCATTAAAATTGGCGCAAAAACTTTTAAGGTGGATGTGAACAGGGCTGACAAGCGTTTTCCAGTTTCATCCATGGAGTTTGCGGCTGACCTTGGCGGCGTAATTTTGGACGCGAACCCAAATGCAAGTGTGGAACTATATCATCCAGAGGTGATTGTCTGTGTTGATATACGCAATAATGGAAAAGCCTATATTTTTGATAAAGTAATAAAATGTCAGGGCGGGCTGCCGCTGTCAACTTCGGGCAGAGCGCTGCTGCTGTTGTCGGGTGGCATTGACAGCCCTGTTGCGGGATACATGATGGCAAAGCGCGGGCTTAAATTGCAGGCCGTTCATTTTTATAGTTATCCTTACACCTCACAGCAAGCCAAGCAAAAGGTTATAACTCTTGCACAGCAACTTTGTGAGTATGTTGATGATATAAAACTTCACTGCATCTCTTTCACAAAGGTTCAGGAAGAAATACATGCCAAATGTGCGCCAGAATTTATGATTACAATCATGCGCAGAATTATGATGCGTGTTGCTGAAATCATTGCAAAGCGTGAAGACTTGGGGGCGATTGTAACCGGCGAAAGTTTAGGGCAGGTTGCAAGCCAAACCATGCAGAGCATGACTGTAACCGAGGATGCGCTTGAAAGCCTTCCAATTTTCAGGCCATGCATTGGGCTTGATAAAGAGGATATTGTTAAGATTGCAAAAGAGATTGGAACTTTTGAAACCTCAATTCTTCCGTATGAAGATTGCTGCACAGTGTTCCTGCCAAAAAATCCGGTTATCAAACCAAAACTTGCAAAGGCAAGAAGCGAGGAGGCAAACTTGGATATTGAAGCGCTTGTAAGCGAATGCATCGCAGGTGAGGAGGTTATTCACATCAAGTCATATTAAAATAAAAAGGAGAGAGCGGCCAGTCGGCCGCTTTTTTTATTTTTAAATTTTTGGCACTATGCCTTTACAGGGCTATGCATACTCGTTTATAATTATAAAATCCAAATTTATAAAATTGCATATTTTCAAATTGTTATAAAAATTCATTGAATAATTATGCAAAAATCGCTTGCATAATTATAAATTATGTTGTATAATAATCAAAACTTGGCTTATAAATATAAATTTATAAATATGCAAAATCGCTACATCCCTTTAAAATAAAGGCAAAGAGGGTTTTTGGAGGAAGCAATGGCAAGAAGCGCTAGACAGTCAAAAATTTTGGAACTTATCTCCACCAAAGAGATTGAAACCCAAGACGAACTGGCAAGAGAACTTAAAAATGCAAACTTTGATATCACACAAGCAACCATTTCAAGAGATATCAAAGAACTTGGTTTAACCAAGATTTTGTCCACATCTGGCAAATATAAATACGCCATAATCGGCAGTGATGAACAGCAAATTTCAAACAAGTATGTTTCAATTTTCCGTGAGGCTGTTATTTCTGTTAAAGCGGTTCTTAACCTTGTTGCCATCAAAACCATCAAAGGCATGGGCGCCGGCGTTTGCAGTTTTATTGATAAACTTAACCTTACAGAACTTGTTGGGGCTGTAAGTGGCGATGACACGGTTATGTTAATTTTTCCATCCGCATCGATTGCTTCAAATGCGGTGATTGCGCTTAACGACATGTTGGGATAAGAGGGTTTAAACAATGCTTAGAAGTTTGACAATCAAAAATCTTGCGTTGTTTAAATCGCAGGAAATAGAATTTGACAGAGGCCTAAACATTATTTTGGGCGAAACAGGAGCAGGAAAAAGTTTAATTTTCGATGCTCTGTTTTTTGTGCTGTCCATCAAAACTGACAAGTCGCTTTTGAGAACTGGCGAAGACACCATGCGCGTGGACGCGGTTTTCAGTCCGCTTTCACAATCTGTGCATGAAATTTTGGCGCAAAATGATTTGGATGATGATGAACTGATTGTGTCCAGAGTTTTACATAGTGATGGCAGAACAACCAGCAAGGTGAACGGTTCGCCGTGCCCGCAGGCTGTGATTAAAGCGCTTGCGGCGGAACTTGTGGACAGTTTTATGCAGCATGAGAGCATGGAGATTTTAAAAAGCAAAAACCACCTCATGTTTCTAGACAGGTTTTGTGAATTTGGTGACCTTAAACAAAGATTGGCGCAGCAACTGGATGAGATTAAAAACATAGATGCTCGCATCAAAGAATTGGGCGGTGATGAAAAACAGAGGGCTGATAAAAAAGATATGCTTGCTTTTCAAATTGCCGAAATTGAAAAAGCCAATTTAAAAATTGGTGAAGACGAGCAGTTGGATGAAAAGATTAAACTTCTTGAAAGTGCGGAAAAAATTGGCGAAAGCCTTACTGAAATTTTGAAGATGATGGAGGGCACTGGCGGAGTGCTTGGCAGTCTTAATATGAGCGCACGCTTGCTTTCCAAACTGGCTGATATTTCTGGGTTTGATGAACTGGCGCAAAGAATTGAAAGCGCAGCTATTGAACTGGATGATGTGGCTAGTGAAATTAAAGACAAATTGTTTGAGGCGCAGGCAGACCCAATTGAACTTGAAAGGCTTAATGAAAGAAAGGCACAAATTAAAAGTCTCAAACGCAAATACGGGCTTAGCATTGAGGATATTTTACAGAGGCTTAGTGAGTTTAAAGATAGCCTTGACGCTTTGATTGACGCTGAGGACGGACTGAATAAACTTGAAAAGCAAAAGGCGCAAGTGCTTCAAAATGTTGAAACGCTTTGCCAGCAAATTCATGAAAAAAGGCTTGCTGGCGCAACCAAGGTTAAAGAGGGGCTTGAAAGAGAACTTAAAGACCTTGGCATGGGCGGCAGCCGCTTTGAAGTTAAGTTTGCGAAAAAACAACCTTCTGCCACAGGGTTTGACGATGTTAGTTTTGTTTTCTCTGCCAATGTTGGCCAGGAACTTAAAGATTTGGCTAAAACCGCATCCGGTGGTGAAAGCAGCCGCATAATGCTGGCTATGAAAAATATGTTTGCCTCAAAAAACGATGAAAGAACGCTGCTGTTCGATGAAATTGATTCTGGCATTAGCGGCGAAATTGGAAACATGATGGCAAGCAAACTTTCAAGCATATCTCAGCGCGACCAGGTGGTTGCAATCACGCATCTGCCGCAGGTGGCAAGCGCTGGTGATGAATTTATTAAAGTTGAAAAATTTGCGGTTGAAAACTCTACTTTCAGCAAAGTTAACCCAGTGAAAGGTGCGTCGGTGATTAAGGAAATTGCACACATTATTGGCGGCGACAATGTGACCGATGTTATGCTTGCAAACGCCGAGCAACTTTTTGAAAGAGGCAGGCGAAAATAAGAATAAAATTTTGCGCTCGACAAAAACTATCTTAGAAAGAGATAGTTTTTTTGTTGGAGGCGAAATGAAAAGCAAAAGATGGTGGCTTTTTGGGGTTTGTTTGGCTGTGGCTATTCTGTTTGTGTGCAACATTGGCTTTAAGCAAATCTATTCGCTTCCAGATGGCTTTATGGCAACGGTTGAAGAGATTGAAAACGCCAATCAAAGTGGTATGTTTGGCAGTTTTGTTTCGGCGTCTATGCAGCGGAGTGACCAAACTGTTTCCACCGATAAACCCGGCGAGGGAACGGTTATATTCAAACTTTTTGGCATAATTCCAATAAGAAAAGTAAATGTTATTTGCTCTGGCGAAGAGGAGGTTTATGTTGGTGGAACGCCAATAGGCATCAGCATTTCTTCAACTGGCGCGATTGTGATAAATGAAAAAATGGTGGAAACCGAAGAGGGTTACAAACAAACAGAAAAAAGTGAAAAACTAAAAGAGGGTGATTTGCTTACTGCGGTGAATGGCGTTGCTATTTCATCATTGCAGCAATTAAGCGAGGTTGTTGAGGATAGCGACTCGCAGAATTTTGATATCACATATGTGCGAAAAAATAAAGAGTGTCATGCCACAATTAAGGGCGAGATTGACAAAAATACAGGGAAATATAAACTTGGGCTGTGGGTGAGAGATGATGTTTCTGGCATTGGCACGCTTACATATGTAAATAAGCAGACCAATGCTTTTGCTGCGCTTGGGCATGCGATAACCGACAATGACAACGATGTTGATGTGGCTGGCGGCAGTGTTTATAACTGCAAACTGCTGGGAATTGATAAGGGCGAAAAAAATAACCCCGGTCAACTGCGATGTATGTTTTTGCAGAGTGACGAGGTTAAGGGCGAAATATATAAAAACACCAAATATGGCGTGTATGGAAGGATTGATAATTTAGAGGGTTTAGTTGACCCAAACTTGACGCTTAAACTTGGCGGAAGGCTTTCTGTTAAGCCAGGCAAAGCGTATATCGTTTCAAGTGTAAGCGGGATTAGGGAAGAATATGAAATTGAAATAATCAAAGCAAGTTACCAAGCCAAAGCCAATGACAAAAGTTTGGTGTTTAGGGTTAAAGATAGGCGCCTGCTGGAACTTACGGGCGGAATTGTTCAGGGCATGAGTGGCAGCCCAATAGTGCAAAATGGCAAACTGATTGGAGCGGTAACCCATGTGTTTATGGCTGATCCTACAAAAGGCTACGGCGTTTATAGCGACTGGATGGTGGAGAATGAAATTTAATTTAAAATTTTGTCAAATTCACTAGTCTCGCTCACATCAAATTTTGCAAGGCGAATTTGGTAGCCGTTAAAATTTCCGTATGCTATGGCTAAAATTTGATTTTGGAAATTGACAATTCCGCTGTACCCGCAGTCGCCAGAGGTGTCGCTGCCTAGCAGCAAAAGGCAGTCGCCAATGTTAGTTCCTTGCTGATAGTTTAATAAATCTTCAAAATCGCCAATCCAGGCAACCCAACCATAGGTCATGAATTTTTTAAGTGAAAGGGCGTTTTCTTTGAAGGGGACAATTTGACGATAACTTATAACAACTTTATTTGAGTTTTCGTCATACAGCGCTTGAAATCTATCGCCTGAAAAATCTGCTGGCAGATATTGCGGCTGCGTCCAGGTTTGACACTCGTCATAAGAATAACAAATCATTGAGGTTTTACCATTGCGGCTTTCGTTTCGTGTAAGCATTATTATGGTGTCGTTTGGTGCGCGCAATAGTTCAATTTCACAAAGGCTGTTTTGCTTTTCTATGCTGCGATATTCACTCAAAATAGGCTGTGGCTGCGACCAAACAGCGTTGCCACTCTCGTCAAAAGAGAGTATGGTTTTGTAATTTACAAAATCATGTGTGTGGAAGGTGCCAAGCCACTGATTGGTGTAATTTCCGTCAATTTTTAATTGAATCAAACTGCTCATTGCCACAATGCAGTCCATTGGGCTGTAAACGGTTGTAAATTCGCTCCAAGTGTTGCCATCATCGCTGGAAATGCTGTATTGAAAGCCGTCGGCTTTTATACCAGGCCAATAAGGTTTGCCTGAAATTAAAATAAGTTTTTGTGAGCCGTCAGTAAAATCCAGCGTGTAAAGGGTTGGAACCTCTTGCGAACTTTCCCAAGAGGCGGGCGTGGGCTGCTCTATCCAGTTGACGCCATCATAACTATATTGCATTTTCAGTGCGCCTTTCCCGTGAGAGAGAGGGTAGACGGTTATAAGTTTTCCGGTTTTGGTTTTAATCATGTCGGGCTGTCCAAGATAATCGGCGCCATCGTCTACAATAAGCGCATTTTCCTCTGGCAAACTATAAAATGGCAGGTTGATGTAATGCGTTATTTCGTCTTGCGTGCAAAAAAATATACATACAAGAATTATGCCAGCCGCCAAAATAATTGCCGACAGTGCTGCGATAACTTTTAAGTAGGTTTGCTTTAATGTTTTCACAGATAAATTATATATTAAATTGCCTAAATATAAAAACAAAAAAAGAGCAAAACGGTCAAGTTGCTCTTTTTCTGCTAAATGTGAAGCAATTCTCCTTCACACATTTAATGTGTGCAGCAAGTAAAAGTTTTATACAAAAGTTTTTAATTTATTTTAACTTTATTTGCAACGTCCTTTCGCATATCCTCGCTGATGGCTGCATAGTGCTTTTTGGTGGTGTTTACATCCTTGTGCCCAAGCACATCGGCAACAATGTAAATATCTTTTGTTTCTCTGTAAAGGTTTGTGCCAAAAGTGCTTCTAAGTTTGTGTGGCGAAATTTTTTTGAGGGGAGTTGCTTCTTGCGCAAACTTTTTAACCAAATTTTCAACCGCTCGCGTGCTTATGCGCCTTTTTTGAAGGCTTACAAACATGGCGTGTTCATTTTCGTCAATATCCAAGGTTTGACGCTTTTTAAGCCAGACTTTAAGCGCATCGGCAACTTCCTGTGAAAAATACAGCACTGTTTGATTTCCACCTTTTCGCGTTACTTTAAAGGCATTTTGTGAGAAGTCAAAATCTTCCATATTAAGCCCAACGCATTCGCTTATACGAATTCCTGTGCCCAAAAACAGCGTAACCAGCGCGTTGTCGCGCTCTTTGGTGTTTTGGTTGTATGCCTTTTGTCTGTGTGAAAAGGTGTTGTTAGAGGCCACGGCGTCCAGCATGCGTGAAACCTCGTCTGGTTCAAGGCGGATAATCTCTTTATTATGCAATTTTGGCGTTTGCACCTTACTTGCAACATTGGATGAGATTAAATCGTGATTGAACAAATATTTAAACAAACTTCTAACCGCTGCAAGTTTTCTGGCTTTGCCGCGCTCGCCGTTTTTCATGACTTTTCCTTCCATTTCATAAAAACTGAGATGTGAAAGGAACTGCTCAATTTGGTTTGATTTTAACCCATCTAAGTCTGTAAGGGTTATATCTTGCTTATTCTTATGTAATAAATCTGCTAAATAGTCAAAAAATATGTTGAGGTCCATGGCATAGTTGACGCGAGTGAGGGAAGATGAGTTGTTTTCTATACCAATAAAAAAGTCATAACAAAAGTCTGGCAAAGTGGCAATTTGTTTTCGAATTTTCTTTTGATTGTTTAAGTCTCTTTTTTCAAAATAAGTAAGCGATTTCATATTTTTATTATACAACATTATTTTGAATTTGTAAAACAATTTTACTACACAAGATATAGTATTATGTATGACATAATAAACACAATTTTCTTAATTTAGTTAATATTTTTTTTGTAGTTATTTGACATATTTTTATATATGTTTTAAAATAAATCTATATGGAGGAATGCTTTTAAATGATAGATATAAATGTGCTTAGAAATAATCCGGACTTGGTTAAAGAGAACATAAAACTTAAATTTCAAGACCATAAACTTCCACTTGTGGATGAAGTTATTGAATTGGATAAAAAAAATAGGGCTTTAAAAAAGCAAGGCGATGAATGCAGAGCAAAAAGAAATACGCTTTCTGCACAAATTGGCATGTTGATGAAGGCTGGCAAGCCTGATGAGGCCCAAAAAATTAAGCAAGAAGTGGCTGCAAACAACGATAAAATCATTGAACTTGAAAAAGAGGAAGAAAAAACATCTGCTGCAATTAAGCAGATTATGATGACAATTCCAAATTTCGTTGCCAAAGACGTGCCTGTGGGCAAAGATGACAGCCAAAATGTGCAACTGGAAACATTTTTAGAGGCAAAGGAAAAGCCTTTTGAAGTTCCATATCACACCGAAATTTTGGAAAAACTTGGTGGGCTTGATTTAGACAGCGCTCGCAGAACCAGCGGACAAGGCTTTTATTATCTTACTGGCGACATTGCAAGATTGCATTCTGCAATTTTGACTTATGCGCGTGATTTTATGATTGACCGCGGTTTCACATATGTTATTCCGCCTTTTATGATTAGAAGCGATGTGGTGAGCGGCGTTATGTCTTTCGATGAAATGGACAACATGATGTATAAAATCGAAGGGGAAGATTTATATTTAATCGGCACAAGTGAGCATTCAATGATTGGCAGATACATGAACACAATTATTGATGAAAGCAAATTGCCGCTGACACTTACAAGTTATTCGCCATGTTTTAGAAAAGAAAAAGGCGCCCATGGAATTGAAGAGCGTGGAATTTACCGCATTCACCAATTCGAAAAACAAGAGATGATTGTTATTTGCAAGCCTGAGGACAGCGAATACTGGTATAACCAACTTTGGCACAATACAGTGGATTTCTTTGTGTCTATGCAAATTCCTGTGCGAACACTCGCGTGCTGCACGGGCGATTTGGCCGATTTAAAATATAAAAGTTTGGATGTTGAGGCTTGGAGCCCAAGACAGAAAAAATATTTTGAAGTCGGCTCTTGCTCAAACCTTACAGACGCCCAAGCAAGAAGGCTTGGAATACGCTATAAAACCGCGCAAGGCACAGTTTTTGCACACACGTTGAACAACACCGTTGTTGCTCCGCCAAGAATGCTTATTGCCTTTGTGGAAAATCATTTAAATGAAGATGGTTCTGTAAATATTCCGCCTGTTTTAAGGCCATATATGGGCGGAAAAGATAAAATCGAATGCAAAAAATAAACTCTTTTATGGAGGCAAAATGCGAGGAATTTCAAAAAGTTTAATTCAATCTATTGCAAATGCGGATTATACAGAATTTGCTGAAAACACCGAAGCAAAAGTAAGCACGCTTGTGTCGCTTGCTGTGGAAGATATGGCTTACAGCATTCCGTTTGTTTCCACGCAAAAATGCATTTTGCAGCCTGTGAACGAAACTTTTAATGGCGCCATAACGGCTGAAAGCGAATTTATTTATTTTTTGGGTTTCAACAGCCCACAAATTGAAATAAATTGTTTGCAATATAACGATTGGTGGAAGAAATTTAAAGAGCGTTTGGTGTTTGCTTGGAACAGTTCGAAGAAGAAAAAAAGAAAGAAAAAGAAAAAACAGAAAGATGCTGCCATGCCGCAATATGAATTTGACACTGAAAAATATAATTTGGATGCGCTCAAAGACGATTTGCAAAAGGGGTTTGTTAAAAATTTAACCACAACCAGCATAGTTTATAATCAAGATAGGTGTTTGCGCGTAATCGGCAAAGATGAATTTGGGCCAAAAACTCAAATATTCATTTATCCATGTTTAATGGACGAGGATGGAAACTTTAAGTTTTTAATCAGCCGCAAAAAAGGTTTTTATAAAATCAATTTCACAAAGCGCGCTGAACTTATCAATCAAAAAATTGAGGCCGTTGGCGTAAACTATATTTATATGTTAAAAATTTTAAACACTCTTTTTAGAACATCATCAAAAACATCCTTTGCGCCAAATCAAATTTTCTTGGAAAGTTTACTTTATGGCGTTCCAGATGAGTTTTATGTGGGCGAAGACATTTATGATGTGTTCTTAAAAATTGTAAATTATTTAAATTTAACAGACGTAAGCAATTTTAAAAGCATATTAAACCCAGATTTAACAATATCACAAGATAAGGCAACAAAATCAAATCAAATTGCGTTTACAAGATTTTTAAATTCGCTAAATGACATAAATAAACAACTTAATTGATTTTTATGCAAAATATTATGTTATGAAAATATAACATAATATTTTGTTTTTTAACGGTATTATGTGCCTATCTATGCGCAAAACCTGTCTTTTGCGCATAGATAGCGGTGTCTTGATTTGGGGTATTATGTCTTCATAATACCCCCTATTTTTGTTGACATACAATAAAAAATTAAGTATAATGTGTTTATAAAGGATGAAAATTATGGAAGTTTTGGCAAAAGGACAACTTTCCTACATGATACTCTCCTGCTTGTGCGAGAGAGATATGTATGGGCTTGAACTTATTGATGAAATTAAAAAGAGGTTTGGAAGAGTAATCAAACTTCCAAGTCTTTACTCCAATATTAACAGAATGAAGGAATTGAAATACATATCCTCATATTTAAAAGAAAGCACCAAAGGGCCAAAGTGCTCTTATTCAAGCATCACGGAGGCTGGAAGAGAGGCTTTGGAGAGTTTGAAACAAGATTTTAAGGGCCTGAGCGTTGTTAAACCTGTGGCCCAACCTGCTATGCAGCCAAAACCTCAACCTGTTGAAGAAAAATTGGATGACCTTTCCCCTAATTTGCAGCAAGATGAATTTGAAAGCGAGGAAAACTTGGAGCAGAACGACCAAGAATTTGACCAAGAAGAATTTGAGCAAGCGGATGACTATGATGATTACTTCAATCTTGCAGACGATGAACCGCAAGAGCCAACTTTTGTGATGCAGTCTAAAATCGACATAGATAACTTAGACCAGGAATTAAACCAAGATGTGGAGCAAACTTCACTGCCGGATGACAACGAAATTGAGGTTAATCAGCAACCTATTGAAGAAGAGATTAAGGTGGAAGATGCGCCATTGGAGCCACCTATTCAAACTCAGTCAGCACCTATTGAACAAAAAGAACCACAAAACGACTATGTGGCGCACAAAGAGGCGGAAGATTATAATCGCAAGGTATATGCCGCTGCAAAGGATTTTTCTAGAAACAGAAACAAGCGCTCATATGCAGACAATCAAATTGAACTTGCCCTCTCCACCACTCCTGCCAGGTCTGCTGAAAATGTTCAACAAGATTTAACAGAACTTAAAACCGCGCTGTTGCAGTCTAGACAGGGACATTATCAAGAAATAGACCCTTCTTTCTCTTTCAAAGAGGAAAAGCCTGCTCAGATAGAGGTTAAAGAGCCAGTTCAAGAAAAGCAAGAAAAACCTAAGGATGATGGGGTTTTCATCACAGACAGGCTTGATGAGCAGGACATTCCAAAACCAAAAAGAATTGAGCCTGCAAGGCTAAACATTTCAGTTTCAACCATCTCTTCTGGGTTTAGCCAGGAAAGAAACTTGCCTGCACCAAAGCGAAATATCGCGGTGGACCCTACTTGCAGTGATGTTAAGGCCAAACTTGAAAAACTTTACGCAAAAGCAGAGGTTAAAAAGCAGCCTGTTGTTGAAAGCGATTTTGAAAATTATGACGACCTTAAAGAATACTATTCTTCACAAGAGGTTGATTTTAAAGTTTATGAAAGGCCTGAAAAGCGCCCAAAACACAACACCAACCTTTTAAAACTTTATGTAAGTTTGTTTATTTTTGGTTTAATCGGCGTGGGCAGCGGACTGCTTTATATGATTTTCAGCCTTAGCGGGGTAACTCATCCTCAAACCAATTTTGTTTACTATCTGTTCCCTATTTTGGCGGCAGTGTATGTGCTTTATCAGTTCTATAACTATAAAACCACTGTAAGCAAAGTTCCGTCGCAAGTTTGGAACCCTGCAATAGTTTGGAGCATATTCGCAATTTTAATTGCAATCATATTCCTTCTTAACTATGTATGCGGCGCGCCATTTAATGAGGCTAGCACATATTTCTCAACAATCCTCTTCCCTATCTATGTGTCGGCTTGTGCAACGGTTGGATTGTATTATGCGCAAATTTACGCATTAAAAAAATATTGGAAATAATGTGAATAATATTTAAAAATGGATGCATTATAATTATAGGTTGACAGTGTTCAACCGTTTTGAAGAAAGAAACGAAGTTGTTATTAGTCGTTTCTTTCTTTTTTAAAATTGTTTTGTATATTTTTTATTTTAATACGCACTCTATAAATAGAGTCATGCTTATGACTCATAAAAAGAAGAGCATGTTACGTTGTGCTCTTCTTTTTTGTTTTGTTTATAATAAGCCGGATAACTTCATAGATTGCAAAAAGTGCAAGAATAATCAGCGATGCCAGCAGAACTATCAGTTCGCTGCCCTGGAAGAAAAGGCAGATGAGCAAGATGATTGAGCAGGCAATTAAACTGCCAATGGCGATGGCGATGAAACTTTGCCAAGGTGAAAGTTTTGTGAGCCCGGCAATTAAACTGCCCGACCAAACGCCCGTCATCGGCAGTGGAATTGCCACAAACGCGCCAAGCCAAATGAGTTTTTTAAGGTTTGAAGATTGCGAAGAAAGTTTGTTTATTTTTGAATTATATTTCTCTTGAACAAAACCGGTGAAAAAACGATTTTTAATTTTGCGCGTTAAGAATATAACAGGAAGCGCTGGAATTATACTGCCGATAAATGCACATATCAGCGCCCAGTACCATGGAAGAGCATTTAGCCCCAGCAGCGTTGAACTCAGCGCAAATGGAATTGCAATTCGCCCTTCAAGTGCGGGAATCATTGCTATAATAATCACTGCAAGCCAAATGTTGTCTGCAAAAAATGATGCAAAAGCCTCTAACATATCTCACCTTCCGTTAGAGTATTTTATTCGACAACTTTCGCTGGCATTCCATAAAAAAAGAATTGAAAATCAATTCTTTTTTAATTACGAAGTTTAACTTAAATTTGTATCTTCTCAGTTTATTTCGCAGTTTCGCTAAATCTGCTTTCTCTAATAACGTTAACTTTAATTTGGCCTGGATATTGCATTTCGTCTTCAATTTTCTTTGCAATATCTTTTGCAAGGAACATTGCGTCGTTATCACTAATCTCTTCTGGCTTAACAATAATTCTCACTTCTCTTCCCGCTTGCACTGCAAATGCTTTATCAACGCCCTTAAATGAATTTGAAATTTCTTCAAGTTGTTGCAGGCGTTTGATATAAGCCTCAAAACTTTCTCTGCGTGCGCCAGGTCTGCTGCTTGAAATGGCGTCAGCAATTTGCACGATAACCGCTTCAACCGACCTAAACTCTACATTAAAGTGGTGAGCCTCTATGCAGTGAACAACGGCAGGGTTTTCTTTATATTTTGTTGCAAGGTCAACGCCAATTTGAACGTGAGTGCCTTCGATTTCATGGTCAAGAGCCTTGCCAATGTCGTGCAACAATCCGCCGCGTTTTGCAATGTTTGCATCTGCGCCAAGTTCGGTTGCAATTTGCCCTGCAAGGATTGCAGTTTCAATGCTGTGCTTTAAGCAGTTTTGGCCGTAACTTGTTCTAAATTTAAGCCTACCCAAAATTTTAACAAGTTCTGGATGCAGGTTGTAAATGCCCACTTCTTCGCAAGCCTTCTCACCTGCTTCTTTGATGGATTTATCAACCTCTTTTGTCATTTTTTCAACAATCTCTTCAATTCTTGTCGGGTGAATTCTTCCATCAAGAATAAGTTTTTCCAGGCTGAGCCTTGCAATTTCTCTTCTAATTGGGTCGAATGAAGAAACTGTGATGCTTTCAGGTGTGTCATCAACAATAAGTTCAACGCCAGTTGCGCTTTCAATGGCACGGATGTTTCTGCCTTCTCTTCCAATTATCCTGCCTTTCATTTCGTCAGTTGGAAGTGGAACCACAGAAACCGTCATTTCGGTTGAAAGGTCAGTTGCGCATTTTTGTATTGCGGAAGCCACGATGTCGCGCGCTTTTTTGTCGCCTTCCTCTCTCGCCTCATCTTCAATGCGCTTGATGATAAGGCCGGCTTCTTTTTTTGCCTCGTCTGTCATGCTTGAAACCAACATATTTTTGGCATCCTGTTTTGTCATGCCACTGATTTTTTCAAGTTTTTCAAGCATGTCAGTTTTAATTTGTTGTTGCTGTTCAATCTCGTCGTTGAGTTTGGTTTTAGCCTCCTCAATTTTCTTTTTATCTTCTTCAATTTGTTCGCTTTTTCTATCCAAAGAAAGTTCTTTGTTTTCGATAAATTTTTCTCTTTCGGTTAACCTTTCTTCGCTTTTTTGAATTTCGCTTCGTCTTTCTTTTAACTCTGCTTCAACTTCTTCGCGATATTTGTGGCTTGCCTCTTTTGCTTCAAGTGAGGCCTCTTTTTTTATGGTCTTTGCTTCTGCATATGCCTCTTCGATAATTCGAACCGCGTTCGATTTGTTTTTACCGAGTTTTTTTGTTGCAATCAATTTATACAAACCTATTCCGCCGCCAATTCCAACGGCAAAACATGCTAACGCAATTACAACGGCAATCGCAGGAGCAACAGCACCAATTATGCTTATGCTCATACTTTTACCCCTTTTGTTAGATTATGGAAAACAAAATTTCCACAATAAAATTATAACCAATTTTTGAAGGCAAGTCAAATAAAATTTATTTTTTATTAAAAAAGAGATGATTTCATCTCTTCATACATCCATTGTAGTTTTTCATAAGCGATCTGATATAGCGGTTTTGGAAAGTGGTAAACTTTAAGTTTGGCGCAATTAGTTGAACTAAAGCAGTGTTGTTGTCTAATAAATATTCTCCCACTTTTTTGGCGTTTTGAATGTTTAATTTGCGAAGCGATCGGCTGGAGTGCATGAAATAATCGCCGAGGCTTTCTGCGCTTGATAGATCAAGCTCGGTTAATGATTTTTCATTAAAGAACAAAAATAAATCTCCAATTATTTTTACTTTTGGCATATAAAGCGAGGTTATAAACAGGTCGCTGTATAAGAAATCATCACCCACAAATTCTACATTAGGCATGCTTAAACTTTTTAATGTTTTGTGATATTTCATGAATGCGTTGCCAACGATTTTAACATTCGACACATCAATTTCTGTTAGCGATTGGTTATAGTAGAAGAAATTGTCACCAATTTTTTCAGCATTATGTAAATCAATTCTGGTGATTAAATTATTCATTGGAAAGAAGTTGTTGCCTATGCTTACAGCGCTGGATACATCAACCTTTTGTATAGTGTTATTATTTCTAAAAAATTGATTTCCAATGGATATAACGTTTGGAAAATTAATCTCTGTCATAGTGTTATTCATACACATAAAGGCGTTGCCAATACGTTTAACATTAGACAAATCAATTTTGGTTAAGGAGTTGTTGCAGTGCAAACAATCATCTCCTATGGATTTAGCATCTGGCGCTATAAATTCGGTTAATGAGTTGTTATAATACAAGAAATTATTGCCAACAGTTCTAACTTTTGACATGTTTAACTGTTTTAAAGTTTTGTTATACTTTAAGAAATCATTGCCCACCGATTTAACGTTTGGCAAATCAAGCCTTGTTAAAGTGCGGTTGTTATATAAAAATTCATCGTCGATAGTTTCAACATTTGGGTTTGAGTAGCCCACTATTTGATTGCGTTTGTTTAAGTTGATTTCAATCACTTCGCCTTGTTGAGGCGTTAATAAAAGAGTTGTGCCTTCTTCTGTTACAATTCGTTTAAACGATTTAATTTTGCCCAGACTTTTTGTAAAAGCATCTCCATATTCTGAAAAACAGTCAGTGATCGTGCCTTTTTTAAGATCGAGTTTGTAATTATCAAACAAAAGATAATTGTCTGTTGACAGCTGGGTTTCTATGCCGTCTTGCACAATTATGTTGTTTGCGCAATAATAGATGCCATCGATTTCAATATTGTATTTAATAAATTTACCAGTTGAGGTTTGAACATAGTATGGAATATTAAGCCCTGTTTCATAGTTGTTTGTCACTAAACCATACGTTTCTTCAAAAGCTTGTTTTAAACCCGGGATTATGTTGTCTAGATTATTATTAAATGTCGCATCAGGGTTTGAAACAGTGTGATTATACCTGTTTTTAATAGAAAGATAATTGACATCTCCTTTTGAAAACTGAATGCTTATAACACTTGTGCCGTATTCATCTTCTCGGCTAGGATTTGGAAAGTCTTCTCGTTTTATCTCGTCAACATTTTCTTTTACGGCAAACCAAACACGACACGAAGCAAGCCTATCTCCTCTGAAAGTGCAAAGCTCCTCGCCTTTTGCATAGTATCTTTTAAATCTCATAACCTCTGCAGTCGTTTGGCATTCTGGGAAAAGAATATAACCGGCTTTAAGCATAAGCTCTTCAGGCGTTAGAGATGGTTGTGGCAAAACTGCATCAGGCTGATCTTTATAAACAAGCGAAAAAATGTAAGTTTTAAATTGGTATTCCAAGTTGTTCTTTACGATATCATAATATAACTCACGTGATGGAGCAAAATTTTTAGTAATCACATCTTGCAACAAACCATCTGTTTCCAAAATCGTTGGAAAAAGATCTCTGCAAAGATGCGCAAATTTCTCTCCATAATGTTTTTTAATATACTTTAAATCGCTGTTCATTATCCGTAAATCCTTTGCAAGATGATATTTTTATTCAAATTGGACAAAACAACAATGTCGTCATTGCTATCATTTTGTGCGAAATTATCAATTACGCTTTTGTCTGCGGCAGCAAATGCGTATGGCTGACAAAAAAGCTGAGAATTTTTGTCAAGAAGTGTTTTGCTTATAAGAAGCCTGTCTCCTATTTGCGGCTTTTCGACATCATAAAATTCGAGCATTAAAGTGTATCGCTTTTTGGATTTTTCACTTTGCAACACATATTCATTGTTCTTATTTATGCTTATAATTTTTAGGCTTAAAAACATTGCTTCTCCTATATATTAATAATACCACAGACACGCAAAAAAAACAAGACGAAAATTAATATTTGAACTTACTCATAAATTCCGCACGAAATTCTGGAAATCTATCTTCCAAAATTGCAGTTCGAACATCAGCGGCAAGATGTGTGAGAAAATGCAGGTTGTGAATGGAAATAAGCGTTGCGCCAAGCATCTCGCCAGCGTTGATTAAATGGCGAATATAACTTCGCGTGTAATGTTTGCAGGCATAACAGTCGCAACCCTCTTCAATCGGCGAAAAATCTTCTTTATACTTAGCGTTTTTGACAACAAGTTTGCCTTCTTTAACAAATGCTGTGCCGTTTCTAGCAATCCTGGTTGGAAGCACGCAATCCATCATGTCAACGCCTCTGGCAAACCCTTCAATCAAGCAATCTGGCGAGCCAACACCCATAAGATACCTAGGTTGGTCGTGCGGCAGAACGGGATTAAGTTCGTCCAAAATGTCATACATAACACTTTTCTCTTCGCCCACAGATAGTCCACCAATTGCAATTCCACACTTTGCATACGGCAGGCAATCCTTAACGCATTCCAGCCTTAAATCTTTAAAAACATTGCCCTGCACGATTGGAAAAAGCATTTGATTTGGGTTTTTTTGATGTGCGTAGCAGCGTTCCAGCCAAAGTTTTGTCAACCTTTTTGCTTCCAACGCCTCCTCATAACTTGCTCCGGCCTCCGAACATACATCAAGTTGCATAACAATGTCAGAGCCAAGAGCATTTTGTATGTCAATGCATTTTTCAGGGCTCATAAATTTCTTTTCACCACTTAGATGTGAGGAAAATTCCACGCCCTCATCGCTCATTTTTCTCAATTTTGAAAGTGAAAACACCTGAAAGCCACCGCTATCCGTTAAAATTGGCTTGTCCCAATGCATAAATTTGTGCAGGCCGCCTGCTTTTCGTATGATTTCCTCACCTGGACGAAGGTGCAAATGATAGGTGTTTGACAGTATAATCTGCGCGCCAAGTTCGTTAAGCATTTCAGGAGTAACACCTTTCACTGTTGCCTGAGTTCCCACAGGCATAAAAACAGGCGTTAAAATGTCGCCGTGCGGCGTATGAAAAATGCCCGCTCTGGCGCCGGTTGTTGGACATTCTTTAACTATTTCAAAACTAAAATTCTTCATAATACCCCTAGATATTGTATTATTTATGTCATAATAATCACTATTTAAAAAAACATGCATCACCAAAACTGAAAAATCTGTATTTTTGTTTAACCGCTTCTTCATACACTTTCATGGTTTCATCTCTGCCTATAAATGCGCTTACAAGCATGATTAAAGTGCTTTCTGGCAAATGAAAGTTTGTTATAAGTGCGTCCACTGCTTTGAATTTATAGGATGGATAGATGAAAATGTTTGTGTCTGTTTTCATTGGCATAAAAATGCCACTATCGTTGCAGGCGGTTTCCAGCACCCTAACGCTGGTTGTGCCCACCGCAATAATTCGTTTGCCGGCCGCTTTGGCTTTGTTTAAAATGTCGGCATTTTGTGGGCTCATCTCAATAAATTCGCTGTGCATTTCATGCTTTAAAATATTGTCTTCCTTAACTGGTCTAAAAGTTCCAAGCCCTACATGCAACAGCACTTCAACAATTTGCACGCCCTTATCTTTTATTTTTTGTAGCAGTTCAGGTGTAAAATGTAGCCCTGCTGTTGGAGCGGCGGAAGAGCCTTCAATTTTGCTGTAAACTGTTTGATATCGCTCGGCGTTTTTAAGTTTTTCTTTGATGTATGGCGGAAGAGGAACGGTTCCTACTTCGCTTAGTCTGTGCTCAAAAGTGCCGTCAAAATCAAACCTCACTTCGATTAACCCATACTCACCTTTTTTTGTCACGATGCAAGAAAGATGCTGACTGAAAGTTATTCTGTCCCCCTCTTTAAGGCGTTTGGTTGGCCTTGCAATGCATTGCCAGTTTTTTAAATCCATGCGTTTTTGCAAAAGCACTTCAATTTTGGCACCAGTGTCTTTATAGCCATACAATCTTGCCGGTAGCACACGGGTGTTGTTGATTACAAGAACGTCATTGTCGGTTAGATACTCTATTATGTCGCGAAAAACCCTATGCTCAATCTTCCCTGTTTTTTTATCGTAGACAAGCAGCCTGCTGCTGTCGCGTGGCTCAACGGGAGTTTGAGCAATAAGTTCTGGCGGAAGGTCATAGTAATATGATTTTTTACTGAGTAAGTCCATCTTTTTCCTTTATTTATTTTCTGGCATCGCCGTCCCCATATGCTTATATGCTGGCTCTAATGCCACACGGCCGCGCGGAGTGCGTGCTATAAAACCAAGTTGTAAAAGATATGGCTCATAAACATCTTCGATTGTGGAGGCATCTTCGCTAATGGTTGCAGCCAAAGTTTCCAATCCAACTGGGCCACCACCGAATTTGTGAATGATTGATTGCAAAATTTTTCTATCAATAAAATCAAGCCCGAGGTCGTCAATTTCCATTATGTCCAAAGTTTTGTCGGCAATACTTTTTGTAATTTTGCCCTCGCCGTGAACCTCGGCATAATCGCGCACGCGCTTTAAAAGCCTGTTTGCTATTCTTGGCGTTCCACGGGAGCGTTTCGCAATTTCGCGGCTTGCGCCCTCGTCAATTTGAATGTTTAAAATTTTTGCAGAGCGATTTATAATCACTTGAAGTTCGTCAACGCTGTATAACTCCAACCTGCAAATTATTCCAAACCTGTCGCGGAGTGGATTTGTAAGCATGCCTGCCCTGGTTGTTGCGCCAATAAGGGTGAACGGTTGAATTTTAAGGCGCATATTTTTTGCAGATGGCCCCTTGCCCACAATAAAGTCAAGGGCGAAATCTTCCATGGCAGGATACAAAATTTCCTCAACGGTTTTATGCAAACGGTGAATTTCGTCAATAAACAAAACATCATTTTCATTGAGGTTTGTTAATATTGCAGCAAGGTCTGCGGCATGTTCAATGGCAGGGCCAGAAGTTATTTTAAGTTGGCTGCCAAGTTCGTTTGCAATGATGTGCGAAAGAGTTGTTTTGCCAAGGCCTGGCGGGCCGTATAACAGCACATGGTCAAGGCTTTCCTTTCGCGATTTTGCGGCTTGAATATAAACAGAAAGGCTTTCTTTAATTTTGGCTTGACCTACATACTCGTCAAAACTGGTTGGCCTAAGTGAATTTTCAATTTCAGCATCAGTAAGGTTTTTGGTGCTTGTTATAAATCTGTCTTCCATTATCCTCTATACCCCCTTAATGATTTTGAAATAATTTCCTCAGCAGTTGAAGTTGCTGTGGCATTGCTTTTTGCAAGTTGATATGCTTGGTTTTTATTTACGCCAAGTGAAACAAGTGTTTCCACAGCCAGCGTTAAAGCGTCTTCGTCATATTCAAATTCTTTTGCTTCTTCCTCGCTCACAACACCGAGAGGCGAAATTTTGTCTTTAAGTTCAAGGCACAGCCTTTCAGCCGTCTTTTTGCCTAGCCCTTTTATGGATGAAAGCGAGTGTAAATCTTGCCTGATGATTGCGTTTATAAGTTGCGAAATAGGCAGGCCTGAAAGAATGGAAAGTGCCATTTTTGGGCCTATACCTGAAACCTGAGTGAGTTTTAAAAACAACTGCTTTTCCTCTTTTGATGAAAAACCAAATAAGGACACATCATCTTCTCGCACGGCCATATAGGTGTAAACTTTAACGGTTTCACCCTCTTCTGGCAAGGAAGCAAGTGTGTTGTTTGAAACGAAAAGCGAGTAGCCCACGCCGTTTACATCAAGGCAAACGCTGCCCTCCAATTTTTCTTCAATAATTCCCACTAAAAATGAAATCATGTTAACTCCTTAAATTTTGTTTGTGTTAAGCATTGGGCTGGTTTGGGCGTGTGTGAGAGCCACTGCAAGCGCATCGGCGGCATCATCGGGCTTTGGAATTTCTTTCAGCCCAAGAATGTTTTTAACCATAAATTGAATTTGCGCTTTTTCTGCCCTGCCTTGACCGGTTAATGCTTGTTTAATTTGCATTGGTGTGTATTCAAAAATGTTTCCGCAATATTTTTGAGCGGCAAGCAAAATCACACCTCTTGCCTCAGCAACAGGAATGACTGTTTTTTGATTTTTAAAATAAAAAAGTTCTTCAATTGCAACAGCGTCGGGCTTATAAGTTTGAAAAAGAGAAATAAGGGCACTTTCAATATTGCTTAATCGCACCGAAATGCTATCCTCTTTTGGTGTTGTAATCACTCCGTAATCGATAACTTGGTTTGATTTTGACGTGTCAATTAGCCCATAGCCTATGATTGCGTAACCTGGGTCTATTCCTAGAATTTTCATAGTTAAATTTTATATTATTTTATATAATTTTGTCAATCAAATGATGGGGCGCTGAGCAAGTTTTTTGGCGCAGCCAAAAAAAGGTTGCCGTTTGGCAACCTTGGCTTGGAAAAGCCTTTCCAAGCGCTTGCTCAGCGCTATTCTTCGTCCTCAGGAAGATTTACGTTGTGGTAAACCTCTTGCACATCGTCAAGTTCTTCCAAAACTGAAATCATTTTTTGGAAAGTGGCAAGTTTTGCCTCATCCAAATCTACATACATGTCAGGCACTAAACTCGACTGCGACATCACGATGTTGTATCCCAATTTTTCCAGTGCCTCTTTAACTGAGTTCACCTCGTTTGGCGCAGTGATAATTTCCACTTCGTCATCATGCTCAATCACATCCTTTGCGCCGGCCTCCAAAGCATCCATCATCAGTGCATCGCTGTCAAGCCCCTCTTCTCTTGGCACGATTATGATGCCTTTTCTTTGGAAGAGATAACTTACGCATCCGTTTGAACCAAGTGCCCCGCCATGCTTATCAAAGGCGTGCCTAACATCGCCTGCCGTTCTATTTTTATTGTCGGTCAGGCATTCAACAATCACTGCTGAGCCGCCCACGCCATAGCCTTCGTATACGATGGATTCATAGTTAACTCCGCCGTTTTCGCCTGCGGCCTTTTTGATGCTTCTGTCGATGTTATCGTTTGGCATATTGTTTTGTTTAGCCTTGGCAATAACCGCCCTTAAAGTTGGGTTGCTGGCTGGGTCTGGCCCGCCTGCTTTAACAGCAACGGCAAGTTCCCTGCCAATTTTTGTGAAGATTTTGCTTCTTGCGGCGTCCATTTTGCCTTTTGTGGCTTGAATGTTATGCCATTTTGAATGTCCTGACATGTTTACCTCCTATTTTCTTTTTGATGCGATTTCAAACATAATCACAGAGCCGCTTACAGCAGCGTTTAAACTTTCAATGCCTTTGTTCATTGGTATTGTAAGCGTGATTTGGCAGATGTCTGCCACCTCTTTGCTAACGCCATTGCCCTCATTGCCAATAACAATTCCAAGTGGCGACGTCGGGTTAAATTCAAACACACTTTGCCCTTTCATATCTGTTTTTGCAAGGGTTAAGTTGTTTTCTTTTGCAAAAGTTATAAATTCCTGCTCGCTCATAGAGTAAACTGGAATGTTAAATAACGCGCCTGCCGAACTTCTAACAAGTTTTGCGTTGGTTGGCTTAACGCTGTCTAACAAAAACACACAATCCATGCCCGAGGCAAGTGCGCTTCTAACAAGCGATCCAACATTGCCAGGGTCTTGAAGCCTGTCAAGCACCAAAAAGTCTTTTTTTGGACATAATACAACATCTTGTGTGTATTCTAACATAACAACCACACCGCGTGGTGTTTTAACATCCGCTAGGTCTTGTATTACAGAGGAGGTTGTTAAGTATTTTTCGCAATTTATGTTTGGGAACAGGCTTTCATCTGTTGCCAAAGCAAGCAGTGGTTTTGCGCCTTGTGAAATTGCATCATTTATAATTTTTTGGTTATCTAAAAAAAGCAAAAAATCGTTTTCTCTTTTTTGCTTTTTCAGTTTTTTAACAAGTTCTCCACTTGCCTTCATCATATTTATGCTTTAACCTCTGCAACAAGTGCCTTGAAAGCCTCAGGGTCTTTAACAGCGATGTCTGCAAGCACTTTTCTGTTAAGGTCGATGTTCTTTGCTTTTAAGCCTGCGATAAATTTGCTGTATGAGATGTCGTTAATTCTGCATGCAGCGTTAATTCTGGTTATCCAAAGAGCACGGAAATCTCTTTTCTTCTGTTTTCTGCCGATGTAAGCATACATTCCGCTTTTCATAACCTGTTCACGAGCGGTTCTGTAAAGTTTAGATTTTGCTCCACGATAGCCTTTTGCTTGTTTAAGTATTTTTCTGCGTTTTTTAACCGCATTTACAGTTCTCTTAATTCTCATAATGCCCTCCTACTTACTTAGCACCAAGAAGAGATTTAATATTGTCAGAGTTTTTGCCTGCAATATATGAACCTTTTCTAAGTTTTCTTTTTCTTGCTTGTGATTTGTTTGTTAAGAAATGTCCTTTGGTTGGACGAGCATACTTAACTTTGCCTGTTGCGGTGAGTTTAAAACGCTTTTTTGCACCACTATGTGTTTTCTGTTTTGGCATGTCCTTTCTCCTTTTAAATTATTTTTTTGGGCTAACAACAACTATGATATTTCTGCCGTTTACTTCTGGCTCTTTTTCACAAGTTCCCATATCTTCAAGTTTAGCGGCAAAGTTTTTTACAACCTCAATGCAAGTTTTTGCATAAGCCTGCTGCCTTCCCCTCATACGCAAAGATATTTTAACCTTGTTGCCTTCTGCAAGAAATTTTTTGGCATTGGTTACACGATAAGCAATATCGTGGTCGCTGATTGTCATTGAAAGTTGAATTTCTTTGACTTCAACGATTTTTTGATTTTTCTTCAATTCCTTTTCTTTTTTTATGGCGTCAAATTTATATTTGCCGTAATCCATAAGTTTGCAAACTGCTGGTTTTGCAGCGCCGTTCATAAGCACAAGGTCAACACCTTTATCATCTGCCAATGATTGCGCCTTAGCAAGTGGAAGCACACCCAACTGCGTTCCATCTTCATCAATCAGCCTAACTTCGTCTGCTGTGATTTGGTCATTGATTAAAAGTTCTTTAAATATGGTCGTTGTCTCCTTTTAAAAAAATTGGTGGAATGCAAGAACATTTCCACCAAAAAAACTTTAAACCAAATATTTTAAAATTTTTTAACACGGTCTAAATCCAATGTTTGACCGGTGAGAAGTGGAAACTTCTGCTTTCGACTTCATTATATTAACACACCTATTTAATCTTTGTCAACTGTTTTTTTGCAATTTTTATTTCTTTTATAAAAAAATATTTTATCTATTATTCTGCCGAGTTTTAAAATAATTTTGTTTGCATTCTTTATTGCGTGGCCTTTCATTAAAGCCTTAAAAAGAATGGTTAGCCCTGCAATCAACGAACTTACAAGCGTTGAAATAAGCACAACAATGCTTGGATGAGAGATGTTGCGCGCAAGCGAAAGAATTATGCATGCTCCTGCTGCACCAGAGAGTATGCCGCAAATATCCCCCACAACATCTGCGCAAAACGAGCAAACCTTTTCGGAGTTCTTTTTAAGCCTCAGTGCCACTTCACTGCCCGGCACATTTTGAGCAAGTTGCGTTTTAAAAAAATCTTCGTCTGCACTTGTAACCGCAATGCCAATCATGTCAAACACCACGCTTATAAAAATGAAAAGCGCGATTGTAAAGCAAGCAATCACAGCCCCAAGTTGCGACAGCACAGTTTGGCTGAATAGAGAAAATAAAGACGACAAACAAAGCGAAATAATAAACATTTTAAACGCCCATTTATATCGTTTAACTTCCAGCGCCGTTGTTTTCACCTTTTTATTTTTCACATAATAAATATATTTAATTAAAATTTATAATATGAAAAAACCAGCATTAACGCTGGTTTAATAAACAATAATTTCATCCAATTTTTTGGAAAGGCTTTCTTCTTTAACAAACATTTTTTCGCCTGTCTGGCGTATGGTGATTTCAACCTGACCGTTTTCAATGGTTTTTGGGCTGATTACAATTCTTACAGGAATGCCCATAAGTTCGCTGTCTGTAAACTTGACGCCTGCCGATGTAAGCCTGTCATCATACAGCACTTCAAAATTTTCAGCCGTAAGTTTTTTGTAAAGCCACTCTGCCTTTTCTTTCACCACAGGGTCGTCCAAGCGAATTGGGCAAAGATATATATGCCATGGCGCAACGCTCATTGGCCAAACCAGGCCCTTTTCATCACAATTCTCTTCGGCGATGCTTGCCAGGCATCTGCCAATTCCAATGCCATAGCAACCCATGATAGGATTGATTGAACTGCCGTCTGGCATATGCACGCTAAGCCCCATTTTTTGAGTGTATCTTGTGCCAAGTTGGAAGATGTTGCCAATTTCGATGCCGTTTTTTACAAGCAGCTTTGCGCCGCAAACTGGGCATCTGTCGCCCTCTGCAACTTTGGAAATATCAACAAATTTTTCTGGTTTAACATCTCTTGTGATGGAAACGCCTTGATAGTGATAGCCCTCTTTGTTAGCACCAGTAACAAAACTTTCCAGCCCTTCCAAAGACCTGTCAAAATAAATTTCCGCGTTTGGAACATTCAAGCCTACGCAACCGATGTTGCCTTTAACAAGGCCGCTATCCTGCAAATCTTTTATTGCAATTTCGCCGCCGACAAGGTTTTTGAGTTTGGCTTCGTTAACCTCTCTATCCCCTCTTAAAAAGGCAATCACAACCCTGTTTTCATCACCTATAACCGCATAGCAAACCGCTTTTGCAATTTGATTTGGGCGTTTGTTCAGGTTTGAGCAAACCTCGTCTATGGTTTTAGCCTCACCAGTAAACACCTCTTGCTTAACGCCAAAAATATGGTCGTTTTCAGGCATTTCGCTGGTTGCCACATCAATGTTTGAAGCGCTGTCGCATTCTGGGCAAATTACGATTGTGTCTTCACCGATGTCGGTTAAAAGTTGAAATTCATCTGCAACCTTTCCGCCCATCATGCCGCTGTCAGAGTGAACAGCAATCACATTTTTAAGCCCCATTCTATGGAAGATTTTAAAATATGTGTCATACAAAGTTTTGTAATATTCTTCAAGGTCTTGCTGCGTTGCGTGGAAAGAGTAGGCATCTTTCATCAAAAATTCTCTAACCCTGATTAAGCCTGCCCTCGCCCTTGCCTCATCTCTAAACTTGGTTTGAATTTGATATATCATGAAAGGCAGTTGTTCGTAACTTTTAATTGTGCCAAGTGCGGCGTGCACAGCCGCTTCTTCGTGCGTCATGCCCAAAACAAGGTCGTGATTAGAGCGGTCTTTAAAGCGCACAAGTTCCTGGCCGATGGAAGAATATCTTCCGCTTAAATCCCAAAGTTCTCTTGGCATAACAACTGGAAACAAAACCTCTTGTCCGCCAACTGCGTCCATCTCTTCGCGAATGATGTCTTGAATTTTTTTGCTAACCCTTTCCGCAGGCGGCATAAAGGTGTAGATGCCGTTTGCCACTTGTTTTATGTATCCCGCTCTTGAAAGAAATATGTGGCTTTTTGAAGTTGCATTTGCTGGCGCGTCTTTTAACCTTTCGCCAAGGAGTTTTGATATTCTCATTCCATCTCCTCCAATTTAAGTTTATCAAGTTCTTTTTTGATTTCAAAGATTTTGCCTTTGGTTACTTTAAGTTCATTATAGCAAAATTTAATAAGTTCCATGCCCTCTTCAAAAAGCGAGGTTGCCTGTGAAAGCGGCAGGCTTTGTGAAGACAGTTTCTCTACAATATCGCCTAATTTTTGAATTGCAATTTCATATGTCATTTTTTCACCTCTGTTGGAGTGGCAACAACTTTGCCATCATAAAAATTAACTGTTATGTTTGATTGTAGCACAACTTTTTCAGCCTTGTCAATAACTTTGCCCTGCTGCTCAACTTTGGCATATCCGCGCTTTAAAATATCCATAGGGTTTAATTTGTTGAGCGAATTTTCAAGCATGCCAAGTTCAAAATTTTTGTTTGCGACAAAACTGTCTGCAATGTTTTCGAAGGATTTTTGATATTTTTCAAAGATTAAAATCTTGTTGTCGATAAAACGGTTAAGTTGCCCCGCAAAAGCCCCTACAAGCCTGTCCAGCGCGGTTTTTTGAGCCATTTTGTCATGCGTCAATAATTCTGCCGCGGCGGATGGTGTTGGCGCGCGAAGGTCGCTCACAAAGTCGATTATTGTAAAGTCGGTTTCATGGCCCACAGCACTGACGATAAACTTTTGGCAAGCAAAGGTGGCTCTGGCAACAATTTCTGTGTTGTATGCCGCCAAATCTTCCAGCGAGCCTCCGCCTCTTGCAACAATTATGGCGTCAATGGCATCATAATTTGAAAGCAAGTTGATTGCATTTGAAATTTCGGTTTCGGCGCCGTTGCCTTGAACTTTAACAGGAAAAAGCGCGATGTTGATGGAAGGGTCTCTGCGTCTTGCAATATTGCGAATGTCGTGAATAACTGCGCCCTCTTTGGAAGTGATTACGCCGATGGTTTTGATATTCTCGGGCATAGGTTTTTTGTTGCTTGGGTCAAAAAGCCCCTCTTTTTCCAGTTTGTCTTTCATCATCAAAAACTGGGCATACAAATCTCCCTGCCCCTGTTTTTGAATTTTTTGCACAACAAAACTAAGCCTTCCGCCTTTTATGTAGTAGTTTGGCGAGCCTGTTACTACAACCTTATCGCCATCTTTAATTTCTGCCATGATGATTGGTGCAAAACAAACGCAGCCAACCGCCCCGCCCTCATCTTTAAGTGAAAAATAAATTGCGGTTTTGGAAAGCGACAATCCAAAAACTTCCCCAACAATTTTTATATTGTGGAGAAGTTCTTCCGCATCAAAAATTTGTTTTATATAGGTGTTGTATTGAGTTACCGTTAAGGTGTCAAACATTTTCACCTTCCTTAGCGTTATTTTTTATCACACTTGAAAGCACGCCGTTTAAAAACTTAGGGCTTTCTGCTGTCGAAAATATCTTTGCAATTTCCAGCGCCTCATTGATGGCAACGGCAGGTGGAGTTTTGATGTAGTCAATCTCTGTGATAGCCTCGCATAAAAGCGCAAGGTCAACCTTATGCACTCTGTCAAGGCTGTAACCAACCAGCAGTGAGGATAGTTTTTGCTGTATTTGAGTTTTATGCAACTGATACTGCTCAAAAATCTGCTCTGCAAAAGGCTTGTCTTTATCTTTAATTTCTTGCCATAACTCTTCATCAAAAGGCTGAGAGTTGAACAGCCTTTCAAAGATAAGTTTAAAAGCAAGAATGCGTGAATCTCTTCTCATATCACATCCCTGCATCAATTCTGTCGCAGATTACATCCATAACATGTACGCTGATGTTGGATGCTTTCATTTCAACCATGCTTGACAAATTGTTTTTAATGTTTTCCTGAATGCGATATGCCAAATCTGGCACGGACTCACCAATATACACATCAACATACACATCTATTTTAAGTGTGCCGTTTGCCTCAAAATTGATTTTTACGCCTTCATAGTCGCCCTTGGCAAACAACTTTTGATACCAAGGCAGGCTGGAATTAGAAAGCCTTGCCACGCCCTTAATCTCCTTGGTGGCAAGGTTTACTATTGAATACAAAATGTTTTTATCGCAGGTTATTTTTCCGTCTTGATTATAGAGTTTTGTGTCAGCCATATTCTCTCCTGTTAATGCCTGTAAGGCACAATTTCCATAATCAAATTATATCACACTTAAAATGCTTTTGTCCAATCATTCAACAGGAATAATTTTAATATTTTTAAGATCTGTGCCAAGATGCTCTTGAACAACATCAACAATTTGAGTTACTTCTGCTTCGGTGAGAGTGTCTGCATCCACCAAAACGTTTACATTTGATGTTGACATTGTGATTACACAGTCGTTAAATCCAAGCCCTTTAATAAGCCCTTCAACAACAAGTTCGGTGTCCATTTGCTCAATAAGTGCTTGCCTTGCTTCATTGGCGGCTTGAACTGCTTCTGCTGTGGAGTCTGGGCTTTCTGCAATTGCTTGATAGTAAAGCAGTTCTTGGTCGCGCCTAGATTCTCTATCTTCACGATATGATGCGAAATAACTTGCCGTTGTGGTTTGTGTAGGCACGTCTTGGGCGGAATTGTTTAGCGCTATGTTAAGATAACCCGTTACGCCTAACAGCACAACCATAACTGCGAGAATAATAATTTTTGTTCTTTTTTTCATAATAAAAACTCCTTTTAAACTCTTGTTAAGATTGTTATATCTTCATTTGCAACATCTATCACTGTTTGAATGGCAGTGATAAGATTAACCTTGACTGAAATGTCATCGGCGCCAGTGGCAGAGACAAGCACTCCGTTAATTTCGGGATAGATTTCCTTAACCAGCACAGGTTCTCCTGAAACCAGAATGATTGTGCTTGTTGTGGTTGTTCCCGAAGAAGTTTCCCTAATCTCTTCCTCTGTGGCGTAGACATACTCAAATCCGCTGCCAAGGGTTACCAGCACACTAACCTCTCCCGCACCCTTAACTTGCGACAAAACATTTTCAAGTTTGCTCTCCAAGTTGCTCGCATAAGCCTCGGCGCTGGAAGTTATCACGCTCTGCTGCCCTTCATCCTGATTGTTTGAGGATGGAGAGCGAATGAAAAGGAAGTAACACAAAACCAAAACAAATGCAAGCAAGATGGCCAGTCCTATTTGCAGTTTGCGGTTGGTTTTGATGTTTTCGGTAAACTTTTTCAAGTAGTCATAAAACTTACCTTTCAAAATGCACCTCCGCCTCATCGACATCTGCACGAGAGAGAATGATTTGTAATATTTCTTTCTCAATGTCTAAAATATTTGTATGTTGAGCCTGGTCAGTTATGACTAAATTTGATAGTTCGACATAAATCGCGCTAACTTTAAACTGCGTGGCATAGTTATCACTGGAAACAGAAACCACCACATTTTCATATCCGCTTTGCCTAATTTGGTTTGATATGTCATTTTGCAAAGCCTCAGTTTTGTAAACATTCATTTGATAGATATAGTCCTCCTGCAATTCATATTCTTCACTCAGTGAGATGTTTGAGAAATCAAAATTCTTTCCCACCAAACTTGGCAGAGGTGCAATTATAACCAGCATAATGATAAAGGAGAATATGCCGCGAATATATTTGTTAAGTTGCCCTTCCGGCAAAATAAGTTCCACAATCACTGACAGGCTTACAACCCCAGCAATGGAAAGCACCCAGCCAGATATTGAACTGAACATATCCTCCCTCCTTTATAGAATGTTTGCGCTGCACATAACAAGCCCGGTTAAGATTACATACATGAACGACACTGCCACAATCATGGAAATAAGCATGGTCATATTTTTGGAAAGCGTGTTTACAAAGGATGCGATTTTGCCATCGCCCAGTGGCTCTATAATTCCCGCCATAAGTTTTAGAGCCAGCATAAACACAATAAGTTGAACGATTGGCGCTAAGATTGTGCCAGCAAGCAGCAACAGCCCGCATGCGCCCACTGCATTTTTGATAAGGCTGGACGAAGCAAGCACAATGTAAAAGCCGTCCGAAATATATGAGCCCACAATTGGAATATAACTTTTAATTGCAAATTTGGCAGTTTTGATGGATAAGCCGTCTATTGACCCCGCCGTTATGCCCTGTATAGAGGCAAAACCAATAAACACTGTAAATATCAGCCCTATCACCCACTTGAACATGGAATTTAAGAACCCAATTAATTTGTCAAGTTTAACATTGTTGGAAAGATTGCTAACAAGCGACAGCACCGTTGAAATTAAAAACAGCGGCATCAAGAAAACCGTAAAGATGTTTATAATCACACTTGCAAGAAGCGCCATTGCGGGCTGATAAACCGAAACAGAAACAGTTCCGCCCACCGCTGTAAGCATGGTTAAAAGTATTGGGAAGATTGCGTCCATCTGCGCTTTTATTGAGCCGATGGTATCTGTGGTTATTGTTATCATTTTCATAACTATGGTGAAAATCAAAATCACCACAACGCCGTATGTTACAAAGTGAATAACCGAGCCAATGCTTTTTCCGTTTAAATTGGGTTTTAAGTTTTGTATCATCCCTCCCAAAATTGCCACCGCAATCACGGTTGCAATAATGGGCAGAAATGAGAGCAGATTGTCAAATATTAAGTTTAGTATTGCCTCCCACACCGATGTGGAATCTTCGGCAAAATCTCCGTTTATGATGGAGGCAAGTTTTTCTATAAAACTTTGCCCGTCAAACAGGTCGTCAGCATTTTGGGAGTTGTTTAAGATGTCTTCAAGCTGCCCAAGGTCTAAGTCGCCAAGTTGGTCCTCCACGCTGTCCTCAATTTGGTCTTCCAAACTTTCGTCTGCGGCATCAGCATAGCAAGTTGAGGCGGAGGCACTGGAAAAATCGGCTAAGCCAATTAGTGGGGATAAAGTTAAAATCAGCAGCGCGCTTATAATTAAAAACGCCTTTTTCATGTTGGCAACAACTCCATAACAATGCTTAAAATGCTTGTGATAATTGGAAGCGCCATAACCAAAATCACCACCTTGCCGCCCAGCAGAACTTTATCCCCCAGCCCTGAACTGCCGGTGTCGGCACATAAACTTGCAGTGAATTCTGTAAGATAGCCCACGCCAATAATTTTAAAAACAAGTGAAAGCAAATGTGAATCTATGCCGGTTTGGTTTGCAATGGAACTTATCAAGTTTATGGCTGTGGCAAGAGACGAGAGAATCATCACCAAAATAATCACGCCACCCACCATGGAAATAAGCATAGCAAAATCACTGCGCACTGGTTTGATAATCAGCGCCGCAATGCATGTTATAAGGCCAACGCCAATGATTTTGAAGATTATATCCATGCGCCATCCCCTTTAAAATTTGCTTGCTTTAACCAAAATCGAACATCGTTTGAATTGTGCCAAACAGGTCGCCAATCAAACTCAGCACCATAATAATCACAACAACAAGCCCAGCCAGAGTTGCAAAAGTGCCAATTTCGTCCTTGCCAGCCTGTTTTAAAATTTGAGTTACAACTGCTGTAATAAGGCCGATTGCTGCTATTTTAAAAATTATTTCAACGCCGTCCATAACTGCCTCCTTATAGCAAAATTACAACTATGAAAAGCCCAGCAATAAAGCCCAGTTTTAAGGAAAGAGAGCCATACTTTTTGTTTTCGTTTGCGCACTTAGTAAGGTTTTCATCAAAGCGTTTTACAAAGTTTTGAATTTCTTTGCTTTGGCCAAGCACGTCACTTCTTCCCAGACTTTTGAAAAACAAAAACACCATTTCTTTTTCCTCTGGTTTTAAAACCGGACAGTTTTTAAACAGCGCCTCTTGCGTTAATTCTTCGCTGCCAGAAAGATAGTTTAAGAAGTTTTTATCCAGGCCAAAAAGGTTGCGCTTGGTTTTCTCGTCCATGCCTTCAATCAGTTTTTTAAGGCGCTCACGCGAAAAGTTTATCTCCACATCCAATTTTTGCGCGAACATGATAAGTGCCGTGTAAAACTGCACCCTCTTTTTGTATTTCATGGAGAAGAGATAACCTATCGCCACGCAAATTCCAAACAAAATTGCAATAATCACCCATTTCATTTCACCACCTCATCATCCTGCTAAAATTTTCGTCATATATGCCTTCAAGAGTTCCCGGCCCTTCACGCATGGAAAGCACCACATATCTTTTAAAAACCTTTTCGTCAATAAGTTCTTTAAACGCAGCCTTTTGCAAAAAACTTTCAATGCTGTCGCTGTGAGTTGATGCCAAAATTCTCACGCCGCAGTTGCTTGCAAACTTCACAGCCTCCACATCTTCCCATTCGCTTAATTCGTCGGTTACAATTATGTTTGGAGCAAGCGAGCGGATGCCGTTTTCAAAACCAATTTTTTTGCTTGCAAAACTTATGATGTCGGCATAATTGCCAAGCCCTCTGCCGATGTTGAGTTCGCCTCTTTCATCCAAAACTAGAACGTTGTAAGGCAAGTTTCTTTCCGAAAGTTGATAAACAAAATCTCTTAAAAAGGTTGTTTTGCCTGCCCCTGGCGGCGAAATAATCAGCGTGTTTAGCACGCCGTCTGGCTTAACTATGCAGGAATATGCTTTAAGTGAGCAGTTTCTAACCTCATGCGGAATTCTTATGTTAACAGATGAAAAGCCGGTCATGGTTTTAACCACTCCGCCTTCTTCCACCACATTGCCTGCAATGCCAATTCGAATGCCATTTGGCGTTGCTATATAGCCCTTTTTAATCTGTTCGTTGACAGAGTAAATGGAGCATTCGCTTGCCCTAAACACAACCTCTTCAATCATTGAAGAAGTGGCAAACATTGCTTCGTTATAACTTCGCGTTCTGCCGTTTTCACTTAAAAAATATTTCTGCCCCATCTGCGACAAAAGAATGGGCTTGTCCGCTCGCAGCCTAATTTCATTTAAACTGGATAGCCCCACTTTGTTTTTGATTGGCAATAGCACGCTGTCAGGCAAAATTCCATCAAGCATAAACGCCTCCTAGAAGAATATATGAGGCGCCGTTAAAGTGTAATGTCGCGAAAAAATACGAAAAAAAAAGAACGCAATCTTTGCGTTCCTAAAATAATTTATATTAGTTTTTAGCCCTTTCCATGTAACTTCCGTCGCGAGTGTCAACCCTTACCTTTTCGCCCTGGCTGATGAAAAGAGGCACGTTCAAAACATATCCTGTTTCAAGTTTTGCAGGCTTGGTTGCTGCCTTTGATGTGTCGCCCTGAATTGCAGGTTCGCAGTCAACAACTTCAAGTTCAACAAAAGTTGGAGGATACACAGCAAATGGATTGCCTTTGTAGAAATACATTGTTGCGTTCATGTTTTCAACCATGAAGTTGAGTGCATCTGCAACAGTGTCTTTATTAAGCGGAATTTGGTCATAAGTTTCAGTATCCATAAAGTAATAAAGTTCGCCATCGTTGTAAAGATAGGTCATTTCCTTTTTCTCAATAACTGCAACTTGGAATTTATCACTTGGGTTGAAAGTTGTTTCTTTAACCTGACCTGTCATAACGTTTTTAAGTTTTGCTCTAACAAATGGAGAGCCTTTGCCTGGTTTAACATGTAAGAAGTCAATAACCGTGTAAACTGCTCCGTCCATTTCAAAAGTTGTGCCTTTTCTAAAATCTCCTGCTGTAACCATAAAAATCTCCTTAAAATAGTATATTTAATCATAACACATTTATTTTTGCTGTGCAAGTAAATTCTCATAAATATTTTTCATTTCTTTTGCATCTTGGCTTTGATGCCCTGCTGATTCACTCATAATTCTTGGATGTAAGTTGAGTTCAATCAGCGCTTCCGCCAAAGGTTCAAAGTTAGGCCCGTAAAGGTTGTCGTCAAAATTCAAATGACGAATTTCACCCTTTTCACCATATTGAATTTTGGAAAAATGTATGTGCGCGTTGGCGGTTTTTTCATAGCCAATCACTTCAATAGACCTGTTTAAAATGTTTAAGAAATCTTGTTTTGTTTTAAGTGAGCCCTGAGTCAATGCATTTATATGCCCAAAATCAAAGGTTGGAATAAGGTGCTTGTTGCCTGCGCATATTTGCAAAACCTCCTCATATGTTCCAATTTGTTGTGATTTTCCCATGGTTTCTGGGCAGAGATAAATCCCCTCCAAAAGCCCCTGCTCTTCCAAATTGTTTGCAAAATCAATTATGCGCTGTTTGGTGAGCAAAAATGCCTCACGCCTATCCATTTTGCCCGCAGAGCCAGGATGGAAAATAAGCCTGTCCGCTCCAAAATTTCTTAAAAATTTTATACCCGTTACAATATAGCCCATGGTTTTGCCAAGCAGCACTTCGTCCTGCGAGGCAAAGTTTATGTAATAAGGCGCATGCAGTGAAAGCGCAATGCCGTTTTTTCTAAACTCTTCGCCAATGTCTTTTGCAGTTTGGCTGCTCATTATGTAACCCCTGCCGAAAGAGTATTCAAACGCGTCCAAGCCTTGCTCTTTAAGCCATTTTGGCGCTTGAATAGTGCTTGTAAGTTTGCTCTCATAAAACTCTTCGCTGTTTCCTGATGGCCCAAATAAAGGCTTTTGCATGTTGTCCTCCTTTAATTTAACCGTAAAGTTAACTTTAAAAGTTCGTTTTTTACTTCACCAACCCCCATAAACGCACTGCCGTAAATTTTGTATTTGCCGTCAGGATTTTGTGATTTTAAAAACTGACCGTTCAATAATTTTGCCTCAGCCTGATTATCTAAAAATATTTTATCATATTCAAACAAAGTGTCAGGTGAAATCAAATTAAACTTTCCATTTTTAATTTCTTCAAGAGTAAATGCATCTTTTAAATCAAATTGCCCACATTTTGTGCGTGTTATGTCATAACACACACCACATGTTGATAATGCGGCGGCTAAGTCGCGACATAACGCACGAACATATGTGCCTGATGAGCAATGCAGACGAAACAAAAATGTGTTTTTATCCGTCTGTTTAACAAGGTTAAGGTTGTAGATGTAAACCTCTTTCGATTTTAGGCTCACCTCTTTGCCCTCGCGCTTTAATTCATAGGCCTTTTTGCCGTTTATTTTTTTTGCTGAATATTCAGGCGGCATTTGTAAAATTTTGCCCTGAAAGGCTGGCAGAGCACTTTTAACTTCTGTTTCGGTTATGTTTACATCCTCTGTTTTTGTAATCTCGCCTTCTAAATCAAAGGTGTCGGTCTGCTCGCCAAATTTAAAAGTGGTAAGATATTCTTTATCCTTGTTTAAAAAGTAATCAAAAAGTTTGGTGCTTGAATTGATTGTGATTGGCAAAAGCCCTTGCGCCTCAACGTCCAATGTGCCAAGATGCCCTGCTTTTAAAGCGCCAACGCTTTTTTTAACAACGTTGACGGCGGTGTTGGACGAAAGCCCTCGGGGCTTATTCAATAAGATTATTCCTGTCATCGCAGTTCCTTTATGGCTTGCAAGATTTTTGTTTTTGCGTCTTTTTCGCTTCCCTTAATTTTGCAAGCAGCGGCAAGAATGTGTCCGCCTCCCCCAAACCTTTCTGCAACTTTGGCAACATTGTATGGCGCCTTTGCCCTGAGTGAGCAAGAGAAAACATTGTTTTGTTCCTGTTTAATCAAGCAGGAAAAGTTGATGCCATCCAGATATACCAACTTGTTTGAAAAATTCATGCATTGGTTTGGTTTTGTTCCAGTTTGCTTAAAGTCTTTGGTGGTTAAAGACGAAATGGCAACATCACCATGAATTTCAAGTTTTTCAGCCATGCGCTTTGAAAGATTGAATTGCTGCACGCTTTGGGTTCGCAAAAGCATGTCGCTGGCCTTGTGAATGTCTGCACCATATTCAATCAATTTTAATGCATTTTCAAAAGTGGATTTGCCAACAGTGTCAATCAAAAACCCGTCCGTGTCTGTCAAAATGCCTGCATAAAGATAGGTTGCCGTTTGTTTGCTTGGCTTTTGCCCCATTTTTTCAATAAGCTCTAAAACCACTTCACAGGCTGAGGTGTAAGGCAAAGTGAGTTCAATTTTTGCGTCATGAAATATGCCAGAATGGTGGTCTAGCCTTATTGTGTTTGGGTGGTTTTTAAACACCTCAGCATATCTGCCCAGCCTGCCTGCGTTTGGTGTGTCCACCATAATCATAAGGTCGCATTCTTTTGGCTGGTCTTTCAACATTGTTACATCAAAAAACCTGGCATCAAGTTCGGTGATTTTGCTGTCCACAAACATCTCAACCTTTTTGCCGAGTTTTTTAAGAAATGTAGAAAGCCCGTAAAGCGCGCCTAAGCCGTCTGGGTCATAACTCACATGAGCAAACACGGCAACAGTTTTTGCCGCGTTTATTTTTTCTATAATTTGCTCAAATGTTTTTTCAGTTTTCGTCATCTTCCGTCTCCGGAGGGATGTCAAGCCCTTTTAAAATTTCTTCAACCCTAATTGCGTTTTGCATGCTTTTGTCAAACACCAAATCAAGTTGTGGAATATGTGGCATGTCCAGCATAGAGGCAAGTTGATTTTTTATATACCCCTGAGATTTTTTAAGCACGCCCATAACCTCATCTGCTTTTGAGTAGTCGCCGTCAGTGAGCGCAATTTTAACTTTGCAATATCTAAAATCAGGTGAAACTTTAACTTCGCTCACACCCACAAAAGGCGTAATGCGTGGGTCGTTCATGTGAAAATGCAAAATTTGTTGCAATGCTTTTTGAATTTGCGAATTTGCTCGTTCAATTCTGTTTGACATTTCTACCCCCTATTTATAGGAACGCTGATGTAGCATTCGATAGTGTCGCCCTCTTTGAAGTCAATGTTATCGCGCAGTTTTATGCCGCATTCATAGCCTTTAACAACTTCGGCTTTTTCGTCCTTAACGATTTTAAGACTTTCAACACTGGTTACGCCAATTTCCTCATCGCCACGTTTAACTTTGGCAATGCAGCCCCTGGTGATTTTTCCGTCCTTAACCATACAACCTGCAACCTTGCCCGCTGTGGAAAGTTTGAACACAACCCTAATTTCAGCATAGCCAATATATTGCTCTTCATATTTGATTGAAAGCATGCCTTTGATTGCGCGAGTAACATCGTCCACAACTTCGTAGATGATTTTGTATTCTTTGATTTCAACTTTTTGCCTGTCAGCCAAAAGTTTTGCTTTTGAGCCTGGTTTGATGTTGAAAGAAATTATGTTTGCTTTTGTAGTTTCAGCAAGCACAACATCGCTTTCGTTTACAGGGCCAGTGGCTGCATGCACGATGTTGACTTTTGCCTCCTCATTGCTGATTGGTGAAAGCGTTGAAACCAGCGCCTCAACCGAACCTTGTGTGTCCGCCTTAATAATTAAATTGAGGTTTTTAAGAGTGCCTTCATTAACCTTATCCATAAAGTTATCCAGGCTGAAACCAGAAGTTGTAAGTGCTTTTTCCTTCTTAATTTTGTCGATACGCTCTTGAATTACCTGTTTTGAAATTGATTCTTCAAGCACATAGAATTCATCGCCGGAAGAAGGCACCTCGTTGAACCCAAGAACTGAAATTGGTGTGGAAGGCGCTGCTTGCTTAACTGCTTTGCCATTTTCGTCAAACATTGCCTTAACCTTGCCATATGTGAGGCCTGCAAGGAAACTATCTCCCACTTTAAGAGTGCCGTTTTGAACCAGAACTGTTGCAACAGGGCCTCTGTTTTTATCAAGTTCTGCTTCCAAAATAACGCCAGTCGCTTTTCTGTTTGGATTTGCTTTAAGTTCTTCCATATCAGCAACAAGCAAAATCATGCTTTTAAGTTCATCCATGCCTTGACCTGTCTTGGCTGAAACAGGCACAACAACTGTGTTGCCGCCCCATTCTTCTGGCAAAACATCATGTTCGGCAAGTTGTTGTTTAACCCTGTCGATGTTCGCCTCTGGCTTGTCTATTTTGTTGATTGCAACAATCATTGGCACGCCTGCTGCTTTAATGTGATTGATTGCTTCAATGGTTTGTGGCATAATGCCGTCATCTGCGGCAACCACCAAAATGGCAATGTCTGTGGCCTTTGCGCCCCTTGCCCTCATCTGTGTGAAGGCAGCGTGACCAGGAGTGTCAATGAAAGTGATTTTTTCGCCATTGAATGTAATTTGGTAAGCGCCAATTTTTTGAGTTATGCCGCCTGCCTCACTTGCAACAACATTGCTTTTTCTAAATGCGTCCAAAAGCGAGGTTTTGCCATGGTCGACATGGCCCATGACAGTAACAACTGGTGGGCGCTTAACAAGATTTTTGCCGTCATCGTTATGGCTGAAATCAAAAAGTTTTTCTTCCATGGTTTTGTCAAGTTTAAGTTCAAGCGTGATGCCAAGTTCGCTGCACACAAGTTCAGCCGTGTCAAAATCAATGGTGGAATTGATTGTTGCCATAATGCCTAAAATCATCAGTTTCTTCACGATGTCAACAACTGGTTTGCCGGTTTTTTCACTTAAATCTTTAACAGTTATTTCTTTTTGATTTAAAACAAGATGGGTAATTTTTGGCGCAACAATGGTTTCAGTTTTCTTTTTAACTTTGTTAGAAAGTTTTCTTGAACCCATGGTTGTTTCTTCAAAGCCATCCTCACTCATTGTTATAACGCTTTTTCTAGTGTCAGTTTTGCGTTGTTGTGGGCGCTGTTTTTCTTCAATAATGTTTTTCTTAGGCGATTTGTTTTTGTTGCCAAAGTTACGCTCTGGTTGAGCAACGATTGGTTCTTGTTCTGCTGCAAAAGAGCGGAAGTTGTTCACCTTGGTTGAAACAAAACTTGCACCCTTTGAAAAACCGCCCTGTTTGTTTTGGAATGGTTTTTTATTGTCAAAGTTTTTATTGAATGGTTTTTGACCATTAAACTGCTGATTTTTTCTAAAATCTTGGTTAGGTTTATTTAATCCAGATGGTTTTTCTGCAACCTTAAATTCTTTTTGAGCGGAGTTTTTAGGGCTTGACAAACCCTCTTGCTTGGTTTGAGCAAGTTGCTTTTCATTTTGTTCTTCTGGAATTACCGTTGGCTTTTGTTCTTGCGCCTGAGTTTTTATTTCAAGAGCCTTTTTAGCATTGGTCGCGAGCCTTGAAAAATCATCAAGTTGGCTTTTTAGCGAACGAATATCTCTTAAAATTTCAAGGATATAGCCATCTTTTTGCATTCCATGAATGGTTTTTAAATTGTTTAGTGTGTTGTTTGCCAAGTTTTAACTCCTTCAATTACAAATATTTTTTTATCTCTTCACTTAGACCTTTATTTTTAAAAGCGATTATTTTTATATTTTTGCCGATGACCTCGTCCAGCCCATCGATTTCGTAGCCTTCAATTCCCCTTTCTTGCAATTTTGCAAAAACCTTTTTGCTGGTTTTTCCGGCCGCCTTATCCACAAGCACGAGATAAAGTTTTTTGGTGTATCCGTCCAAATTGTCGCTGCCGATGATTGCGTTTCCGCCCTGCATGGCAATGCCAATGTAAGAGGATAATTTATCAATCTGCATTTTTGATAACCTCATCGTAAATTTCTTGCGGAACTTCACATTTGAATGCTTTATTAAGAAGTTTGCCCTTCTTCATTTTGGCAAGGCAATCTGCATTTTTGCAGACGTATGCGCCCCTGCCGTTTAACTTGCCCGTTTTGTCAACAGCAAACTGCCCCTCTTTGTTTTTAACAACCCTTATCAGTTGTTTTTTGTCATACATATTGCGGCAGATAATGCACATCCTTTGTGGCAGTTTTTTATTCATCGTCCTCTCCTGTTATTTCTTCAAGGTCGTCAAAAGTTGCAAATGAATCATTTTCGTCAAGGTCAACAAGTTCATATTCAACTTCCTTAGGCGCTTCGGTTACCTTTCCAAGTGAACTTTCTGGCTTCACTTCAATTTTCCAACCTGTAAGCCTTGCTGCAAGCCTTACGTTTTGACCGTTTTTGCCGATGGCAAGTGAAAGTTTGTCGTCAGGCACAATAACTCGTGAAGCATTCAAACTTTCGTTGGTTTCAACGCTAAGCACTTTGGCTGGGCTGAGTGCCCTTGCGATATATTCAAGTGGATCATCACTGTAAACAATTAAATCAATCTTTTCGCCGTTGAGTTCTGCCACAATGGTGTTGATTCTTATGCCATGGTTGCCCACGCATGCGCCAACAGGGTCTATGTTAGGTTTTTCTGTGTAGATTGCCACTTTTGACCTGCTGCCAGGGTCTCTTGCAATGTTTTTGATTTTAACATCGCCAGATGCAATTTCTGGAATTTCAAGTTCGAAAATTTTTCTTACAAAGCCAATATTGCTTCTGGTAACTTGAATTTGAGGGCCGCGGAAAGAATCTTTAATTTTCTTAACATACACTTTAATCCTTTGGCCAACCTCATATTTTTCGCCTGGAATTTGGTCGGATGGAAGCATAATGCCTTCAACATGTGAGCCTGAAATTTGAACATAAACAGTGCCGTTATCAATTCGCTTGATGATTGTGGTTAATAGTTCATCTTCCTTTTCCGAAATTTCAGCAACTGCCATGTCGCGTTCAAACTCTTTAAGCCTTTGCATAACAACTTGTTTTGCGGTTTGAGCGGCAATTCTGCCAAAATCTTTGGTGGTTTCTTCGGTTGCAACCACATCGCCCAATTTATAGGATTTTTTAATCAGCCTTGCCTCGTCAAGTGAAATTTCTTTATCAGGGTCTGCCACCTCATCAACAACTGTTTTATATGAATAGATTTTAATGGTGTTTTTCTCTGGATAAAGTTTCACGCTTGCGCTTTTTGCCTCACCATACATCTTTTTGTAAGCGGATGTTAAAGCAAATTCAAGTGCCTCAATAAATTTTTCTTTGTTAATTTTCTTTTCGGTTTCCAAGTCGTCTAATGCCTGAAAAAAGTCTTTGTTAATCATGTTTGTTCTCCTTTAAAATTTTATAACTGGTTCGATGTGTGCAATTTTGCTTCGCTCGAAAGTTTGCTCATCGTTGCCGTTTTTAATTTTTACAATTTTTTCATCAAAGTAAATCAGTTGCCCTTCAAACTTTTTCTTGCCATCAAGTTTTTGAAATAAGGTTATTTCAATCTCGCCGCCCATGTTGCGTTTAAAATCACGCTCGGTTTTAATTGGCCTGTCAATGCCTGGTGAACTTACCGACAAAATGTATGGCTTGTCGTCAGTTGGGTTCAACTCGTCCAAGATTGGGTCGATGATTTTATGAACTTTTTCGCAATCGTCAATGGTGACGCCCTGTTCGCTGTCAATTGTAAAAACAAGGTTCATACCATTGGCTTCTTTTTGATAAGTAACGTCCACAAGTTCATAGCCGTTCTGCTCAATGATTGGTTGCAATTTTTCTTTGCAAACTTCTTTGACTTTAATCAATTTTTCCTCCTTCTACAAATGAAGTGGGCATCACTGCCCACCTCCAAAATTTCTAGTCATGGTTATTATATCACATTATTGCCATAAAATCAAGGATTTTAACTAATTTCATTGAGTTTAAGAAGAACTTTTGCTGTTGCAAAAGCGTCGTTATACGCCCTGTGAGCATTGGAAAGTTCAATTCCAAGTGCCGCAGCAACGGTTGTAAGTTTAAAATTGGTGGTTTTAATGCGCCCGCCGCGCGCAAGAAGCATTACATCAAGGCTTTCCACATTAAATTTTAACCCCGCTTTTTGATATGCTTTTTTAAGAAAATTGTTATCGAAATTGTTGTTATTGTAACCTGAAATGATGCAGCCCTCGCAGAACTTGTAAAAATCCACAATCACATCTTCAATTCTTGGCGAGCCTGCAACCATATCGTCTGTGATGTGGTTGATGGCGCTCGCTTCATCTGGTATGTGTTTGCCTGGATTGACAAAGGTTGCAAATTTTTTGGTTATGCGCCCCTTTTCAATTTTAATTGCACCAATTTCAATAATGTCGCAGGTTTCTGGGTCAAGCCCGGTTGTTTCCAAATCGTAAACCACGATGTTTCTTGATGAGACTGGCTCTTTATAAACAGGTTCTTTAACAAATATGTTCTCTTGTTTATGCTCGAAATAATCTTCAATCGGCACAACCCCTGCGCGCTCAATTTCCTGCTCTGGCTCTTCCTCTTGCGGCTGGGTTTTAAGTTGCGCATAGGTCATGGCAGAAATGTAATATGTAAGTTTATCAGTCAAGCCCATTTTTAAATTGCCAAGGCACAAAAATGGCATGCCATCAGCAAGCGCCTCACATTTTTTTTCGTTGGATTTGGTGCAAAAATAAACGCACTCAATTTGACTTCCGTCGTTTAAATTGAATGTGTAATATGTTTTTTCCTCTCCCTTTCTTTTTCCACTTTTTGCGGTGAAAGTTTTCTTTTGCACATTAGAAATTTTGCCAAACAAAATCACATCGCTTTTTGGCGCAGTATTGTTTTTAATGAGTTCTGGGTTTGGTGAAATGTCTTTGCCAAACAGTTTTTTGATAGGCTCAACTTGATATCGCACCACCCTTTTTGGCGGCACCTTGATTGGCACATCAGGAATTTTAGAGGCTATTTTAAAAGTTTCATCTTGAACAACTTGTATATCAAAATTGGCGATAAAATTATCTTCAAGTTCGCCAAGAAGTTGTTTTTTTGCAAAGGTGTTGTCAAACATTTGCTGCACTTCTTTGCACATATGGAGCACTATTTTTATGTTGTCATTCTCTTTAAAAACCTCAATTTGCTTTTCACTAAGTTGTGAAGAAATTGATTTATAATTTTGCTTAAAAAAGCCAATTATTTGGTTTTTTAACAACCTCTCATCCAAAAAACTTTTTTTAAATTTAACTTTGACAGCCGCATGAATTTTTAAGTTTTCACTTGCAAATTTTTGCACCTCTGCACGCGTCTGCGCATCAATTTGTGCAACGCTTTCAGGATACAAAAAAGTCAGTTCGCATAAATTTTGTTTTTCATCATATGCGACTTGCAACAGTCTTAAATATGAAAACTTACCATTTTGAGTTGTGGCAAGTTTAATTGAAAATTCATCCATGCCCTAATTTTACAGGACAAAGTGCAAAATGTCAACTATAATCACAAATGCAAAAAGAATGCAAAGCCCAACAAAGTGTATCATGTTTTCCACGCTTCGTTTTATTGGCTTTTTCCTAATCCATTCAATGGTTGTAAACAGCACATGCGAGCCATCCAGCGCTGGAAACGGCAGAATGTTAAACACTGCCAGGTTGGCCGAAATCATTGGTATTAAAATAAGCAAATTCAGCCAATTTGTTTGGGTTGCTGAGGCAATTGTGGTTACGGTTGTGATTGGTCCGCCGATTGAACTTAGTGGAAGTTGGAATGTGATAAGCAGCCACAGCGTTTTCAGCACAACCCAGGCAAGCCCGAAAGCAAATTCCCAACATCTGCCAAGCGCCTCCCAGAAGGTGTAGACATATGGCGAATAGGTTATGCCTAAAAGATAATCTTGTGAGGCAACTGTTGTGCCGTCATCTTGATATGACACCACATAGTTAAAGTAAACATCAACCTCCTGCTGCCCTCCATCTCGGCGCACCACCGCTTTAAAGGAGTAGTCTTCAACATTGCCGCCGCCTTCAACAAATGCCGCAACTTCTTGCTGCTTTTGAGCGATTAGGTTTTGAAAAGTGTCGCCAAAGGCAAAATCCACTTTTGTGCCGTCAATGCTAAGCACAACATCACCCTCTTCTAGCCCCTGCGCGGTGATTTCAACAGTTTGATTATTTTCGCCATTCACGGTGATAGAGGTTGAAGAGATTTGCGGAACATCATACCCAACCGTGCAAAGCAAAATCAGCGAAAATAAAACCGCGGTTAAAAAATTCATAACCACGCCGGCCAGAAAAACAATTATTCGTTTCCAAGGTTTTTGAGCATTAAAGGCGTCTGGCTCTGGATGCTCAGCGTCATCGCCTTCACCTTTAAATGCACAATAGCCGCCAAGTGGGAAAATGCGAATGGAAATTTTTTCACCACGCTTATTTGTGCGTGAAAACAGGGCTTTGCCAAACCCTATTGAAAACTCTTCAATTTTAAATTTCAAAAGTCGTCCTGCAATGTAATGCCCAAGTTCATGCACCAAAACCATGAACAAAAGAATTACTAGTGCAAGAACGACATAAAGAAATCCTGTTAAAAAACTCATTATTCCCCTAAATCAAAATAAAGCAGATGAACGCTAGTAATAGATAAGGTGCAACATAAATATATGAGTCTATTCTATCCAGCATACCACCATGGCCAGGCAAAATTTTGCCACTATCCTTAACTGCGGCCTTGCGTTTCAAGAAAGATTCAAAAATATCACCTGCCTGAGCGATAATTGACCCAATAAACACAATTATCAAAAATTCCCAAATTGCAATGTTGTTTATAACAGGGTTGAAATAATCAATCGCTCCCAAAATTAAGTATACACAAGCGGAAATTAAAACGCAAAACAAAGTTCCACCAATCGCGCCGGAAATTGTCTTATTTGGGCTGATTTTAGGAACAAGTTTTTTGCCACCAATCACCATGCCGCACAGCATTGCGAAACTGTCTGTAAACATTGGAATAAGGAATGTAAACAGAATTATAAACAGCGAAAACTTGCCGTCAAATGCAGCGATATTACCAAAACCAATTTCATCAAAATGGTTTAACAGCACCATTGTAAGCAGCAAAAATGATGGATAAATCATTCCCAAAAAGGTGTTAAAAGATTTTTTAAAGGAAAACTTAACAAATTTTTGGTCTTTAATATCCCTTATGCGCATTTCATTCAGCGTGGATTTTTTGAATATAATTCCCCACAAAAAGCTAAGTGCAAACATAAGCACGCCAATCGCAAGGTCAATAAGCAAAACATAGCCGATGTTTAAGCCAAAATACATGCCCAGCACGCTTGCCGTAGCAACAAATGCGGGATATGTTAAAATTAAAATTGTGTTGTTTGCCCTGCCCATCCTTGTAAGCAAAAGCGACATTTCATATGCTGCAATAGTTGCAATCACCATAAAAAACACATCAAAAAAATATACGCTAACATACACTTCCAGCACAAACAAAAGTGCAAGTGTGAGAACAATGCATAAGGATGTAAGCAGTCTAGTTTTCATTAGTATCCTCCAAATCGCCTTTTTCTTTTTGAAAAAACTTTAAGCGATTTTATCAAGTGTTTTTTATCAAAATCTGGCCACAAAACTTTTGGAAAGTAAAGTTCTGCGTAAGACATTTGCCAAAGCATAAAATTTGAAATTCGCTGCTCGCCACTGGTGCGAATTACAAAGTCTGGGTCAGGATAATCTTTGCTGTAAAGATTGGCTGAAATAAGTTGTTTGGTGACGATCTTTTCACCACTTTCAATCAATTTGTTTACCGCCTGCACAATGTCTTCTCGCCCGCCATAATTTACGCAAAATCCTGCGTTTAAGCCGGTGTTTTGTGCGGTTTTTTCGCAAACATTTTGCATTATAGTTTGCAATTTAGGTGAGAAAGCGCTTCTATCTCCAAAAATCTGCACTTTAATGTTATGCTCATTGAAAAAATCAATGCCCTTTTCAAAATATTCTTCGGCTAGGCTGAACAGCCCGTCAACTTCCTCTTTGCTTCTTTTCCAATTATCGGTGGAAAAAGCAAAAAATGAGGCGTAAGGAATTTGCAATTCGCACAAAGCAAGCAGCGTTTTTTCAATGGCTTTAACGCCCTCTCTGTGTCCCATATTTCTAGGCAGGCCGCGCCTGGCTGCCCACCTGCCGTTGCCGTCCAGTATAAATGCGATGTGTTTTGGATTTGCCATGTATGCTCCTTGTTAGATTTCTAAAATTTCCTTTTCTTTTGTGGCAAATAATCCATCAACTTTATCGGTGTATTTATCTAACATTTTTTGAACATCACTTTCAAGTGAAGCAAATTCGTCTTCCGAAACCTCGCCATTTTTCTTTTGGTCTTTTAAAAAGTCCATTATGTCGCGCCTTGCCGAACGCATTGCAATTTTTGTGTCCTCGGCAATTTTTTTGATTTGCTTAACAATTTCCTTTCTTCTTTCCTCGTTCAGTTGAGGGAAAACCAACCTAATAATTTTGCCATCGTCTGTTGGAGTTATGCCAATGTCTGAGGCAGCGATTGCCTTGGAAACATTTTTAATTTGCGAAGCATCCCAAACATTGATGCACAAAATTCTTGCCTCTTGCACAGAGATGTTTGCAAGTTGTTTGATTGGTGTTGGCACGCCATAATAGTCTATTGAAATTTTATCTAATATATGCGGATTTGCCCTGCCTGCGCGAATAACCAAATATTCATTGGTTTGATGTGAAAGCGCTTTGTCAAGTTCGGCTTCATAATCAAAAAACTTTTCGTCTATTAAATCTTGGTTCATATTTTCTCCTTATACTAATTCAGTATACATAATATTCAAAAAATTTCCAAATAAAAAAACCTTGGAAATCCAAGGTTTTAAAATTATTTTCCAGCCATTTGTTTTGCAACTTCTTCTGCAAGGTTGTCTTGGCGTTTTTCCAAGCCCTCGCCCATTTCATATCTTGTAAATCTGCGAACAGTGATTTTTTCACCGATTGTCATTGTTGCTTCATTCAAAACTGTTTGAATGGTTTTAGAAGAGTCTTTAACAAACTCTTGGTCTAACAAGCAGAAATCTTTGTAGAACTTAACAACTCTGCCCTCAACCATTTTTTCAATGATTGCCTCTGGCTTGCCTTCATTTTTAGCCTGAGCGCGAAGAATTTGTTTTTCTTTTTCAAGAACATCTGCTGGCACTTCGTCTCTTGAAACATATTTAGGGTTTGCCGCAGCAATTTGCATAGCGATGTCTTTAACAAGAGCGTTGAACGCATCGGTTCTAGCAACGAAGTCTGTTTCGCAGTTAACTTCAACTAAAACACCAATTTTGCCGCCCATGTGAATGTATGAGCCAACAACGCCTTCGCTTGCAATTCTTCCAGATTTTTTTGAAGCAGCAGCCATGCCTTTTTCTCTAAGCCATTGAGTTGCTTTTTCAAAATCTCCATCACACTCTGTGAGTGCTTTTTTGCAGTCCATCATGCCTGCATTTGTTCTTGCACGAAGTTCTGCAACGTCTTTTGCTGTAAACATATGTTATTCTCCTTTTGTTTCAGTTTTTTTAGCGGTTTTTTTAGCAGGTTTTTCTTCTTCGCTTTTTTCAGCCTTAGCAGCAGCCTTTTTAGGTTTTTCGCTTGCCTCTTTAACCTCTTCTTTTACTTCTGCTTTTTCCTCAGTTTTTTCTGTTTTAGCAGCAGGTTTTTTAGCAGGTTTTTTCTTAGGTGCCTTTTTCTCTTTGTCCTCAGGTTTAACATCTTCAATGGTGATGTCTTTCATCACTTCTTCCAAGTTAACCTCTTCCTCAGCGCCAGCCTCTTCTTCTTTCTTCATTGACACGCCTTCCTTAGCCTCAATAACGGCGTCAGCGATTGCCGAAGCAATAAGTTTTACAGAACGAATTGCGTCGTCATTGCCTGGAATGACATAGTCAATTCCGCTTGGGTCGCAGTTTGTGTCTACAAGGCCAACCATAGGAATTTTAAGAGATTTTGCTTCACGAACGCAAATGTGTTCATTTGATGGGTCAACTACAAATATAACACCTGGCATTTCGCGCATGTCTTTAATTCCGCCCAAGTTCTTTTCAAGTTTGTCCCTTTCTGCTTTAAGGGTTGCAACCTCTTTTTTAGGAAGAAGGTCAAACTCGCCAACCTTTTCCATTTGGTTGAGTTTGTTTAATCTTTCAATCCTTTTCAAAATTGTTTTGAAGTTTGTAAGAGTGCCGCCAAGCCATCTTGAATTAACATAGAACATTCCGCATCTCTCTGCCTCTTCTTTAACGGCTTCTTGTGCTTGTTTTTTAGTTCCTACAAAAAGAACATTTTTTCCCGAAGCAACTACATCGCGAACAAAAACATATGCTTTGTCAATTTGCTCGCTGGTTTTTTCAAGGTTAAGAATATGAATATCATTTCTAGCCATGAAGATGTAAGGTTTCATTTTAGGGTTCCATTTTCTTGTTTGGTGACCAAAATGAACGCCTGCTTCAAGAAGTTGTTTCATTGAAATAACCGACATTGTTTTTTCCTCCTTATTCGTTTTTAGTCTTCCCCTTTCCCTTTTGGGCTCTCCTTAACAACCTGCACTTTTGACCCTAAAAGCACATAGGCAACAATAAGGAAATAGGATAAGGGTGCTTAGTTTGTCTCAATGACGAAAAGATTATATCA
>ERZ1643251.499-NODE-499-length-55867-cov-13.687773_pt1 | contig 55867 bp, 50 predicted proteins | sample MGYA00579261_ERZ1643251 | MGnify/ENA primary metagenome ERZ1643251 (study PRJEB29033, sample SAMEA4952267) | chicken gut metagenome | biome: Broiler Chicken; feature: Gastrointestinal Tract; material: Caecum | place: Ireland | collected 2018 | study: Broiler...
TTTATTTTTTCCTTGAGCTCTATTTGGGCCACCCCAACATTTATTATAGAGCCAAGATTAAATATTGCGAAAGCCTTTGCCGATGGTTTCCGAGGAGTTGACAATGGTGATAAACGCCTTGGGGTCGGTTTTGCGAATATAATTGCGCAGCAGCATGGCTTCGCGGCGGTTGAGCACCGTGCTGATTACGTGCAGCGGTTCATGTGTATAAGCGCCTTGCGCTTCGTAAATGGTAGCGCTGCGGTGAAGCGAGGTCATAATAAATTCCAAAATAGGTTCCGGGGCATGAGAAACAATGGTGATATATTTGCGCACGTTGATGCCGTCGATGATACCGTCCATCACGAAGGCTTTCGCCAAAAGGCCCAGCACGCAGTAAAGACAAATGCGCGGCCCATACAGTGCGCCTGCCGCCAGAGCAATGAGAAAATCCGATATAAAAAGCGATTTTCCAATTTCTAAGCTCGTGCGTTTGGCCAAAATGAGTGCAATGATATCGGTTCCGCCCGAGGACGCGCCGATATTAAACAAAATGGCCGAGCCCGCCGCGGGCAGAATGACCGCAAAGCAGAACTCCAAAAACAAATCGTTGGTTAAAGGCTCGGTCAGCGGCCAAATCCATTCAAAAACAGTAATAAATACCGACAAAGCAAAAGACGAATAAATGGTGCCTGCCATTGTTTTAAAGTCCAGGCAGATAAGACCCGTTACCACTAGGATGGCGTTTAGAATGAGCATAAACGTACCAACATTCATGTTGGGAATTAAGCTGCTGGCAATAATGGAAATGCCCGTAGTGCCGCCCATGGCCAGATGGTTGGGCGTTTTAAAAATATAAGTGCCCAGTGCGGTGAGAATCTGCCCCAGATTTAACAAAAGGAAATAGCGGATATTTTCGGGTGTCAAAAGATGCTTTGCTTTCATACTTCGGTGCTCCCGTCTTGTTTGGCTTTGTCGGATGTGATATACTGTAACCATGCCGACTAGCAGCATTGTAACATAATACACACAAAAAAGAAACGGCTTTTTGATTTTTTTGTCGGCAAGTGAGCAATCATTGAGTAGATAGGAACGGTGCCATGAATTTCAGCGATTTACAGCTTCAAACGTCTTTGCTGCGTGCGGTAGAGCAAGCGGGTTATCAAACGCCCTCGCCTATCCAGCAAAAGGCAATTCCGCCGGTATTGGCAAAACACGATTTGCTGGCGTGTGCGCAGACGGGAACCGGCAAAACAGCTGCGTTTGCACTGCCTATTTTGCAGCTTTTATCTGCCTCTCAGGTGAAGGGAAGGCCCATCCGCGCCCTTATTTTAACCCCCACGCGGGAGCTGGCGCTGCAAATTGATGAATGCATGGAAGTTTATTCGCGCTATTTGGCTGTGTCGCATACGGTCATCTACGGCGGCGTGGGCCAAGCACCTCAAGTGGCTGCGCTGGAACGCGGCGCAGAAATTTTAACCGCCACACCGGGTCGTTTGCTGGATTTGATGCAGCAGGGCAAGGTGTCGCTTGACCGGCTGGAGATTTTTGTGTTGGACGAAGCCGACCGAATGCTCGATATGGGCTTTATCCACGATGTGCGCCGGGTCATCCGCGCATTGCCTCAAAAGCGTCAAACGCTGTTGTTCAGCGCCACGATGCCGCCGGAAATTGAGCGTTTGGCACACCAGATTCTCCACCACCCCAAAAAGGTGATGGCGGCCCCGCCCTCCACCACGGTGGAGCGCATTGAGCAAAGCGTTTATTTTGCCGAAAAGCCGGATAAGAAGCGGCTTTTGCCCGTTTTGCTGCGTGCGCCGGAGGTGGAAAGCGCGCTGGTATTCACCCGCACCAAGCACGGCGCCAACCGTGTGGCTGCCGATTTGACGCGCGCGGGCATTGAGGCGATGGCCATTCACGGCAATAAAAGCCAAACGGCTCGGCAGACAGCGCTTTCCCGCCTGAAAAGCGGCGAGCTGCGTGTACTGGTGGCAACGGATATTGCCGCGCGCGGTATTGATGTCAGCGGCCTTTCTCATGTGGTCAATTACGACTTGCCCAATGTGCCGGAAACGTATGTCCACCGCATTGGGCGCACGGGCCGAGCAGGACGCGATGGCGTGGCATGGAGTTTTTGCAGCCAAGAGGAGCGCCCCTATCTGAAAGAAATTGAAAAGCAGACAAAACAGAAAATTCCCGTGTGCCAAGCCGCCGAAATAACCGCGGCACAGCCGAGCATGGGGACAGAAAAGGAGAACGTTATGGAGCAACAGGACAAACAGACGGCGGAACGCGAGCCGTCGCGGCGCCGTCCGCGCCGCGGAAAACGCGGCCAGGGGGCAAAATCGGCCCGTGCCGCAGTAAAACCGGATCAGGCAGTGAAAGCACCCCAGAACACAGCGGCACAGGAAGCCCCGGCAAAGCCCGCTCAAAGCGCAAAACCCGAGCGCGCGCCCAAACAGCGTCCCCAAGCGCCCGCCCCTCAAAAGCGCACAAAGCCGGAGCGTCCGGCCGCACAGAAAAATCGTGCTCTGGAAGAAGATAACTCGATTCAGCTCATCAGCCGCCGTCCGCCGGCGCAGAAATATGCAAGCTTTGAGGAATACATGAAGGCACACGGCGGCGGAATGGCCCCCTTTGCCGAAACCGAAAGCTGAAAAGGGAGAAAACGGATGGAAATGACATTTGAACAGGCTGAGGCAAGCCTTTCCCAAGAGAGAAAAGCATATTTAGCGCGTTTGATGTGGGAAAAAAGTACCTTGCCCGACGACCTTACCGAGCCGGAAAAGGTGTTTTGCTTTGGCCTATATGCTTTGGAAGAATATGAGGAGCGCAGCGCCATTCGGCGTTATTTTGAGCCGTGACGGCACAAGAGAAAGATGCGCTGTCCATAATAAAATAGAATCAGCAGTGTAAAAGCGCCGCTTGACCGAAAGATGAGAGGAATCTTTTCGGTCGGTCGGCGCTTTTTGCAATGTGAGATTTGTGTAAGAAAACAATCGGATAGAAGGGTCGCCCTTGGCGTGATTTTTTCATTCGGCGGTAAGCCAAAAAAGGAAAGCGTGCAGCACTTTTTCAAATCGACTGGCATATCGCACAAAAAAGATGGGTTTCAGACGGCAGGGAATCCTTGTTTTTTGGGCTGTTTTACAAAAAAATCAGCGATGTGTAAAAATATCAGCCAAAGCCGCAAAATAGGCCGCTTTTTCTTTGTTTGCCGATTTTCACAAGCGCCCACCATACGAGAATTTTACAAAAAATTTTCTGAGCCTTAAAAAACAAATGATTTTAGATTTTACAAAAAAGGCGGTATAGTATGCATGTACCAAGCAGCCGGGAACGTCCGGCACACCCGGGGAGATGGCGTGTAACACGAAAAGCGCCGGCCTGGGTACAGAGGGTATGGATACAAGGTGTATCGAATGAGAAAGGATGAAAGTTACGATGAAAAAGTGGATTTCCTTATTGTTGGCAGGTACGATGACCATGGCTTTGGCCGCCTGCGGCGCAACCGGCTCCAGCAGCACCGCTGCAACGGAAGGTTCTTCTGCGCCCGCAGCTTCCTCGACAGCGGCTTCTTCCGAGGAAGCATCCTCCGCTGCTACCGAGGCCGGCAGCCTGTCCGGTAAAATTGCTACCGGCGGTTCTACCTCCGTAGAGAAGGTAATCAACGCTTTGATGGAGGGCTACGCAGAATTGCAGCCCGGTGTACAAATCACTTATGAGCCCACCGGTTCCGGCGCAGGCATCACCGGCGTGGCAGAGGGTACGTTGGATCTGGGCTTGTCCAGCCGCTACCTGAAAGATGAAGAAAAAGAGCAGGGCCTTGTGGAAAATGTGTTCGCTCTCGACGGCATTGCTCTGGTGGTTCACCCCGACAACACGGTGACCGACCTGACTCCCGAACAGATCAAGGGTCTTGCAACCGGTGAAATCACCAACTGGAGCGAAGTGGGCGGCCCGGATGCTCCCGTAGTTCCCATTGGCCGTGAAGCTGGTTCCGGCACACGCGACGGCTTTGAAAGCGTGATCGGTGTGGAAGACGCTTGCAAATATCAGCAGGAGCTGACTTCTACCGGCGCCGTAATTTCTGCGGTTGCTTCTAACCCGAACGCATTTGGCTATGCTTCTTTGGCTGCTGTGGGCGACACCGTGAAGGTTGTTTCTGTAAGCGGCGTTACCCCCAGTGTGGAAACCGTTCAGGACGGCAGCTATGTGCTTCAGCGCCCGTTTGTTATGGTAACCAAAGAGGGCACCGAGCTGAGCGAGCAGGCACAGAACTTCCTGGATTTTGCAACCAGCGCAGACGCAGCTTCCTTGATTGAGCTGGGTGATGCTGTTGCACCGCAGAAATAAGAGGAGAATATCACATGAAGCCAAAAGCAAAAATCAAAGAGTCTGCAATGGGCACTCTGTTTTTTGTGTGCGGCGCCATCTCGGTGGTGTGCGTGCTGGTGATTACGATTTACCTGATTGTGGCGGGCTTGCCCGCCATTCATGAAATCGGAATCATTCCCTTCCTGACGGGCACAGAATGGAGTTCCACAGCGGCAGAGCCGAAATTTGGCATCTTGCCCTTCATCCTCACAACTGTGTGGGGTACATTGGGCGCGGCGTTGATTGGGGTTCCCGTCGGTGTGCTGACGGCAATCTATCTTTCTAAAATGGCGCCTCGCCGGGTGGCGGATGTTTTGCGGATGGGTGTACAGCTTTTGGCAAGCATTCCCAGCGTCGTATACGGCCTGGTGGGTATGACGGTTCTGGTGCCGGGCATGATGCAGTGGTTCAATTTGAGCAACGGCACATGCCTTTTGGCCGCCATTTTGGTGCTTGCCGTAATGATTTTGCCCACGGTGGTGTCGGTGAGCGAAACCGCCCTCGATGCAGTTCCGCGTGAGTATGAAGAAGCCAGCATGGCGCTGGGCGCTACCCAGACGGAAACCGTGTTCCAAGTAAGCCTGCGTGCCGCCAAGGGCGGTATTGCGTCGGGCATTGTGCTTGGCATTGGCCGTGCCGTTGGTGAAGCGATGGCTGTAATCATGGTGGCGGGCAACGTTGCCAACATGCCGGGCTTGTTCAAAAGCGTTACGTTCCTGACCACCGCAGTGGCCAAGGAAATGAGCTACGCCTCCGGCCTTCAGCGTGAAGCTTTGTTCAGTATTGCATTGGTGCTGTTCTGTTTTGTCATGCTGATGAATATTCTTTTGAATTGTGTCATCAAAAAAAGAGGTACAAAATGAAACCGGAACGTCAACTGTTTTCCACCGTGCGCGCAGTGCGCAGTGCGGCGCTGCGTGCCTGCGTGTACATTTGCGCTGCGCTGACAGCGGCTGTTTTGCTGGGTATTTTGGGCTATGTCATTTTCAAAGGCGTGCCGCATTTAACCTGGGAGCTGCTTTCCGGCAAGCCCAGCGTCATCAAGGGCACCATCGGAATTTTGCCCAATATTATCAATACGCTTTATCTGATTGCGTTTACGCTGCTGGTAGCGCTTCCGCTGGGTGTTGGTGCGGCCATTTACTTAACAGAGTATGCCACCAACCGAAAGCTGATCAGTGTGATTGAATTTGCGTGCGAAACGCTGGCGGGCCTGCCCTCCATTTTATACGGCCTTGTCGGTATGCTGTTTTTTGCGCAGATGCTGGGTTTTCAAACCAGCTTGCTGGCGGGCGGATGCACGCTGGTGGTTATGATTTTGCCCACCATCATCCGCACGACGCAGGAGTCGCTGAAAACGGTGCCGGAAGGCTATCGCCACGGCTCGCTGAGCCTTGGCTCGGGTAAGTGGCACATGATTCGCACCGTTGTTCTGCCTTGTGCTATGGATGGTGTGGTCTCCGGCTGTATCTTGTCCGTGGGGCGTATTTTGGGCGAAAGCGCTGCACTGCTGTTCACGGCCGGTGTGGGAACGGTCATTGCAACCGATATTATTTCGGCGTTCCAAGTCAGCGGCGGAAGCTTGTCCGTGGCACTTTACATTTACGTTTCCGAACGCGGCGAATTTGATGTAGGCTTTGCGATTGCGGCATTGCTGGTTGTACTTGCGCTGATTGTCAACACCAGCGCAAAAGCGGCAAAGGATTATTTCAGAAAACGCACAGGCGTATCTTAAAAAAGGGGAGTCCGTATGTCTTACATTATTGAGGCGAAACAATTGCAGCTTTACTACGGCGCGATGCACGCGCTGAAGGGCATTGATATGAACATTCAAGAGCGCAAGGTGACGGCGCTGATTGGCCCCTCCGGCTGCGGAAAGTCCACCTTTTTGAAAACGCTGAACCGCATGAATGATCTGGTGGAGGGCTTGCGTCTGGAAGGCCAGGTGTTATACCGCGGCAACGACATTTACGCGCCGGGCACCGATGTAACCCAGCTGCGCAAAAATGTGGGCATGGTGTTCCAAAAGCCCAACCCGTTCCCCATGAGCATTTATGACAATATCGCTTATGGCCCGCGTTTGCACGGTGTGCGCAAAAAATCGGAGCTGGATCAAATTGTGGAGGAATCTCTGCGCGGTGCGGCCATTTGGGACGAGGTAAAAGACCGCTTGAAAAAAAGCGCGCTCGGCATGTCCGGCGGCCAGCAGCAGCGTCTTTGTATTGCGCGCGCTTTGGCCGTCAAGCCCGACGTACTGCTGATGGATGAGCCCACCAGTGCGCTCGACCCCATTTCCACTGCAAAGGTAGAGGAGCTTGTAACCGAGCTGAAAAATAACTATACCATCGTTTTGGTGACGCATAACATGCAGCAGGCCATGCGCGTTTCCGACCAAACGGCGTTCTTCCTGCTGGGTGAACTGGTGGAGTTTGACGACACCGAAAAAATCTTCTCGATGCCGAAGGAAAAACGCACCGAGGAATACATTACCGGGAGGTTTGGCTGATATGCGTACAGAATTTCAAGAGCATCTGCGCGTTTTGCGCGAAACGGTGGCCGAGATGGGGGCGCTTTGCGAACAGGCAATTGCGTCTGCCGCCCATCTTTTGGAAAATTGCGAAGAAGACCTGCTCAAGCAAATGGCGAAAACAGATGGCAAAATTGACCGGATGCAGCGTGATATTGAGCATCAGTGCAGCCGCCTTTTGCTGCTCCAGCAGCCCGTCGCGGGTGATTTGCGCCGCATTTCTGCCGGCATGAAGATGGCCGCCGACATGGAGCGCATTGGTGACCAAGCTGCGGATATTGCAGAGCTTTCCGTGCATTTGGCGGGCAAAACGCCCAAGAGCTATCCCAAAATGAAGCGTATGGCACAGATGGCTGTTGCCATGGTGACTGACAGCGTGTCCGCCTTTGAAAATGAGGATGTCGAGCTGGCGCAAAAGGTAATTGACCAAGACGACGCCGTAGACGCTGCCTTTTTGGAGATTAAGGACGAAGTGGTGAAAGCCATTCGAGAGGAAAATGTGGACGCGGCCATTTGGCCCGATGTGCTGATGGCGGCAAAGTACTTTGAGCGCATTGCCGACCATGCTGTGAACATTGCCGAGTGGGTGCAATATTGCGTGACAGGCGAGCACGAAAGCAGCGAGCACCATTTTGAAGTATAAAAAAGAACTTTTTACCAAAAGCGAAAAGCCGAATGTGTCGAGGCACATTCGGCTTCAGTTTGTCGAAAAAGCTTCACTTTTTCACAAACTGAAACATTATCTAAAATGGAAAAGGGGGCTAGCCCCCTTTTCCAAGCCTTTTTCCCCTTGCAGCCTAGGTTCTTTCTGAATGAGGCGGCAGTTTTTCGACAGTCTCAAGCCGAATGTGTCGAGGCACATTCGGCTTTTCGTTTTTCTGTATGTGTCATATTAGGTAAGGCTCTGCATCGGTGCAGTAATGCAAACAGGTGCAGCCGGGAAAGAAACTGTTTGACAAAGCGCGGCTTCGGCGGTTTGCGGGTTGAATTTAAAAATGCTCAGGCTGCGGCTGGTTTGATTGGCAACAAGAAGAAAGTTTTGCACCAGCAGAAAATCACGCGGGTCTTGGCCGTGCGTGTCAATCCAGTGAAGCGGGGAAAGTCCTTCTTGTGTGCAGCGAAATACGGCGATGCTGTTGTGGCCGCGGTTGGATACCAGCAAAAAGCGTCCGTCCCGGGTTTGGCGAATGGCGGCGCAGGTATTGCCTGTGACAGTGTGCGGCAGTGCAGAGAGCTGTTTTTCCGCTTGCCAGCAGTCACCCGCTTTTTTCACAATGGCAACTTCGCTTGTCAGCTCGCACGCGGCATAAAGCGTATCTGCCCGGTTGACATCGCAAACAAAATGGCGCACCCCGCTGCCCGCGGGCAGAGCAATCGCACCAGCGGCGGTGAGCTTGCCCTTGTGTACATGGTACAAGGCAATGCGGTCAATGCCAAGGTCGGCGGCTCCCAACTGTTCCCCCACCCATGTGCAGGAATGAACGTGCGGCCCTTCCTGGCGTTCGGCGTTCGGCCCGTGGCCGTGATGCTGGGTCACGCTTTCCAAACGCGGTGCAGCAGCGGGCTTGATGTGAAACGTGCTGATGCTTCCGCTGCCGTAATTGGAAATAAAGGCAAGACTATCGGCCTCTTGCAGTAAAATGTGGCAGGGGAATGTGCCGCGCGTGGCGCTTTGGCCATACACAGAAAAGCTGTTTTTGCAGGAAAGCGCCGCAAAGCCGCCGCCCGCTTGCCCTTGAAAGGTTTCGGTTTCACTGACAGCATACAGCGTTTCTCCATCGGAAGAAAGTGCAAGGTAGGACGGGTTTTCCACCTCGGCGCAGGTGTGCGTTTGGGTTACGCTGCCCGTTTGTGTGTTAAGGCAGTAAGCAAACAAGCTGTCTTGCCCTTTGGGGGCATAACAGCCGACGTAAAACGGAATTTCCATAAAAACAATCCTTTCAAAAGAAAGATTTTTGCACAATATCAAAGGGATTTACAAAGGGGCTGTTTCGGCGCATCGAAAATGGGTAGGGGGGCAGCCGTAAGTTTTTTAAAAAGTTTTGAAAAAGCCATAGCATCGTCAAAGCCCATCGAACCGGCAATGGTAGCCACAGGCAGATCGGTACTGCGCAGCAGCTGACAAGCCTTTTCCAATTTAAGATGGAGCAGATACTGCTTCGGTGCGATATCATACTTTTCACGAAAGATGCGTGTTAAATAGTTGGGATGCACCCCAAACTTACGCGCAACCTCTTTCCGTTTCAGCTTATCAGAATAATGCATATCCAAATGAAATTTGATTTCATCGGCTATGCAATTTTTTCCCAATTTTGTTCATCAAACTTCGTGTCGCGGAACAATTCTCCCAATATTTGCAAAAGCAGACCGTTCCCTTTGAAGTATTCTTCCGGGGCGGAGCCTTTCATTTTTAAAATTTGGCCAATGAGCAAACGATACTTTTCCGTGGCTAAATGATGAAAAAGATAGGTTTCCCGTGACGCGCTCATCAGCTGGCAGAGATACATTGGAGCGTTGATGCCTAAAAAGCTGATCCAGGTATAGCACCAAGGATCATTGAGATCGGCGGCGTAGTAAGAAATTTTTCCCGATGGAATGAAAAAAGCGTCTCCTGCGCTCAGATGGAAAATATGTCCGTCAATTTCCAGTACCCCTTTTCCCGACACAATAAAATGGATTAGCTCGTAGGAACGATAAATAGGCCCATAGTGATGGCCCGGCTGACAAATTTCATATCCTGCACTATATAATGATAAATCGGAAAATCTTTTTTGGTTTAAACTATGTCGGCTTTCTTTGTATTCAATCATGAAGCCAGCATATCATAAAAAGTTTGTTTTTTCCATATCTTGCGGGAGGATTTCCATAGAAAAAGTCCGGCTGTCATGATTTAATATAAAATGTGTTCCAAACAATTAACGATGGAAAAGGGGGATTCCTTTTGTATCTTTCCAAAAAGCAGAGCTGGCATATAGAGCCTCCTTGGGGATTGATGAACGATCCAAACGGTTTGATTTGGTATCGCGAAAATTATTATGTCTTTTTTCAATGGAACCGTTTTAAAAAAGATCATTCAAGCAAGGCGTGGGGATGGTGTGTTTCGCCCGCTCTTATCCATTGGCGGTTCTGCGGCAGCGCCTTACTGCCCGACCAACCTTATGATGGCCAAGGGGTCTATTCGGGAAGTGCAATCGAAATCAATAATCGGCTGTGTTTGTACTACACCGGCAACGCGAGGCGCAATGGCCGCTGGATCAGCAGTCAATGCATGGCTGTCAGTGAGGGTGGAGCTTTCACCATGATGCCTGCACGAATCGAGCACAAGTGTGTCGGCGTCGCTGGACAGACGCCGGGCAGGATGTACGCAGTATTTCTTTGCTGGAATTGAAAACGCTGGAGCTTTGGTGCGATCAATCCAGTGCCGAGCTTTTTCTAAATAACGGTGCGTATGTGTTTTCTGCGCGTATTTCTCCCGATGCCCAACGGCCATCCGTTGTGCTGTCAGGCGTTTCGGCTGACGCCGTTCATGTAACGCAGTTGCCGGAAAATTTGTATCAATTGTTTCCCGATGAATAAAAAATCGTATGACAACAAAGACGCGAGCTGCGCAGAGCGGTAAAAAAGAAAATCGGCACAGTTTTTGACGTTTGAAAGGGCATAAAGCAGAAAGACATTTCCAAAGTTTTGTAAAAAATGATGCAAAATTTGGATTTTTGTGTTATCATGAAAGAAAGCGCATTGCGCTTTTTTTGCAGATGTAAAGTGCTAGCGGTGGCGATTGGCGCATATAGTGAAAGAGAGCTTGCACACCGCCGGACACGCAAGGAATGGAAAGGGGGAAGGAAGGATGCGTCTTTTTTCGGGAATCGGTGCGTCGGAGGGCTTTGCCGTAGGCGTGGTCAGGCGGCTGCATCACATTCAAACGGCTACGGGACGGCAGGTGAGAAGCCCTTCGCAGGAGAAATTGTTGTACGAGCAGGCTGTGCAAACGGCAAAGCAGCAGCTGGAAGAACTAGAGCAGCGCGCAAGTGCGAATGAGAAAGCCATTTTTGCTGCACAGGCGATGATGCTGGAAGATGGCGGCCTGACGGATGAAATTTTCGCTTATATGCAAGCGGGCGCGGGGGCGGCGGCCGCCGTGGAACGCGCGGCGGGTATTTATGCCGGAAAGCTGCGCGCATTGGACGACGAGTATTTGCGCGAACGCGCTTGTGATGTGCTGGATGCCTGTTACCGGTTGGTACATATTCTGGACGGGGCACCGCAGGGGGTGTTTTTCCTTTCTGCCCCTGTGATTATTGCTACCGATGAGCTGTACCCGTCCGACCTCTTGATGATGGAACGGGCGAAAATTTTGGGCATTATTACCAGCCGAGGAAGCGCCAATGCCCACGCTTCCATTTTGGCGCGTATGATGGGCGTGCCGGCCGTTGTCATGGCCGGGGAAGAACTGCTGGAGCAATGTGACGGCGTGTTGGCTGCGATAGACGGCTGGACCGGCGAAGTTTATTTGGAGCCGGACAATGCAACCTGTGCCAGAATGACCCACAGCATGAGAAAAATGCACCGCCAGCGCGAAAGCCTGCGCGAGCAGCAAATCAGCCGAATGCCATGTATGACAGGCGATGGCGTTCCCGTTGCCTTGCGTGCGACGGGAACCGGGTTGGAAGATGTGTCCATGGCAATGGACGCCGGGGCACAGGGCATGGGAATCTTGTTCAGTGAGTATGGTCTGCCGCTGGCGGCGGTGAACGACGAGGACGTGCAGTATCGGTTTTATCGCAGCTGCCTTGAGAAAGCGGACGGGCACCCCGTCACCATCAGCACTTATGATTTTGGCGGAGATAAAACGCCTCCCGGTTTGGAGGCGGCGAAAGAGGACAATCCCGCGATGGGGCTTTGCGGCATTCGTCACAGCTTGGCAAACCCGACGCTTTTCTTAAAGCAAGTTTGTGCCATGATGCGTGCGGCGGCATACGGTAATCTGCGTATGGCGCTGCCGATGGTCAACAGCCGTGCAGAGGTGCAGCAGGTGCTCGACTATGTGCGCGACGCCCGCCGCATTTTACATGCACGGGGCCAAACGTTTGCCGACTGCTTTGAGGTGGGCGTGCTGCTGGAAACCCCGGCGGCGGTGCTGTCTGCGCGGGAATTGGCCAAGGACGCAGCGTTTTTCTGCCTGCGCCCGGAAAAGGTCATGCAATACGCCTTTGCCGCCGACCGGGAAAACAACTTGGTAGCGGCGTACTTCCCGCCTTATGATTCCGGCGTAGTCAATGCCTTTATCGGTACGGCGGTGCACGCTGCGAAAGAAACCGCAAGGCCGCTGTGCGTGTGCTGTGAAGGCGCCGACCCGGCGGCACAGGCTGAAATGTATGTGCGCATGGGTGTGCGCGAGCTGAGCGTACCCATTTATGCGTTAAGCGCTGTGAAAGAGCGCCTTTTAACAACACATGTGCAGCAGCCTGATAAAGCAAGAGAAACGGTGATTCCGGCGCCGCGATATGAAAAATAAAACAGCGCCCTCGAACGTTTTTGTTCGAGGGCGCTTGAGACTGTCGAAAAACTGTCACCTGATTCAAAAAGAAGCCAAGCGGCAAGGGGAAAAAGGCTTGGAAAAGGGGGCTAACCCTCTTTTCCATTTGAAATAGGCACACAGTTTGTGAAAAAGCAAAGCTTTTTCGACAAACTGCAGCGCCCTCGAACGTTTTGTTCGAGGGCGCTGCTTGTGTCTTTCAACAGAACTTACTCAGCCGCAGCAGGTGCGGGGGTATCGTTCAAAAGCCGCATAAATTCTTCGCCGGTAATGGTTTCTTTCTCCAAAAGATAACGGGCAATTTCGTGCAGCTTATCGTTATTCTCTTTCAAAATGCCGATGGCTTTTTCGTGAGCCTTCTTAATGATGGCAACAACTTCGCGGTCAATCTGCGTTGCCGTTTCGGCGCTGCAAGCCAGGGTAGCATCGCCGCCGAGATACTGGTTGTTAACCGTTTCGAGCGCCGTCATATCAAACGATTCCGACATGCCAAGACGTGTCACCATGCTGCGGGCCAGCTTGGTTGCCTGTTCAATATCGTTGGATGCACCGCTGGTTACACTGCCGAACACAAGCTCCTCGGCGCTGCGCCCGCCCGTCAGCGTGGCGATTTTTGCCAGCGCTTCCTCTTTGCTGAGCAGTACCGTGTCGGTATCGGGCGTTTGCATGGTGTAGCCGAGTGCGCCCGAGGTGCGCGGAACAATGGTAATTTTCGTAACGGGGGCAGAATCCGACTGTTTTGCCGCCACCAGCGCATGGCCGACCTCGTGATAGGCGACCACTTCTTTTTCGTGCGGAGTCAAAACAGCGTTTTTGCGCTGATAGCCCGCCACCACTACATCGACCGATTCGGTGAGATCCGCTTGTGTAACAATGCGGCGGTTGCACTTGACGGCGCGCAGCGCGGCCTCGTTGACAAGGTTTGCCAGCTCAGCGCCCGAGCAGCCCGCGGTGGCTTTGGCCAGCGCTTTGTAGTCGATATCGTCCGCCATCATCACCTTTTTGGCGTGTACTTTCAAGATGGCTTCGCGCGCTTTCAAATCGGGCAGCTCCACAGGAACGCGGCGGTCAAAACGGCCCGGACGCAAAAGCGCCTTATCCAGCGTTTCCGGGCGGTTTGTCGCCGCCAAAATGACAACGCCGGAAGAACCGTCAAAGCCGTCCATTTCGCTGAGCAGCTGGTTCAAGGTTTGTTCGCGCTCATCGTTGCCGCCGATGCCGCCGCCGTCACGCTTTTTGCCGACGGTGTCAATCTCGTCAATAAACACGATGCACGGCGCTTTTTCCTTGGCTTGTTTAAACAAATCGCGCACACGCGCCGCACCTTGGCCGACAAACATTTCCACAAATTCGGAACCGGCAATGGAGAAGAACGGCACGTTTGCCTCGCCCGCCACAGCTTTTGCAATCAAGGTTTTACCGGTACCCGGAGGGCCCACCAGCAAAACGCCCTTGGGCATTTTTGCACCAATGGAATTGTATTTGGCAGGGTTGTGCAGAAAATCGACAATTTCCTGCAACGCTTCTTTGGCTTCTTCGTCACCCGCCACGTCGTCAAACTTAACGCCCGTTTGGCTGGAAACATACATTTTTGCACCCGATTTTCCCATGCCGAACATCATGGAATTGCCGCCCATCTTTTTCTGCATAAAGCGCATTAAGAAAATCATCGGCAGCATTAAAATCAGCGTGGGGAACACCCAAGTAAGCAGGAAATTCATCAAAAAACTGTTTTCCTGCGGGGCTTCGCGCGTGAACTGAATTTCCGGGTACTCCGAAAGCCGGTTGACTAAATCGCTGTCGGGGAATGCACCCGTTTTGTAAAGCGCTTCATTGCCCTTGTCATCCGTTGCGACAAACAGCAGCTCGCTTTGGTCGTACGACATTTGCACCTTGGAAACCTTTTTGCTTTCTACCATCTGCAAAAAAGTGCCATAGTCTACCTCGTGAATACTGCGGGAACGCAGCGTGGGCAGCAAAAAGGCGTTTACCAAAAGCATCACCACGAGAATGACGGCCAGATAAATGCCGACAGACTGCTTGGGGTTTTTGGGGGGTTGCGGTTTATTTGGATCCATGTAACACACTCCTTTTCTATCCAATCCTGTTTTATACCATTTCTGCTGCGGCAAACAGCCGCACGGCATTGGGAAAGATATATTTTTATTGGAATGTTTTTATTTTACACCAAACTTGTAAAAAAAGCCACAGAAAAAGGGTGAAGACTTGATGAAAGTGCAGCGGGTTCATGGTATAATGGGCAAAAAAGGAAAGGAAGGTGCTGCCATGGAAGCCGCACAGCGCAGAGAATGGATTTTAAAGGAGTTGTCCGAGGCAAAAACGCCGCAAAGCGCAACGAAGCTGGCACGTCAGCTGGGGGTCAGCCGTCAGATTGTCGTGGGGGATGTGGCCATTCTGCGTGCATCGGGCAAGCCCGTACAGGCAACCCCGCGCGGCTATGTGCTGCAAACCCCGCCGGCGGGCAATGTCACGGTGGCAAGCTGCCACGAGGCCGCGCAGGTGCTGGAAGAGCTGTACACCATTGTGGATTGCGGCTGCGGTGTGCTGGATGTCACGGTAGAACACCCGGTCTATGGGGAAATGTGCGCCCCGCTGCAAATTTTCAGCCGGGAAGAAGCCGAGGACTTTGTGAAAAAGCTGGAAGTAACGCAGCCCTTGTGCTGCCTGACGGGCGGCGTGCATCTGCACCGGCTGCAATGCCCCACGCCCGCCCATGAACAGCGCGTTTTAAAAGCTTTGCAGGAAAAGGGCTTTTTGCAAACATAAGCGCTGTCCCCTCCCAAAAATAATAGGGCTTGACGAAGCGGTGCTTGTGTGCTAATATATGTCAAGACACCTGTCAAGACGATATGTGACAGGCAATTTATTTGGGGGGAGATAACACTTGAAGCAGGAAAGAATTCAAAAGATGTGTATTGCAGCGCTGCTGTGCGCGGTAGGAATTTTGGTGCCGATGATTTCGCCGATTAAAGTGACATTGGAGCCGATGAGCTTTACCTTGGCCAGCCATGTGGCGCTGTTTTTGGCAATGTTTGTTTCGCCCGCCGTGGCGTTGGCGGTGTCGGTGGGTACAACGCTGGGCTTTTTGCTGGCGGGCTTTGCACCCATTGTGGTGCTGCGTGCAGCCGTGCAGGTGATTTTCGTTCTCGTGGGTGCGGTGTGGCTCGCACGGCGCGGAGAAAAACCGTGCAGCCCGGCGGTGATGGCGCTGTTTGGCATTGTCACAGGTATCATTCACGGCGTATCGGAGGCCGTGGTGGTAACGCTGTTCTGGTTCGGCGGCACTGTGGACGGCAGCTTCCTTGGTACAGTAGTTGGTTTGGTAGGGGTTGGCACCCTGGTGCACAGCATGGTGGATTTTTACATTGCGCTGGCCATTTGGTCGCCGGTCAGCCGCATGGTGCGTCTGCCGCTGGCTTATCGCCCCAAAGCGGCCTCGCAAGCATAAACGAAACGCATACAAAACAAACGCGCCGCAGACGGGGGACTGTAAACCGTCTGCGGCGCGTTTGCCTGTTTCCCAAAGGGAAGGAATGGAAAACAGAAGCTTGGTATTGTTGTGTGAAAAGAGAAGATAAGAGAACTGTATATGAAGTCGATTCCTAATCGACACCCTTATCATACCGCTTAGTTATGTTGAATTTTGGTTCGTTTGGTGAAAAAGCGGTGAAGACTTTGCAAATGCTTGTGCAACGCTCGATGGATATAGTAGAATAAAGCCAAACGAAGCGAAACAACGTTGCAGTAAGGGAGGAATCCAATATGAAACAGCGATGGATGGGGCTGCTGGGGGTTGTGCTGCCAATCCTCTTTTTGTTCAGCGCCTGCAAGCCGAGCTTAAACGATATCATTGCCACGAAGCCGTGTAAGCAAGGTGTGGTAGAAAGTGTCGATGAACAGTCCATTTTGCTTGCGGAGGACAAAACAGAGGGCGACCCCAATACAGGCGGATTGTACTCGGTATCCCTGGATGTGGAGTATTCCGACAGCATGACCGACTTTTATGAAGGCGACCGGGTAGCTGTGTATTACGACGGAGGAATTGCGGAAAGCTTTCCGGGGCAAATCAATGATGTGTATGCTATTTTGCTGCTGGAAGCAGGGGATGCCCGCAAAGAAGCCGAAAAAGAGCAGGGCGCGGGGCAAAACGCCGACGGCTACACCGAAATTACCGCCGAAGTCGCCAAGGAAATGATGGACGCTGACCCCGACGCGGTGATATTGGACGTGCGCGAGCAAAACGAGTTTGACGCGGGGCATATCGAGGGGGCGGTGCTTTTGCCGGTGGGAACCATCAGCGAAGAAAGCGCCGCGGCACTTTTACCGGACAAAGAAACAACTGTGCTTGTCTATTGCCGCAGCGGCAACCGCAGCAAACAGGCGGCAAAAGCCCTTGCCGAGCTGGGTTACACGCAAATTTATGAGTTTGGCGGCATCAACGACTGGCCGTATGGGCTGAAACAGTAGAGAACGATTTTATGCAAACGAATACGAAAATTCTTTTAACTGTATGAGCGAATATGGTATAATAACAAAACAGGCAATAACAAAGAAAATCTGGAGAGATTGACTAGTGAAAGTAGTTTTAGATCGTTCTATTACGAGTGAAAAAAAAGAAGGGATGCGCAGAAAAGAAGGGCTTCCGTGTACCATTGAACTTTTTGCTGGAGCAGGCGGTTTGGCGCTTGGAATTGAAAGAGCTGGCTTTCATACAATTGGTTTAATTGAATTTGATAAAGCTGCTGCTGATACATTAGCGTATAATCGGCCAAACTGGCGTGTGATCCATGATGACATTGCGAATATTTCCTGTTTGGATTTAGAGAAGTACTTTGATATCAAAAAGGGAGAATTGGATTTACTATCGGGTGGAGCGCCTTGTCAGGCGTTTTCTTATGCAGGTAAGCGATTAGGCTTAGAAGATGCAAGAGGAACGTTGTTTTATCATTATGCAAAATTTCTAGAGCAGTTACAGCCGAAAATGTTTTTATTTGAAAATGTTCGAGGACTTTTGACCCATGATAAAGGACGGACGTTTGATACAATACGAAATATTTTTGAAAGTGAAGGATATGCCATTCAAAAGGATATTCTGAATGCTTGGGATTATGGTGTGGCGCAGAAAAGAGAACGGTTAATTGTAATAGGAATTAGAAATGATTTAGTCGATAAAATAAAATTTCAATTTCCTGTAAAGCATAGTTACAAACCTGTTTTGCGGGACATTCTTTTAGATTGTCCTAAAAGTGAAGGTGCCTTATATTCGGAATATAAGCGCAAGATATTTGAACTGGTTCCACCGGGAGGGTATTGGAGAGATATTCCACAGGAGGTGGCCAGAGAATATATGAAAAGCTGTTGGGAAATGGAAGGAGGACGAACAGGGATTCTGCGTCGGCTAAGTTTAGATGAGCCATCGCTAACCGTTTTGACTTCACCCTCTCAAAAACAGACTGACCGCTGCCATCCTTTGGAAGCAAGACCGTTTACAATTCGTGAAAATGCAAGATGCCAAAGTTTTCCAGATGATTGGAAATTTTGTGGAAGTATAGGGCAGCAGTATAGGCAGGTTGGAAATGCAGTTCCGGTTCAATTGGCTTATGAAATTGGCGTTAAAATAAAACAAGCTTTGGAGGAATATGAATGTGGGAATTAGACTTTATTGCTGAGGAAGATTTTACCCAGCATGTTAAATTAACCATTGAGAAGTATGGAGAAAAGCTAAATTCCTTCAACTTAAAGAGGTTTAACAAAAATATTATTGATCCTATCAAGCTGATTTTTGATAAGACCGTTTACGGTGCCACATGGAAAGAGATTGTAGGAAACGAAATTTTTCGGCAAAGAGATAAGTCGAATAATAACGATATTGGATATTTCCATCAGCGTATTTTTCAATATATGAAGAATTGTCGAGTTCCACAAAATGGCAAAGAAGGAGGATGGGATGTCATCTATGAAAATCCTGCTGGGATTCAAATTCCAGAAGCTGGAGTAGTACATAAAGTATATGTTGAAATGAAAAATAAGCATAACACAATGAATTCAGCCTCCGCAGGAAAAACGTTTATTAAAATGCAAAATCAGCTTTTAAACGATGATGACTGTGCCTGTTTTTTGGTAGAAGCCATTGCGCAAAAATCTCAAAATATTAAGTGGCAGACAACTGTTGATAAGAAAAAGGTGGGGCATAAACTGATACGGCGGGTGAGTATGGATCAGTTTTATGCAATGGTTACAGGTCGAGATGATGCTTTTTATCGAATGTGCATGACACTCCCCGGGGTAATTCAAAAAGCTGTAAAGGATTTCCAAGGGGATATGATACCCAATGACACGGTGTTTGACGAACTAAGGACAATAGCTTTAAAACAACAGATACAAGATGAAGATTTGGCGTTTGCGTTGGCTGCCTATCTGTTAGGTTTTGAAACTTATACCGGTTTTCAAAACAAAGCATACTAAAAAGGAAAAGAATCGGTGTGTTTTTATTGCGATAGCTTAAAAGGCTATCTCTATTGCTTCATTACGGGTAATACTTGTTAATCACCCCAGCCCTTGACGAAACGCACCGCACCTTTTACAATAGAAAGGTAAACGGCACGAAGCGTGCCGACCGGAATGTTTTTTGACGGAAAAGAGGACGATTATGGACAGTACACAGAAAACCATGGAGCAGATTATCAACCTTTGCAAAAGCCGCGGCTTTATCTTTGCCGGCAGCGAGATTTACGGCGGCCTTGCCAACAGCTGGGACTACGGCCCTTTGGGTGTCGAGTTCAAAAATAACGTGAAAAAAGCATGGTGGAAGAAATTTGTGCAGGAATCGCCCTACAACGTCGGGCTGGACTCCGCTATTTTGATGAACCCGGAAACGTGGGTGGCAACGGGCCATGTGGCCGGTTTTTCCGACCCGCTGATGGACTGCCGCGCCTGCAAAGCGCGTTTCCGTGCCGACCAGCTGATTGAAAATAACGGCGGCAAGGCAGAAGGCCTTTCCAACGAGGAAATGGCCGCTTATATTAAGGAACACGGCATTGTATGCCCCGAGTGCGGCAGCGCCGACTTTACGGATATTCGCAAATTTAACTTGATGTTTAAAACTTATATGGGTGTTACCGAGGACGCAAAGAACGAAGTATATCTGCGCCCGGAAACGGCACAGGGCATTTTCGTGAACTTTGCCAATGTGCAGCGCACCACCCGCAAAAAGCTGCCGTTCGGTATTTGCCAAATTGGCAAATCGTTCCGCAACGAAATTACCCCGGGCAACTTTACGTTCCGCACCCGTGAGTTTGAGCAGATGGAGTGCGAATTTTTCTGCAAGCCCGATACGGATTTAGAGTGGTTTGCTTATTGGAAGGATTATTGCAAAAACTGGCTGCTGTCGCTGGGCATGAAGCCGGAGGATATGCGTCTGCGTGACCATGACCCCGAGGAGCTTTCCTTCTACTCCAAAGCGACAACGGACATTGAGTTCCGCTTCCCGTTCGGCTGGGGCGAGCTGTGGGGCATTGCCGACCGCACCGATTACGATTTGGGCCGCCACAACGACCATTCCGGCAAGGTGCAGGACTACTTTGACCCCGAAACAAACGAGCACTATGTGCCGTATGTTGTCGAGCCGTCCCTCGGCGCAGACCGCGTGGCGCTGGCATTCCTGTGCGGCGCATACGACGAGGAAACCCTGACCGACGACAAGGGCAAAGAAGATACGCGCGTGGTGCTGCGTTTGCATCCGGCGCTGGCGCCGTACAAAGCCGCCATTCTGCCGCTGTCCAAAAAGCTGTCGGGCAAAGCGCAGGAGATTTATGCCGAGCTGTCCAAGCACTTCATGCTGGACTTTGACGAGGCAGGTTCCATTGGTAAGCGCTATCGCCGTCAGGACGAAATTGGCACGCCGCTGTGTATTACCGTCGATTTCCAAACCGTGGGTGATGACACCACCCCGGCAGATGACTGCGTGACGGTGCGTGACCGCGATACGATGGAGCAGGTGCGTTTGCCCATCAGCGAGTTGCGCGCTTACATTGAGAAAAAGCTGGAGTTCTAAGCGGAATTTCATACAAATCAAGACAATCAAAAGAGGAGGCTTTGGCCTCCCTTGAGACTGTCGAAAAACTGCCGCCTGATTCAAAAAGAAACCGAGTTGCGAGGGGAAAAAGGCTTGGAAAAGGGGGCTAGCCCTCTTTTCCATTTGAAATAGGCACACAGTTTGTGAAAAAGCAAAGCTTTTTCGACAAACTGAGGGGAGGCTTTGGCCTCCCCTTTTTGCAATTCAGTATGAAAAATGGATTAAGAACGGGACGCGGGAAAACGCGGCCTTGTCCAGAACACAAGGTTCATAGCGATGACAACAAAGCCGATGGCGAACAGTGCCGCCCAAAAGCCAACATTGATGCCCCAAAGCTCGGTGACACCGAACCATTTGAGCCAAAGCAAATTCCAATTCAACATAGCAAAGCCTCCTTTTGTTTGGGGCGCTGTGAAATGTTCGGTTTTTCACAGCGCCGCCGAAAAGCAAGGTGTGAAACATACGGTTAAAGCAATTCTCCAAAATGGCGAACATACGCTTTTTTCAAGCTGGTCGCCAGCATCATGTAAAGCACGATGCACGGAATCAGGTAGGCAAAGTAGGCCGCCGGAAGCGGTGCAAGCCCGAGCGCCGCCCCTGCGGGAGTGAAGGGAATGGCGGTGAGCAGGGCAATGCCCGCCCCGGTCAGCAGCGTAACACCGGCACTCGCACGGCTTTGGAAAAATGGAAGTTTGGGCGTGCGAATCATATGAATGACCAGCGTTTGGCTCCACATGGATTCCACAAACCATCCGGCGTGGAACAGCGCAATGTAGGCTGTCTGCATTTGCAGCAGTTCGGCGCCGCTGTAATGTGCGGCCAAATCGTTGAACAATACTCCGCCCGAAACAAACATGGGGCAAAGCACGAAGTATAAAAAGGCGTAGGTGAGCCAGTCGAACACCGAGCTGGCAGGCCCAATCCAAAGCATAAAGCTGCCAATGCCGGAGGCGTCCCACTTGCGGGGAACCGCCAAAAATTCTTCGTCTACATTGTCCCAGGGGATGGCGGTGCAGCTTAAATCATAAATGAGATTCAGCAAAATTAAGTGGACGCTTTCCATCGGCAAAAAGGGCAGAAGCGCCGAGGCTGCCAGAACGGAAAACATATTGCCGAAGTTGGACGAGGCCGTCATTTTAATATACTTAATCATGTTGGCATACGTTTTGCGCCCTTCCATGATGCCCTGTTCCAGCACAAGCAGATTTTTCTCCAGCAAAATAATGTCGGCGGACTCTTTGGCCACGTCCACTGCGGTATCGACAGAAATACCGATGTCGGCGGCTTTCATGGCGGGAGCATCATTGATGCCGTCTCCCATAAAGCCTACGGTATGACCGGCATTGCGCAGCGCGGTGACAACACGCGCTTTTTGCGCGGGGGAAAGCTTGGCGAAAACGTCGGTTTCCTGTGCCGCGCGTTCCAGTTCGGGGTCGGTCATGGCTTCGACGTCCTCGCCCAGCAGCAGCCGGTGGACGGGCAGCCCCACTTGCTTGCAGATGCAGCGTGTGACGCGGTCGTTGTCACCGGTTAAAATTTTGGTGGTGACTCCGTGTGCTTTCAATGCGCGGATGGCTGCGGCGGTGGATTCCTTGGGCGGGTCTAAAAAGGCAAGATAGCCCATCAAAACCATATCGCGTTCATCCTGGACGCTGTAAGTGTCGCGGATGTTGTCTAGCCCTTTTTGAGCAATGGCAATGACACGCATTCCGTTTTCGTTCAAACGGCCTACGGTTTTTAAAATTTTTGTGCGAATCTCATTCGTCAAGGGCTGCACAGTGCCGCCGTCCTCTGCAAAGGCACAGACACCCAGCATTTCTTCCACAGCCCCTTTTGTAATCATTTGACGCTTTCCGGCGCGGTCTTCCACAACGGTGGAAAGACGGCGGCGCGTAAAGTCGAAGGGAATTTCGTCTACTTTGTGATAGGTTTGAGACAAGTCAGCCAAGCGCGGGTCGGCGGCTTCCTGCTCCTCGGTGCGTTCAATGATGGCAACATCCATCAGGTTTTTATATCCGGTTTGGAAATAGCTGTTTAAGTAGGCGTGACGCAGCACCCGCAGGTCATCCTCGCCATTGACGTTCATGTGATATTCCAAAACCACTTTATCCTGCGTTAACGTACCTGTTTTATCGGTGCAGAGAATATCCATTGCACCAAAATCCTGAATGGAATTCAAGTTTTTGACAATGGTTTTTTTGCGCGACATCGACACCGCGCCTTTCGCCAAACAGGTGGTGACAATCATGGGCAGCATTTCCGGGGTAAGCCCCACAGCCACAGAAATGGCAAACAAAAACGCGCCCGCCCAGTCGTGTTTTGTCAGCCCATTGACAAAAAAGACAATGGGAATCATCACGAGCATAAAGCGAATGAGTACCCAAGAAACGGCGTTGACCCCTTTGGTGAAATTCGTTTCCACCGGCTCAGACGCTGCGGAAGCGGCAATGGCGCCGAACAGGGTATCGTCTCCCACGGCAACCACGACAGCACTGGCTGTGCCGCTGATGACGTTCGTTCCCATAAAGGCAAGATTGGCGCAGTCGGTGACGGAGCCGCTTTGCTCACATGCGTGGGAGAATTTTTCCACCGGGTCGCTTTCGCCCGTCATGGCAGATTGGCTGATAAAGAGGTCTTTTGCCTCTAAAATACGCACGTCGGCGGGAACCATATCCCCGGCGGACAGGTGGATGATGTCGCCCACCACCAGCTCCTCCAACGGCAATTCCTGCGTGCCTCCGGGCTTACGTGTGACGGTGCAGGTGGTGGTAATCATCGCCAGCAGTTTCTCGGCTGCATGGCCGGAACGAGATTCCTGCACAAAACGAAGCGTGCCGGAAATGAGCACCATCGTTAAAATGATGACCACGGTAACGGGAGAAACGTCCTGCGGCGCGTTCTGCCAAAGCGGAATGAGAATATCGGTGAAGCACGACACCACCGCCAAACAAAACAAAATGGCGGTAAACGGGTTGATGAAAGCTTCGGCCAGCTGCTTTGCCAGCGGTTTTGCCTTTTCGTGAGTGACGCGGTTGACGCCAAACTCAGCTCGGCGCTGTGCAATTTGTTCTTCCGACAGGCCGGTAATGCGGCTGTGAAGATGGGCAAGCACGGTAGTGACATCGGCACAAGCGGCGAAGGAAAGCCGCTGGGCGGTTTGCTCGCGGCGAGCCTGTACCGCAGCTGCTTTTGCCATTTCTTTACGGTTTTTCATGTTCTGCATCTCCTTTTTCGGCAGTGCCGCAAACAGACGCAGAAAAGACGCCGTACACAAAAACATGCACGGAAAATGCTTTTATCTTCGTCGGTGCAGCAGCACTGTGCGGGTTTGATTGTTTAGTCGTCTAGGTCCGGCATCCATACTGCCACATCCTTTCTTGAAATCAATTGCATCACACTTGATGCGTTTCTAAGCCTTAGTATAAAGGAAGAAGCGCGGGAAAACTATGGTTGAATTCTTGCGATTTTCTTGCGTTTTGGTCAGAAAAAGCCCGCGCCGAAGCAAGAAATGCTTCCACGCGGGCAAAAATAATGCGATTAAAATTGATCGTTGAATTTATAGCCAATGCCCCAAATGGTGAGAATGTATTGCGGGGCGTCGGGGTTTGGCTCAATTTTTTTGCGCAGTTTTCGGATAAAGGCCATGATATTGCTGTCGGCAGTATAGTAAGGCTCCATCCAAACGGCTTGATACAGCTGTTCTTTCGTAAATACCGTGCCGGGGTTTTGCGCCAAAAAGAAAAGAATGTCGAATTCTTTCGGCGTCAGCTGCACTTCTTGCCCGGCGAAAACTACGCGGCGGCTTTTTTGGTAGATGGTTAAGTCGCCAAATGTAATGCCGTCGTCGGAAGGCGACGGCTGGCCGCATTCCAGCATCAGCGTATCCACGCGGCCCTCCAGCAATTCACGCACACCGCGCCGAAACTCGTCCAGACTTTTGTCCGCGGGTGACGGCTGCATCCATTGTTCCAGCTGCTGCAAGGAGGCGGCGTCCATGGTGATGGCGTTCATTTTTTTCACATGGAACCCTCCTTAAAACAATGCATGATAGCGCTCTAAATAGCGGCGTTTGGCCAAGCTGACGACAAAAAGATACAGCGTAACGCTGACGGCTAAAAACAGAAAATACGGGGCGGGCAGCGCCGTCAGCCCCAGCCACTCCGCGGCGGGCGTATAAAGGACGGCAGTGAAAGCAGAAAGCCCGGCCAGCGTGCCAAAAAGCAGCGCACCGGAGGCGCGGCTTTGGAAAAACGGTACATGGCGTGTACGCAGTAAGTGCAGAATCAGCACTTGAGTCCACAGCGATTGAATAAACCACCCGCTGTGGAACAGCATGGTAAAGGCGTGCTGCTGTTCGGCGTTTAAAGCGCCATAACTGCCGCCCACCGTCCACGGGCAAAGTACAAAGTATAAAAAGGCGAAAGCACCGAGGTCAAACAGCGAACTGATTGGCCCGAAAAAGCGCATAAAGCGCCCCAGTGTTGTGCCCGACCATGTGCTGGGGAAACGGTAGTCGGCTTCGTCCACGCTGTCCCACGGCAAAGTAATGCACAACAGGTCGTACAGCAAATTCAAGACCAAAAGCTGGGTGGCGGTCATGGGCAAAAACGGCAAGAATGCGCCCGCCAGCACCACGGAAAAAATATTTCCAAAGTTGGAAGAAGCCGTGATGCGCACATATTTTGACATATTGGAAAATGCTTTTCGCCCCTCTAAAATGCCTTGCTCTAAGATGCCGAGGTCTTTTTTCAGCAGCAGTGCATCGGCGGCTTCGCGTGCGGCAGGGGCGGCAGTGTCCACGGAAATGGCTGTGTCTGCGCAGGTCATGGCGCAAACATCGTTCACGCCGTCGCCCAAAAAGCCGACTGTATGGCCGTTGGCGTGCAATTGGCGTACAATCTGCCCTTTCTGTACGGGGGAAAGTTCGGCAAAGATGTGGTGATGCTCCACGGCAAACAGCAGCTCGTCCTCGCTCATGCGTTCCAGCGCTTCGCCGGTCACTACATGGTCGGCCTCTAACCCGAGGCGGCGGCAAACAGAAAGCGCTGCTTGGCGGTGATCGCCTGTCAGCACTTTCACTGGAACATGCAGCTGAGCCAGCTTTTCCAGCGCCTTGGCCGCAGAGGGCTTGGGGGCGTCAAAAAAGACGAGATAACCCAGCAGAGTGAGGCCGTGTTCATCCTCTTGTGTCAGGGCGGTTTGCTGTGCCATCGGTTTGTCGGCAACTGCCAGTACCTTCATGCCGTCCTGTGTCATTTCGTCCACCACAGCGCGCACAGAGCTGTCGTCTGTGGGGTCAATGGGCAGACGTTCCCCTTGATGGAAAACAAAGCGGCACCGTGCAAACACCTCGCGCACGCTGCCTTTGACCAGCAGACGGCTTTCGGCGCCATCGCGCACCAAAATGCTGACAAATTTGCGCTCGTAGTCAAAGGGTAGTTCGTCCAGCTTTTCTGTGTGCGCGGAAAGCGCAGCAAAATGATCTTGCCGTCCGGGCATGGAGCTGCATTTGAGCACAGCGCGGTCTAAGTGGTGATCCGTGCCGGTATGGAACAGGCTGTTGAGATAGCCGGCATCCAATACTTCGGCGCTTTCGTTCCCCAAGATGTCGAGATAGTATTCTAAAACAACTTCATCGCCCGTCAAAGTGCCGGTTTTATCCACACAAAGCACGTCCATGCCGCCAAAGCCCTGCATAGCGTCGATATTTTTGACGATGGTTTCTTTTTTTGCCATCGCCGCACTCCCGCGGGCAAGGCAAGCGTTGACCACCATGGGCAAAAGCTCCGGCACAAGCCCCACGGCAATCGACAATGAAAACAGAAAGGAGGTAAGCCAATTGCCGCCGCGCAGACCGGAGATAAAAAACACAATCGGCACAAGCGCCGCCATAAAGCGCAGCAAAACGCCTGCCACCGAGGACGCGCCGCCGTCAAAGGTGCGTTTGTTGTGCCCCAGGGCGGAAAGCTGGCTGCCGTATACCGTTTGCCCACCCACGGCAAGCACAACGCCTTCTGCCGTACCGCTGACCACGCTGGTTCCCATCAAAGCAAGGTTGGGATAATCGGACAAAGCGCCGTGGGCATCGGGAAGCATGTCGGCGTTTTTTTCCAAAACGCGGCTTTCGCCGGTGAGCTGCGACTGAGAAAGAAATAAATCATGCGTGATAATTAAGCGCAGGTCGGCGGGAACGCGCTCCCCGGCACAAAGCACAACAACATCTCCGACACAAAGCTGACCGCTCTCAATGGAGCAAAGCGCACCGCTGCGCCGTACGGTAACCGAGCAGGAGAGCGGCGCGGATAAAGCGCTGAGGACATTGCCCGCCTTGCGCTCTTGCCACAGGCGCAGCACAACCCCGGCCAAAAGTACAAAGCTGATCAGCAGGGCGCTGATGCCCGTTTTTGTTTCATTGGACGGCCAAACGACAGTGGTAAGCCAAGAGACAACGGCCAAAGCCATCAAAATGAAATTGAACGGTGTGAAAAAAGCACGGGAAAGCCGAGCGGCAAACGTGCTTTTTCTGTTTTTATGCGATAGGCGCGGATGGGTGCAAGCGGAATCTGACAAGCCGTTGGGGGAGGTGTTGAGTTGTTGGTATAAATCGTCGCGGCCAAGCAGCGCCAAACGGCGAAGCTCGGTATGGGGGGAAACAGGTTGCATTAAAACAGCCTCCTAACCAATGCAGCAATCGGGAGACGCAATTCAAAGGCGAAACCCGTCTTTATTGTAATGCTTTGGGCAAGATTCGTCAATTTTTTCACGACAAGCACATAAAAACCCGGACGGTATGTCCGGGTAAAAACTGTCAAAGAACTGCCGCCTGATTCAGAAAGAAGATGGACTGCAAGGGGAAAAGGCTTGGAAAAGGGGGGCCAGCCCTCTTTTTCGTTTTAGATAAGGCTTTCGTTTGTGAAAAAGCGAAGCTTTTTCGACAAACTGAAACACCCGGACAATATGTCCGGGTGTTTGGGAAAAACTTAATATTTGCTCGGCACTTCTTCAAATGCAGCAGAAGGAGCGGAGGGTTCAAGGTGCTGCTTCAAATTTTCTGCGGGGCATTCGGCGTTGGATTGGTCTGTGCCGTTGGGCCAAATGTTGAACTGATCAAGCAGCGCTTTCATCTGGTTGGCTTCGCTGCTGAGCTCCTCACTGGCGGCGGCGCTTTCCTCAGAGGTAGCAGAGTTCATCTGCACCACAGAAGAAATTTGGTCAATGCCCATGGAGATCTGAGAGATCGCCTGTGCCTGGTCGTTAGATGCCTGTGCAATTTTTTCAATCATTTCTACTGTTTGGTTAGCGTACTCGGCCATTTCGTTGAACGCCGCCTCGGTATTGTCCGAAAGCTGCTCGCCAACAGAAACAGAGCGCAAAGATTCCTCAATGAGTGCAGTGGTATTTTGTGCAGCCTCGGCGGACTTCTGAGCCAAGTTGCGAACCTCATCCGCGACAACGGCAAAACCTTTGCCCGCTACGCCGGCACGGGCTGCCTCAACAGCAGCATTCAGCGCCAAGATATTGGTTTGGAACGCAATATCATCAATCACTTTAATGATCTTTTGGATATTCTTAGCGCCAACAGCGATATCCTTGATGGCATTCATCAGCTGCTTCATTTCGGACTGGCTCTTCAGCACCACTTCACCGGCACGCTTGCCAAGCTCGTTTGCTGTTTTGGAATATTCGGCCGTTTCTGAAATACGCGCCGATACCTCGTTGATGGTTGCAGAAAGTTCCTCTACGCTGCTGGCCTGTTCCGTAGCGCCCTGCGCCAAAGTTTGTGCGCTGTCGGCCACTTGAGACGCGCCGGAGCTGACAAAACCGGCGGAAAGGTCCATACGAGCCAAAGAAGCATTCATCTTTTTCTGGAAACGCTCCATAGAACGGCGGATATTGGCAAAATCGCCGCGGAACTCAATGGGACACGAGGGCGTGAAGTCGCCGTTGGAGAAATATTCCATGCCAAGGTCGATAATCTGGATATACTTTGCAAGCTCGGAAACAGAGTCGGCAAGAGAGTTGCGGATATTGCGCATCTCTACCGTTTCCAACGTGCTTTCATCCGGCAGCTCCAAATTCAGATTGCCGGAAGCAAGACGGCCAATGCGGTCGGAAAGAGTGTCGAGGTTGTGCAGCACTTCTTTTTTCAAGAAGCGGAACAGCAAAACCAAAACAATCAAAACGAATGCAAGCGCAGCCAGCGTGGCGATAACCGACACAAGCATCAGCACGGAAAGGTGCTCGTTTTCAGAACTGATTTGCTGTTCGATTACTTGAATGCGCTCATCAAGACTGCTGACAAGGCTCTCCACGGCGGGCAGAATTTCCTCGGTATAGCGCGTTTTTGCTTGGCTGACCTGATTTTTTTGAGCCATGGCCAGAATTTCCTCGCCGACGGCGTGCAGGTCATTGTGAACCGGCTCCACATTGCTTACAAAGGTTTTAAAGGTGGGGTCGATATTGCTGTTGTTATCGTCGTACAAGCACTGGCCCAAAACGCATTTTGTGGGGTCGGTGCTGCCGGAAAACTCAATGCCGTAGTTTAAGTAGTTGCTCAGCGAAGAACTCCAGTTGTAATGGCCTGCCTTAGCCGTGTAAAGAGAAGAAATTTCTTCTGTGGCATTGGAAATGCGCTGCTGTGTTGCCGAAATTTGGGAAATGCTGACGGCGATTACAATGGTGAGCACAAAAAGTGCTGCAACGACAAAGGCCAAGTTGCTGAACAGTTTCCTTCTTAAAGTGCGTGGCTTGTGAAACATACTGAACTCATCCTCTCACTTATTATTCTAAATTGATACCCCTTTGCCCGAAACGTGAAATAAGCCGCAAACTGCCTCCGCGCTTGGGGACAGAAGATATATCAAAAGACACAGCGCCGATTTTACAAAAAAATTTTACGCAGCACAGGCTGAAAGTGTCCGGGAAAATTTCGCACTGCGCGACTTTACCCGAAGTTATCAAACGTTTTTGAAAAAACACAAGAGAGAAATGACAAGAAAAAGTAAAAATATTGTTAAATCTCTGAGAAAAAAGCAAAATAACGACGATAGAAGTGATGCGCAACACTTAATTAAAAAGACACCTTGTTGCGCGAATCAAAAATAAAAAGCGCTGCCGCACAACATGAAAAATATCGTTTCTGCTGCGCCGAAAAAACAAGTATTTTTTAGGTTTTCGGCCATAGAAAAAAGATATTGTGACGGCTCAATGGTTGGGATGTGAGCGAACTTGAAGCACCGCTTTGATCAGCGCATTATAAGCGATCTTTACATCAATCTGTGTGCTTTGCTGCTCCAGCTCTTCCGGCGTGCCGAAGGCATAAGAAGGCGGCAGCGTATTGAGCGCCAAGACCGCAATATCGGACCGACAACGGTTGCATGGGCAACAGTTAAACTTGCGGATCACTTCGTCAATATGTGCTTCCACAACAAACTCCATCAAATTTTTCGGCATGGGGTGCTCGGGCGCTGCGCTGGGCTGAGAAAGCCGGCTGCGCAGGGCGGAAAGCTCTCCCGAAGGAGCTGCCGGCTCATCGCGGCTTGGAACACTGGAAAAGGGATTGTCGGCAAGGACGGGCATAATCTTTTGAAACATCATATCCTTGTCCAAATCTTTTTTTGTTTTTGCCATCAAAGTACCCCCTTTCGCAAAAGCTCATCTGTTAGGTCAATATAATCGCGCACCGCATTGTTTTTCGGCGCATAGCGCACCATGTCGCATTGCAGCGTAGTCATCACTTTGCTGATGGTGTTGCTGTGGCGAATGCGTGTTTCCAAAAGGGGCATTCCGAGGTGTGCCGTAATCAGCTTTGCGGTTTCCCATGTGGTTTTGGAAAGCGCCTCGCGCGGATAATAGCGCACTAAAAACATGCCGCCCAAAACAAGGTTCGGGTTCAGCGACTGCTTGATACGCGAAATAGTCTCGTGCACCTGAATCACGCCTTGCAGGCTGTAACCATCCGAAAGGCCCGGAATTAAAACCACGTTAGACGCGATAACCGCATTGGCGGAAAGTGCGCCGAGCTCGGGCGGCGAGTCGATTAAAATATAATCATACAGGTTTTCCACCGGGCGCAGCGCGTCCTTTAAAAGACGTTCGCTGCCCGCGCCCGTAAACTCATACGGAAAGTTGCCCAAAAGACCGTCCGCAGGAAGCACGTCCGCAACCTCGGTATGCTGAATGGCGTCAACACATTTTACCGTATGGCGCAGTACATCATATACTGTGGGCAGATTGTGCTGGGCGGCCATGCTGAACGACAGGTAACCCTGGGGGTCAAAGTCAACACACAAAACGCGATAGCCCCGATGTTTTAAGCATACGGTAATCGCGTTGGTGGAGGCTGTTTTGCCTGCGCCGCCCTTTTGTGTAATAAGAGAAACGATTTTTGCCATAATCCCTCCGAGCAGAGACGCATTGCGCCGCTGCAAAAAACGGAATATTAAAAAATTGCAGAAGAAACAGCACCGATGCAGTGCGGCGCTTATCATTATTTTAGCAACGCTATTCCAAAAAAGCAATAAAAAAAGCCGAGCTGTGTCGCTTTTTGCCCGGAAACGAAGGAGCGTGTATGATAAATATTGCACCAATTGGTAATATAAAATAGGTAGAGAAATAGGAAAAAACACAAAAAGAGACATGTTTTTTACGCTTAGAGCACATGTTGTTGTGAAAAAAGCAAAAAAATTTTGAATAAATTTAAAATTTGAAAAACAGGTATTTCGTTTGCAAGGATTTTGTGGGATAACTAGTTAGGAAAGCAGGATTCGTACTGTGCAAACAGTGCTTTTGAAAAGAAAACGAGGGATACCATGATGAATATCAAAGGAACAAGTGAGTTATTTTCCCTGTGTCCTTCGATGAGCACGTCGAAGGTTCGTGCCCGTACCCCGGCGGCGTCCGTGACAAAAGGTGCCTTTGCAGCAGGCGACAGCGTGCAGATTAGTGCAAAAGCAACCTATCAGGCAGCTTTGGCCGGCCAGTGCCGCCAGGCCGTGCAGCTTTGCAGCGAAAGCGTGCCTCAGACACGCATTGAGGAGCTCAAACAGCAGTACAGCGGTGAACAGTGCCCGGTATCTGCCAATGAGATTGCAGGTGCAATGCTGCACCAGATTGGAGGCTTGATGCTGTGAGTGCGATGCAGGATTATTTGCAGGCCGTAGAAGATTGCGCCCAGCAGTGTGTAAAAATGCTGGAAGTGGAAAGCGAAAAGCGCCGCGCCCTGATGGACAACAAAGGCAAGGCGATTGAGGAGGCCGTGAAAATGCAGCAGGCCGCCTTGATGAAGCTGGAAACGCTGGAAGCACGCCGCATTCAGCTGCAAACGGCGCTGGGCTTTGACGAAAACTGCACAGTTTCTGAAATTTTGGATCGGCTTCCCGAGGGCGCCGACAGGGAGCGCTTGCGTGAGCTGGCACAGAAGCTGAAAGAGTGCGCTACGGAGCTGCGCGAGCAAAACCGCCAAAGCTTGGAGCTGGCAAAGCTGGATATGCGCTTGATTGAAAGCCTGCGGGGAAAAGCCGGGCTGCCGGAAACCGGCGCCGGTTTGTACGCACCCAGCAAAATGCAAGACCGCCCGATGGGCAGCAGCAAGTTTAACAGCAGCTTTTAAAAAGCAAGATAATGTACCGCAAGGAAGTGCCGTGAGCGCACAGCGCTGCACACGGAGAGGAAATAGAGAGGAGCTAATACAATGAGACCAACCTTCATGGGGTTTGAAACTGCTAAAACATCGATTTTTGCCAACCAAAAATCCATTGATATTGTGGGCAACAACTTGGCCAACCTCGATACAAACGGTTATACACGTCAGCGTGTTGACCGTGTATCGGTAGTAGTTGCCAGCAGTGCAGGCCGCGTTTCGCAAAACCGTGTCGGCCTGATGGGACAGGGCGTAGAGGCGCTGGGCGTTTCTCAGCTGCGCGATTCGTACCTTGACCAGCGTTTCCGTGAGGAATATGCCAATACTGCTTACCACAATGAGGCAACGGATATTTTGAAGGATATCCAAAGCGTGTTTGATGACGGTAACGATGTCAGCAGCATGACTGGCTTGACGGATGCCATGGAGAAAATCTTCGACAGCATCCAAGATTTTGCGCAGGACCCCACCTCCAGCACAACGGCCAATATCGTAATGTCTGCGTTTGTCAACATGACGCAGGTGCTCAATCAGCTGGACAGCAAGCTGCAAAATGTGCTCGAGCAGCAGTCCAGCGATATGAAGGTGACGACCGACCGTGTGAACCAGCTGCTCCAGCAGGTGGCACAGCTGAATAAGACCATCAGCGACCAGGATATGTCGTTGCTGACGGGCACCGAAAGCTACCAGCCCAATGAGCTGCTCGACGAGCGCAACCTGATTCTTGACGAGCTGGCAGGTTACGGCGACATTCAAGTGACGCAAAAAGCCGACGGCAGCGTGGACGTTGTCATGGGCGGCGTTTCCGTAGTGACGGGCGACAGCTTTAACACCCTGAACTATGTGCAGCATGACGACGGTACCGTGGCGCTCACATGGCGCAACGGCGGTGAGAATGCTCAGTTTACATCCGGCGCTTTGAAGGCTGACTTGGAGTTTATCAATGGCCGCGGCACCAACGTGCAGAGCTCCAACGAGACCCCGCAAAAGGGTATTCCGTACTACCGCGATAAAATCAATACATACGCCAATGCAATGGCTTATGTGGTCAACCACTCTATTCCTGAGTGGGATGCCAATAAGGGCGCACCCGCTACGGATGCGGACGGCAACATCATTTACAAAACGCTTTTGGCTGCGAAACAGGATAATGGCAAAACCAGCAACACCATTTCCATCACAGCCGGCAACATCACTATCAGTGATGAGTGGCGTGCAAGCGGCGGCGACTACTTTGTGGTGAACCCGGATGAGGCTGACCCCAAATATGCTCAGTCGATTGCAACTAATTTGACGCAGAGCGACTTTACCTTTAAGTCCTTTGGCGAAACCTTTACCGGTACGTTTGAAGAGTTCTCCACGGATATTGTTTCCACGCTGGGTAGTGAAATTTCCTACCAGCAAAACCGCGCAGAGGCAACGTCCAGCGTGACAAATGACTTCTTGGCACGCCGCGATGAGGTTTCGGGCGTAAGCCGTGACGAGGAAACGGCAAACCTGCTGCAATATCAGAAGTCTTACGAGGCAGCTGCCCGCGTGATGAACGTGATGGATGAGCTCTTGGATGTGATCATCAATCAGATGGGCCTATAACGTAAGCTACAAGTCAATTTGAGTGAAAGGAAGTATTACCTATGAGAGTTGCAGATCGCTCTACCGTTCGCAATTATTTGTCCTATCTGAATAATGCGCGCAACGACTATGCTGAGACCACCGACCGCATCGCCACAGGCAAGCGCTTTACGCAGATTTCCGATGACGTATCCGCCGGTGCCCGCGTGCTGGAAACCCGTAATAACAAATATAAAGTAGAAAAGCAAAAGGACAATATTACCAGCATCCGTGAGGAGTTGGATGCCGCTGAGTCCAACATGAACACAATCAATGATATTTTGAAGCGCGTGAGCAGCGAGCTGATTGTGAAAGCTTTGAATGGCACCAATGACCAGGCAACGCTGGATGTTTATGCCAATGAGGTTGCTGCACTGAAAGAGGAGCTTTTGCAGTTTGCAAACTCCAAGTACGGCGATAAGTTCTTGTTCGGCGGCACAAACGCTGTTTCCAGCCCGTTTACCGTGGATGAAACGACAGGCCGTTTGAAATATAACGGCGTTGATGTGGACTCCATCCAGAAAGATGCGGATGGCTACTTCTACGAAGATGTAAACGGCGCCCGCGTAGAGATTCCCATGGATGATGATGTTTACCTTGACATCGGCTTGGGCATTAAAATGGCGGGAACAGCTGTGGACCCCTCCACGGGATATAAAATTTCCTATTCCGGCCTTGATATTGTGGGCTTCGGCAAAGATGAAGACGGCAACTCCAACAACCTGTACAACGCGCTCAATGACATTGAGAAGGCGCTGCGTGACGGTGACCGTGAGAAGCTTGGCCAGCTGAACAACAAGCTGACGGAGCAGAAAAAAGAGTTTATGGCCAATCTGACGGATCTTGGTGCAAAGACCCAGTTCTTGGAGACCATGGAAACTCGCTTAACAAATACCATTGATGACTATACGCAGCGAATTGACAATTTGATGGGCGTTGTACCGGGCGAAGAAGAAACGACTCTGATGATGAACGACTATGCGTTGAAAGCAGTGCTTCAGTTGGGCAGCAAGATTTTGCCGACTTCTTTGATGGATTACATCACCTAATAAAAAATAACAAGCGGAGCGTATCAAGCGCACAGCAAAGCTTGTTTGAGCTTGTTTGAGCTTGGTCGCTCCAATTTTTCTATATGGCAATGATTTTACACATTCTAAAGTTTTTTGGGAGGTGAGCAGTGTGATAGGATCATTGATTAAAATTACATCGACCCCCATTCAGTTGGAGTATGATGTCCAGCCGGCACAGTTTACTGTAAAGCAAAGGTCGCTGGTTCCTACGGCAGACTCCGTTCATACAGAGCCTGCCCAAATGAACATTCACTCAGACTTTACCAAGGTGCGAATTGATACATACGAGGCACGCAAATCACTGGGACAGTATAACCTCAGCGACTTTGCAAAAGCACAGGCACAGCAAGGTTTACAGCAGGTTTCTGACGTAACCGTGCGGGCTTCGCAGTTTGGATGGCAGGTATCGGAAAATTTCCATAAAGGCGTAAGCATTGCCCAGCTTGCCAGCCAGCGCATGTATGAACAGCCTTCGATGGTAATGGAGTTCTTGCCTAAGGGCGGCGCGCAGCTGTCTTGGGATCCTGCGGTGTGCAATATTGATTACCAGATGGGCAGCGTAAACTACCAGTGGCCGCGTCCCAGCGTGGAAATGGAATATACACCGGCAGAGTTTAATGTGACAGTGGTTCAATACCCGTCTGTGAACATTGAATATTTAGGAACTCCGAATTACGTTCCCCCTTCTGCTGATCCGAACTATGAGGCGGAAGCTTAAAACTGCTGATGCTTTTCATCGTGACTCGAACAAGAAAGTGATTCAGCCCGGTATTATGTTAATTCGTACGGCAAAGTCTGCGTTTTGCGGGCTTTGCCGTATCATGTATGGAGGGAAAATATGAAATATCAAACAAGAGATTTCGGCGAAGTGGAAATTGAGCAAGAGCGCATCTTGCAGTTTGCCGCACCGATTTTGGGATATGAAAAATACCAGTCTTATACGCTGTTGTATGATAAAGAAGCCGGGCCCGGACTCGTGTGGCTGCAATCGCTGGAAGACAAAAATGTGTGCTTTATTTTGATTGACCCCGCTGTTTTGCCCATGGAATATAAGCCGATGATTCCGCAGGAAGATGCGGAGATTTTGGGCGAGGGAGAGCTTTTATGTTTGCCGATTGCTTCTATTCCGCAAGACTTAAAGCGTGCCACAGTGAACCTGCGCAGCCCCATTGTGGTGAACATTCAAACGCGCAAGGCGATGCAGGTGGTTTTGCCGAAAGAATTTCCGACGCGCCTGCCGCTGTTTAAGGAGGAAGAAGAATGCTGAGGTTAAACAGAAAAAAGGGAGAGTCCATTATTTTGGAAACGCCTGACGGCCATAAGGCGCAGATTATTATAACAGATTTCAGCGCAACGCAGGTTCAGCTGGGAATTGAAGCGCCGAAAGGAATTGGCGTTTGGCGCGAAGAAATTTATGACGTTGTGTCGCAAAACCGTCAGGCGGCCAAAAAGGAAGGAAGCACCTCAGACTTTGCAAAACAGCTGATGGCGCAGCACGACCATAAAAAGACACAGGATTCCTCGAAAAATGGGAATTCTTGAAAACTTCCGCTTTAAACCGGATATTTTTCCAAAAACAAGTAAGCCGCAGAGGTTTGCAAAATAAAAAACCGAAACCGTTTTGCACGGTTTCGGTTTTAACACTCTGATTTAAACAGAAAAAACGCAAGGATGGCTTTGCTGATGCTCTTTTAAATATTGCATCCGCTTGGTATAAGCGGCATCCGACTCCGATTCAATCGCACAAAGGCAGGAAGTTCGTTCGCCATAGGTAAATGCCTTGCGCACGCTGATAACAACGTTTTGGAACAGCGGCGGTTCGCTGACGGTTAAAATCATTTTCTTTGCTTCGGGGAATTCTTGGCCGGATTCAATCAGCACTTCTACTTGTGATTGCGTCATGGCTGTCATGGTAGCAGGAAATACGTCGGGGGCTTTGGCCTTTTTCTTGCGGAAAAAACCTACGGTGACAACTTCATCCGAAGGAACCGTGACGGTAGCCGGAAAAGCCACATCTGCACAGCAGACATCAAGCGCACTCGGAAGCGGCTCGTCCTGCACTTTAATCAAACGAATCAGGTTGGTATCGGAAAGGTAAACCTGCCCGGAAAAACGATGCACTTCACGCCGGCCATAAAGACGGTAAATCTCTAAATTTGTGCCAAGAGGATACAACGGCACAAATTCGCTGGTAAATTCAATATAGCCTTCTTCATCCTCGCCTGGCTCCTGCAAATGAATGCTGGCACTGCCAACAGCCAGCTCCTTGCCGTCTAAGTCTTTTAAAAGCGCGTGAAAAACAGGTGCATTATAGGTTTCGTTGATATATACCGACATGTAAAGGCCTCCAAAAGCGAATCCTTTTGAAAAATGCTCTCGTGTGCGCTTGTTTCCAAAAGGACGAAACGAATATAAACCTATTGGATTATAACAAAAAATGGCCTGGAAGTAAAGAGGTTGCCTTTGCTATTAAGACAATTAGATAAAAATAAAACACTGTGTGACTTTGGTTGGCGGTGTTCAAAGGGGGAATTGTCCATGACAAATGAGCGCATGAAAATGCTGCAAACATTGGAAGAAAAGAAAGACTTATTTGCCGAGATGGAACAGCTGTCGGATCAAATGTTGGCGATGGATGCGGACGAGCTGGGGCAGGCCTATGAGCAGCGCCAAAAACTGATGGACCAGGCGGCAGAGCTGGATAAGGCGATTCGCGCCATGTGCGAAGAAGACCCGCAGGCGCGCGATGCGGTAAACCATGTAAGTCAGCCGGAAGATGCACAGCTGCGCGAACTGTACGACGTGTCGCGTGCGATTAAGGCAGCGGCAAGCCGCATTTTGGAAGGCGAGGAGTACCGCCGAAAACATGTGGAGGTAGAACGAGACAAAGCCAAGAAGAAAATTGAGGAGCTGAACAAAAGCGGTTCTTCTGTGGCGATGCACTATCTGGACTCGATGCAGAAAGCCGCCGAGGTTTTTCCAAAAAGAAGAATAAGGAATTTTTGAAAAAACCTTTCAAACGGCCGGAACTGTTTGATAAATGAAAGTGAGAAGCTATTTTTTATAAGAAGAACTTTTCCGGTTCACATCAGTGAATCAGCTTGGCTGTGTTTTTGCATGGCGGTTGTAAGCTGCAAATGATAATTGGATCAGTTCTAGTGAAAAATGATATACTCCGGTATAAACAAAGGAATTATTTCAGCCAAAAGGAGGGCATATTGTTATGAGCAGTATCAATACATCAAACTATTGGAGCTCCTCTGCTTCTACCAATAAAGGCATGTCGGGCCTTGTTTCCGGCATGGATACGGAGAGCATGGTCGAGCAAATGCTTTCGGGTACGCAGAGCAAAATTGATGCGCAGCAAGCTTTAAAACAGCAGACGCTGTGGAAACAGGAAATCTACCGCGATATGATTACCACCATCAACGATTTCCGCAATAAATACTTCAACTTTTCCGTGGATGCCAGCAGCAGCAAGAACTTTGCCAGCAGCGCCTTTTTCAACACGATGCAGGCGGCTGTTAAGAGCGGTTCGGGATTGAATGTCGTCGGTGCAGACTCATCGGCGCTGACGGGCGATATGCGCGTGAAGATTAAGCAGCTCGCTGAAACGGCAAGTATCGAGTCTACGGTTAGCTTGAGCCCTGATGAGGTAAAAGGCGATGTGTTTACCAAGGGGCTGAATACCTTAACATTGAACTTCAAGCAGAAAATGGCCGACGGTACTACGCAGGATGTCGCAGTTGATGTGGACTTGACCGGCGCAACCGATATGGATCAGGTGGTTCAAAAAATTACTGGTGCCCTGTCTGCCCAAAAAGTTGACGGTGTATTGGTGGAAAACATTGACGGTAAGCTGCAATTTACCGTGAATAAAGACAACAAATTTACTTATCAATCGGCAGGCGGCTCTCAGTTCGCAATGGCAATGGCCGGCTTTAACGGAGGCTCCACCATTGAAACAAACTCAACCGGCCAAAGCGTCATTAAAGTAAAAGGCGAATTTGAGCAGGACCCCAAGGTTGACATGACCTTTGACGTTAACTTGGACGGCATTACTAAAACCATTACACTCAAAGACGTTACCGCTGCACAACTACAAGGCGCTGATGTGATTGATTCCATCAATGACCAGTTGAAAAAAGCTTTTGGTGTTACAGGCGGCGAGCAAAACATCAAGGTCGAAAGAGTGGGGGATGACATCAGTGGCTATAGCCTTAAGTTCACCATGTCGGGGAAGCTGACCACCGAAAAAGGTCATTCCTTTACGTTGACCGGTGCCGACTTGACCACCCTGGGCATTACGCCGGGTTCTTCCAGCGTAGTAAGCTACTCCACAAAGCTGAGCAGCTTGACAGGCGTACAGACTGGCTCTAATGGAAAATATAGCTTCAACTTGAACGGAGAGACCTTTGAGTTTGAAGCGGATGCGACTTTGGGTGACTTAATCAACACGGTGAACGACAGCGATGCCGGCGTGAAGATTTCTTATTCTTCGCTTTCTGATACGTTCGTTATGGAAACGACTTCCAGCGGCGCAGGTTTCGGTATTGAAATTGATGATACAGCAAGCGGACTGCTGAAAGGTATTTTCGGCAGCGCGGGGGGCTTGGACACCGGAAAAGTTTCTATCAAGGGTAAAGACGCCATTGTGGAAGTGAATGGCGTGGAAACCACCCGAAGCAGCAATACCTTTACCATCAACGGCATTACAATGGAGCTCACCAAGGCGAACCCCGCTGAAGAAATCGTCATTGGTACAGAACGAGACATTGATACGATTGTTGAGGGCTTTAAATCCTTTGTCGAAGATTATAACGCGATGCTGGAGAAGCTCAACGGCTACATGGATGAAGACCCCGATTATAAGGATTATGCACCGCTGACCGATGCGCAGAAAAAAGAAATGACGGAGAACCAAATCAAGCTTTGGGAAGAAAAGGCAAAAAAAGGTTTAGTTCGCCGCGACTCTACGGTGGAAGCGTTCTTGAGTGAGATGCGCACCATTATGTATACCACACCGGACGGTTCCAATATTGCGCTTTATAACATCGGTATTGAGACAGGCAACTATAAAGATCAAGGCAAGTTGGTTCTTGATGAAACCGCACTGCGCAACGCTTTGGCCAGCAACCCCGGCGGTGTAGAGCAGCTGTTTACACAGGCACAGGACGGCTTGGCAAAGCTGCTGGATAATTCCTTGAAAAACGTTGCCAACACCAGCAGCGGCAGCCCGGGTATGCTGGTGCAGATGGCTGGTTTGAAGGGCTATAGCTCGGAAAAAAATAATACGCTTTCTCAGCAAATTACCAGCATTGAAGATCGCATTGAGCAGCTCAAGTCGATTTATGAAAAGCAAAAAGAGCGCTACTGGAAGCAGTTTAACACGATGGAGCGGGTACTGGCCAATATGAGTTCACAGAGCAATTACCTTTCGTCCCAATTTTTCAGCTATTAAAAAATGAGGAGAAGTGAACACGGATGCTTCAAAACAGATACCAAGCGTATAAGCAGCAGTCGGTTATGACGATGACGCAGGGCGAAATGCTCAACACGTTGTATGACGGACTGCTCAAGGCTCTATATACAGGCCAAAAAGCTTTGGGAAGCCGTGACTATGCCCTTGCTAACCAGGAGTTCGTTCGCGCGCAGAAGATTTTAAACTACTTAAAGGCCACGTTGAATCACAAATATGACATTGCGAACAATTTGGAAATGTTGTATAATTTCTTCTTGCAGGAGATCATTAAGGTGAACGTGAAAAAATCGGAGCAAAATTTGTCCGTCGTCATCGAAATGATCACACAGCTTCGGGATGCTTTCGTTCAAGCGGACAAAAACGCCCGCAAGCAGGGGTAATGGTATAAACTGAAAAGGAGAGACGCAAATGTTTTTTGATTCTAAAAAGCTGAATGCGTTGGAATCTGGCATTTCTGCAACATGGCAGCAGCAACAGCTTCATTTGCAGAATATGGCCAATGTTTCTACGCCCGGCTACAAAGCCAAAAGCATGGTGTTTGAAGAGGTTTTGGCTGGCACAAAACCTACCGGAACGTACAGCGCAAAAGTGATTGAGCGCACCGATACGCAGGTGCGTGCAGACGGAAACAATGTGGACAGCGATGTGGAAAGCATGGAGCTCTATAAGGCTTATGTGCAGTACAGCATGCTGATGGATAAGGTGAGCGGCGAATTTAAAAATTATCAGACCGTTCTCAATTCCTCGATTAAATAAACCGGGAGGGCAGCGGTATGGCTTTTTTAGGTTCACTTGACATCGTGGGTTCGGCCTTGTCGGCAGAGCGCACACGCATGGATGTCACCCTTCAAAATATTGCAAATGCAAACACGACACGCACAGAGGACGGTACGCCCTATCGCCGCCAGCAGGTGGTATTTGAAGAGCGCGAGCTGGACTTTGAGACAGCGTTGACGCAGGCAGAAGCAAATGCAACCGGCGCTTCGGGGGCTTCGCGCACACAGACGAAAGGCGGTGTGCGTGTGGCTGATGTGGTGGAAAGTGACCGAGATTTTCTTTCGGTTTATGACCCCACCCATCCGGACGCGGATGAAAACGGCTATGTGCTGTACCCCAATGTGGATACCACAGAGGAAATGCTGGACATGATGACCTCTACAAATGCATATAACGCCAACTTAACAGTGCTTTCCGTGATGAAAGCAATGATCAACAAAACGCTGGAAGCGGGTAAATAAGCGTTCCGGTATAAAAAAGGAGAGGGATCGCCACGATGGATACCAATCAGAACTTTGCGGAGCTGACAGAAAAAGAGGGAAGTGAGCTGGAGGGAAAATACCTCACGTTTTGGACGGACGGCCAGCTGTTTGCTATTCCCATTGCGAATGTCATGCAAATTGTCCAAATGCAGGAAATTACCGAAATTCCAGAGTTTCCCATGTATGCGAAGGGCGTAATTGATTTGCGCGGAAAGATGATTCCCGTGATGGATCTGCGCTTGCGTTTGGGCAAAATGGAGGCTACCTATGACGCACACACCTGCATCATCGTGATGAATTTTAACGATGCGAATGTGGGCTTGATTGTCGATAGTGTGGACGAGGTTGCGCCCATTGACGAGGAGAGCGTTTCTCCGTCCCCCAGCATCGGTTCCGGTGTAGCAAGCCAGTTTTTGAAAGGCCTCGCAAAAAACAGCAGAGGCGTGATTCTTCTGCTTTCGCTGGATCAAGTATTGGGTGACAATTTTTACAGCGCGTTTGCGTAAAAGTAAAAATTGAACAAATAAAAACCGGCGAGTAGAGCGGTATTCGTCGGTTTTTACTTTGGCATGTGTGCCCTGTTGAGATTCGTCCTGCCCGCAAACAACGCCGCCTTTTCAGGCAGCAGGAGATGCATATGTCAGATAGGGAAGGAAGTTTTGTGATATGAAGGATATGAAAATCAAACACCGGTTAATCATCAGCTTCACTCTTGTGAGTATTGCGATGATGATTTTATCTACCATTGGAAGCATTACACTGGCGGTGCTGGGACATACCATGGATTTGTACTCAAATAAAGTACAGGGCTCCGTAAGTTTGATGAGCGAAATTCGCACAAATTTTGAATGTGCACAAAAAGAGATGTTCCGAGGACTCGGATCGGAAAGTGCATCGACGATTGCGGATGCAACCCAGTCTGCTCAGGAGGCGGCGCAAGAAGTGCGCGATGCTTTGCAGGAATTAAAAACGGTCTATTTGGGCAATGAGAAGGATGTCAGCACCCTGGAAGAAATTATCAGCCGTGCAGACGTGTATTTTTTAGATATTATGACGGCGATGGGCGATAGCAGCGTAAACCAGCAGCAGCTTTGGAAAACAGTGGAGAAGGAATTTACCGCTGTGCTGGATGAAATGGACGCCCAAATTGAAGCGATGATGACGCTGACCAGCAATTATGGAACATCCACTTTGAATGAGATGACAACCGTCATCAATATTACGCACGTAGCTTTGCCTACGGTGGGTGGGCTGATGCTTTTGGTGGCTTTTGTGCTGGCAACAAGAACCACGAAGGCCATTGTTCCTCCCTTAGAGGAAATGGAGCGTGTTGCTGCTCAAATGGCGGAAGGAAAGCTAGACATTCAGCTTGCTTACAAATCCGACAATGAATGCGGCCATTTGGCTCACTCGATGCGTGAGATGTCACGCACGCTGCAAGCTTATATCGAGTCGATTGATAATCGTATGTACGATTTTGCCAAGGGCAATTTAAACACAAAAGACAGCGTCATTTATAAAGGCGATTTTGTGGGTATTGGAGAAAGTATTGACAAAGCGGCGACTGCCGTCAGCAGAACGATGGCACAAATTCGGGATGCTTCCGAGCAGGTGGCATCGGGCGCCGACCAAGTGGCCGCCGGTGCAAATGCGTCTTCTCAGGGCGCAACGCAGCAGGCTTCTTCCGTACAGGAGCTGGCAGCAACGATCAATGAAATTTCTTCTCAGGTGAAGGAAAACGCCGAAAGCGCCAATCATGCGCATGTTCAGGTGCAGGAGGTCAGCGAAGAAATGACCAACAGCAACCAGAAAATGCAGGACATGATTCAGGCGATGCAGGAAATTACAAACAGCTCCAATGAGATTGGAAAAATTATTAAAACGATTGAAGATATCGCGTTCCAAACCAATATCTTGGCCTTGAATGCTGCGGTGGAAGCAGCTCGTGCCGGAGCTGCCGGAAAAGGCTTTGCCGTGGTAGCGGATGAGGTGCGAAATTTGGCTTCTAAGAGCAGCGAAGCCTCCAAGAGCACCGCAGAGCTGATTGAGCGCTCGCTGCAAGCAGTGCAAAACGGTATGATGATTGCGGACGACACGGCACAGGCTTTGTCGCAAACCGTGGAAAGCGCCGATCAAGTGGCACAATCCATTGCAAAAATTTCTTCCGCTTCCAATGATCAGGCGATTGCTATTACTCAAATTACACAAGGAATTGAGCAAATTTCTTCTGTGGTACAAACAAGCAGTGCAACGGCAGAACAAAGCGCGGCGGCCAGCCAGCAGTTGTCTGGACAGGCCGTTACCTTGAAACGTTTGGTGGATGGTTTCTCGCTGAAAGACGATGAGGAAGCTGCTTTCCATCCGATGGCGGAGAGCAGTCAGCCGATGGTTCATACTCCGGCCGCTTCTTTTGACGAGCAGGGGAAATATTGAGGATAAACCGTAAGTACAAAGCCGGTGACAGTGTGTTCTGTCGCCGGCTTTGTGTTAAAAAGTCGAAAAACTCATGAAAGACTTGAAAAGCCGGAAAGAAAAAGGTTTTGCATTTGAGCTGGTTGTGGTATAATAGCCCCGAAAGGGTTCTATAAAACCTATTCTAAAAGCCTTTTTGGATACCTTTAGCTGGGGAAACAAAAAGGCTGTTATTCCGTTTTTGGTAAATAAAAACGGAGAAACAATTTCGTTAATGCCGCATCCCGAAAAGGGTGTGTGCTGGAGAGGGGACTTTATGATGAACGCAAGTGAAAAGATTGCTGCACTTCGCAGCGCGATGGCAAGCAAGGGAGTTGCCGGATATTTAATTCCGTCTGCCGATCCTCACATGAGTGAATATCTCCCGCTGCATTACCGTGCGCGTGCATGGTTTTCCGGCTTTACCGGTTCCGCCGGTACGCTGGCAGTAACCACCGAAAAGGCAGCGCTTTGGACGGATGGCCGTTACTTTATTCAGGCAGAGCGCGAGCTGGCCGGCAGCGGCATTGAGCTGATGCGGATGAATGAGCCGGGCGTACCGAAGGTAGAGGAGTGGCTGGCTCAGCAGCTCCCGGCAGAGAGTGTGATGGGCCTGGATGGAAATGTCAATGCCGTGGATTCCGTGGAAAAAATGGAGAAGGCGTTTGCAGAGAAAAGGATTTCGATTTGCGACACAGACCTTGTCAAGGAGATTTGGACGCAGGACAGACCGGCTTTACCCGCAACCGCGGTTTGGGCGTTGGGCGTAGAGTTTGCCGGAAAAAGCGCTGCGGATAAATTGGCCGATGTACGCGCTGCCTTGGAAAAGCACAAGGCAAATGCAACGTTGGTAACGCGCTTGGACAGTGTTGCGTGGCTGTTGAACCTGCGCGCAAGCGATATTGCCTACAACCCCTTTGCAATGGCCTATTGCTTGGTGCTGCCGCAGAAAGCGGTGCTGTTTATTGACACCAGCCGTGTGCCGCAAGAGATTATTGCCGATTTGGCTCAGCAAGGCGTGGAAGTGCGTGAGTACCACGAGATTGACGCCGTGCTTGGCCAGATTGCAGAATCGGTTACCATGGTGTACGAAAAGACAGGGCTTTCCTACCATTTGTACTGCACCATGAAGCAAAATTCTGCCATCACCTTGCAAGATGGCGAGGAGCCGGTTGCACTGCTGAAGGGTGTTAAAAACGAAACGGAAATTAAAAACCTCAAAAATGCCCATGTCAAAGACGGTGTGGCGATGGTGCGCTTTGCAATTTGGTTGGAAACACAGCTGGCCGAAAATAAGCGCGTGACAGAGTGCGACGTCGATGCATGGCTTCGTGCAGCCCGTGCGGTTCAGCCGGACAATCTGGGCGAAAGCTTTAACACGATTGCAGCCTATGGCGGCAATGCGGCCATGATGCACTATGCACCGGAACCCGAGACTTGTGCTGTCATTGAAAAGCACGGCTTCTTGCTGGTGGATTCCGGCGCACAGTACCGCGACGGCACCACGGACATTACCCGCACTTATTCTACCGGCGAATTGACGGAAGAAGAAAAGCGCTATTACACCTTGGTGCTGAAAAGCCATATTGATATTGCGCGTGCGGTGTTTAAGGACGGCATGGCCGGAATGCATCTGGATATTCTGGCGCGTGAAACGATGTGGCGCGAAGGCTTGGATTATCGCTGCGGCACAGGACATGGCGTCGGCTTTGTCGGCGGTGTTCACGAAGGACCTCAAAGCCTTTCTGCACGCGGCACAACACCGTTTGTACCGGGCATGACCATTACCGACGAGCCGGGTGTTTATGAAGAGGGAAAACTGGGCATTCGCATTGAAAACGAGCTGCTTTGCAAAGAATATAAGGAAACCGAGTACGGAAAGTTCTATTGCTTTGAGCCGATTACTTATTGCCCCATTGATACAAAACCCGTGCTGGCAGAAATGCTGACGCAGGATGAGAAAAATTGGCTGAATGCTTACCATACCATGGTGCTGAAAACGCTGTCTCCCTACTTGAACGAGCAGGAAAAAGCATGGTTGGAAAAAGCTTGCCAAGCTGTATAATTTAGCCTGCACAATACAAATTGTTTCATTTGTGCGGCGATGAAAAAAGCGGCCAAAAAGGGCGCGCTGCAAAATGGATTCATTTTGCAGCGCGCCCTTTTCTCTATTCAACTTGATGTTTGCAAATATACGGCGAGAAAGACCGGCACCGATTCCTAAAAAGAGCAGTGATGCCGGAATGGCCCATACCGCATACAACATGCCCTTATCCATTTGCTCCACAGAAAGAAGGGAAACTGCCAGCGCCTGATAGATTGGAAAAAGGCCGACCAATCGGAACAAGGGGTGGCTTTCTGAGATGGGAAGCAACGCCGGAAAAAGAAAAATTGCCATTGATGCAGCTAAAGCGATGGTTTGGTTTTTGCTGATGGCCGATACAAGCAGTGTCATCCCCGTTAGGCCGAGTACACAGGTAAATGCCAGCAGAATTTGATATTGGATGAGTGTACCACAAGTGATAGGAAACGGGATAAACGCCTCCACATAGTCGTTTGGAGCAAATAAAATACTGCAATCCAGCCCTTCCGTTCCGTAGAGGATCAACGCAAGCAGCAGCTGACAGGCCGCTGACAACGCAGCAGCGGCAAGAGCGGTGACGATGCTCGCAATCACCTTGGCAGCAGTGCATTTGGTTTTGCCGTATTTGGTCGCTAACAGGATGCTGTCAACGCCATCGTATTCGCCGGAGAAAACGGGGGCAATCATAACGATGACAAGGACGGATTAGAAAAATAATCGCTGCAAAATGCAGGAAACGGGCAGCTCTCGTGGGGCATGGATATTTTTGTGGGTAATGACGTGCAAAACTCTTGAAAATCATTCAAACCGTTGGATAACTTTATTAACGCGAAAAAGTTAGCGTAATTTTTTAGGGCGTATCTGAACATTTCAACGGTTCAGAAAGCCTTCAGGAGGGTATTGTTATGATTGCATCAAGAGTAACGGGCTACCCGTTTGGACTGCGCAGCCCCTACGCAGCGGGGCAAACGGGTGTAAAGGGAAATCACATCCAAAAAGGGTTCGGCTTTCAAAATTCTGCACAGGACAGCTTAACCATTTCGCCCCAAGGCAAAGCGGCTTCAGCGATTGAACAGCTTTTAAAACAGAAAGAAGCCATTAAAGAGCGAAAAAATGAGTTTATGAATACTGCCTTGGAAGAAGGCCGCACCATGGACAGTATGCGTCCTCAATTGGAAATCTACGAGGAACAGATTCAAGCAATTGATGACCAAATTGATCAAATTATAGCCCAGCAGACACAAGAAACCATGCAAAAAACGCAAACAGAGGAAAAGCCGGAAAATAAGCAGCCTAAAACAGCGGAGGAGCTTCAGCAGGAGAAGCTCAACACGATGATGACCTTGTCTACAAGCATCGAAAATGTAAAAACCGTTGATCGTGTGCGGACACAAACGCAGGGCGAGAGCGCGGTGCTAAAGTCGGAAATCGAGCTGGACAAGCAGAACGCGAACGGCCTTGAGGGTGCGCAAAAAATGATTGAGAAAAAAGAGGAACAGCTTGATGAGCTGGAGGACAAAGCCCAAAGCCTGACTGCACAGGTAGGCCAAGAGCTTTCCAATGTGACAGAAGAAGTGCAGGAAGCGGCAAAGACACAAACAGACGACACTGTACAGACGGGTGAAAAAGAGGAAGATAAAAAGCAGGAGCTTTCTGCTGGCGTATCATCAAATTCTTTTGATAACAGTTTGTATATTTAATACTTATAGTATTATAAGATAAGCAAAGCGGCATAGGAAACGTGTGTTCCCATGCCGCTATTGTGTTGAAATGTTCTTGTATATTAACCGCAAAAAAAGAAAGGCATAAAGTGTGGCTCTTTACCCCAAAAGCCCAAGGTGTTCGGTTAAAATTTTGACACCGAGCAAAACAAGAATGGTACCGCCCAAAATTTCCGCTTTTTTTCCCAGCATGGCACCAAAACGTTTTCCAATGGCGTGACCAACCAGACAACAGGCAAATGTGATGACAGCAATTAAGGCGCTGGCGCTCCAGATATTCACCGAAAGAGCGGCCAAGCTTACGCCGACGGCAAGTGCATCAATACTGGTGGCAACCGCCTGTACTAAAATTTGCTTGCCGGACAGCGAGGCCGGGCAGCTTTCGGGCTCGTTGCTGTGCATTTCCCGAATGGCTTCTACCAGCATTTTTCCGCCGATCAAAACCAGCAAAATAAACGCCAGCCAGTGATCCCATTGCTGTACAATAGAGGCGAACAGCGTGCCTGCTAAACAGCCCAGTAAAGGCATCAGCCCTTGAAAAAATCCGTATGCCCCGCTGGCTTGAACGGCTTGGCGTTTCGTCAGCCCGGCACAGCAAAGACTGTTTGAAACCGATACCGCAAAAGCATCCATCGAAAGCCCAAGGGCAAGGACAATCAGTGCGCCGATTGTCATTTTCTTCACTCCATCCTTTTCATGCAAAAATATTGCATATTTCATAACAATTTATTATATAATAGGAAGGAGAACGTTGTCAAAAGATTATTTTTTTAAAAAAGTGCTTGACATTTTACCGCACAGGAGATATAATATACAAGTAACATGACGCGGGATGGAGCAGTCCGGTAGCTCGTCGGGCTCATAACCCGAAGGTCGTTGGTTCAAATCCAGCTCCCGCAACCAGAAGAAAACCCAGTGTTTTAGCCGCTTTTCGGCAAGCACTGGGTTTTTTGCTCCTTGCAAAGTTTTGAGCTTTACCCCAATTTTACCCCTAAAAATTAATATTTTAAGCTTTTAGGTTTAGTTAGGGTTGGAGTGGACAACTGCTTGTTTTCACTTTTTGCCTAAAATATGTGGAATCATGTTTTCTTCAAAAAAAGACGACGGGATAACAAAAGATGTTATCCCGTCGAAAAAGCCCGAACCCGAATAGAAATTAAATTCACAAAGGTCTGTTGATTCGAGATCTGGCGAATTTACAGGTCTTTTTGATCGGACAATCATGGTTGCATACAATCTCTCCGATGAGGCGATCGGGCCCGTTGCCGTTTGGTAGAATTCCGCTTCTTTCAACAAAATTAACGGTTTTGTTTAAGTTTGGGCATTGTGCTAGAAACTGTTTCTCGTTCATTTTACATTCTCCCCCCCTTCATAAAAAAAGTGCCGTTCTTGAATACAAGAAACGGCACAAGGCACTCGATATTAAATTTTAACTGTAGAAAATTTTACCACAAAAGGTAGAGAATGTCAAGCGTCTTCTTGCTTTGCGAAATTGGAGTCCTTTACCTCATTTTACCTATAAAAAATAACACGCTCAGTTCTACGGCGTGTTATTTTTTTCGATTTTACGGACGGGGAATGAAAGATAGATTAATTTTTCGTCGGTCTGAGTGTGTTGGTTGACAGGTGAAACGTATAGATTCTCCATTAACATCATGCTCTCTCGTTTGTGATCATCCAACAGATGCGCGTATGTATCAAGCGTAAATCCGACACTGGCGTGTCCAAGAATTTTTGAAAGTGCTTTTACGTCCATGTGCTGTTCGATGGCACGTGTGGCAAATGTATGACGGAGTGCGTGAAATGTAAAATGGGGAAGACCGGACGCCTTGAGAACTCGAGCATAGTAATCGCGGAATGTGCGCGGCTCGATTGGTTTTCCGAGTTCGTTCGTCACGACATATCCGGTATTTTCATAGGCACTTTGTGCCAGCTGTGCGTCGGCTTCCTGTCTCTTGCGCCATTCCTCTAAATCCGTTATAATGGCATTAAAGAGAGGAATCGAACGCCTGCCGTTCTTTGTCTTGGGTGTGCCGACGAATAGCTCCGTTTTATTTTCTCCGTCTATCGTAGGCAAACGGTTCAACGTAGAGCGCACGAACAGAATACGGTTGGTGAGATCGACATCGTCCCAGCGAAGACCGACGATTTCGCCAATCCGCATTCCGGTCGATAATGCCAGACGAATGAAGACGCCATAGCGATGATGATAGCTTTCCTGCATCAGCTTTGCTTGCTGTTCCCGCGTCAGAACGGCGATTTCCACCGCTTCCTTACGTGGAAGATCAACCGCGTCACAGGGGTTGGACGGAATTATTTGCTCCTTCACCGCTTGCTGTAAGGCTCGATGAAGGCAAGCATTCAGGTTGGCAATCGTCTTTGGTGCTAAGCGATCTTCTTTCAGTTTTCGCAGGTAAAATCGCTGAAGATCTGCAGGAACAAGCTTGTCTAATGGGACGGCACCCAGAGCGGGAATAAGATGCTTGCGGACATATCCTTCATAGGATACATAGGTGCTATGCCGCACACTTGGGCGAGCATAGAGCTCCAGCCAGTGCGGCAGCCATTCTCCAAGGGTTAGGGAGATGGGCGCCGCAGCACCGCTGCCGTATTGAAGCTGTAGATCGTTGCGTATTTTGATTGCCTCCGCACGTGTCTTGGCGTACTTTGAAATCCGCTTTTTCTTTCCGGTTGCTAAATCGGGTTTCGAAGAGAACCGCACTTCATAAAGACCGTCTTTCCGTTGTCGGATTGTACCTTCGCCGTTCATTCTGCGTGCCATGGCGACCACCTCCTTTCAATTGTTTTCTTGGTGCAGTCAAGTTATTCTCGGGATCTTTCCAACCACTCCAAAAATGCCGTTTGGCTGACTAATTTTCTCCGTAGGCCAATGTGGAGCGTCGGAAAATCCTCTCGATCGAAAAGTCTGTAAGCTGCGGTCAATGAAATCCCTAGGATATCCGCTACCATTTGCGCATTGAGAACCAAGGGCAACGAATCGTGTTTTGTATAGTTAATTTGCTCGTTCATTTTAATTCTCCTCTTATAAATAATATATTTTTAATGGAACACTACATTGCGGCAACTCAGAGTGGGTTTTCCACCAAGGAAAGTCCTGTTACAAATCGTTGCTGTTTGTTGTTGACGCTGTGACGGGAATTGCCGAGCGATGGATACATCTTGCGCAATTTGCTTCCGAGTGCGGTGTTAGTAAACGGTGAGATACCGGTTTTTCTGCAAAATTGTAGGTAGGCCGCATAAAGCTCTGAACAAAGCACCTCTCCACCGGGCTCAATCATGCAACAGTGTACTACAAACTGACGAAGATTGAGTTCACGCTGTTCGTTCAAAGAGCGATTTACGCTCGCAGGACAGGCTGAGTCAATCACTTCACGTTCGATCTCTGTAAAGACGAAATTATTATTCCGAAGCTCACGTAGTGCAGTCATTGCCAAATGAAAAATGTGGCCCCGTTCGATTTTTAGCTTTTCCAGTAGATTAAGATCCCGACGGGATTTGGGGACAGAGTTGAAAAATGGCACAGAGACCATCCGATCGAAAAATGCTTCATCCTGTTTTCCTGCGCGCAAACGAATGGAAAAGTTTGAGGAAAACAAAACTTTGCAATGGCTCTTGAAGCTCCGTTGCTGGACATGTTTCTGATTGGCGGTCATATTGTTTGGGTCACCGGTAAGTTGTTTTAAAATGCCTACTGTTGCCGGGTCAAAGCGACCGTCGGGGAGATCCATACAGAACAGCAATTTTTTGTCCACCATGCTGCCGGAGATGTGCTTTTCACGAAGCTGCGCAGGAGAATTAAGAGCTAGGCAGGCGGATTCCCCCAAGAGGACTCCTCGAATCAGATCGCCAACGACAGATTTTCCAGTGCTGGTCAGCCCTTGAAAGACATAGAAATTTCGCGGCATATCGTTGGATAAAATAGCACCTATTACTTCAAGAAGGCGCTGTCGAACTTGTGGCAATCCATCCGTGCAGTTGTCCAAGAATTGCTCGAACACACCGTGGTTAATCGGGTTCTGAACATCAGCAATTGTGATAGGCAAAGAGAATGTAAAGAACCATCCAGGTGACGCCGGCCGTATTGTCTGCTCCTCGATATCGTAGACACCATCGTCCAGACAGATGAAGCGCGTATTTGGCTCTTGAGCTTCTTGCGTGCGAATTAATTCTGTGTCTTCTAGAAGCATTCGTAACAAAGTGCTTTGATCGTTGTTGCTCAATAGACTGTAAACATGCTCGCCGTTGGGGCATCGCGAGCGTATCTGCGCAAAAAGAGCATGTTGATCAATTGCTTTCCACAGGGGTGCGGAATAGGAATACAAATGCCCATCATGAATGCATAGTTGTAGATTTTGCTTCACAAGCTGTGCTGCCTGGTAAACAGCTTGTGGACGTTTATTTTTGCTCAGCTCCTGTAAAGCGTCCGATGGGGTGATGCCAACAGACTCTTTTTCTTTTACCTGCTGGGCAAAGCTCCGCTTTTGATCAGGTTGTTGACCAAATCCTAGGTGTTCGCCAATCGGATATCTGGTCTCGTTTAAGCTGATCTGCTCCAGATCATTTTTACGTGAGCCCAAAATAATTTGGAGGTCCGATGATTTTTTAGCAGTGTTCAACGGTATCCAATGACGACTAGGTGTAGGTTCAGCACCTTTTTTACGATTGGCAACAAGTGTTGTCCAGTTACTATGAAACCCCTCTGACATATTCAAGCGATATTTCGAGCACTGAAAGTCATCAGGGAAGCCAATCGGCCAGTGTTGCAGGAAATCAGAAAGATTCTTCATCGTAGTATTCCTCCGTTTCATTCGGTCCGTTTTCACGTGAGGTAGCCCAGTAAGAAGTGGAAGGGGTTTCTGGCATTGCTTGTTGTACGGTATCTTCAAGCTGTTTGAGAAAAATCATTCCCATGTTTTTGAGAATATCGTTGGGGCTGGCCAGCCAGATTCCGTTATGATTAGGACTGACTGCAGCAAAGCAGCTCATGATATGCTTGGAATGATTGAGCGAATTTTGGACTTGAAAATAAACGATTCCGCATACGCCGTGGTTTTCGGTGCTCAGCAGTGGTATGCCATTTTCGTCTTCCAGGACCAATTCCAACTTCTCAGGTTTACGATAATCGAGAAGAAGAGTGTAGGAGAATTCAGGAATCGTGCTTTTTTGAGCTGAGTAACTGAACCGATATTTTTCGTCGTTTGAATTCAAAAACAGCGCTTCTAGTTGCAGGATAGGGGCGTTTCGCCCTTCCGAGAAGAAGCCCAGGTAACTTGCTAACGGCACGATGCCACCAACATTAACTTTTCGGGTAATCAGCGCATTGTTTAAGGTATCAGCTAAGGTTGACATATTTTTCTCTCCTAAAAATTAATAATTTCCGTAGGATATAAACCTCCTACGGCTGTTATTTAACCACATTGCTAGAACCTTGAAAACCCTATGAATATACTGTATATTGTGTTTGATTTGTGGTTTGTGTGGATATATTGCGTATATAGCTTGATTTTTGGCGGGTAAGGGGTGTATTTTGACCCCAATATTTTTTCATTTTGCGCATATAACAAAGGAGGTTGGCCAATGCAACGGAACTCATTTCGCTATTTTCGAAGTAGAAACTACAACAGTAAGTTCGCTAGAAAGTGGAAAAAAATGGAAGAGTGTATTTTGGCTTCGCACTTTTCTGAAACAGATTTATGCGATGTATCAAATTTATCCCTATCGGAGGTCTATGAGAAAATTCGAAGCTCTCTTCCTGAATCTGCTCGTAATCTGCTACATCTTTTAATTCTAGCGAATACAAAGCTTTCCTATTTTAAGTCAGGTATTCGATATTCGGGGCGATTTGTTGCAGATTGCCACAAGCTCTATCCAACTTATCCTGATAAAGAAAAGCGAAAGATCCGAAAGGAGCGACAAGAAAGAGGTTGGTTAACATGCGATCCAACAGTTCTTGCATTCCTTAAGAAAATTGGGAAATCTCCTTTCTATAAAGTTTCTAATCCAGTGTCTCCTGATCAGCCCATTGAATCCTATTTCTCCGCCCAATATAGTGATTTGCTTAACGCAATGATTGACGATGCAGTTATTCGATATCTTTCCTGTTGCCCAAAAACTTCACCGACTATTGATGTGGTAAACGATATCTTCAATCGGCTAGCATCCCAAGAGTGTGTGGAGGCCGTAAAAAAAATTATTCCGTTCCAACAGGCAAACAAAAGAGGGTCCATTGCAGAGAATCGCATTGTCGGTGTTGCGCTTACTTCATATTTTTCTTACCTTTACGAAAAACAACTATTGTCCATGAAGGAATGTACTTCTTCACCACTTTGGCATAATTCGACGTATCTTCCATTGGTCCAGTTGTATTTGTTGCACCATCCCCAGAATCTTTTATTGAGCTGGAAAGATATTTCTCCATATATGCAGCTTAGCGAGAAAGAGGCGGATAACCTTATAAAAACAAGTCAAAAAGACGGTTTCCTTTTACAGAAAATCCAAGCAATTTGCGGCAAGATGGAGAGAGAAATTCATTCTTTGGCTTTTTACGGTGAGAAAAAAGAAAAACAGCGTTCTTCTTGGTGCAATTTGCAGGGTGTGTTGTTATCAACACTTCACCAAGCATCTTTGGGAAAGTCAGATTTGCGAATCGATTTTTTAAATTATTTTAATGCTCCATACACAGCAAGAAGACAAGTCTCAGGGAGGCTCGCCTCTAATTATGTGAGCTATGATATTCCTGAAGCTGATCAACTCGATATACAAATGCAAATCACCCAAGAAAAATTTGAAACGATAACAAGATTGGCTCAAGGTGAAATTGACGAGGAAGGAAAAGTTATAGCAGATTACAGCGATGAAGGAAAGATGCTTAATCGCGGTAAATTTTCCAAAAAGACACGTGTTCCAATTTTTTTAAGCGAAATCAGTTTCTTTACACAAAGCGATAAAGATCTTTACAACCGCATTAGCGAACAATCGAGCAATTTTAAGAATCTTTGGGAATTGTTTTGTTTGCTTCAACCTCTAGAAGATAACAAAACTCTTTCATCTGCAAGTGGATTTAACCGCTCTGTTGCATTGAACGCATTTAATAATCTTTCCGGAGCGGTTGATCTCATTTTCCATACCGGGATCCCCGAATCATCCTGCGATAGAGGTTTTGGGGCGTATAGGGCAGAGATTACATTCAGGGGAAATAGCGATAATGAGCAAAAAACTCTTACGCTGGTTGGATATCCTTTTGAGCTGTGGTGCACTGGTTTAAAAACAAAATTTACAATGTTAAAATATGGAATACTGGCAAGTATAGACGATGTCGAATGCATCAACAATATTATCGATTGGATTTACAACTGTTTGTGCAAGTCTAATATTAATGTAGAACAGATAACAGACTTTGAGCCTTACAGGGATATTTACGATTTTATGGATTTGCTTATGCGGGAAAAACGGCGCTTGATATCAACGATACGCAGTACAAACCCATCCGTCCTTATGTTACAAATGAAGGAATCACTTAGACAGACAGACAACAATTTTTTGAATTGGATTTTAAAATAAGGTGATTTATATTATTCGTAATATTTTAGAAAACGAAAGCAATTTTTTGTTGTCTGTCTGTCTATCTCTTTAACATAAAAACCGGCTGAAAACTCTCCGACGTCTGCATACAGACATATGAGGGATTCAGCCGGTTTTTATTTTGTTCTGAAGATGATAAAATTAGTGGAAATTAGTGGAACAGTATAATAAAGTGAAATTTTCAATATTTTCCCCAAGGAGGGCTTGCTTGTGCATTTCTTTTATTCTATGGAACAAAATGCAATTGAAGAGGAAGTGGAGGATACCTGTATTATGCTTCGTCCATCTGATATAAGTGAATTGCTGGATTTGCATCCCAATACCATATATCGGTTACTGCAAAGCGGGAAATTACCGGCACGTAAGGTAGGCGGATCATGGCGCATTTACAAAAAAGATCTGATCGATTTTATCGAAAAGCACTCCGGCTGAC